>FTIF01000562.1_pt1 | contig 17735 bp, 17 predicted proteins | sample 1658001 | NCBI WGS metagenome assembly FTIF01 (sample SAMEA3914789, study PRJEB12502) | metagenome | biome: forest; material: soil | place: Canada | collected 2011-07-03 | depth 0.3 m | reverse complement strand
GGCACCGCCACTGGCGAGTGCGGTGGCAGCACCGGCTGCGGCGGCGGTCTGGACGAAGTCTCTGCGAGTCATCATGATCTTCCTTGGGTGAAATGGAACGGTCGAGGTGAAAGGAACACGTGCGTGGCCAGCAAGGCCTGCATCAGGCTTCGGCGAACTGGCTCACGAAGGCCTCGGGATTCGAGTAGATGGCGCTGGCGTCCAGCAACCGGCGATCGCCGTCCTGATCCAGGATGAAGGTGGGCACGCCGCGTGCGCCGAACGCCTTCAGCAGCGATTGCGCGTGGGCCATGCGCCCGCGCGTGGCCTCCAGCAAGGTCGCATCGGGCTTCTGCAGCAATGCAGCCGCCGGTTCCAGGCCCAGGGTGCGCAGCACCCCGAGCAACGTGTCCGCATGCGTGACGTCGAGGCCATCCACGTAGCGGGCGCGCTGGATGGCGACGAGCGCTTCCAGCTCCCTCTCCGGCGCGGTCAGTGCCACGGCGGTCAGGGCCACCGTGGCCGGCCCGCTGTCGAACATCTGTCGACGATCGGCCAGCACCTCGCTGCGGTAGCGATCGCTGAAACGTTGGCCCGTCAGGCGCTCGATGCGCTGGTCATTGCTCCACGCGTAGGCGGCGAATTCGTCGTCCATCGGACGCGCGCCCGAGCCGGAGAAAAGACCGCTGGGCACGAGGCTCAGCCGGACGCCGGGGTTGTCGAACAGCCTGGAAATCGTGGCGCTGGCGCCGTAGCACCAGCCGCACAGCGGATCGAACACGTAGTTGAGGGTTGCAGTCATGAAGAGGCTTCGATGAGTCAGTGACGTCATCGTAGGCAAGTCGCATTGAGAGATAAATACTCATAAAATAGAAGCACCGTATGGCAAAAGCAAACAATCAGGATGAGCCGCCGCCCCTGGGCCACTTCGCCAACCTCAAGCGGCTGGCCTACTTCGCCGCCGTGGTCGAGGCGGGGTCGTTCACGGCGGCCGCGGAGCGCTTGGGGATCACCAAGGCCGTGGTCAGCCAGCAGGTCGCGCGCTTGGAGAGCGATTTCCGCACGACGCTGCTCACGCGCACCACGCGCAAGGTGCTGCCCACCGATGCGGGCAAGGCCTTCTACCAGCGCTGCGCGCTCATCCTCCGCGAGGCCGGGGACGCCTTCGACGAACTGGCCGAGACCGCGGATGAGCCCGCCGGGACCTTGCGCCTGACCGCGTCGCTGGACTACGGAATCAGCGCGGTCGTGCCGGCGATTGCCGCCTTCACGCAGCGATTCCCGAAGTGCCGGGTGGACGCCGTCTTCACTGACCAGTCGCTGGACCTGATGGCGGGCCAGGTGGAACTGGCGATACGCGTCGGCTGGCTGACCGAGCTGCATCTGCAGGCGCGGCAGATCGGCACCTTCCGGCAATTGCTGGTGGCACCCGCCAATTGGCGCGCGCGCCTGCGGCGTATCGCGGATCCGGCCGACATCGGCACCCAGCCCTTCGTCGCGAACACTGCCCTGCGCGATCACACGCGCTGGAGTTTCTCGCGCAACGAGATCGAGCGGCGCCGCGTGACGGTGCACCCCGTCATCTTCCTGGATGCCACGCTGGCCGTGCGCGAGGCCGTGCTGGAAGGCGCGGGGCTCTCCGTGCTCCCCGACTATGCCGTCGCGAACGATCTGGCCGCGGGCAGGCTCATCCAGGTACTGCCAGGCTGGAGCCTGCCTTCCGGTGGCATTCATGCCGTCTATCCGGCATCACGCTTCCGGCCGGCCAAGGTACGCGCTTTCGTCGACGTGCTGGCCGAGCAGGAAGCAGCGCGGGTTGCATGACACGGTCGCTGAGACGCCAACATGCGCAGAATGGCCCAGTGTCTCAAGAGCAGGCGAGGCATCTGGGCCTTGGACCGCTGACGCCCGCTGGAGGCCGACATGCTCCGAGCCGGTTCAGACTTGAACCGACCGAAATCGTCAAAGTTCAGAGTTGAGTGAGCATCGGGTTCAAGACTGCCGGAGCACACCGCCGGCAAGTCCTTGACCTGTCACTTCTTCGAGTTCAGCAGCTCAACGGTTTTCGACAGGCCATGCGCGCCGATCAAGATGGCGCGAAAGTCATTGACATTGGTCAGCGTCGGGCCGCTGACCACTGCGTCGTCCAGCCGTCCGAAGAAGCCATGGCCATCGTTGACATCCAGGCGCTGGCGAGGATTGATGCCGCGCGCCCAAGCGCGGGCGAGCGTGTCAGGCGTCAGTAGTGCGCCGGCAATGTCTTCTTGCCCGTCGACTCCATCCGTATCGCCAGCAATTGCATACACACCCGGTTCACCATCGAGTGCGATGCCGAGCGAAAGAAGGAACTCGACGTTACGACCACCCCGGCCATTGCCGCGCACGGTGACTGTGGTCTCACCACCGGAAAGCAGAACACATGGTTTCGCGAACGGCTGTCCCCTTCGTGCGACCTGCAACGTGATGGCCGCCATGACCTTGGCGACGTCACGTGCCTCGCCTTCGATCGCATCTCCGAGGATGTGTGTGGCGTAGCCGGCGCGCCGCGCAACTTCCGCGGCGGCCTCGAGGGCGATCTGCGGTGTCGCGATGAACCTCGTCTCGATCTCGGGAAGCCGCGGATCGCCCGGCTTCAGCGACTCGCCCTCGTGGCTCAAAAGCAGATCGAGGGCTGCCTGAGGGGCTTGGATACCGTAGCGACGCAAGATGTCGAGCGCGTCCTCGCACGTGCTGCTGTCGGGAACTGTCGGGCCCGAGGCGATGTCCATGGGGTCGTCGCCAGGAACATCCGACAGCAGGAGGTTCAGCACGCGGGCTGGTCGACAGGCCGCGGCCAGCCGACCACCCTTGATTGCCGACAGATGTCGACGTACACAATTCATCTCGCCGATGCTGGCGCCACTGGCGAGCAGCGCTCGATTCAGTTCCTGCTTGTCGGCGAGCGTCAGGCCTTGCAAGGCGAGAGGCAGCAGTGCGGAACCGCCTCCGGAGATCAGGCAGAGGACAAGATCGTCAGCGCTGAGTCCACTCACTAGCTCGAGCATCCTGCGCGCAGCATGCTCACCCGACTGATCCGGCACCGGGTGCGCCGCTTCAACAATCTCGATCCGTTCGCATGGCACTGCGTAGCCGTATCGCGTAACGACCAGTCCGGTCAATGGGCCATGCCATTGGTCTTCGACGGCGCGTGCCATTGCGGCAGAGGCCTTTCCGGCCCCAATGACAAAGAGACGCCCTTTGGGAGGCTCTGGAAGATGGCGCGGCATGCACAGCGCTGGCTGGGCGGCCGCGACGGCAGCATCGAACATCTCGCGCAGCAAGCGGCGCGGATCAGACGAAGTCATTGGGGAGATCTCTCAATGATGGAGCGAAAGCCACCCCTGCACAGGCGAGGTCAACCGCCCGATGGGGGAGCCGGGCCAGGGCCACGGCTCATTCAACTGCCTCGGCTCAGGCAGCCTTGCTCTGCGCAACGGCCGACAACTCGCGGCAGACCGCAGCCGTCACCTGGACGGTGGTGGCTTCGCCACCCAGATCTCTCGTGTGCATCTCGGGGTTCGCGGTCACTTGTTCGATGGCGCGCATCAGGCGACCGGCTGCTTCGTGCTCGCCCAGATGTTCAAGCATCATCACCGCTGACCAGAAAGTACCCACAGGATTGGCCAGGCCCTTGCCCATGATGTCGAAAGCCGAGCCATGGATCGGCTCGAACATCGACGGATAGCGATGCTCCGGGTCGATGTTTCCGGTCGGTGCGATGCCGAGGCTTCCGGCGAGGGCTGCCGCCAGATCGCTCAGGATGTCGGCGTGCAGATTGGTTGCGACGACGGTGTCCAGCGATGCGGGACGGTTGACCATTCGGGCCGTTGCAGCATCGACAAGTTCCTTGTCCCATTTGACGTCCGGAAACTCCTTCGAGATCTGCAGCGCGATCTCGTCCCACATCACCATCGCGTGACGCTGAGCGTTGCTCTTGGTGATGACGGTCAAGAGTTTCCGGGGACGCGTCTGGGCCAGGTTGAATGCGAAACGCATGATGCGTTCCACGCCCGCGCGAGTCATCATCGACACGTCGGTCGCAGCCTCGATCGGGTGCCCCTGATGCACGCGACCGCCAACACCAGCGTACTCGCCCTCGGAGTTCTCGCGAACGATGACCCAGTTCAGATCCTCGGACCTGCAACGCTTGAGGGGAGCGTCGATCCCCGGAAGGATGCGCGTGGGCCGCACGTTGGCGTACTGGTCGAAGCCCTGGCAGATCTTGAGACGCAGGCCCCAGAGCGTGATGTGATCAGGAATGTCCGGGTCACCTGCCGAGCCAAAGAGGATCGCGTCCTTGTCGCGCAGCGCGTCAAGGCCGTTGTTCGGCATCATCTCGCCGTGTTCGCGGAACCAGTCGCCGCCCCAGCCGAAATTCTCGAATTCGAAGCGGAAGGTCTGGCTATTGGCTGCCAGTTCCTGAAGAACCTGCTGGCCCGCAGGCACAACTTCCTTGCCGATGCCGTCGCCTGGAATCGTGGCGATGTAATACGTCTTCATTAGGGCTCTCCCTTGACCGGTAAATCAACCCACGGACTGTAGAACTGGACGGGCCAACGGAATGGCTCTAGAGTAAATGCATCGTTAACCCAGAGTGAATAATGGCCTATCGATGACCAGCCGCATTCAACCTGCCGACCTGGGCTTCTTCACGGCATTGGCTACTGCCGGAAGTCTCAGCGCTGCAGCTCGCGAACTCGGAATCACGACGCCGGCGGTCAGCAAGCATCTGGCGCAGATGGAGATCCGATTGGGAATGTCGCTCGTCAATCGGACGACTCGTCGGATGAGCTTGACTCCAGAGGGAGAACTCTATCTTGAGCATGCACGCCGCATCATCGGCGAAATCGACGGGCTGGACGAAGCGCTGGGTGGAGGCCGATCCGAGCCGAAGGGGCTGCTGCGAGTGAATGCGACCTTGGGCTTCGGGCGCAGTCACGTGGCGCCCATCATTTCGCGGTTCGTACGCAAGTTTCCGGAAGTCGAGGTCCAGTTGCAGTTGTCGGTCAGTCCGCCAGCGCTGACAGAGGACGCCTTCGACGTCTGCATCCGCTTCGGGGCTCCACCGGACAGCCGAGTCGTTGCTCGCCGAATCGCCGCCAATCGCCGACTGCTGTGCGCCTCGCCGGCATACATCGCCAAGCGCGGCATGCCGCGCAGTGCGAACGACCTGGCGAGTCACAACTGCATCGGCATCCGGCAGGGAGACGAGGCCTACGGCGTATGGCGGCTGTCCACCGGTCGCGGAAAGAACGCGATCGTGCAGTCCGTCAAGACCCGCGGAAGCCTGGCAACGAACGACGGCGAGATTGCCGTCAACTGGGCCTTGGACGGGCACGGCATCTTGATGCGGGCCGAGTGGGATATCGAGCGGTATCTCAAGACGGGTCGCCTTGTGCAGGTGCTGCCGCAGTACACGACGCCGGAGGCTGACATTCATGCCGTCTATCCGCGGCGCCATCAAATGGCATCGCGTGTTCGAGCATTCGTCGATTTCGTGGCGTTGTCGCTGGCTCACCAGGCAGGCTAGTCGAGAACTTTCTCAAGCTTGCGAGGCAAAAAGAACTGGCACCGTTTCGATTCATCAGTTTGCTGCAACTATGTATTAAGTCTTGATCGATTCATCAGCTCCATGATCGCTCCTACTCTTCGTCCTCTGCCATCGCCGATCAGGGGCCAAAGAGCTTCACAGGGATGGTGATTCAACCGACGGTGATCATGCAGCCGGGCGACAAGTGCCTGCTGAATCGACGTCGGCAAGACCATAACTTTGGAGACAAGCAATGGACAAGGAGCTCGAGGCCAGGGTCTTGCGCCGCATCAGCTGGCGCATCGTGCCGTTCATCATGCTGCTGTATTTCGTCGCGTACATCGACCGAGTCAACCTCGGCTTCGCATCGCTGACGATGAAGGGCGACCTGGGCATCTCTGCATCTGTGCTCGGTTTCGGCGCCGGGATCTTCTTCTGGGGATACTTCATCTTCGAAGTGCCCTCGAACTATGTGCTCCACAGGGTCGGAGCGCGGATCTGGATCGCACGAGTGATGTTTACCTGGGGCATCGTTGCCGCGGCGATGGCATTCGTCAAAGGAACGACCGGCTTCTATGTGATCCGGTTCCTCCTGGGGGCAGCGGAAGCCGGCTTCTTCCCGGGCATCATCCTTTACCTCAGCTACTGGTTCCCCGCGCGTCATCGCGCCGGCGTGACGGCCCTCTTCATGGCTGCCGCCCCGATCTCCACGGCGTTGGGCTCGCCGGTCTCGGCAGCGTTGCTCGAGATGGACGGGATCATGGGCATGCATGGCTGGCAATGGCTCTTCATCCTGGAAGCCGTCCCGGCGCTCGTTCTCGGCGCTGTCGTTCTCGTCTACATGACGGATCGCCCACGCGACGCAGCCTGGCTCAAGGAAGACGAGCGAGCATGGCTGGTCAAGACCATGAATGCAGAGGCAGAGAGCAAGCGGACTGACGCAACCCACAGCCTCTTCAGCGGTCTGACCAATCCCCGCGTGCTCGCACTTTCGCTCGTGTACTTCGGAACGTCCGCCGGCCTGTACACGCTCGGAATCTGGGCGCCGCAGATCATCAAGCAACTCGGTGTTTCCTCGATGACCGTCGGCCTCTTGAATGCCATTCCTCCGACAGTCTCCGTCTTCGCGATGGTCTGGTGGTCGCGTCGTTCGGACAGGACTGGAGAGCGCACCTGGCACGTTGTGATTCCTTGCATCGCCGCCGCCATTGGCCTCGTCATCGCGACCGCTGCGAGCGGGATGGTGGGCCTGATTGCGGCGTTGACGCTCGTCAACATCGGCATCAGCTGCGCCAAGCCACCGCTGTGGAGCATGCCGACGATGTTCCTGTCCGGTGCGGCGGCGGCGACCGGCATCGCGACGATCAATTCGATAGGCAACCTGGGCGGCTTCGCGGGTCCCGCAATGATCGGTTGGCTCAAGGATCAAACCGGCAGCTTCGCGGGCGGCCTCTATTTCGTCGCCGGACTACTGGTTCTGTCAGCGGTGATGACGCTGATCTTGTCGAGAACCGGTGTTCAACCAAGCCCGCCACCGAAGGTGGCAACCAACTGAACGTCGAGAACTGAATGCACATCACGAAGGAGTACCTCATGGACAAGGAAGTGGCAGTCCAATCGCTGACCGATACGATGGCCAGGTTCACGGCCTATATCGGCAAGCGTCTTCCGAAGGACGTCAAAGCCAAGCTGGCCGATCTGCGAACCCTTGAGACCAACCCTCTGGCCAAGTCCGTCTATGACTCGATGGCCGGGAACCAGGAAGCTGCCGACAAGCTGAATCGACCCAGTTGCCAGGACACGGGTGTCATTCAGTATTTCGTGGAAGCAGGCGCGAAGTTCCCGCTGCTCGGCGAACTCGAGGAAATCCTTCGCGGCGCGACGGAAGGGGCGACGCAGATGGGGCCACTGCGTCACAACGCGGTCGAGACTTTCGACGAGAAGAACACCGGCACCAACACCGGCACGCAGATTCCCTGGCTCGATTGGCGCATCGTGCCCGAGAAGGACGATTGCACCATCGACGTCTACATGGCGGGCGGCGGTTGCACCCTGCCCGGTGCAGCCAAGGTTCTGATGCCAGGTCAGGGCTACGAAGGCGTCGCCGAGTTCGTGATGGACGTCATCACCGAGCGCGGCGTCAACGCCTGTCCTCCGCTGCTGGTGGGCGTCGGAGTCTCGACTTCGGTCGAGACCGCAGCCCGCCTCTCGAAGTTGGCGATCCTCCGGCCTGTCGATTCGAGAAGTTCCAATCCTCGAGCCGCGCTCATGGAGGACCTGCTCGAGCAGGGTCTCAACGAGATCGGCATCGGCCCGCAAGGCCTCACCGGCAACAACAGCGTGATGGGCGTCAACATCGAATCGTCGGCGCGCCATCCGTCGACCATCGGAGTCGCGGTCAACACGGGTTGCTGGGCCCATCGACGCGGAAAGATCCGCGTCAATGCCGACCTCTCCTACGAAATCCTGTCCCACGAAGGAGTGGTGCTGTGAAAAAGATTCTGACGACCCCCATCAAGAGCGAGGATCTCGAAGACCTCAGGGTCGGCGACGTCGTCTACTTGACGGGTCGCCTGGTGACATGCCGCGATGTCGCGCACCGCCGTCTCATCGAGCAGGGCCGTGAACTGCCCGTGAATCTCGAAGGCGGCGCGATCTTCCATGCTGGCCCGATCGTTCGCAAGAAGGACGACGGCAGCTTCGAGATGGTCTCGATTGGCCCGACTACCAGCATGCGCATGGAGAAGTTCGAGCGCGAGTTCATCAAGCAGACAGGTGTCAAGCTGATCGTCGGCAAGGGTGGCATGGGACCCGAGACAGCGGCGGGCTGCGAAGAGAACAAGGCCGTCCATGCAATCTTCCCCGGGGGATGTGCAGTGCTCGCGGCAACGCTGGTCGAGGAGATCGAGGGTGCGGAGTGGCAAGACCTCGGCATGCCCGAAACGCTGTGGATCAATCGGGTTCGGGAGTTTGGCCCCTTGATCATTTCGATCGACACGAAGGGCAACAACCTGATCGCGCAGAACAAGGCCGTCTTCAACGAGAAGAAAAAGCCGATCCTCGAAAGGATCAGCAAAGAGCTCAGCTTCATCAAGTGACTCTGAAGACCCTGCGGTATCTCTACCAAGAAGCCTTCCCGATCTGGGGGCCGTCTGCATGGCCACTCAGGTAGGCGCGAAGATGCTCGACGAATAGCGTGACCTTCGCTGACAGATTCAGTCGTTCGGGGAAAACCGCGTAGATGTCTGCAGGAGGTGTCTCGTAGTCCGCCAGTACCTGCACGAGCCGGCCGCTGCGCAGGTATTTGGCGACGTCCCATTCCGCTCGCATCAAGATGCCCAGGCCCTCCAAGGCCCAATTCAGTGCAACCTCGCCGTCATTGGTGGCGAGCTTGCCGTGCACCTTGACCGTCTCCGAGCGCTCCCCACGGCTCAATCGCCAGTTGGCGTGAGCACCGCTGTTCTGTCGCAACACAAGGCACTGGTGCTGGGTGAGGTCGTGCGGGTGGGCGGGAGTACCAGCGGCTCGAAGATAAGTCGGCGATGCCACGAGGAGGCGCCGATTCGGTGCAAGTCGTTTGGCGATCAATCGCGAATCGGGCATGTCCCCAAACTGCACCGCCAGATCGATGGATTCGTCTGGCAGGCTGACGGGCCGATCCGTGAGGTGGAGCTGAACATCGACCTCGGGATACGCCTTGGTGAAGGCCGAGAGCGACGAGCCGACGTAGGAGCGGCCGAAGCCGAGCGGGGCGTTGACACGCAACAGCCCGCGCGGCGCCTCGCGGTTGCTCGAGACCAGGCGCTCCATGTCGTGGATGTCGCTCAGGATTCTCTGCGCGTGTGCGAAATAGACCTCGCCCTCGCCGGTCAGGCTGATGCGACGAGTGGTCCGATTCAGCAGTCGGACGCCCAGCCGGTCCTCAAGCAATGCCAGACGGCGCGAGACTGCCGGCGGAGTCAGGTTCAATTCCCGCGCGGTCGCGGCCAAGCTGCCCTGCTTCACAAGAAGGCAGAAGAAGGCAAGTTCGGAATCTGCGTTCATTCGTCAGAAAAAAGCAACTATGAATTAACCGCACATCGATTCATCACTTTTACGATGGATTCTAACCTTCGATCTGCGATACCCCCGCAAGCCACCATGCGCATGCGGGTCAGTCAGCCGGAATCCGACACGAGCCCACGAGAGGCTTGGCGATCCGATCAGCCGGTGACCCGGCGAGCGCTCAGGAGACAGATCGTGGTGCAGCAATTCCAAGTGCGGACGTCGAACCGCGTCACTTGCTACATGGCTTGTGGCGAACGCGATGGAGAGGCTTCTCGCCTTGGTCGGCAACCGGCTGATGCCACAACGTGCCGCTGATTTCCCGCACGATCCAACCCGCAGATCTGGCCTTCTTCTGCGCACTGTCGAGCGCCGGCAGCTTCAGCGCAGCGGCTCGCGAGCTCGGGATCACGACACCGGCCGTGAGCAAGCATCTGGCGCAGATGGAAGCACGCCTCGGCGTGCTCCTGGTCACGCGGACGACTCGCAGCATGCGCTTGACGCAAGAGGGCGAGATGTACCTCGACCATGCGCGACGCATCCTGGCCGAAATCGGCGACCTGGAAGACCTGCTCGGCGCAACAAAGAGCGCGCCTGCAGGAAGGCTTCGCGTCAATGCAACACTGGGCTTCGGTCGGATGCACATTGCGCCGCTGATATCGCGTTTCGCCCGCCTGTATCCGCAGGTCGAGGTCAGGCTCCAACTCTCGGTCAATCCGCCTTCGCTCAACGAAGATGTGTTCGACGTCTGCATTCGCTTCGGACCGCCACCCGACGCACGCGTCATCGCACGCCACGTCGCGCCCAATCGACGGTTGCTCTGTGCGTCTCCGACGTACCTCGAGAAGTTCGGAACGCCCGGCGTTCCGAATGATCTCGCAAGGCACAACTGCATCGGGATCCGCCAGGGCGGCGAGGCCTATGGAGCGTGGCGTCTCGCTCGCAGCAGCGGAGGCAAGGCATCCGAGAGTGAGGTCGTGAAGACCCGAGGCAATCTGGCGACGAACGATGGCGAGATCGCAGTCAGCTGGGCGCTCGATGGGCACGGCATCGTCATGCGCGCCGAATGGGACGTGGCACGGTATCTTCGGAGTGGCCGCCTGGTGCAAGTGCTACCGGAATATTTCACGCCGGACGCTGACGTCTACGCCGTCTACCCTCAGCGACATCAATCCGCTTCGCGCGTCCGCTTCTTCGTTGACTACCTTTCAAGCGCGCTCGGGACGAGCGATACGCGCCAACTACTCAAGCTTGCCGACTGACGTATGCCGATCACGTGCGCCAGAGGTGGGTGCCGCGAGCGGTGCGCTGCCTCGCGCAGGAGACCGCTAGTCTTGGGGATAATCCTTGAGTTGCGGCGCCGAAGCCGGCAGCAGCGACCGCGGCATCGTGAACTCGATTTTCTTCACCGTGTTGAGGTGGATGTTCCTCAAGACGATGTAGTCGTTCCCGATCACATCGACCGAGTAGTCATCGTCCAAGGGGCCCGGCGCGCGCGCCTTCAGTACCCGACCGTCGTGGGCGAGGATGACCGCGGCATTCGGACCTTCCCCCTCGAGTCCGATGAATTTGAACGAAAAGGTGTCTCTCCGAACTGAGTGGGCTCGCGCCGCTGTTGCAGACTGGGCCGACGCAGCTTGCGGCAGCTGAGCCATCGACGGGGCTGGTACGGACGATGCATCACTCGTCGTCACCGCGAGTGGTGCCCTTGTCCAGGGGTTGTCGGCAACGGCGCTGGGCAGCCCTGCCGGCGGCTTCGTGCCGCTCCTGCCAAGAGCCAGATATGCCGCGACGAAGAGCGCACCCAGAGAAATCGTCGCCAACAGGCCCCCTTTCTTGCGGGGCAGATCTCGAGTGACGGCCATCACTGCATCTGCATCACGAACGTGGTGGGCACCAGAACTCGATGTGAGTCGCTCTCGCCCGGAAAGGTCACCAGCAGCTTCGGGTCCTTGTCTTCGTCGCCGTCATCATCGCCGTGGAAGTTCACCAACTGGCAGCTGGCGACGCCGTTCGCGTCACTCACGGCGTTGCAACCCGAGTGCGGAGCCTTGTGGAAGAACAGCCTCATGCCTTGCATCGGTCCGTCCTTGCCGGCAATGCGCGCACGAACCAGATCGTCTGACGAGCCAACCCCAGTGGGCGAGAGCACCACGACCTGCCATGGCTTGCTGGCGACTCCTGCGAGGCCGTCGCTCAACTCGTGCTCACGCATGCGGACCAACTCGCGCAACATGTCACCTTGAGGCAGTCCCTTGGCGTTGAAGGAGCATTGGTGAATCTTGTCGGCCAGGCAATAGGCCGCCCATGGGTCTTCGCGCAATACCAGGTTGTAGACATGCTCAAGCGTCGCGATGGCCAGCACTCGATCTGCGCCCGCATCGGCGCGCGCAAGCAGGTCGATGCAGATCTTGGAGGACGCGCCTTCGCCTGCCAGCGCGATCGTGGCGACCGGACTCACGTCGTTGCTGGACGTCTCGTAGGCCAGGACAGTCGCTAGCGAGTCCCCATGGCGCACCCGGCCCATCTCGAATTGCAGATTGCCAGTCGAGAAGAGTGAAGACGCCTGAACGGGCGCGTACCGGGTGCTCCCGTCTGTCGGGGCGATCAAGCAGGCGCCGTCGGCTTCACTCGCCGAAACGGTGCTGGAGCGAGGCGCGGCTGTCGCATTGGCGTAGCCGAAGACGGCCCATGCGACTACCACCGCGCAGCGGGTGAGGAAAAGGATCAGGCGTTTCATCTTTCGATCTCCGAAGGGGCGCACTATCGCGGTCGCCGTTGAATGCCCGTCGAGTGCGCTCGGAAGAGGTACCGCGCGGAGAGGCTGGTGCCTGTCCGCGCAGTGAAACTCGAGGACGATTCGCAATCACGGATATGCCGCGATTGCGATCGCTCCGGGCGCAACGATCAGGCGGCTGCCATCACGTTGCTCGTCGTGCGACGCCTCACCTTCACGCCGGCGACGCAGGCGAGCCCGACCAGCAGGAGCCCCCAGGACGAAGGCTCCGGTACCGCCGAGATCGAGGTGCCCTCGACCGTCACGTCGATCGGGTTCAGCGACGAGTCGAGCGCGTAGACGTTGGCGAGGCTGAACGCTCCCGACCCCGAGAAGCTCGAGGCTGCGGTGAAGCTCAGCTCCGCCAGGCTGCCGGAGCCGCTGACACCGCTCCCCGGCCCGATCAGGCTGTCGATCACGAACGTCAGGGTGCCGTTCGTGTTGTCAACCACGCCGCCGTCGAAGAACGTCGTGCCCTGGCTGGAGAGGAATGTCCCTTCGGAGGCGCCCGTCGAGGCGAACTTCGTCGGATCGAAAGTCACGTCGAACTGGTAGGCGTACAGGTCGGAGATGTCCGATGCGCTGACGGTCAATTGGACCGAGCCGTCCGGCGCCGCGGTCGTCGGACCCGTGATGGACAGTGTCGGGGCGGCGAACGCCGGAGCGGCGACCAGGATGGCGCCTGCGACTGCCGCCGCGCAAAGGCTGTGAACTCGAGAAATTTTCATGGTGTCGTGTCTCTGTAGATTCTGTTGGAATTAGTGGCAAACCGTGCCGGCGGCCATCAGCTTGGAGACGCCGGCAACATCTCGAATGTCGATCACGCCGTTGCCATCGACGTCGAGCCGAGCGACGTAACCAGCGCCGCCAACTTTCGTGCCCAGTGCAGCCTTGGCGGCAGCGAGGTCGCTGCAACCGGTGCCCATGGTCGCGGACTTCTGACCGGGCAGGTCGATGACGTCCGAAGCGGATGTGCCGGCGAAGCTCACGCTGACGGTGTCACCCTGCGGGAACGGTCCGAAGGAGCCGGAGCAAGTGGCCGTGCCCGTCGCGTCAGTCGTTGCCGTGCAGGCCTCGCCGCCCGCGTCGTGCTTGAACGTCACCTGCTTGTTCGGCAGCGGTCCCCAGCCGTTGGTGACCTTCGCGGCGAAGCGGCCAGGGATCGGGCTGGCTGGTGCGAAGTCGACGGTGTTGTAGCGCCAGACCGGCGTGCTCACCGTCGTGTCGAGTTGCGTCAGCCACGCGGCTGTGCATTCGCGGGCGATCGCCATCTGACGCGCAACCGCTTCATGGCCGACGATGTTCTGGCTCGGGTTGGTACGACCCTTGGCCCTGATCTCGTCGAGCTTGGTGCCTTCGCCGTCCCAATAGATGTGGGGCGTCATGACGCCATCGACGTTCAGGGTCTGCACCATCGCGTAGGTGCGCTCGACGGAGTCGAGATAGTCCTCGACATCGGAGATCGAGTTCGTCATCGATTGTCCGCCGTTCATCAGCACGCGCTTGGTCTGGCCCCAGTCCTTGACCTCGAGTACTGCAGAGGTGGCACCCGGCGTGTGGCCCGGCGTCGGCATGATCCAGAACTGCTTGCCGCCGACCGACATGGTGCGCATCGAGTGATCGGTCGAGTCGATCAGGATCGGGTTGTAGGTCTTCGGTCCGCCGAGGTTGATATCCGCGGAGCCGAGGCTCGACCGCGTGCCCAGATTCGTGAGCGCCCACTGGGCGCCGCCGTCATGGTCTCCGTGGCCGTGGGTCAGATAGATCTGCTTGAGCGGGTAGGTCGAGCTCAGGCCGAGCGTCAGCAGCGCCTGATAGTCGAACAGCTGGAATTCGCTGGCGCTGTTGCCGGAGTCCACCTGCACCAGGCCGTCGGGCGTCTTGATGATGTACTGCACGACGTAGTGGTTGCCGATCGCCCAGACGTCATCGAAGATCTGCGTCAGCGGAATCCGGTACTGCGCGGTCGGGCCGGTGCCAGTCTGGTTGTTCCAGCCGCGGGCTGCGACCACGATGCCGTTGTTGTTCTCCGGCAGGTTGCAGTAGAACGCACGCGAGTATTCCGTGACGAATGGATCGCCACCAGTATTGCGTGTGGCCGCATCGAGGTGGATGTCCGACTGGGTTTGAGCGCCTGCGATGCACGCTGAAGAGATCGCCAAGCTGGCTGCGACCAGTTGCGAGAACTTGGTCAACATATTTTTCACGTCTGTCTCCTTCTGTGCTGCTCGCGGCCCGACACGGGCGACGCTTCGCGCAGTCAATGTAGGACTGAAAGCCGTGTTGATCGTTGACTTGAAGGAACAGTGCCCTTTACGCGTTCTCCATGATCGTCAAGGTAAACACGTAGGGGCTGTGAAAGAGCGGCTCGACTGAAGGCACCTGTTCTGGCCGCCTTGCATGGACAGCGATTCGAGCCGCTCGCCGACTCGCTCAACCTGAGAGTTGGCGCGCGGAAGCTGCGTGCCGACCTTCGTCGGGATCCGCGTGAGCGCCATCCCAGGGTTTTCACGCCCGATTCTTCACTGGGATTCAAGGGCGTGTTTACTTGAAGCGTGGTTGGGTTCGAGTTCCACCAGATACGCTTCTTCCGCACTTTGGTCGAGGCCGAAAGCGGGTCCAAAAAGACGAAGGCTTCGCTCGTGGCGTCGACTGCATAGCCTGCTGGTTCAAAGGCGATCGCGCACACGATCGTCCAGTGGCTATCGACGTCCGCCAAGCGGTACATCTGGCGTTGCCACGGTGACTCGCGACGCCTTTGCGCAGAACTCGCGAACAGGCAGCGGAGGGCCTCGCCTGTCTGTTCCTGAGACAACAACCCATTTATGGAGACATATCAGTGAAGAAGAGCTCGTTCGCCTTGGCCATCCTCGCGCTCGCTGCCGGAACTGCAAGCGCGCAGTCGTCGGTCACGATCTACGGCATCGTCGATCTTGGCCTGGTGCTCGATAGCGGTGCCGCACAAGGCAAGTCGGTACGCATAACCTCGGGCGCGGCCCGTGCCTCGCGGTTGGGCTTCAAGGGTATTGAAGATCTCGGCTCCGGCGTCACGGCAGGCTTTACGTTGGAGACAGGCTTCTGCGCCGATAGCGCGGCAGGTGCGCCGAATTTCTGCTCGGCCAACAACCAGTTCATGGGCCGCGAGGCGCACGGCGATCTGTCGGGCAGCTTTGGCGCACTCAGCGCGGGGCGCCAGTACACGCTGGACTACGTGCAGTTCAGTGCGGTCGATCCGTTTGGTGCCGGCTATTCGGGGCGCGCCAACAATGTCATCGATGCATCCGCAGTGCGCTTGAACAACTCGGTGCGCTACCTCACTCCGAAGATGGGCGGCTTCACGGCAGGCGTCGAATTGGCTCTCGGAGAAACCACCGGCAACTGGAAGGCCAATCGCGAAGTCGGCGGCGAGGTCGTCTATTCGGCTGGCCCTGCATACGCCGGGCTGACCTACTACGACACGAGCAACGCCAACGGCGTCGGCGCGGCGCGCAAGGACACTTTGTTCGGTGCCACATACGACTTCGACGTCGTGAAGGTTCACGTGATGGCCCAGAAGTCGTCTGGGGCTCCGACCGGCGCGGTCCGCATCGACGCCCTCGACCTCATGGGCGGCGTCACCGTGCCCGTCGCCGGCGGCTCGGTGATGGCCTCCTACCTCAGTCACAACGACAAGAGCAGCCAGAACCGGGACGCCAGTCAATTTGGCGTCGGGTACAGCTATCCACTGTCGAAGCGCACGGCCGTGTATTCGACGTTCGCGCACATCGACAACCGACATGGAGCGACGTTCATCGTCGGCAACAACACCGAGACCGGCACCGGCAACAAGGCGTTTGACCTCGGCGTGATCCACAGGTTCTGAAGGCAGAGTCACGGTAACGGATGACCGCTTTGCCGCCGAAACGGGACGGTCGGAACTCATGCAGGGGATACCCGCCTGGTCGTTAACCTTGAGTTAAATGCGTCTTGAAATCGAGCACGTTCGCAACGAAGCGTGCCGCACAGAATCGATTCGGTCTCGCTGCTCGCAGCCCCGATTCCGCTTCGCGGGATTCGCGATGGCCTGTGGCCGGGAATCCAAACCTTCATTCAATCGGAGACTCACATGACTCGACAGATCCATTCCATGTTCGCATTCGCGGCCGTGCCATCCCGCATGCCCAGGCTGGCCGCCGCGGCCGCCGCAGCCGCATTGCTACTCTGCACGCAGGCCGCCGAAGCCGCGCCTCCCACGATCGTCTTCGTCGGCAGCAGCGTGACCTGGGGCTACACCGAAGTCGAGGATTTCGGAGTGGGCACGGTGACCGACCTGAACGGCTGCACGCAGACCGTGGGTGGCTGCAAGGTCATCGGCGGGGTGCCGGCACTGTTCAAGTCGTTCGCGCACCAGGTCGGGCTCGACTACGACGTCTACATGGAGATGATTCCCGGCTCGAGCCTGACGCAGCACTACGACACCGAACGCGCGGTGCTGGACCGCGCCTGGGACGAGGTCGTCATGAACGGCCAGACGACACTTGATTTCGCGGCCCCCGGCGACCCGATGCGGGTCACGAGCGATACCAATCTCCTGGGCACGATGTGGCAGGCCCGCAACCCCAAGGTGCGCGTCAACCTGCTGTCCACGTGGTCGCGCGCCGACCTGGTCTACGCGACGCCGGGCAACCCCTGGTACGGCACGCAGATCTACGAGATGGGCAAGTACGTCCAGGCAGGCTATGAGTTCGCGGCCGTGGCCAATCCGACCATCCATCCCAACGTGATTCCCGTCGGACTTGCATGGAACCGCGCCATGGCCGACGGCATCGCGGATCCGAATCCGTACGACGGCATCACGCCGGGCATGGTGGACCTGTGGCGCTCCGGCATTCCGCCGGAATCGAGCAACAACTATCACGCCAGCCGCTTCGGCAGCTATCTCGAGGCGCTCGTGGTGTTCGGCTCGGTCACGGGCGTCGACCCGTCGCGCCTTGGACCGCACGAGAAGGCCGCGGCCGCGCTCAACATCACGCCTTCGCAGGCTCGCGACCTGCAGGAAGTGGCAGCAAAGCAATTGCGCGAAACCGCCGACGCCGAGCGCGCTGCCAAGGAGGCGTCGGTGACGGCGCGGCCGCCACGTCGATGAACGTGCGCCGTTCATCGACGGTGCGGCGTCCCCCGGCCCGCTTTGCGGGCAGGCGATCCAGCGATCGCCAGGTTCGCCGTCCGGATGATGTCGATCAGTTGCCGCAGGCCGGGCTGCGTCTGGCGGCGGCTGGCGTAGTACATGCAGAACGGCGGCCCTGGCGCGGCCCACTCCGCGAGGACGACCTCGAGCTTTCCCTCGCGGATCTCGTCGGTGATGCGGCGCTCCAGGCAGTAGGTCAA
>FTIF01021285.1_pt1 | contig 17790 bp, 15 predicted proteins | sample 1658001 | NCBI WGS metagenome assembly FTIF01 (sample SAMEA3914789, study PRJEB12502) | metagenome | biome: forest; material: soil | place: Canada | collected 2011-07-03 | depth 0.3 m | reverse complement strand
CGCCCACCCGTTCCAGCACCATCAGGTCGGGATGGGAGCGCGCGGCGATCTGGCGGCTGACAATGTCTTCCCGCGCCGATCCCAGGGCGCCGGAGGCCAGGTCCGGCCGCGCGCCCATCAGCCTGCGGGCGGCGCGATAGGCGAAGGTGGCCTTGCCCACCCCCTCGGGCCCGCACAGCAGCCAGGCATGGTGCAGCCGCCCCCGCGCCAGGGCGTCGAGAAACGCCGCCTCCACGGCCTGGCCGTTGTGAAAGTCGTAAACGTCCCGCGGATGGACGATATCGCCAGGATCGCTGCCGGACTGGCTCATGGGCGCGCCTGGGCCAAGCGCGCCTCGACCACGCCCAGGATGCGCTGCTCGACCGCGTCGAGCGAGCCGTCCGCGTCGATCACCGCGCAGCGGGCGGGTTCGGCGGCGGCGATCTTGAGGAAGGCGTCCCTCAGCCGTTGGTGAAATTCCAGCCCCTTGGCCTCAAAACGCGCCTCGCCCTCGCCCCGCGCCGCCGCCCGGGCCAGGCCGACCGTAACCGGCAGGTCGAAGATCAGGGTCAGGTCGGGAACCACCTCGCCGACCACGTCGGCTTCCAGGGCGGCGATCAGGCTGGACGGCGCGCCGCCGCCGGCCCCCTGATAGGCGCGGGTCGAGTCAAGGAAGCGGTCGCACAGCACGATGGCGCCGCGCGCCAGGGCCGGCTCGATCACCCGCTCGATATGGTCGCGGCGGGCGGCGTACATCAACAGGGTCTCGGTCAGGGGCGACCATCGATCGGCGTCCCCGGTGACCAGCAGGGCGCGGATGGCCTCCGCCCCGGGCGAGCCGCCGGGCTCGCGGGTCGTGACCACCTCGCCGCCCGAGGCCGCCAGCCGATCGGCGAGCCGGCGCAACTGAGTGGACTTGCCAGCCCCCTCCCCGCCTTCGAATGATATGAACCGGCCGCGCGTCACGGACGTCAGATTGTCCGGTTCGGTCCTGGGCGCAAGCCCGCGCGGCCTAATAGGCCCGGACTAATAGGCCGAAACCACCCGCGCGTCGGCGAAACCGGCGGCCACCGTCCGCGCCCTGGCCGCTTCGGCGGCGCCGGTGTCGCGATAGCCGGCCAGCACCACGCGATAGAGAGTCACGCCCCCGCGCGCCAGCGGGCGAATGGCGGCCGAGGCGCCCAGCTGGGCCGCGGCGCGCTCGGCATTGTCGCGGTTGGAAAAAGCCCCGGCCTGGACGCTGAAGCCCCCGGTGGCGGCCGCCGGCGCGGTTGCGACTGACGGCGCCAAGGTCGGGGCCAAGGTCGGGGCTGCCGCCGGAACCGGATCAGGCGGCGGTGAAACGGCGGGCGGGGTGTCCAGGCTGGCCATTTCGACCGGTCGCGGCGGCGGCGCCAAACTGGAGGCGCGGATCTGCGCGGCGTCGGCGTCCGTCGCATCCGGCAGGTCGGACCCCGCCGGTGGGGTCAAGGGCGCCGGCCCTGGGGCGGCGAGCGGCGCAGCGCTCGCGGCGGGGGTCCAGGCGACGGAGGGTTCGGCGAACCGGCTGGTGTCGCTGGCCGCCAGCTCGGTCGGCGCAGCCGGGACCGGCGCGGTTGAGGCTGGGGCGGGCAAAACCGGCGCGGGCGACGATAGCGGCGCCAGAGGCCGGGCCTGCACCTGGCCCTGGGGCCGGCGCCAGGGCGACGGTGCGTCGGTCAGGGTCCGGGCCGACGTCGGGCTCGAGGCGGGATCGACGGCGGCATAGGTCACCGGCGCGGAGAAGGCCGGGGCCGGCCCCACATAGCGCACCCGCACCCGGGCCAGGCCCTGGCCGGCAAAGCCCAGCTTCTCCGCCGCGGCGCGGGAGACGTCCAGCACCCGGCTGCCCACAAACGGCCCGCGGTCGTTCAGGCGCAGTTGAAGGCTCTTGCCGTTGTCCAGATTGGTGACCTCGACAATGCTGGGCAGGGGCAAGGTCTTGTGCGCCGCCGACAGGCCGAACTGGTCGAAGATCTCGCCGTCGGCGGTGTGCCGGTTGTGGAAGGCCTGACCGTACCACGAGGCATAGCCGGTCACGTCATAATGGGGCTCTGGGTGGGGATAGTACCAGATCCCGCCGATCTGATAGGGCTTTTCAGTGCCGTGCAGGCCCGAGCCATAACCGCCGGCCGGCGGCCCCGCGGACGGCCCCTCTGCCGTGAGATTGTCGGGGCTGGCGCGCCCAAGGCTGGTGCGGGACGGCGCGGTGGCGCAGGCCGCCAAGCCAAGCCCGCCCAGGGCCAGAACGGCGCCGGCGCGCGCCAACCGCGCCGAGCCGGAACGCCGCCCGTGCTTGTCGATCGCCATGCGCGCCTCCCGCTCGCCGGCCCCGCTGGCCGGACTCAGTTGGCCCAGGGTGGCGGCGGCCCGTTAGGATCTGGTTAACCTCACCCCTCTGGAGCGCGACACAATGGCCTGTTATGACCCGCTCAACGGACGGGTGGCCGAGTGGTTTAAGGCAGCGGTCTTGAAAACCGCCGTGGGTTAACGCCCACCGTGGGTTCGAATCCCACCCCGTCCGCCAGCGTACCCATATTAGTCAATAATATTAAATAGTTAGATAGTCATCGTCGCCGTAACCCGCGATGTTACCCACAAGCGGTGACGCGCGCTAGGGCGGATTGTTCGCGGCCGTGCAGCTCAATTTGTCTGGCGCGATTGTGCTCGTGACCGTCACCCAACCGCCGGGATCATAGGTGCAGGCCTCAAGTGCTCCAGTCGCGGTGTTGATTCGCCACGCGACGAAAAATTGGCTCTTTAGGTATGTGACGGGCGTGCTCGATGCGGGGACAATCGCCCACTGGCCGGCGACCGACTCGGCTGGCTTTGCGGAAGGTTCGACCTTCTGGTGCTGGGCGCAGCCCGCCAAAAGCATGAGCGCGAGAATCGCGGCGGCAGTCCTCATTCATTCCTCCATCGTGCTTTGAGCACCATCCAATCGTCGCCGGTTCCCTGGACAAACGAAAGGCCCCGCGGCACGCCACGGGGCCCCAAGTTCGGCTCACCTGGGTTGGGGCTATCCTTCCCTCCTCCGCCCCTTGCCGAGCCCTGTAGGCGCGGCGTTCACGGATGCGCCTCCAGCCAACGGATGGCGTCCGAGAGCGCAGGGTGATCCATCTTATCTAGCCGCGTGCCACGCTCAAAAGTGAGGTTGACCGCCTTGAGCTTCGCGATAGCGTCGGCGCGGCCCCGGATCGGGCCGACCAAGACGGCGCCCTCCAATGCGAGGGCGCGGCCATAGGGTGCGTCAAGCCGTGCATCATCTTCGCCATCAGACAAAGATGCCACTTCTGCCTCCAACCGACCAATGAGCGCCTCGGCTTCGGCCCACATTTCCGCGATGCCGCCGAGTGCTGCGGCCTGGGTGGCCACGGGGATTGTGAACGCGGCTAAGCCGGCGGCGCCCGCAAATAGTGTGCGTCTTGTGGCGCCCATCAGCTCACCTCCTTAGGCTCAAGCCGCTTCGGTCCAGTCAGGTCCATGAAGATGTTTAGCGCGTCCCTGGCGGCGAGGTGCGCAACCGGGTTTTCGCCTTGAGCGTCGTGCATCGCGGCGATCAGCCGGCGGAACAACCGTTCCTGTTTCGCCGGTTTCAAGTCAGCTAAGAACGCGGCCAGGATTACCGATGTCGCCGTCTTGGGAAGGGTCGGCCGCGTGACGGTCACCGGCCCCCGAAGCCGGACAACACCTTCAGGCAGACTGGAAAGGCAGTGATATCCCGGCTGCGGATAGGCTCGTTTGCGGGAAGTCGGAAACTTTAGAATAGGCGCAGTTGTGCTATTACTCAGGTCAGCCTTATGCATCTCGATCCTCCTGTGATCGGTTCTCGGGTCAGGGCCGGCGAGAGGGTCAGAGCTCTCGCCGGCCTGTTGATGTTACCGTTTTAATGTCGTATCGCAAGCATAATGACATTAATGAGGTAACTTATGATTCTTCCTGAACAATGCCGAGCGGCGCGAGCGCTCCTTGGTTGGTCGCAAGATGACCTAGAGCGGCAGTCTGGAGTGGCAAAGAAGACCATTGCCGATTTGGAGCGCGGGGCGCGAGCGCCGCAGGGGCGAACCGCTCAGGCGCTAACCGCGACGCTTGAGGCATCCGGTATCACCTTCATCCCCCAGAACGGTGGCGGCGCTGGCGCGCGCCTGCGGATTGCGACGCCGCGGTTGTTCAGGCGAGACGACGTGCCCCAACGGGAATGGATAGCCTTCGCCTTCGACTATCGGGGGCGCCGGACCATTGGCTTTGTCACCTATGATGCCCTCTATGAAGTCGGCGTTGAGGGTTGGTCGCCAATTCGGGCCTTTGACGAAGCGCGGCAGCGCATCCTTACTGCAGCTGCGGAAAAGGTCGACAGGCGGGATTTTGGCGACGGTGACCTTTTTCTCCGCGCTGCCGACCTGCCGCCAGTCGCTCTTCGTGAAGACGGCTAACGCCGCAGTAGTCAGCGGCCAGCAGCGAGAGTAGCGTTATGCCAGCGGAAAACGCAGACAGAGAGCGTGACCGTCGAAAGGATCTTCGATCTGGCGTCTTTCGCGGCCAGCTCACGGGAATCCGGTGACGCCATACCCATCCCCGTATCCAACGCGTAACATCGTTAGGCACCGCGATTTGGAGGGCTTCGCACCTGGCGTCGGTGGCCAACCGCAGGGCAGGCTTGCACCCACTGCACCGCCATCAGAGGTCACCGCAAGCGCGCCGCAAGCTCGATGATCGCCAAATTCGCGAGGCCGTCTCGGCCGATGGCCTTGAGAAGGTACAGGCCTTCGATGGCGGCCATAAACATCGGCGCCAATGCGGCCGGCTCGCGATCGGCTTCCGGCTGCAGGCGCAGGGTCACCCAGGCCAGGAAACCGTCGGCGATCTGCCCGGGGCCGCGTCGCGGTGCGGCTGGAGGCCTCGGGCCGCTCCCGCCGCCAGGGCGAGCCACAGGGCATGAACGGGTGCAGGCTTTCAGAGGCCATGGCCGCCCAGACCTGCTGCAGCAACACCGCAAAGGGCCTGGGCGGTTCGGCGGGGACTGCGTGATCGAACTCGACGGTCATGCGCGTGGCGATCCGGGCCAGGGTGGCGGTGAGCAGTTCGTCCTTGTCGGCGAAATAGTAGAGCAGCATCCGATCGCTGGTCCCCGCCGCGGCGGCCAGGGGACGGAGCGTCGCGGCCTCAAGGCCCTGGGCCTGCCGCTACTTTTGCTTGCATTTCATAACCACCCGTTGCTCTCTAAGGTGACGGTTCGTCCCGCCGCAAATGTCCCTCCCCGCGTTTTGTCTCGTGCCCGCCTTGTCCCTCAAAGGAGTGCGAAATGCCGATTCCCGGAGGTTCGACCCTGGTTGTCACACCGATCGGGGCCATGCCGAACTCGGGCACGCTGGGCGCCTGGATTCTGCTGTCCCTGTCAAAGGAGCCCGCATTCCTGAGCAACGGGCATGTGCTGAACAAGGTCTCGGCGGATGTTCATCTCGACACGACGGGGGGGCCAGTCATCGGCGCGGTGCTCGACAGCCGCCACCCCCTGACCATCGACGCCGGGGTCGGCAAATGTTCGCTCGCCAGGGCCTGGGAATATGCGACCAAGGCCATTGGAACCGACTTCACCTATCGCCGCTTCGCCGATCCCGACAACACCGAGGCGGTGACCATGTGCGGCGCGGTGTCCGGCCTGGGCGTCGCGGATGTCGATACGACCGTCAACCACATGCATTCAGGGCGTCGGTGCTTCGAACTGCGGCGGTGGGACGACTATCTGACCTGGGGAGTCCATGGGGATTCCGGCACGGTCATCCTCAACGCGTCGGAAGATATTGTCGGCCTCTATTGGGGGCATACCGGCGGGCGGCACTATGCCCACTACATGACCGACGTCGCGACCCTGCTTGGGCTCGAGGTTCTTCCGGGTTGATCGAGGGGCGCCGGCCGCACTCCATCTCGCCGTGTGCGAGACTCATGCCAAGCTCGCCGCATGACCTATCTCGACTATGCCGCCCGGGGAAAGAACGCCGCATGGCGCTATGTCGTCGGGCCCTGTCTCGGCCTGGCCCTGACCGTGGTGTTCGGCTTTCTGGTCGCCCTGGCCTTGCAGCTGTCGCACACCATGCCGCCGGACCTGAAGCAGCAGCTTCTGCATGTGACCCGGCCGGTGACCTTCTACCTGGCGACGGGGGTGATGTTCGGGGTGCTGCTGGCCGGTTTCGCCGTCGCCCTGGCCGTGGTGCACCGAAAATCGCCGGCGGACATCATCGGGCTGTGGCGCTGGCGCGGATTCGGCCTGGGCGTGGGCCTATGGCTGGCGGTGCTGGTGATCGGCAGCCTGACCGACCTGGCCCTGGCGCCCAAGGGATTTTCGATCACCGCCGATGGCCGCACGGCCGGCCTGGCGGTCGCGGCCCTGGTCGGCCTGGCCGTGCAGACCTTCGCCGAGGAGTTCGTGTTTCGCGGCTATGTCACCCAGGGCCTGCTGTTGGCCACCCGCCGGCCGGGCGTGACCGCGGTGCTGAGCGGCCTGCTGTTCGGCGCCCTGCACATTCCCAACGGCGCGCCCCAGGCGGTCAATGCGGTGGTGTTCGGCATGGTCCTGGCCCTGATCGCCATCCGTACGGGCGGACTGGCCTTTGGCTACGGGGTTCATCTGATCAACAACCTGTACGGCGCGGTGGTGGTGGTGTCGGCGGGCGATGTGTTTCGCGGCACGCCGGGGCTGTTCACCCAGTCGACCTCCGGCCTGATGTGGTGGGACGCGGCCCTGGGCGGGGCGGCCCTGTTGGTGGTGGGCGGCCTGGTCCTGCGGGGCTGGCTCTCGCACGCGGCCCCCACCTAGACGTCTGACGCCTCTGTGGGGCCGCTGAATTTGCTTTCTCGCGCCTGCGAAGACGATACGATCACAGATGACCGTTGTTCAGGGGGCAAGCCCCGGGGAGAGTCTATGCGCGCTGTTGGTGTGAACCCGAAGCTGTCGGGGCCCCTGTTGGGGGTCAGCCTACTGGCCCTGGCGGCCCTGGCCTTCGGACCGGGGGCCACGGCCGCCCCGCTTCTGGGTTTCACCGGCAAGTCCAGCGACACCGAGCGCGCGGCGGAGGCCAGGTTCGACGCCGGCCTGTCGGCGGACGCGATCCGCGAGCGGCTGAAATCCATGGCCTCGGCCCCCAATCAGGTCGGCTCGCCGCACGACAAGGCCAATGCCGAATTCGTCCTGGCCCAGTTCAAGGCCTGGGGCTGGGACGCCCGCATCGAAGAATTCCAGGTGCTGTTCCCCACCCCCAAGAGCCATGCGCTGGAGCTTCTGGGGGCCTCGCCCTTCGCCGCCACCCTGACCGAATCGCCGATCGCCGGCGACACCTCCAGCGTGGACATGGCGGGCACCCTGCCCGCCTGGCTGGCCTTTGGCGGCGACGGCGATGTCACCGCCGACCTGGTCTATGTCAATTACGGCATGCCCGACGACTACAAGGCGCTGGAGCGCATGGGGGTCAGCGTCAAGGGCAAGATCGTCATCACCCGCTACGGCGGCGGCTGGCGCGGGCTGAAGCCGAAACTGGCCCAGGAACATGGGGCCGTGGGCTGCATCATCTATTCCGATCCGGCCGATGACGGCTATGGCGAGGGCGACGTCTATCCCAAGGGCGGCTGGCGCCCGGCGCAGGGTTTTCAGCGCGGTTCGGTGCTCGACATGCCGATCCGGGCCGGGGATCCGCTGACGCCGAACGAAGGCGCCACCAAGGACGCCAAGCGCCTGACCCTGGACCAGGCCGAAACCCTGATGAAGATCCCGGCCACGCCGATCTCCTATGGCGACGCCCAGCATTTCCTCGCCGCCCTAGGCGGTGAGGTCGCCCCCAAGGCCTGGCGCGGGGGCCTGCCCCTCACCTATCGCGTGGGCGGGACCGGAACCAAGGTCCACCTGAAGGTCGAGTCCGACTGGAGCCTCAAGCCGCTCTACGATGTGATCGCGGTGATGAAGGGGCGCGAGGCGCCGGACCAATGGATCATCCGCGCCAACCACCGTGACGGCTGGGTCTATGGCGCCTGGGACCCCCTGGCGGGCCAGACGGCCATGCTGGAGGAGGCCAAGGCCCTCGGCGCCCTGGCCAAGACCGGCTGGCGGCCCAAGCGGACCATCGTCTATGCCAGCTGGGACGGCGAGGAGCCGGGCCTGCTGGGCTCGACCGAATGGGCCGAGCAGCACGCCGCGGAGCTGAAGGCCAAGGCCGTTCTCTACATCAATTCCGACACCAACAGCCGCGGTTTCCTGAACCTGGACGCCAGCTACGCCGTGCGCAAACTGGCCAACGGGGTCGCCTCGGACGTGATCGACCCGCAGACCCACGCCAGCGTGCTGGCCCGCAAGCTGGCCTCGACCCAGGTGGGCGCCCTGGCCCCGACCGCCGACGAGGAGATCCGCGCCGTCGCGACCGACGAGTCCAAGACCGGCGAGATCGCCGTGGGGCCCATGGGCTCGGGCTCGGACTACACCCCCTTTGTGCAACATCTGGGAATCGCCTCGATCGATATCGGCTATACCGGCGAGGAGGAGCAGGGCGGGATCTATCACTCGCTCTACGACACGTTCGAGCACTATGACCGGTTCGGCGATCCGGGGATGGTCTATGGCGTGACCCTGGCCCAGACCGGCGGCCGGCTGGTGATGCGCGCCGCCGACGCCGACCTGGCGCCCCTGCGCTATGCCGACGCGGCCCAGACCGTCGGCGACAACCTGACCCAGCTGCACAAGCTGGCCGACACCATGCGCCAGAGGACCACGGCCCTGAACCTGGCCGTCGACGGCAAGGTCTTCGCCCTCGCCTATGATCCTACCCATCACTGGAACCCGCCGGAGCGGGAGGACGCCGTGCCGGCGATCGATTTCACCCGGCTCGACCAGGCGGTGGTCCAGCTCAAGGCCAGCGCCACAGCCTTCGACGCCGCGGCGGGCGATGTGGAGCACACCAGGCCCGAGCGCCTGGCCAAGGCCAATGCGATCCTGCAAGGGATCGAACAGAGCCTGACCGACGCGCGCGGCCTGCCGGGGCGGCCCTGGTACAAGAACCTGATCTATGCGCCCGGCGTGCTGACCGGCTATGGCGCCAAGACCCTGCCCGGCGTGCGCGAGGCGATCGAGGGGCGCCGCTGGGCCGAGGCGACCGACTATATCGGCCGCACCGCCGACGTGCTGATCGCCTGCAGCAAGCAGTTGGACGAGGCGACGGGGCAGTTGAAGCCGTGATAGCTAAGAGGGAGGCCTTACCGGAAACGGATCAGGGCCTCCTGCCGGCGAGGCCCCTCGCGCATGCCTTGCCTGTGGATTTTCGTTGGACGGTGGACGGGGTGGGAGCCCACCGTGGGTTCGAATCGTACCCGTCCGCCATATGACTGCGCGCCAAGCTTGATAGGCTTAGCCGGTGAAGCGAAGGGCGAAGATCGCAGCCCATTGGGTTGAAGAACGGCGATTTGGTAAACTGTCACCGTAATCCTGTCACCGTAATCCCCCCTATTCCGAGATGATCGCGGCAACCGATAGGACGGAAAATCATAAGTTTGCGCAATCACGGTGGGCGCAGGTGTTCCAGGTTAGGGTTCCGTCAGTCTACGTCGGAAGACGCGGTCGCCAACGTATCGATGAATGTTCTCACCTTCGCCGGAAGGTATCGCTTGCTTGGATACAGGGCGAAGACCGGAATTTCCCCTGTCCGATGGTCAAGCGGCAAGGCTACAAGGCGCCCCTCGTTGATGTGTCGTTCCGTTAGAAACGCGGGAAGATAAGCGACGCCCATTCCCGCGACCACCGCGTCAAGGACCGCCTCTCCGCCGTTGGCCTTGAAGCGTGTCCTGCCCCCAATTGGACGCCACGATCCCTCCTCGGTGAGCATACGCCAGGGGTGTTGAGCGGTCGTGCGCACGCGAGAGCCGACGTATGGCAGGCAATCGTGGTCTCGCAAGGAGTCGAGCGTTTCAGGCTTTCCGTGTAACGCAATATAAGACGGCGCGGCGCAGAACATAGTGGGGTACTTCGCGATCACGCGGGAAATCAACTCTTGCGGCAACTCACCCAATCCACCGATCCGAATTGCCAGGTCGAATCCTTCCTCGACAATGTCTATTATTCGATCCGTTATATTCAATTCGATAGAGATGTCGGGCCATTGCGCGAGGAAGCGACGCGCCACCGGTATGATATGCAAACGGCCGTAGGCCTCAGGTACGGTGATGCGCAACAGCCCTCTCGGTTTTACGTCGAGCCCCGCCGCACTGTCTTCGGCGGCTTGTAGGTCATCCAGGACGACACTGCACTGTTCATAAAATCTGCGTCCGTCTTCGGTAACGCCGAGAGACCGCGTTGTGCGGCTGAGCAGCCGACTGCCCAGGCGCATTTCCAGGCGGCCGACCGCCTTGGCGACCGTAGACCGAGATAGTCTGAGCCTGCGGGCCGCCGCGGCGAAGCTGCCGGTGTCCACCGTTTCCACAAATGCGATGATGTCATTGAGATTGGCAGCCCGCATAGCCGCTCCGTCGCTTAGCCTTCGCCTGATTGGCGATCCAACATCGCCAATGTGCCTGCTAGAGTGTGCCTTGGGACGTGGAGTGAGACAAGTCCGCGTATATCGATGTCGTATGGGGTGAGGTGTCAGTCAGCGCCCGTCTCAGGTCCTGAGGGACGTTCTTCGTTCTCCTCAATCACGTTTTTGAAAGTGCAACAGCATTGCATCCATGGAAACGTCGTAAAAGATCAGTCAATGCACATCGACACAGCAACTAGACCCGGGCAATTGGGTTTTCAGTAGGAGAATTTGGGATTGCCGCACGCCTTTAATGAACACGTGGAAATATACTATCGGACCTTTGGGGACGAGAACTCGGAAACAATTCTGCTGATCAATGGACTTGGGGCGCAGCTGATCCGGATTCCGGAGTCATTTTGCTTAGGGTTGGTTGCACGCGGCTATCGGGTCATCCAGTTTGACAACCGAGACATCGGCCTCTCCAGCTGGCCGTCAGAACCATACTCACTGGTGGACATGGCGGAAGACGCCGTCGCGGTGCTCGACGCTGCGGGTGCGACTCGAGCGCACGTTGTGGGCGCCTCCATGGGCGGCATGATAGCCCAGCGCCTGGCGCTTAATCATCCTGATCGCGTGCGATCACTGACCTCGATCATGTCCTCCACCGGTGCGCCGGAGGCGACCAAGTCAACGCCGGAAGCTGCTGCGGTCTTGCGTAGCCCTGCGCCTGATCCGCAACAAGACTTCGAGGGCTTTGTATCTCATGGCGTGAACAACATGCGCATCGTCGGAAGCCCAGCCTATCCGTGGACGCCGACTGAAGCGCGCCGGCGGGTCGTTGACGAGTACGAGCGGGCCTACAATCCCGCGGGCGGGAGCCGCCAACTCGCTGCGGCTATGGGCGATGGCGATCGCACGGAAGCGCTCGCGGGACTCAAGATCCCGGTCGTGGTGGTTCATGGCGCCGATGACCCGTTGATGATGAGGGTTGGCGGCGAGGCGACGGCGGCGGCCATCCCCGGCGCCGAGCTTCGCATCATCCCGGGCATGGGCCACGACCTACCCACCGCCCTGCACGAAGTCTTCATCGAAGCGATCACGGCCGCCGCTGGCCGGGCAAGCCGCGGCGCATGACCGAAGGAAGCAGTGTGTTAGAAGACCTTAAGCAGCCAACCGTTTTGATTACCGGTGCGACAGGTAAGGTAGGCCGAGCCGTCATCGACCAACTCAAGAGCGACGCGCATGTGCGGCTCTTAGCCGCTGCAAGAACGCCAAACGCCGCCAGCGATCTCGGCGTTTCAGTCGTCCGGCTCGATTTTGACCAGCCGGAAACTCTGCGGCCTGCATTGGAGGGTGTCGATACAGCCTTTTTATCCACAGGCTATACCGTTGATATGCTGCGGCAAAGTAAGGCCTTTATCGACGCCGCGCGTCACTGCGGCGTCAAGCACATCGTCCATCTCGGTGCGTGCGGAGACGATGACACTCTGGTGGCCCATTGGGCCTGGCACCAGTTCATCGAGCGCTACATCGAATGGACCGGTCTTGGGTTTACGCACCTGCGGCCGGAATTTTTCATGCAAAACCTGCTCGGTTATGGAAGCAGGCGGGTCATCGTCAACGGGGTGATCAATGGGTATGTGGGCGACGCTAGGGCGAGCTGGGTCGATTGCGATGACGTCGCTGCTGTCGCTGCGGCGTGCGTTCGAGATCCGCGTCGGCACGCCGGGAAAACCTATAGGCTCGGCTACGACGCCAAGTCGTACGGAGAGATCGCGGCTGTCCTGACAGCCGTTGTCGGGCAGCCCTTCAGCTACAGGTCCCACTCGCCAGACGAGTTCTTGAAGGAGGTGCTCGCCGCCGGCGGTGAAGCCGCCTACATGCGCAGCGTACATCAGAGCCACCTCGCTGCGGCCGCAGGCGAGCTCCCTGATCCTGCCCCAGTTTTTCAAAACTTTTCCGCGATCACCGGCCAGTCCCCGACGGATTGGAGGCGCTTTGCAGAAAAGCACCGGGCTGAGCTCGCTTACTAACTACCCATGGCCGCATTCAATCAAAGACGTCGCCCGTCTTCGGTCCGACTGTGAGTAATGCGCATATAATTTAGGAAGGTTCAGGATCGGTGACTAACTCTAATTGAAGTCGCCGAGGATCTTCGAGAGCGGATGGGCTATCAGTGTCTCCCCCTAAAAAGGCGACTGAACGTCCGCTTACTGGACCTGACGCGACGTTCGCTCTTGGCGCCGAGCGGGCGCTGGCGAAGGGGCGGCCCGAGATCGCGTTGTGGCGGGGAGATGAGGGATTCGAACCGCCGTGGCCCTGTGGGCCGTACAGATTATCAATCTGCTGCCTTCAGCCATTCGGCCAACCCCGGCGCATCGCCCACAAAATAGATGCCTTGGTCCGCATGACGCGGCTATCAATACCTGAAGTTGCATCTTTGTGCATAAGGCAACACTTTCACACAGAGCCCCGAGCGTTGAATAGGTGAGTTTCCCCAATGTGAAACATGACAGCAAAAGCAACCGGGTGTGTTTCGGCCCCATTTGCCTTATAGAGGGCAAATGACGCGCGACGAAATTTTGCAGAGGCTGAAGGCTGCGGAGGCCGACCTGCGCGCGCAAGGGGTGGAGCATGCGGCCTTGTTCGGCTCCGTCGCGCGCGGGGACGATCGGCCCGATAGCGATATCGACATCATGATCGATCTCGCCCCCAAGGTTGTCGTGACCATCTTCGACTATGTCGGCGTAAAGGACTTCATCGCCGATATGTTCGACAGCGTGGTGGACGTTGTCAGCCGCGAAAGCCTGAAACCCCTGGTGCGGCCGGGGGCGACCGCTGACGCCATCTATGCTTTCTGATTTCTGCCCGAACTCCGCAGGACCATCGAAGCTGAACTTTCCCCGCTTGACCGAGCGACTATGACGGCCGACCCCGCCCCCTACCGAAACCGGATCAACGCCTCCTGGGCCGCCGAGGCCACCAGGACGCCGTCCTGGCTGTAGATGGCGCCGCGGTTGAAGCCGCGGGCGCCCGAGGCGCTGGGGCTGTCCTGGACATAGAGGTGCCAGTCGCTGAACCGGCAGGGCCTGTGGAACCAAAGGGCGTGGTCCAGGCTGGCCACCTGCAGCCGGCCCGAATCCCAGTCGACGGCGTGCGGGCGCAGGGACGCGTCCAGCAGGCTCATGTCCGAGGCGTAGGCCAGCACGCACTGGTTGACCACGGGATCGGCGCCGACCTCGGTCCGGGCCCTGAACCAGCAGCGAAAACTGGGGTCGCGCGGCTGGGGATTGGCGCGCGGCTGCGGATCGATCGGCCGCAGTTCAACCGGCCAGGGGATGCGGTCGTTGTCGCTGGGGCGCGGCTCAAGGGCGCGCAGCTGTTCTTCGTTCAGCAGGCCGTCCGGCGGCGGGACCTCGGGCATGGTCGCCTGATGCTCAAAGCCCTCTTCGGGGATCTGGAACGAGGCCGACAGGTTGAAGATCTGGCGGCCGTGCTGGATGGCGGTCACCCGGCGGGTGGTGAAGCTGGCGCCGTCGCGGGCGCGCTCGACCTGATAGAGGATCGGGATCCTGGGATCGCCGGCGCGGATGAAGTAGCTGTGCAGCGAGTGGCAGACGCGACCCTCCACCGTGCGATAGGCCGCGGCCAGCGCCTGGGCCACCACCTGGCCGCCATAGATCCGCTTCTGGTCCTCGCGGCCCGGGGTGCGGCCGCGGAACATGTCCAGCTCGATCGTTTCCAGATCGAGGATCTGGCCCAGTTCGCTGTCTTGGTCCATGACGCCCTGCCCGACTGCTTGCCCGAGCCGAGCTAGGCCATCGCGGCGGCGGCGACAAGCCGCAGAAAGCGGTTGTGCGGTGAGCAGGCGGCGCCCTTTTGGCCTTTGGCGACCCTGGGACGGAAAAATCCTCCGATCGCCGCGCTTTTTCCGCCGGTGTCATGGCCACGTCATGGACAAATGCTCCATCCGGCGCCATCGGACGCGGCGACCCCATACAAGGGCGAACGGTCGGGTTCGGGCGTTTGGGGCGAACGGCGAGACTTAAGATGGTGTTCCTACCGCCCGACCGGCTGAACCCGGCCCTGTTGGCTCGTTTCGCGCGCCGCCGGCTTGCGCCCAACCGCGCCGACGTGATCGCCATGGTGCTGATGGCCGTGGCCGTGGCCCTGGTCGCCCATGGCGCGCAGCAGATGAACCAGCCGCTCAGCCAGCTGAACATCGCCCCGGTCACCCTCGATCCGGCGCGCCTGCCCGAATATGCGGTGCGCACCACCCTGCGCATGTTCGCCGCCCTGTTCGCCTCGCTGATCTTCACCTTCGTCACCGCCACGGTGGCCGCCAAGAGCCGCAAGGCCGAGATGATCATCGCCCCGGCGCTGGACATCCTGCAGTCGGTGCCGATCCTGGGTTTTCTGACCTTCACCGTGACCTTCTTCATGGGCCTGTTCCCGGGCAGCGAGCTTGGGGTTGAGGGCGCGGCGATCTTCGCCATCTTCACCAGCCAGGCCTGGAACATGGCCTTTTCCTTCTACCAGTCCCTGCGCACCCTGCCCGGCGACCTGGACGAGGTGTCCAAGGGCTTTGGCCTGTCGTCCTGGCAGAGGTTCTGGCGGCTGGAGCTGCCCTTCGCCACCCCGGCCCTGGTGTGGAACACCATGATGTCCATGTCCGGCGGCTGGTTCTTTGTCGTCGCGTCCGAGGCCATCACCGTCGGCAAGACCACCGTCGCCCTGCCCGGCATCGGCTCGTGGCTGGCTATCGCCATCCAGCGTCAGGACATCAAGGCGGTGGTCTGGGCGGTGTTCGCCATGGGCGTGGTCATCCTGCTCTATGACCAGCTGCTGTTTCGGCCGATCGTGGCCTGGGCCGACAAGTTCCGCTTCGAGCAGACCGCGTCCCAGGACCAGCCGGAGTCGTGGTTCTATGACCTGCTGACCCGCACGCGGCTGCTGCGGCGGATCTTCACGCCCCTGACCCTGCCGTTCAAGGCCCTGCCCAAGCTGCCGCGGCGGGCGCCGCAGGCCGGATCGCCGATGGATCCGCGCCTGGCCACGGCGGTGGACGTGCTGTGGGTGGCCACGGTGATCGCGGTGGCGCTGTGGGGCGCCTGGAGCGTGATCGGCTATGTGCGCCACACCATCACCCTGCACGACGCGGCCCAGGTTTTCGGCCTGGGCGCGATCACCCTGCTGCGGGTGGTGATCCTGATCGCCATAGCCAGCGTGATCTGGGTGCCGATCGGCGTCTGGATCGGCCTGCGCCCGGCCTGGTCGGAGCGGGTGCAGCCGGTGGCCCAGTTCCTGGCCGCCTTTCCGGCCAATGTCCTGTTTCCCATCGCCGTGGGCCTGATCGTGGCGTGGAAGCTGAACCCCAATATCTGGCTGTCGCCGCTGATGATCCTGGGCACCCAGTGGTACATCCTGTTCAACGTCATCGCCGGCGCCAGCGCCATCCCCAACGACCTGAAGGAGGCGGCGGACATGTTCCACGTCAAATCCTGGCAGTGGTGGCGGGATGTGGCGCTGCCGGGCGTGTTTCCCTATTACGTCACCGGGGCCCTGACGGCGTCCGGCGGCTCGTGGAACGCCAGCATCGTCGCCGAGGTGGCCAGTTGGGGAACCACCCACCTGAAGGCCGCCGGCCTGGGCGCCTATATCGCCGAGGCGACGGAGGCCGGGGATTACCCTAAGGTGGCCCTGGGCATCGCCGTGATGTCCTTTTTCGTCATCCTGCTCAACCGCACGCTCTGGCGGCCCATGTACGGGTTCGCCGAGCGCCGCCTTCGCCTGTCCTGAAGGAGCCGTCCATGACCCTTCTTACGCCCGAACGCACCGACGCCCAGGTGAACCTTGTCGAGGTGCGCGGGGTCAAGCACCTCTATGGCAAGCGCGGCGGCTCTGGCCTGCTGGTGCTGGACGACGTCGACCTGACCCTGCGGCCCAACGAGATCGTCGGCCTGTTGGGCCGGTCGGGCTCGGGCAAGTCGACCCTGCTGCGCACCATCGCCGGCCTGATCCGTCCGACCGAGGGCCATGTGACCCTGAGGGACATGCCCGGCGACGATTCCGCCCACGGCGTGGCCATGGTGTTTCAGAGCTTCGCCCTGTTTCCCTGGCTGACCGTGCAGCAGAACGTGGAGCTGGGCCTTGAAGCCCAGGGGGTCAGCGCCGAGGAACGCCGCAAGCGCGCCCTGGCCGCCATCGACCTGATCGGGCTCGACGGTTTCGAAAACGCCTACCCAAAGGAGCTGTCCGGCGGCATGCGCCAAAGGGTGGGCCTGGCCCGCGCCCTGGTGGTGCAGCCTTCGGTGCTGTTGATGGACGAACCGTTCTCGGCCCTGGACGTGCTCACCGCCGAGACCCTGCGCACCGACCTGCTGGACCTGTGGTGCGAAGGCCGGATGCCGATCCGCTCGATCCTGATCGTCACCCACAATATCGAGGAAGCGGTGCTGATGTGCGACCGCATCCTGGTGTTCTCGTCCAATCCGGGACGGGTGATCGCCGAGATCAAGGTCGACATGCCCCAGCCGCGCAAGCGCCTCGACCCGGCCTTCCGCGCCCTGGTCGACGACATCTATGCCCGCATGACCACCCGCACCGCCGCCCAGCCCATCCGCGACGGCAATTTCCCCGGCATGGGCATCAGCATGGCCCTGACCCACATCTCCACCAACACCCTGGCCGGGCTGATCGAGGCGGTGGCCGCCGCGCCCCATGACGGCAAGGCCGAGTTGCCCAACCTGGCGGCGGAGGCCCATCTGGAGGCCGACGAGTTCCTGCCCATCGCCGAAACCCTGCAGCTGATGCGCTTCGCAGAGATCGACGGGCGCATGATCCGCCTGACCCCGGACGGCCGCCGCTACGCCCTGGCCGATGTGGACGAGCGCAAGCAGCTGTTCGCCCAGCACCTCCTGGCCTATGTGCCGCTGGTGGCCCATATCCGCCGCGTGCTCGACGACCGCGCCAGCCACCAGGCCCCGGCCCGCCGCTTCCGCGACGAGCTGGAAGACTTCATGTCCGAGGACTATGCCGAGGAGACCCTCAACGCCGTGGTCTCCTGGGGCCGCTATGCCGAGCTGTTCGCCTTCCACGAAGACGCCGACCGCTTCAGCCTGGACGACCCGGCCTAGGCGATACGGAAGCGGAATTTGAGTCTGGCCAAGAAACGCCTCGCCCGAAGGGAAGTGGGAGATTCGGTCGCGCCGATCATGAGTCATACCAGCGGCCCTTGGGTTTGACCGTTGGAGTAGGTTTTCCCCGTCATGGTCGGCCTATGCCCATAGGCGCTAAGTTAGGC
>FTIF01006995.1_pt1 | contig 17816 bp, 12 predicted proteins | sample 1658001 | NCBI WGS metagenome assembly FTIF01 (sample SAMEA3914789, study PRJEB12502) | metagenome | biome: forest; material: soil | place: Canada | collected 2011-07-03 | depth 0.3 m | reverse complement strand
CGCGCCCCAGTCGCGGTAGGCCAGCAGACGGCCTTCGCGGGAGACGCTGACGATGCGCGAGACGTCGCGGATGGGGATGTCCTTGGGGCGGGTGCCGAGCAGGGCGCTGCTGTGGCCGAGGCGGTAGCTGACCACTTCGTAGCCACTGCTGCCGGGCAGGTCGAGGTCGAAGCGGCGCACGCGGGCGCTGGTCTTGGGCATCTGCAATTGCAGCAGGCGTGCGGCGGAGGCGACGCTCCAGCCCTGCACCACCAGCGACACCAGCACGATGAAGAAGGCCACGTCGAAGAACAGCTGCGCGTCGGGGATGCCGGTCATCATCGGGAAGGTGGCCAGCACCATCGGCACCGAGCCGCGCAGGCCGACCCAGGAGATGTAGGCCTGCTCGCGCCAGGGATAGCGGAACGGCAGCAGCGCCAGCATCACCGCCAGCGGCCGCGCCACCAGGATCAGCACCAGGGCGATAAGCAGGCCGCTGCCGGCCAGGGGCAGCAGGCGCTGCGGTGTGGCCAGCAGGCCGAGGATCAGGAACATGCCGATCTGCGCCAGCCAGGCCATGCCGTCGTGGAAGCGCTTGACGCTGGCCACGGCGCGCACCGGAAAATTGCCGAGGATCAGGCCGGCGACGTAGGCGGCGAGGAAGCCGCTGCCGCCGAGCAGGGCGGTGCCGCCGAAGATCAGCATGCCGCCGGACAGGGCCAGCAGCGGATACAGCGAGTCGCTCAGGTCGAGCCTGTTGAGTAGCAGCTTGAGCAGCCAGCCGCCGCCCACGCCGACCGCCAGGCCCAGGCCCATCTGCTGCACGAACAGCAGCAGGCCGTCGCCGATGCCGTAGCCCTGCGGCGCGGCGAGGTATTGCAGCAGGCCCAGGGTGAGGAACACCGCCATCGGATCGTTGGTGCCGGACTCGATTTCCAGGGTGGCGGTGACGCGCTGGTTGAGGCGCATGGCGCTGGTGTGCATCAGCGAGAACACCGCCGCCGCGTCGGTGGAGCCGACGATGGCGCCGATCAGCAGGCCCTGCGGCAGGCTCAGGTGCAGGATCCAGGCGGAGAAGCCGCCCACTACCAGAGTGGTGACGAATACGCCGATGGTGGCCAGGGACAGGGCCGGGCGCAGGGCGACGCGGAAGTTGTCCAGCGGCGTGCGCATGCCGCCGTCGAACAGGATCACCGCCAGGCCGGTGGTGCCGGCGAGGTTGGCCAGGTGGTAGTCGGTGAAGTGGATGCCGCCGGGGCCGTTCTCGCCGGCGAGCATGCCGACGATGACGAACACCAGCAACAGGGGCACACCCAGCCGCGGCGTGAAGGCGCTGGCCAGGATGCTGAGCAGGAACAGGGTTCCGGCGACGAAGATGAGCTGGTTGCTCAGGTCCATGACGGCTTTAGTTGTGGTGGGTCCGGATACGGCCTCGATAGCATACGGGTGCGGGTGCAGTTACACACGTTCAGGTGGCACGTGCAAGAGGCGGGCCGCACTCGATTGTCATCCTTCGCTGCGCTCAGCCCGTAGCCCGGGAAGCGCGCAGCGCTACCCGGGGTGCGTCACCGATGAAGGGAGTCCCCGGCTAACGCTGCGCGTTTGCCGGGCTACGGTCTACTTCGCGCTGCGTTTGCCGAACACCAGCCACATCATCAACCCCAGCCCGATCACCCCCGCGATGTTCATGCCGGCATCGGTGAGCAGCAGCCCCGCGGTGCCGGGGTGGCCGTGCGCCTTGAACAGATCGTAGCCATGGCCATCCATCCAGGCGAGATAGGAGGTGGCGAGGTTGCCGGCGGCGTCGAATAAGGTGTACTGGGTGGCGGCGGAGCGGTCGACTTTGCCGATGATCTCCAGTACCACTGCGGTGAAGGCGGCGAAGCACAGGCCGGCCACCAGGGAATAGAGCAGGGTGCCGACGATATAAGTGAGCGGCGTCTGCGGCGCGCAGGCCATGGCCACGTCGACCAGGGCGATGAGTGCACCCGAGACCAGGTAGGCGCGGCGCTTATCGACGCGGTCCAGCCGCGGGCCGCTGAGCAGGGCGCCGGCGGCGGTGACGAGGCCGCTGCCGTAGCCCATGGTGAATTCCACCGTGCCGGTGGAAGCGCCGTAGTCGCCGCCGACGGCGGAGAACAGATCCAGCAAAGCCGGGGTGCTGACCGGCGCCAGGCAAAACAGGATGCCGGTCCAGCCGCGGCGATGGGTGGCGGTGCCCCAAACGTCGCGTAGCATGCTGGGGAAGACTTCGCTGGCGCGGCGGCGCGGGCGCAGGCGCTCGTCCAGCAGCAGCACGGCGATGGCGGGCAGGAAGGTGAGCAGTCCCAGGCTCACGGCGGCGATCTGCGGCGTGAGCGTATCGCCGAGCTGGATCACCAGGCCGCCGCCGACGGCGTTGCCGCCGAGATTGGCGGCGTTGAGCCAGCCGCTGGCGCGGCCGTGCAGATGCGGCGGCACCTGGGTCGCGACGAGAGCGCCGTTGCTGGCGCTGACCAGGCCGGTGAGTCCGGAGCCGAGCACACAGCACACCTCGAACGGCCATAGCTGCTGCGGCAGCCTGAGCAGCAGCGAGGCAGCGAGCAGCATTGCGCCGAGCGCGGCGGTGAGCAGCAGCCAGGTGCGGCGGCGCAGGCCCACATCGAGCATCGGCGCCCACAGGAATTGCCAGGACAGCGGCACCAGCACCGCGGCGGAGACGCCGCCGATGGTGGACATGGGCACGCCGGCCTTGCTCAGCACGAAGGGCATGGCCACGCTGGTGTAGCCGCCAGCCACGCCGAAGGGAATGTTGGTGATGCCGAACAGCCAGGGCGGTGGGTGCGAGGGCTGCGCTGGGCTCGGCATGGACCGGGTCGGGGATGGTGGGGTTGGAAGTGAGCGGATTGTGCAGCGAGGCCTGACTCGCTTGTCAATTGCGGCGCGCGCCGGGTTGCGAAAAGTGAAGCGCGTCACGCCCGCGTGCCCCGGCCCGCCGGCGCTAGGCCGTTGAAGCCGTGCAAACCTACCATTCAACAAGTGATCGGGGAGTCACCAGGGGTGCGCCATTACCTTGACCCGTCGGTGGCCCTTTCAGCGCATGCGTCTTGAGTGGTATTTGGCGGCGCACTTTTAGAGGGACACATGAGCGCACCGCAGGGCTGGATGCGGTGATGTCGGCGTACACAAGGAAGTAGGAGATCAATCATGGAAGGGACTTACGATCTGACGCTGCTGTTTGGCTCCTTCGGGGTCGCCGCACTGGCGGCGTATGCGGCCTTCGACCTGGGCGGGCGTATCGTCCTGTTCGACGGCGGCGAGGCACGCTTCTGGCTGGGCCTGGGCGCGTTGGCGGTCGGCAGCTGCATCTGGGCCGCACACTTCATCGGCATGAAGGCCTTCGGCCTGCCGCTGCCGCTGAGCTTCGACCTGCGCCTGAGCCTGCTGTCCTGGGTGGCGGCGGTGCTGGTGGCGCTGCTGGCGCTGATCCTCATCGGCCGCGACGGCCTCGGCACGGCCGGCGTAACCGGCGGCAGCGCCCTGATCGGCGTAGGCCTGTGCATCGTCCACTACAGCGGCGTGTTCGCGCTGCGCCTGGTGCCGCAGATCCGCTACGACTCCGAGCTGTTTTCCGCATCGATGTTCCTGGCGGTGATGGCCGCGATCACCCTGCTGGTGATTGGCGCCACGGCGCGGCGCCTGCCGTTGGGGCAGTTGCTGGCGGCGCGGCTGTCCGGCGCGCTGCTCAGCGGCGCCGCGATCAGCGCCATGTATTGCACCGGCATGACCGCCGCGCAGTTTCCGGCCGGCGCCGCCTGCGCGCCCGGCAATGAGCTGTCCGGCCACTGGATCGGCCTGCCGCTGGCCGGCTTCGTCACCTGCGTCACGGTGGTGATGCTGCTGCTGTCGATGCTCGATGCGATCCGGCTCAGGCTGCACCGTCGCGTGCAGCGCGAGCGCTTCGAGGCGCGCTTCCGCGGCGGTCTCGCGCGAGGTTGAGGCGGCGAATGGATTCGGGCTTCAACCTCCGGAAGCCCTGCACTTTCCGTTCGCCCCGAATGCCCGTGCGGGGGCTGTATCGAGGAGCCGGTGCGGCGCTTATTCCTCGATATGCGTTGCATTACAACGCGCTCGAGACGAACGGCCTTTTTAGGCGGCCCGCGGCGGCCGCCTGCAGCTAGCGCCGCGTGGACACGTTGTGCCTTGCTCACCCCATAGTGGTGCGGTCCTATCCCAGGAAGCGGATTGGCTGGTCGATGCTGAAGTCGCCGCTGTCGGAGACATAGGCGCCGGGCGGCTCGGGGAAGCGGTGGATGCGCAGCACCACTTCGCGCGCTTCCTGGTCCAGCTCCGGAGTGCCGCTGCTCTGTACCAGGCCGGCGCTGAGCACGGTGCCGTCGCGGGCGATGCGGATGTGCACCACGGCGACGCCATGCCGGTGCGCCTGCGCCGGGTAGTTGAGATTAAGGCGGATCACGCGGCTGACTTCCACCAGGTAGGCGAGGGGCGACGGCGCATCCACGTGCGTGCCGGCCGCGGCGGGCACGGTAGAGGGACTGGCTTGCGCTGCAACGGCGGGCGCGGGGTCCGGCGCCGGCGTGGCAGTCGGAAGCGGGGGAGTCTCCATGGCGACAGCTTGCGCCGGCGCAGCGGGTGGTGCTTCCGGCGTGGGCGCCGGCCGCGTTTGCCAGTTGGCCGAGGTGGCCCTGGCGACGGCCTGATGCGGGTGGGGCCGCGGTCTGGCCGGGGCGGGATGCGGCGCTTCGACAACAGCCGGCGCTGCTGGCGACTGCAGCGCGATCACCGCTACCGCATTCTTCGGCTGGGGCATGGCCTGTTGGCGCGTCATCGCGCCGATCAGCAGCAGCGCGGCGATCGCATGCAGGCACAGGGAAACCAGCCAGGCTGCGTTGCGCGGTTCCCAACTGGCGATCTTCGTTTTCGCTTCCCGGCTCAGCGGGAAGCAGTGTTGGGCAATGGCACTGATGACGCACCTCCTCCGACCGTAAAAAGAGTCCACGACGCCGACGGATGGGAATGCCGGCGGCGTGGACAGCTAAGTGTCATGAGGATCGGGCGTCATCGGCCGATCTGGGGAAACCAGCAGCAAGCGCTGTGCCAAGGAGAGGCGGCGCAGGCCTTTTGTTTGGTGCATACGTCACCGGGCGTACTTGCTGGCGTCACGGCGAGCCAGCAAACTAGTCCGGCCACACAAACGGCGCCTCACCCTGATCCGGAGTCTGTCCACACTCCAGGGTAAGGCGTAGACAGGGAAACCCGCAGCGGACCACGGCGGGAAGTCAGGCAAGGGGAGCACACAATGTTCGGGGAAATCCGCTTTTCGGCGCAGAATCACCGCGTGCGCCGTTTCTGCATCCGGCTGTTCGCGGCCATCGTCCTGGGATTCGGTTCGTTGGCGGCAATGGCCGATCCCACCACGCTGACCACGCTGTATACATTCGCCGGCACCGACGGCGCGCAGCCATCGGGGCCGCTGCTGCAGGGCGGCGACGGCAACTTCTACGGCGTCACCAGTTCCGGCGGTGCCTACGGCTACGGCATCGTGTTCCGCATCACACCGGCGGGCGCGCTGACCACGCTGCACGCCTTCGACGGCACGGACGGCAAGTCGGCCAGCGGTGCGCTGGCGCAGGGCGGCGACGGCAGCCTCTACGGCACCACCGAAAGTGGCGGCGCCAGTATCGATGGCACCGTCTACCGCATCGCGCCGGATGGGACCTACACCCAGTTGCACGCCTTCAGCGGCGCCGACGGCGTCGCTCCGGCGGGCGGGCTTATGCAAGGCAGCGACGGCAATTTCTACGGTGTCACCACCTACGGCGGCGCCAACGGCGACGGCGCGGTGTACAGCATCACGCCCGCCGGCGTCATCACCCCGGTGGCTTCGTTCAACGGCGCCAACGGCATGTTTCCTCGCGCCGGCCTGACGCTGGGCACAGACGGCAATTTCTACGGCGCCACCGATTCCTCCAGCGCAGCCGGCCAGAGCACGGTGTACCGGCTCACGCCGGGCGGCGTCATCACCACGATGTACAGCTTCAGCACGGCCGAGGGCGTCGATATCCGCGGCAGTCTGGTGCAGGCCCTGGACGGCAATTTCTACGGCACCACGCAGGGCGGCGGCGCCACCAATCACGGTACCGTGTTCAAGCTCACGCCTGCCGGCACGCTGATTTCGCTGTATTCGTTTTACGCAGCCGCCGACGGCTGGTTCCCGCTGGGCAGCCTGGTGCAGAGCGGCGGCGGCAGCTTCTACGGCGTAACCGGCGGCACGGTATTCACGCTGACGCCGGGCGGCACCGTGGCCACCATCTACAATTTCGGCAATCCCTACAGTGGTCCCGGTGCCGGCCTGACCCTGGGCAGCGACGGTTATTTCTACGGCACCACCAGCGGCAGCGGCACCAGCGACCACGGCAGCGTGTTCCGGCTGCAGGCCTCCACCACGCAGCCGCCGGTGGTGAGCCTGTCCTCCAGCGACAGCAGCGTGCCGGTGTACCAGAATGTCACGCTGAGCTGGACTTCGAGCGGCGGGCAGTCGTGCAGCTCCAGCTGGTCCGGCGCGGAGGCGACTTCAGGTTCGCAGAGCGTTGCGGTGAGCTATGCCGGCGCCAATAACTTCACGCTGAGTTGCGTCAACGACGGCGGCACCAGCCTGCAGGGTGTGGTGGTCACCGGCTTGGCGGCGCCGAGCATCAGCTTCAGCGCCAGCCCCACCTCGGCCGGCGTCGGCCAGAGCAGCACGCTGAGCTGGTCGAGCAGCAATGCCAGTTCCTGCACCGCCTCCGGCGGCTGGTCCGGCAGCATCGGCACGGCCGGCACGCAGAGCGTCATCGTCGCCAATTCCGGTAGCAACAGCTACACCCTGAGCTGCGCAGGTAGCGGCGGCAGCGCCTCGAAGACGGTGACGGTCACTGGCATTCCGGCGCCTACCGTGAACTTATCGGCTAGCCCCGCCGCTGTGGCGCTTGGCCAGAGCAGTACGCTGAGCTGGTCGAGTAGCAACGCCACTTCCTGCACCGCCTCCGGCGGCTGGAGCGGCGCGCTGGCCACTGCCGGCTCGCAGGGCGTGACCATCAGCAGCAGCGGTGCGCACAGCTATACCCTGAGCTGCAGCGGCAGCGGCGGCACTGTCTCGAAGACCGTCAGCGTCAGCGGCGTGCCGGCGCCTGCCGTGAATTTCTCGGCCAGCCCCACTGCGGTGGCGCTGGGCCAGAGCAGCACGCTGAGCTGGTCGAGCAGCAACGCTACTTCCTGCACCGCTTCCGGCGGCTGGAGTGGGGCGCTCGCCGCTTCTGGCTCGCAGGGCGTGACTGTACTCAACAGCGGCATCAACAGCTATTCGCTGAGCTGCACCGGCACCGGTGGCACTACCACACAGAGCGTCTCCGTCACCGGTCTGCCGCCGCCGACGCTGAGCCTTTCGGCCAGCCCCGCCACAGTGCGGGTAGGCCAGGCCAGTACGTTGAGCTGGTCCAGCGCCAACGCCAGCTCCTGCACCGCCTCGGGTGCCTGGAGCGGGGCGCTGCCCTCCAGCGGCTCGCAGGGCGTGACCATCAGCGCGGCCGGCGACAGCAGCTATACCCTGAGCTGCAGCGGCGCCGGCGGCACGGTGACAAAGACCGTCGTCATCACCGGCCTGCCGCTGCCGACGGTGAGTCTGTCCGCCAGCCCTGCCTCGGTACTGCTGCGGCAGAGCACTACTCTGAGCTGGTCCAGCAGCAACGCCAGCTCCTGCATCGCCTCCGGCGCCTGGTCCGGCAGCGCGGCCACTGCCGGCTCGCAGAGCGTGATGGTCTCCAGCGTGGGCGCCAACAGCTACACCCTGAGCTGCACCGGCGCGGGCGGTAGCGCGGCGCAGACGGTGACCGTTACCGGCCTGCTGCCGACGGTCGGCTTTGCGGCGGCTGCGGAATCGGCCAGGGCGAGCCTGTTTGGCGCGGCCAGCGCCAGCATCGGCGTGAACCTGTCCACAGCCTTCAGCTTGCCCGTCACCGTTCCGTATACGCTCGGTGGCAGCGAGCCGGCTTCGGGCTACAGCGTGTCGCCTTCCGGCAGCCTGACGATCCCTGCTGGTGCCACCTCGGCCAATCTGAATGTCACCGTCAGCGCTGCTCAGTGCAACAAGACTGTGGTGCTGACCCTTGGCGCGCCGACCAACGCCAATCTGGCCGGCACCACCGTGAACACGTTTACGCTTAAGACCGCGCTGTTCTGTAACTGAGGGCGGAATTCGGTGTAACCTGCCAGTGCGCCGGCACGATCCGGCGCACTGGCAGGCGCTGCATTGCGCCGCACTCCGGGAGGAGAACAATATGAAAGTCGAAGGCGGATGTTATTGCGGCGCCGTGCGTTACGAAGTGGACGGCAAGCCGATGTTCAATGGCCAGTGCCATTGTCGCGAATGCCAGTACATCTCCGGGGGCGGTCCCAATGTGCTGGTGGCCGTGCTGGAGGACGGCGTGCGTTACATCAAGGGCGCGCCCAAGGTGTTCAAGCGCAGCGATCTGGAAGCTCCGGTCACACGCGAGTTCTGCGCCGAATGCGGCACCCATATGATCAGCCGGCCGCCAATCATGGCGGGCATGGCCATCATCAAGCTCGGCACACTGGACGATCCCAATGCCTTCGGCAGTCCACAGATGGCGGTGTTCATGGTCGACAAGCAGCCGTTTCACCAGGTGCCGGCAGGGATGGCGGTATTCGAGCGCTTGCCGGGATGATGAAGTATGTAGGCGCGCATCAGTGCGCTGAGTTGCGCGGTGCCTTTGCTTCTACTTGCGTGCAAAACACTTTCATTCAACAAGTGTAGGAGTGCGCCCGACGCTGCCGCGCGGCATTGATAAGTGGTCGGCGGCCACAAGCTACCCTACGACGCTTCCACGCGCAGATTGGGCGATCGACGGACTTGGTCCGCTACGGTGAAGCTTGCGGGAAACTCCCGGCGATCTCCCCCGAGATCGCCAGGCTCTCCCTACCCATTCGGGCAGGTTTACTTCTTCTTGCCGGTCAGCGTGCCGTGCAGGAATACGCCGACGGCGTCATCCACCAGCTTGCCGATCTCGCGCGTGCTGGGCGGGGCGGCGCCGGCGATGAGCTGGCGCAGCAGCTGCTCTTCGCTGAGCATGTCGAGGAACAAGCCGGCGAGGCGGCGCGGCGCCATGCTGCGCATGCGTCCGGCCTTCTGCAGCTTGAGGAAATAGGCGGCAATGGGATCGCGCGCGCTTTCCGGGCCGGCCTTGAACCAGCGCTTGCCGATGCTGGGGAAGCGCGTCGATTCGGCGATGATGATGCGGTGTTGCCGGATCGAGCGCTGGGTAAACAGCGCGCCGAGGAAGGCGCGGCCGATCTGGCGCAGCGCGTCTTCCGGCTCCAGGCTGTCCAGCTTCAGGTCGGCGAAGGAGTGGACGATCTGCTGACACAGCGCCTCGACCACCGCCGCGAACAGTTCGGCCTTCCCACCGAAATGCTTGTAGACGTTGGTCTTGGTGCCGCCGGCCTTGGCCACGATCGCGTCGACGCTGACCGCGTCGTAGCCCTTTGCCAGGAACAGCTCAGTGGCGATTTTCAGGATTTCGACGCGCTTGGCGTCGGAGCGACTCTGTCTCGTTGTTGCTGCCATGTGTGTTCTGCCCTTTCTTTCGTTATGCACTTGTATGGTGGCGTTTCGGGCGCCCCACGCTTTTATTGCAATGATATCTATAAGTGCAAACGATACGCTGCGCTACGCCGCATATGCGGTGGTCAAGACTTACCGTACGGTGCTGTACCGTATAAAAATTGCTTACAAAATGCTTTGCGCTTTACAGTGACTTTACGTGGTCGCCTTCGCGGGCTGCTTTTGCGGATGGATGCCGCTCCAGGCCAGCAGCGCCGCGAGCAGTAGCAGGATGCCGGACGTCAGTGCGGCATGACCCAGCCCGGCTGCGATGTGCTCCACGCCACCACCGACCAGGGCGCCGAACACGGCTACGCCGATGGCGCCGCCGGCCTGGCGTGCTGCGTTGAGCACTGCCGAAGCGGTACCGGACCAGTGCTTCTCCACGCTGGCCAGGATTGTCGTGGTCATTGCCGGTACTGCAAGCCCCATGCCTGCCGGAATCAGCAGGAAGGCCGGTAGCATCGTCCACCAGGAGCTGTGCGCGTCCAGCCGCAGTAGCAACAGGTAGCCGGCGGCGCCGACGCAGGCGCCGAAGATCATCGGCGGCCGCGAGCCCAGGCGCTCCACCACCCGGCCGGCGACGACGTTGGAAAAGAAAAAACCGCCGGTCAGCGGCAAGTAGGCCAGGCCCGCCTGCAGCGCGCTATAGCCGTGCGCCTGCTGCAAATACAAGGTGAGCGCGAACAGCATGCCGTAGTAGCTGAAGTTGAGCAGCACACCGAATACCACGGCGGCGCTGAAGTTGGGCATGCGGAAGAAGCGCAGCGGCAGCATCGGCGAGGCGCTGCGCGCCTCGTTCCAGACAAAGCCGGCGCCGGTCAGCAGGGCGGTGAGCAGGCCGCCCCATACCAGCGGATGCGCCAGCCCGCGCGAGCGGTACTCGATCACCGCCGCGGTCAGCCCGGTCAGCGCCAGGATCACCAGCGCCTGCCCCAGCGGATCCAGGCCGCGCTTGGTCGGGCTGGCCGGCGCCGGCTCGACATGGCGGGCGGTCAGCCACATGCCCAGCGCGCACAACGGCAGGTTGACCAGGAAGATGCTGCGCCAGCCCAGGCTCGCCATCAGCAGGCTGCCGATGACCGGGCCGGCAGCGATGGAGATGGCGCCCGAAGCGGTCCACAGGCCCACCGCGCGGGCGCGCAGGCCGGACTCGTGTGCGGTGGCATGGTTGAGCAGGGCCAGCGAATTTGGCACCAGCAGCGCCGCGCCCACCCCCTGCGCCGCGCGCGCCGCGATCAGTGTGGCCGCATCCGGCGCCAGGCCGCAGGCGGCGGAGGCCAGCGCGAAAATCAGGAAGCCGAGCTGGTAGGCACGGCGCGAGCCCAAGCGGTCGCCGAGCACGCCGGCGGAGAGCAGCAGCACGGCGAAGACCAGGGTGTAGGCGTCGACGATCCACTGCAGCGTGTCGATGCCGGCATGCAGCTCCTCGCCGATGCGCGGCAGCGCCACGTTGACGATGGTGACGTCGAGCTGCACCACCACGAAGCTGAAGCTGGTGGCGGTGACGATCCAGGCGAGGAGCGGGGAGAAGGCGCGGGTCTTGTCTTTCATGCCGCTATTTTGGACTGCGGCGGAACGAGAATGATTCGTTATGGGGCGAAGTGTTTTATTTTTGCGAGGGGCGCCTCCGCTTTTTCTGCTTGTCATCCTGAGCGCAGCGAAGGATCTCGCTTCAACGCTGGGCCAGATTCTTCGCTGTGCTCAGAATGACAAAGCTGTTGTAGGGCGGCCCGTGGCCGCCGCCGCGCACCAGCTGACGGAGCAACGGCGGCCACAGGCCGCCCTACTGTTGGCCTCGGCCCTTCCCTTGCTGCCGCGGCGCTAGGCAATCACCCGATGCTTCTTCATATCCGTCCGCACCAGCTTCATGAAACCTTCCAGCGCGGGCGAGTGGCTGCGCTCCGGGTAGGCCAGGGCCATGCCGATGGACAGTTCGGCTCCTTCCTGCAGCGGGCGGAACACCACGCCGGTGCGACGGGTGTTCTGCAAGGACTCGGGAATCAGGGCGAAGCCGCGGCCGGCGGCGATAAGGCCGAGCAGGATGTGATGGTCCGGCGGCTGCGGCGCATTGATCGGGGTGTAGCCGGCCTGCTCGAAATGCGCCTCCCAGCGGTCGAACAGCAGCGGGTTCCATTGCCGCTCGAAGCGGAACATGCGTTCGCCGTGCAGATCGTTGAGTGACACTTTCCGCTTGCGTGCGGCCTTGCTGGTGGCGGGCAGGGCCGCCACCACCGGCTCCTCGCGCAGCACCTCCAGGGTCACGCCCTCGGCGCGGATCGGCCAGCCGACGAAGGCGGCGTCCATGGCGCCGTTGCGGATGTCGCGGATCAGGTTGTTGGAGTGGCGCGATTTGACGCTCAGGCGCCAGGCGGGGAAGCGGCTGCGGAAGCGGTCGAAGACGTCGGGGATGGCGCTGCGGTCGAAGGCCGGGGTATAGCCGAGCACGAAGTGGCCGCCGGCGCAGCCGCCGGCCGACTGGGCCGCCTTGATGGCTTTTTCCGCCTGATCCAGGGTCTTGCGCGCCGCGGGGAGGAAAGCGCTGCCGGCGGGGGTCAGCTGGGCGCCGGTCTTGCCGCGCGCCAGCAGCTCCACCCCCAACTCCTCTTCCAGCTGCCGGATCTGCCGGCTCAGCGGCGGTTGCGAGATGTGCAGGCGCTCGGCGGCGCCGCGGAAACTGTGTTCTTCGGCCACCGCTACAAAGTAGCGCAGGTGCCGCAGGTCGATATGGGCTGTCATACCGAAAAGGTATCACGAAAAAGGTATTGGATAGCTTACGGGGTGGGGCGTACTCTGCGCGGCTTCCATCCAGGGACACCCCCGTGTCCAAGGCAATCACAGTGGCAATGTCGGCGCGTTACAGTTACAGCGGTTTGCGGCGCTTCCTGCGCCGCGGTGCCACTGCGTCGCTGGCCTTGCTGCTGGCGGCCTGCGCCACTGCCGCGCCGCATCCGCAAGCGGGCACGCCGCTGGCGTTGGCCGGCTCGGTGGACCCCCAGAAATTCAGCGGCCAATGGTATCTGATCGCGCATGTGCCCTATGCCGAGGAGCGCGACCAGATGGACAGTTCGATCGACCTGCGCCCGCGCCTCGAAGGTGGCTACGACGAGGTCTATCACTATTTCGACAGCGGCAAGATGCAGAGCCTGGCGCTGCCACGCAGCCGCTACACTGCGGTCAGCGGCACCAATAACGCGAAGTGGATCAGCCGCTCGCGTGCCCTGGACAGCCAGATGAGCCTGGGCGTGCTCTATGTGGACCCGGATTACCGTTACGCCGTGGTCGGCGAATCGAAGCGCGAGCTGGGCTGGATCTATGCGCGCGACCCGGTGGTCGATCCGGCGACTTATCAGGTGCTGGTGGCGCAGCTCAACCAGCAGGGTTACGACGTGGCGCAGCTGCACCGCCTGACCCACTCCCAGGTCAAGGTCGGCCAGACCGAGCTGACTCCGGCCCGCGGGACGAATTGATTTGAAGATTTGACGGTTCCGCAAGAGCTTCCGGCCGCAATGGTCCGGGGCTGACACCAGTGCTCCCCCCTAGCCCCCTGGTGTCGCGGTAAGAAGGTCGCTCCGGCGACCTTCTTTTTTTGTGCGCGCGATCCCCGATTGATGCTTTTGTCGGGCGGCCTGTGGCCGCCGGCTGTTCCATCCAATGGCGCGGCTGCGGGCGGCACGGCCCCGACTCACCCCATCAAATGGGGGCGTCGGCGGCCCCTCCCGCACCCATTGCTTCGCAAGCACCGTGTCGGGGGCGCCCTACTTTTTGTCCGGACACTGCTCCGGATGACCCGCCCGCCCATCGCTCGCCGCATGCGTGCCAACAAAAAACCATGGCACACATGGGCATTTTGGGGCTGTTTTCCGGTTCCGGACGGTCGTTCGCAGTCCGGGGCAGGCTCTGAGCGCAGCGAAGGATCTGGTCCCGCGCCGGGGCCTACATCACCCGTGAAGCCGCTGCCGGCAGGTGCTCCAGGGCGTCCTCGATGATTTCGAGCGAATGCCGGCATTCGTCCCGGCTGGCATTTCCGCCCAAGCATACGCGCACCGCTTCGGGTGGCGTCCCGTTCACGGTGAAGGTGTCCGACACCACCACGCCGACGCCGTGCGAGCGCAGGTGGGTGGCGAACTCGATCCGGCTCCAGGGCTCCGGTACCGACAGCCACAGGTGGAAGGCCTCGGGTTTGCCCACATAGCTGGCCTTGAGCAGGATCTGCGCGGCGAGCTTCTGCCGCAGCCGCGATTCCTCGCGGATGGCCAGGGTGGCGGCTTTCACCGTGCCGTCCTCGATCCAGCGCGTGGCCAGCGTGGTCATGAACGGCGAGGCCATGACGACCGACGTACGCAAGGATGCCGAGACTCTGGCGGTGTAGCGCGCATTGGGCGCGGCGATGTAGGCGATGCGCAGGCCAGCGCCGAGAATCTTGGCAAAACCAGTCACGTAGAACGTCAATTCAGGCGCCAGGCTGGCCAGCGCCGACGGACGCTTTGCCGGCAGACAGCCGTAGGCGTCATCCTCGATGATCGGCACGCTGTAGCGTCTGGCGATCTCCGCCACGGCTTCGCGCCGGGCCTGCGACATCACCGCCGTAGTCGGATTGAGGAAGATGGGATTGCAGTACAGCGCCTTGGGCGGTTCCGCCGCGCACAGGGCGGCGAACGCTTCCGGGTCGATGCCCTCGTCGTCGGCCGCCAGCCCATAGAGCCGGATACCGAGTTGTGCAGCGAGCCCCTTGATTCCGGGATAGGTCACGGCCTCGCAGGCGATGGTGTCGCCCGACCGGGCCAGCGCGCTGAACAAGCCCAGCAGTGCGCTCTGCACGCCGGGACACACCACCACGCGGGATGCCGCCAGGCCCGGCAGATGCCTGGACAGCCAGTGCGCCCCGGCCTCGCGGTCCTCCGCACTGCCGCCGAATTCCTGGTAGCGCAGCAGCGTATAAAGGTCTTCCTCCGCCGCCAGGCTGGACAGACCCTCCCGCATGCGCTGCAACAGCATCCGGTCCTGCGGCTCCGGAGGCATGTTCATGGTCATGTCGATCAGGCTCGACGCGCCCGACCTGCGCACCGGGCCGGTCTGCAGGAGTTCCCGCACCACCGTGCCGTGGCCGGCCTTGGCGTTGATCAGCCCGCGGCGCTGCGCCTCGGCATAGCCACGGGCCACGGTGGTGAAATTCAGCTTCAAGGCTTTGGCCAGCGTGCGCAGGGGGGGAAGCATCTGGTTGGCCGCCAGCTTTCCCGACTGGATGTCCTCCGCGATGGTATCCGCGATGGCGATATAGGCCGGCTTGTCGCTGTTGCGGATGGTGATGGTCCAGCGCGCACTGTGATTGGACATCGGTCTTCGTTCTCCTGGTTCTAATCGCGGCCCTGCAATTCGGCACCGTCCTGAAGCACTCGGGAAGGACTTGGCCTCGCGCCCGGGCGCCACAACCGTGCACCGGACTTTTCCGCAGAGGAATGTTGCAGATTGATCGGATAGCAAACACCTTGCCATATTGGAATATTTTCGCAGCTAAATTTCCAATCCCTACATAGATGTCTCTTTTTGATCGTTTTTTTTGAGACATTAAAAGCATTGTATGGCACATCGATTGCTCACTGTTGCGCGCCAACCAGGCATTTGAGTCGGGCGCGCAATCACGCACCAATACGGATAGCGCGCCGGCTCATTCCATCCATCGACATCGTAAGGGACTGAGTCATGATAAAACGACAGCGCACCGCGGCCCGCATACCGGGATACCTCCTGTTCTACGGCAGCCTATTGGCGGCACCGGGCATTTGTTCCGCCGATTCCTCTCCGATCCTGGGGCCGACCCTGTCGCAGGTGCTCGACAACTCGGGCATCTTCGCGGCCGGCTACGTCTCCGCCGGTTACACCGGATCGTTCAACAAGGGACAGACGCTGAGCGACCGCGTCTTCGACAGCAACGCCAACACCTTCGAGCTGAACCAGGCGGCGCTGATCCTGGCGCATACGCCGGCCCAGGGTTTCGGCGGCAAGGCCGTCATCGTCGCCGGCTCGGACGCCAAGGTACTCAATGCCTTCTATGGCTCCGGCAGCAGCGACCTGGCGCTGTTCATCGCCTACGTCCAATACGCCATCGGGCCGCTTACGGTCATCGCCGGGCGCTTTCCCGCGCTGTCCGGAGCAGAGCTGGCGCTCGAACCGCTCAACACCAACATCTCCCGCTCGCTGGTATTGGCCCTGGCCCAGCCGGTGCCGCTGACCGGCATTCGCGCCAACTACGCCCTGACCGACGACTTCACCGCGACGATCAGCGTGACCAACAGCGATTCCTTCGGCAGCGAGGCGGCCCTGGACGACAACAAGAACAAGGCGATCGAGGCGGGGGGTGCCTACACGCCTTCCAAGGCTTTCAAGCTGGCGCTGTACAACTACTACTCGAAGGAAACCGATGCCAACGGCGGCAAGAACGACATCGTCGACCTGGTGACGAGCTGGCAGGCCGCCGAGCAATTGCAACTGGTGCTGAATGCCGACTACAAGCGCATTTTCGACACCACCAGCGCCGGACCCGCCAGCTTTACCCTCGGCGTGGATGGCTACGTCAACTACCAGTTCGATCCGAAGTGGAGCACTTCGCTGCGCATGGAAGCGCTGCAGATCAAAAACCAGGTCACCGCCAGCTCCACCGAACTGCAGGAAGTCACCCTGACCGGCCGCTACTCCGCCACCAGGAATCTGCGCCTGCTGGCCGAAGTGCGCTTCGACCACGCCTCGGCCGACCACTTCGCCGACGGGACCCTGGCCGACGGCAGTGCGGTCCTGAGCAAGCACGACAGCGAAGTGGGCGCCACCGTCATCTACACCTTCGGGCTCTAGGGCCTGGTCAAGCATCGTTCCCAAGGCTTGCCAAGGGCAGCCTTCATGAAAGGAGTCGTTCCATGAAATTCGTCAATGCTCTCGCACTCACTCTCGGCCTCATCGGCGCCCTGCTCGCCTATCTGTCGCTGGGCCCCGCCCATGGGGTGTTTTTCATCTGGGCCACTTTCATCGCCACCGCAACGGGCGTGGCGCTGGGAGGCACCAGGGAGGCGTTCAAAAATCTGGTCATTTGCGGCAGCCTGGGTGTATTCCTGGCCTGGGCCGCCTCGCTGATCCTGCTCAATGTGCCCCTGGCCGGCCCGCTCACCCTGCCGGTATGGGCGGCCATCGTCGTCGGCGCTACCACGGCCTTGCTGGCGCTGGCGGCACATCTTCCGCTGTTTCCGGCGATTCCGGCCACGGTGGTGGGCTATGCCTCCACCTTCGCCTACCTGCTGAGCACACCGGGCAAGCTGGACGACAAGGTGTTGCTGGGCTTCGGCATCGACAACCCCTTGTTCGTGATGATCGTCTCGATCCTGGTGGCCGCCGCGTTCGGCCTGGTCAGCCTGAATCTGACCGGAAAGCTGACCAAGGCTGCTCCGGCAGCCTGAGTCGAGGACGCTACCGCCCGAAACAGGATCACAGCCGCCGCAGCGGAGCGGCTTTCCGCCGCCGGCCTTCAAATCGATTCACGGGGCAGCAATTCCAGCCCTTTCTCATGCCCCACATTGGGGGCGGCACCTCCCGGCCGTCCCCTTTTTTATTGATCGGATCTTGTATCGATGGAGATCATTCAATCGATCCGGTCCGGACCTTGTATGCAGCCTGCATCGAAGCAACAAGGTGCGTTTGCAGTAACTGGAATGCACCAGATTTGCGCGCGCCACGCTTCAACTTGACGCATCGAACTTCTTGTTTTAGCAACGCATTACCTCGCTCGTTGTGCCCTCAACCGTACAGCGGAGGCACCAGCGCGCGCCGATCAGGAAATAAAAATGCAAGGCATACATCAATGTCTCTCATTGATCGCATATAGATCGTATCGATCCGGCAAAAATTGGCATGTGCGTTGCGCTTTGTCAGGTGCTTGCCCGCAACCGGCGAATGCCCGCGCGAAGCAAGGCATGACTTTCGTGCCCATCAATTCATCCACCACTGTTCAGGAGTAAGGATCCATGCCCGCTGTATCGACCACCGCGACCAAAAAAGGTGATTTCTTTGTCGATTACGAAGAGAAGGTCTTCGAGGATGTGAAAGCCAAGCCCGGCGAAAAGGCGCTGGTGACCTTTCACACCGTGGCCTTTGAAGGCTCCATCGGCTTGGTCAACATCCTCCAGGCCAAGCG
>FTIF01003139.1_pt1 | contig 17820 bp, 19 predicted proteins | sample 1658001 | NCBI WGS metagenome assembly FTIF01 (sample SAMEA3914789, study PRJEB12502) | metagenome | biome: forest; material: soil | place: Canada | collected 2011-07-03 | depth 0.3 m | reverse complement strand
TCGATCCGGGTGGCGGCGGTGGCCGGTTTCTTCGATCTGTTTCGCATCGAATGGATGGCGGAGTTCCTGGCGCAGTATCCACAGGTGCGGGTCGACTTCGTGCTCGACGATGCCATGACCGACCTGATCGGCGAGCGCATCGATGTGGCGTTCCGCGCCGGGGTGATGCCGGGCGCCGGCTTTGCCTTCCGCCAGATCATGCCGCACTACCTGATTCTGGCGGCCAGCCCCGACTACCTTGCCGCGCGCGGCGCGCCGAAGAAGTTGCAGGCGCTGGCGGAGCACGATTGCCTGATCGGCTCCAGCCGGCAGGGACGCATTGCCTGGCGTCTGAAAGGGCCGAACGGCGAGGAGGATGTGCAGGTCAGCGGGCGCTTTGCCGCCAACGATGCGCGGGTGCTGATGAAAGCCTGCATCGCCGGACTCGGCATTGCGCTGCTGCCGGGGACGCTGGCCGCGCCGGCGCTGGCCAGCGGGCGCCTGCTGCAGGTGCTGTCCGCGTATCAGCGCGGCGTCGCGGATTTCAACGTGGTGTTTCCCAGCCGCGAGCAGATCCCGCTGGCGGTGTCGGCCTTCGCCGACTTCGCCCAGGCCCGATTGCGCGCTGCTGCGAGCGAAGGCGCCTACGGCTTGCTGACGGCCTTGCGCCAGAAGGACGCCAGGCCGGCAGCGAAGGATGCGCCGCGGCCGCGCAAGCGGAATCGTTGACAGAGCTGGACGTTGATTGCCGCGGTCGTCGCTGGCCGTGTGCAGATGAACAAGGTCAGAATCGAAAAACAGGGGAGCTGACAGCGAGATGAGCGCGACGATCGATGCACCCAGGGATTCGGCAATGGCTGGCGATGGCCTCCAGCCCGAAGGCGGCTGGATCGGGCCGGCGGTGCCGCGCCTGCTGACGCCACCGCCCAGGCAACGCGGCCTGCTGTTTCGCGGCCTGTCCCTGCTCGCCAGAGCGTTCGGGCGCGCCGAAGTGCCGGATATCTTCCCGGTGTTCCACATCAATGCGCGGCTATTCTGGCCCTGGCTGTGGTTTGCCTCGTGCCTGATGCCGGGCGGGCGGCTGCCGGCGCGGGATCGTGAAAAGATCATTCTGCGCACCGCGTGGAACTGTCGCAGCCGCTATGAATGGGGCCAGCATGTCGACATTGCGCTGCGGGTCGGAGTGAGCGACGAGGAGATCGTCCGGGTTGCGCGTGGAGCGGAAGCCTGCACCGACCAACATGAGCGCGCCCTGCTGCTGGGCTGCGACGAGATCCTTCGCGACAACTGCGTCTCCGACCCTACCTGGAGCCTGCTGTCGCAGCGCCTCGACCAAAAGCTGATGATCGAATTCGTGGTGCTGGTCGGGCACTACAAGATGATTGCGGGCTTTCTCAACAGTGTCGGCCTGCGGCTGGAGCCGGCCATCGCCGCCAGGCTCCAGGCGCTTGAGCAGAGGCTCGCTGCGCGGCCTTGATGTCGCCGCGCCTGGGGATGCCGGCCTTATTTGGCCACCATCACATCCGAGGCCTTGATCACGGCGATGGCGGCGTCTCCCACCTTGAGGCCGAGATCGTCGATGGCTTCGTTGGTGATCGAGGAGGTGACCTTGACGCCGTTGCCGATGTCGATGACGACGTGCGCCGTGGTCTGGCCCTTGGTGACTTCGACGACGGTGCCCTTGATCTGGTTGCGCGCGCTGAGTTTCATGATGCTGCTCCGCTGTTAGTAGGGGCGCAGCATAGCAAGGCTGGGGCTTGTTCCGCGTTGCGGCGCGGGTGCTTGTCGTCCCGAGTGCGGCGAAGGATGTGGCCAGATCCTTCGCTGCGCTCAGGATGACAGAGGGTGTGTGGCCAATGCGGCTATGCGGCCAGTGCGACGCGGTCCTTCTGCGACGATGCGCTGGCCGGGGTGAATTGCAGCACGCCGTCGTCGATGGGCTGGTTGAGCAGCATCTCGCTGTCGCGCTCGTAGTGATGCAGCACGCGCCAGGGCAGGTCGCGGCCCTGGCGGGGTAGCAGGTGGCTGGCGCGGCGGACGTAGCCGGAGCCGAGCGAGCCGAAGATGGTTTCGTTCTCCAGGCTGCTCTCGCTGGTGTGCGGCGTGGCCACGGCGAGCTTGTTGGCGTCCATGTGCTGGAGCAGGCGGCAGATGTAGTGCGAGGCGATGTCGGCCTTGAGGGTCCACGGCGCGTTGGTGTAGCCGACGATCCAGGCCATGTTGGGAATATCCTGCATCAGCACGCCCTTGTAGGTCATGGCGGCGCTGACCGCGCGCGGCTGCTGGTCGACGCGCAGCTCGGTGCCGCCGAGCACCTGGATCTGCAGGCCGGTGGCGGTGATGATGATGTCGGCTTCCAGCACCTGGCCGGACTTGAGCTGGATGCCGGTTTCGGTGAAGGTCTCGATGTGATCGGTGACCACCGAGGCCTTGCCGCTGTTGAGGGCCTTGAACAGGTCGGCGTCCGGCACGGCGCAGAGGCGCTCGTCCCAGGGCATGTAGCTCGGCGTGAAGTGGCGCATGTCGGCCTTGTTGTCGAGTTGCTTGCGCACGCCGGCGAGCAGGAACTTGCGCACCTGCTCGGGCCAGCGCCGGGCAGCGAGGTAGATCCAGCGTTGCAGCACGATGTTGCGCTTGCGCGCCAGGGCGTAGACCCATTTCTCCGGCAGCACATGGCGCAGCACGGCGGACATCTTGTCGAAGCCCGGCACCGAGAAGATGTAGCTGGGCGAGCGCTGCAGCATGGTGACGTGGCCGGCGTCGGCAGCCATCGCCGGCACCAGGGTCACGGCGGTGGCGCCGCTGCCGATCACCACCACGCGCTTGCCGCGGTAGTCGAGATGCTCGGGCCAGTGCTGCGGGTGGATGCGCCGGCCCTTGAAGCGCTCCTCGCCGGGAAAATGCGGCAGGAAGCCCTTGTCGTAGTTGTAGTAGCCGGTGGCGCCGATGAGGAAATTTGCGCGGTAGGTGCGCGTCTCGCCGCTGGCCTCGTGCAAGGCGGTGACGGTCCAGCAGCGCTGCTCGCTGGACCAGTCGGCGGCGATGGTCTTGAGGCCGAACTGGATCTGCTTGTCGATGCCGTACTGGCGCGCGGTGTCGCCGACGTACTGGCGGATGGCAGGGCCGTCGGCCAGCACCTTGAGCTCGTTCCAGGGGCGGAACTTGAAGCCGAAGCTGAACATGTCGGAGTCGGAGCGGATACCGGGATAACGGAACAGGTCCCAGGTGCCGCCGATGGCGTTGCGCCGCTCGAGGATGGCCACGCGCTTGCCGGGGCACTCGATTGCCAGGTGGCAGGCGGCACCGATGCCGGACAGGCCGGCGCCGATGATCAGGACATCGAAATTCTGGCTCATGCTGCTCTCCTCGTTATGTCGCCCCTGCACCGGGCTTATGTCTCACAGGACGGGCCTAGTTTGCGTTGGCCGCAGCGCCGTGACTTGACATTTAGAGACAAAGATTTGATGTTCTGAGACATGACAGCGATGGTGCGGGCCAGCGGTTTGCGTGGTTACGAGGTGCTGATGCGCCGGCTCGGCGGCGACCCGGAGGCGATGCTGCGTCGCTACCGCATCGCGCCGGAGGCGCTGGACGACGACGACGCGCTGCTGCCGCTGCGTTCGGTGGTGCACCTGCTCGAAGCCAGCGCCAGCGTGACGCAATGCCCGGACTTCGGCCTGCGTCTGGCCGACAGCCAGGACATCTCGGTGCTCGGCCCGGTGGCCATCGCCATGCAGAATGCGCCGACGGTGGCGAGCGCGCTGGAGACGGCCTCGCGCTATCTGTTCGTGCACAGCCCGGGCATGTCGATCAGCACGCATCCGCGCAGCGCCCTGGTGCGCGGCGCGGTGGAGCTGCGCTTCGAGCTGCACGTGCCGGGGCAGGCGGCGCTGCGGCAGACCATGGATGTATGCCTGGGCGATGTGCACCGCATGGTGGAGCTGCTGGCGGGCAAGGGCTACGCCTTGCGGGCGGTGGCGCTGCCGCACACGCCGCTGGCGTCGCTGAAGGCCTATGCGCGCTTCTTCGGCGCGCCGGTGCACGCGGCGCAGCCGTACGGCGGCCTGCACATTGCACCGGCCACCTTCGAGCAGAGCGTGCAGGCGGTGAACCACGAGCTGCGGCGGCTGGCGGTGGAATACCTGGCGCTGCACTTCGGCAATCCCGGGCAGACCGTGGCGGTGCGCGTGCGACATGCATTGCAGCGCACGCTGGGCACGGCGCAGGGCGGCAAGACCGCGGTGGCGGCGCTGCTCGGCATGCATCCGCGCACCCTGCAGCGTCACCTCGCTGCCGAGCAGACCAGCTTCGAGGCGCTGCGCGAGGCGGTGCGGCAGGAGATGGCGCTGCGTTATCTGTGCGAGACGCGCATTCCGCTGACGCAGCTGGCGGGACTGCTCGGGCATTCGGAGCAGTCGGTGTTGACGCGGGCCTGCCGGCGCTGGTTCGGCATGACGCCCTCGATGGTCAGGCGGCGGGCTGTGGCGAATGCGCAGGCGGAAGTCGGGCCATCCGGGGACGCGGTTTCATAGTCGGGGCGCGGAGCGTTTGTCAGGGCCGCTGTCGTCGATGCTTGTACCCGACGGATCTTTGGGGTATCGTATTTAACAATTAAGTTAAATACGGATGAAGCCCGCTCCATGTCGCCCGACCAGCTCAGCACCACTTTCGCCGCACTGGCCGATCCGACGCGGCGCGCCATCCTGGCGCGGCTGGCGGACGGCGAGGTGTCGGTGCAGGAGCTGGCGGCGCCGTTCGACATCAGCCTGCCCGCGGTGTCGCGGCATCTGAAGGTGCTGGAGCATGCTGGCCTGATCGTGCGCAGCCGCGAGGCGCAGTGGCGGCCGTGCCGGCTGCAGGCCGGGCCGCTGAAGGACATCGCTGCCTGGGTGGAGGAGTACCGGCGCTACTGGGAAGAGAGCTTCGACCGTCTCGACGTTTATCTACAGGAACTTCAAAAGAAGGAGAAGAAGCATGAGCGCAAAAGGAAATAATCAGGCCGCGGAGGCCTCGGCGGGGCCGGAGCTGATGATGACGCGCGTGTTCGATGCGCCGCGCGCGCTGGTGTATCAGGCGTGGACCACGCAGATGGCGCAGTGGTCGGCGCCGCGCGGTTTCACTTTTACCCACAACGAGGGCGAAGCGCGTCCCGGTTGTGCCTGGCGTTCGTGCATGCGTTCGCCCGAGGGCCAGGATCTCTGGCTCGGCGGGGTTTATCGGGAGGTGGTGGAGAACGAGTTGCTGGTTTTCACTCATGCCTGGGACGGGCCCGACGGCAAGCCCGGCCATGAGACGGTGGTGACGGTGAAGCTGGAGGATTATCAGGGCAAGACCCGCATGTCGTTCCGCCAGGCCTTCTTCAGCTCCGTGGCCTCGCGCGACGGGCATCGCGGCGGCTGGGGTGAATGCTTCGAGCTGCTGGAAGAGTTCCTGGCGGCCTGAGCGGCTGGTCGACCCGGCTTCGCGGGCGAGCCCGTCGGATTTATAGTTGAAACATCCATCGGAAGGAGAAATCGAAATGAAGAAGGCCTATAAGGGCAGCTGTCATTGCGGCGCGGTGCGCTTCGAGGCGGATATCGACCTGAGCGCGGGCACCCACAAGTGCAATTGCTCGATCTGCACCAAGGCGCGCGCCTGGTTCGCCATCGTGCCCGGCGCCGGCTTCCGCCTGACCCAGGGCGCCGAGGCGTTGACGGAGTACCGCTGGACGCCGACCGGCAAGCCCGGGCCATTCCTGCGCTATGCCTTCTGCAAGACCTGCGGCATCCGCGCCTATGGGCGGGGCGAGCACGAGGCTATGGGCGGGGTGTTCCATGCCGTGCCGGTCGCCACGCTCGATGATGTCGATGCCGATGAGCTGGCGGCGGCGCCGGTCAAATATGCCGATGGCCGCCATGATCGCTTCGATCAAGCGCCGGCGGATACACGGTTGCTGTAAGGGCGCTTGCTGTAATGGCGCCTGCTGTAAGGGCTGCAGACCCGGCGGCCACGGCAGGTGGCCGCCGGTGTATCGTTGTCGCAATTCCCTTTTGAGGTAGTGCGACATGCGCAAGCTTCTTGCCCTGCTGGCCCTGTGCGCGGCGCTGCCATGCGTGGCCGCGGAGCTGAGCATCGACCGGCTGTTCGACGACCCGGCGCTGTCCGGCAAGGTGGCGCAGGGGGTGCAGGTTTCGCCCGCCGGTGATCGCGTGACCTTCCTGCGCGGGCGCGAGGACGATCAGTTCCGGCTGGATCTTTGGCAGTTCGATCTCAAGTCCGGCGCCACGCGGCTGCTGGTGGACTCGAAGCGGCTGGTGCCGGAGGAGCATCTGTCGGATGCGGAGAAGGCGCGGCGTGAGCGCGAGCGCACGGCGCTGTATCACGGCATCCTCGACTACAGCTGGTCGCCGGACGGCAAGCGCCTGTTATTCCCGCTCGGCGGTGAGTTGTATCTCTATGACCTGGATGCGGACGCGGACCATGCGGTACGGCAGCTGACGCATGGCGGCGGCGATATCATCGATCCGAAGATTTCGCCGCGCGGCCGTTATGTCTCCTTCGTCCGTGGGCAGAATCTGCATGTGATCGAGCTGGCCAGCGGGCGTGACCTCGCCCTGACGCACGATGGCGGCGGCACCGTCCACGAGGCGGAAGCGGAGTTCGTGGCGCAGGAGGAATTCGCGCAGAGCAGCGGCTACTGGTGGGCGCCGGACGACAGCCAGATCGCCTTCAAGCGCTATGACGAGTCCGGCGTGCCGGTGGCGCGGCGTTTCGAGGTCTATGCCGATCACACGGAAGTGGTGGAGCAGCGCTATCCCGCCGCCGGCGAGGCCAATGCACGGCTTAGGCTTGGCCTGGTGCGACCGGACGGCAAGTCGGCGCCGCGCTGGATCGACACCGGCGGCAACGCCGACATCTATTTGCCGCGCCTGAACTGGCTGCCGGACGGCAAGCATCTGGCATACCAGCGCCTGTCGCGCGACCAGAAGACGCTGGAGCTGTTGCAGGTCGATGCCGCGACACTGCGGCAGGCTAGCCTGCTCACCGAGCATTCGCCCACCTGGATCAATGTCAATGACGATCTGCGCTTCCTGACGGGGCAGCCGGCTTTCGTCTGGGCTTCGGAGCGGTCCGGCTACAAGCATCTTTATCTTTACGGGCTGGACGGCAAGCTGATCCGCCCACTAACGGCGGGCGACTGGGACATCGATGCGGTGCTGGCGGTGGATGAGTCCGCCGACCGTATTTACTTCGGCTCCAACAAGGATCGCATCGAGGACAGCCAGGTCTATACAGTGGCGCTGGATGGCGATGCGTCGGCGCCGCTGCGTGTCTCGCAGGGCGATGGCTGGCACAGTGCGAAGTTCGGTTGCAATAAAGAACTGGCGTCTGGCTGCAAGGTGGGTCTGTATGTGGATACCTGGTCCGACCCTCTGGACCCGCCGCAGACTTCGGTGCGCGATGCGGACGGCAAGCTGCTGGCCTGGATCGAGCAGAACACGGTCGACGGGCAGCATCCTTATGCGCCCTATCGCCCGGACCTGACGCAACCGGAGTTCGGCATGCTGCCGGCAAGCGACGGGCAGAAGCTGGCGTGGAAGATGGTCAAGCCGGCGCACTTCGATCCGGCGCGGCGCTACCCGGTGCTGGTGTATGTGTATGGCGGTCCCGGCTCGCAGCTCGGCGGCAACCGCTGGGAGCCGCGCGGGCTGTTCACGCAGTACCTGGCGCAACAGGGTTATGTGGTGTTCACCCTGGATAACCGCGGCACGCCGCGGCGCGGGCGCCGCTTTTCCGATCCGATCAAGAACCGGCTCGGCATGGTGGAGGTGGACGACCAACTGGCCGGCGTGCGCTGGCTCAAGCAGCAGCCTTGGGTGGATGCGGCGCATGTCGGCGTGTTCGGCTGGAGCTATGGCGGCTACATGACGCTGATGCTGCTGGCCAAGGCTTCGGATCAGTTCGCCGCCGGGGTGGCGGTGGCGCCGGTGACCGACTGGCATATCTACGACACCGCCTATACCGAGCGTTATCTCGGCACGCCGCAGGAGAATGCGGGCGGCTACGAGGACAGCGGCGTGTTCAAGTGGCTGGCCGGCCTGCGCTCGCCGCTGCTGCTGGTGCATGGCATGGCGGACGACAATGTGCTGTTCAGCAATTCGACCCGCCTGATGGCGGCGCTGCAGACCCAGGGCACGCCGTTCCGGTTGATGACCTATCCGGGCGGCAAGCATGGGCTGTCGACGCCGGCGATGCAGAAGCATGTGTTCCACACCATCGCGGATTTCCTCGACGAGAAATTGCGCGGCGGTGCGCCGGAGGCAGGGCAGGTGGAGAGGCGATGATCCAGGGCGTGCCGTGCGGAATTCCGCCTGGCACGCCTTGTCTATTTCTGCTCCCGGCGGGACTCATATCACTGCCGCGAGCTATTGGTGGGAGTCCTCGTAATAATTGATCGAAACCCCGAAGTCCATGGCGCAAGGCGTTCCGTTGCATTTGCCCGGCTTGTATTTTTGCGTCATGAGAACGGAAGCAAAGTACTGGTTGACCTCGTCCCGCATCACATAATTTCCGGCCGGCAGGATTGCAGCCGAGTGCGCGACACCCAGTGCGTCGATATGGGCGACGACGAATATCTGCCCGTAAACCTGATAGCCGTGGTGTGCGCTGATCAGCTTTTCGTACAGGTCTTGCAATCCCTGCGCGGGGTAGGGAGGCTCATCATCGGGGCCAAGGCCCTTGTACCAGGACCGCAGCATTCCCTTCTGGTCATCGGTCAACTCCTCGTATCGCTTGTTCAGCGGCAGCGGCGCGAAAGCCAGGAGCGTGAAGATTTCGCCATAGCCGTAGTTCGCTTCTTTCAGGGCATGGTCGCCAACGCTGGCATTGGGTAGCTCTGCGCATGCGCTCAGAAGCAGGATTGATGCAATTGACGTCCACAACAACTTTTGGCCCACTTTCCTTCCCCCTTTCCGTATTGTTTTGCCCTCTCGCGGCCGCTCCGCTGCAGCAGTGGAGCGTCCCCAAGATGGATTCCGTATCTTATATGCAACAAAAATCCGCTGTGGATCGCCGCATGGCCCGCTCCGCCTGAATGGCATTACTGGCGTTTGCGGCGCGGATGCTCCGGCGACGGCAGGTGTTGTGCCGCCTCCTGCCGCAGCCACGTTCGCAGGGCATCGACTACGCCGCCGCTGGCCAACGAAGCTTTGGGGTAGACAAGGTAGTAGGCCTTTTCAAGCGGCAGCCGGGCCTCGAAAGGCTCGATCAATTCGCCGCTCAGGATTTCCTGTTCGGTGAGCGGGGCGCAGCTCAGCACCACGCCCTGGTGGCGTCTGGCGGCGTCGATTGCCAGGTGGGATTGGTCGAAGCGGATGGTGGCGATGTTGCCAACGGCGCGCTGGCCCAGCCCGGTGAAGCGTTCGAACCAGCGTTCCCAATGGGGATGCAAGGTGGTGAGCAGCAGCGTTGCCCTGGAGCAATCCTGCGGCCGCTTCAGCTTCAGGCGGTCGCGATACTGCGGGCTGCAATAGACCCGGGCCTCGTCGGGGAACAGCAGTTCGATTTCGAGCTTGCTGCTGTTGCGGGGCTTGAAGTGCCGGATGGCAAGGTCGATCGGCTCGTTGTCGAAATCCACCAGGGCAGCGGTGGCGCTGATCTGCAAGTTGACGTCGCGGTGCAGCTCGATGAAACGCGCCATGCGCGGGGCGAACCACTTGGTGGCGATGCTCGGCGACATCGAGATCCGCACCTGGTTGCGCTGGTGCTGGCGCAGCGCCAGGCTGGCCAGGGAGATCTGGCTCAGGGCTGCGCTGACGCGCCCGAAATAGGCGGCGCCGGCCGGAGTCACGGCGATGCGGCGCACTTCCCTAAGGAATAGTTTTACTCCCAGCCAGCTTTCCAGCTTGCGGATCATCTGGCCGACTGCGCCCGGTGTGACGAACAGCTCCTCCGCTGCCTTGCTGAAGCTCTGATGGCGCACCGCGGCTTCGAAGGCAATGAGGGATCGCAGTGGCGGCAGGTCTTTCATAAGATAGTTTTTCTATCACATCTGCGAATAAAAATCCGTTGTGGGCCGCCCGGCGGCCAGCCACAATAATGACCCCGCAAGGATGATCCGCCGACCTGTCCATGGCCCGTTCCGCTTATGCCGCCTTCGCCGCGCTCGGCCTGATCTGGGGCAGCAATTTCATCTTCATGAAATGGGCGGCCGGCCTGATCAGCCCGGTCCAGATCGTGTTCCTGCGCGTGCTGTTCGGCTTTTTCCCGATTCTGGTGCTGGCGCTCTGGCGCGGCGCGCTGCGCAAGGACGACTTGCGCTACTGGCGGCACTTCGTGGTGATGTCGGTTCTGGCCACCGCCTTCTACTACTATGCCTTCGCCAAGGGCACGGCCCTGCTGCCTTCCAGCGTCGCCGGCATGCTGAGCGGGGCGATTCCCTTGTTTGCCTTCGTGATGACGGCGCTGTTCCTGAAGCAGGAGCCGCTGACGGGGCGCAAGATGGTCGGGGTAGGGCTTGGATTCCTTGGGGTGCTGCTCATCGCGCACCCCTGGAGCGCGGGCGCCAACCGGCTCGACCTGGGCGGCGTGGCCTGGATGGTGCTCGGCTCGCTCAGCCTGGGCTGCTCGTTCGTCTACGCCAGGCGCTTCATCTCGCCCCTGGGCATCTCTCCGCTGGCCCTGTCGACCTTCCAGATCGGGTTTGCCCTGTGCATACTCGCGATCGTCACGCCCTATGACGGGCTGGGGCATATTGCCGTAGACCGGAGGGCGTTGCTGGGCCTGGTGATCGGCCTGGGGCTGACCGGCACCGGCGTCGCCTACATCCTGTACTACTACATCGTGCAGCAGATGGGCGCGGTGCCGGCCTCGACCGTGACCTACCTGCCGCCGCTGGTTGCGCTGGCCATCGGCTGCCTGTTCGTGGGCGAGCCGCTGCGGCTGCCCGATGTGATCGCCATGAGCGCTATCCTGTGCGGCGTTTACCTGATCCAGTTTCCACAGCGCGTGACGGCGACGGCGTGAAGCCGATGCCTCATGCCTGGTCCTGATTCATCCTGTTGTTTTCACTCACCCGAAAGGAGGCTCCCATGCCGCTAGCTCGTATCGATGTCCCCGCAGGCAAAACCGCCGAGTACCGCAGTGCCGTCGGCGATACCGTGTACCAGGCGATGATCGGCGTTCTGAATGTGCCAAAGGACGACCGCTTCCAGATCATCGCCGAACACGCGGCGACGGACCTGGTGATCGACCCCAGCTATTTGGGTGTGCAGCGCAGCCGCGATGCGATCATCATCCAGGTGACCCTCAACGAGGGGCGCGCGGTGGAGTTGAAGAAGGCGTTTTACAAAGCCGTCGCCGACGGCTTGCATGAGCGCGTCGGCCTGCGCCGCGAAGATGTGGTCATCAGCCTGGTCGAGGTGAAGAAGGAGAACTGGTCTTTCGGCAACGGCCTGGCGCAGTACGCATAAGTAGAGTGCTGCGGCCGGCATCGTGACGGGGCGCCTGCACTCAATTTTGGCCGACGATGGCGTGCGGCACATAGGGCGCTTCGAGCTGCGCCAGTTCGGCTTCATCGAGCTTGAGCGACAAGGCCGCCACGGCGTCGTCGAGATGGCGCGGCGCCGAGGCGCCGATGATCGGTGCGGTGACATAAGGCTTGGCCTTCAGCCAGGCCAGCGCCACCTGGGCCTTGGGCACGGCGCGCGCGGCGGCGATGGTGGCGACCGCTTCCACCACTGCGCGGTCGGCTTCCTCGGTGGCCGCATATAAGGTGCTGCCGTAGCTGTCGGTCTTGATGCGCTCGGTCTGCTCGCCCCAGGGGCGGGTCAGGCGGCCGCGCGCCAAGGGGCTCCACGGCAGCACGCCGATGTCTGCGTCCGAGCACAGCGGCATCATCTCGCGCTCTTCCTCGCGGTATAGCAGGTTGTAGTGGTTCTGCATGGTGGCGAAGCGGGCCCAGCCGTGTTGCTGCGCCAGGTGCAGGGCCTTGCTGAACTGCCAGGCGTACATCGAGGAGGCGCCGAGGTAACGTGCCTTGCCGGCCTTGACCACGTCGTGCAGGGCTTCCAGGGTTTCCTCGATCGGCGTGGTGTAGTCCCAGCGATGGATCTGGTAGAGATCGACATGGTCGGTGCCGAGCCTTTGCAGGCTGGCGTCGATGGCGCTGAAGATGGCCTTGCGCGACAGGCCGCGGCCGTTGGGGCCGGGGCTCATCGGGAAGTACACCTTGGTGGCGATCACCACTTCGTCGCGCCGGGCGAAGTCCTTCAGGGCCCGGCCGAGGATTTCCTCCGAAGTGCCGTCGGAATAGCTGTTGGCGGTATCGAAGAAGTTGATGCCCAGGTCCAGTGCCTTGCGCAGCAGCGGCCGGCTCTGTTCCTCGCCCAGGGTCCAGGCATGGTTGCCGCGCTCCGGCACGCCGTAGGTCATGCAGCCCAGGCACAGCCGGGAGACCTTCAGGCCGGTGTTGCCGAGTTTTACGTAGTCCATCGCTCAACTCCCGCACTGCACGCGTAAGAGGAAATCATCGGTCGGCGCCGTTGCCGCGGCTCAGGCAGCCTTGAGCGTAGCCATGTCGATGACGAAACGGTAGCGCACATCGCTCTTGAGAATCCGCTCGTAGGCTTGGTTGACCTTCTGGATCGGGGTCAGCTCGATATCGCAGGTGATGCCGTGCTCGCCGCAGAAGTCGAGCATCTCCTGGGTCTCGGCGATGCCGCCGATCATCGAGCCGGACAGGCTGCGGCGCTTGGGGATGAGGGAGAAGGGTGCGATCGGTATCTGCGCTTCCGGTACGCCCACAACCACCAACGAGCCATCCACCTTGAGCAGGCCGAGGTACTGGTTCCAGTCCATCTCCGCCGAGACGGTGTTGATGATCAGGTCGAAGTGGCTCTTCAGCCTGACGAAGGTTTGCGGGTCGGAGGTGGCGTGGAAATGGTCGGCGCCGAGGCGCCTGGCGTCTTCCTGCTTCTTCAGCGACTGGCTCAGCACGGTGACTTCGGCGCCGAGGGCGTGGGCGATCTTGACGCCCATGTGGCCGAGGCCGCCGAGGCCGATGATGGCGACGCGCATGCCGGGGCCGGCGCCCCAGTGCTTCAGCGGCGAGTAGAGGGTGATGCCGGCGCAGAGCAGGGGCGCGGCGGCGTCCAGCGGCAGGTTTTCGGGCATGCGCAGGACGTAGTCTTCATTGACCACGATGTGGTCGGAATAGCCGCCCATGGTTGGCGTTTTGCCGTCGCGCTCGAGGCCGTTGTAGGTATTGGTCGGGCCTTCGTCGCAATATTGCTCCAGACCCTGCGCGCAGTACTCGCAATGACGGCAGGAGTCGACGAAGCAGCCGACGCCGACCTTGTCGCCCACTTTGTACTTGCTGACCTGGTTGCCGACGGCGCTGACGATGCCGACGATTTCATGGCCGGGCACCATCGGGAAGATGGACCCGCCCCAGCCGTCGCGCGCCTGGTGGATGTCCGAATGGCAGATGCCGCAGTAGAGGATGTCGATGCTGACGTCGTGCGGCAGCGGCGCGCGGCGGGTGAAGTTGAACGGCGCCAGCGGCGAGGCGGCGGTGGCGGCGGCGTAACCACGGGTGCTGAGCATGCTGTACTCCTGAAGGCGACCAACGATGGGGCGGTTCGGCGGCCGGCTGCGGATGCCGGCGGCGGAGCACGATCCTGGGCCGCCACTATAGGCAGGCACACACAACCGGAGTAGTCTATTTTACGTGTTTTAGAATCAACTATTGGTTGTTAATCATGGACCGCTACCGCGCCATCGAAACCTTCATCAAGGCTGCCGACCTGGGCAGCTTCCACCAGGCGGCAGTGGCGCAGGGCACCACGCCGCAGGCGGTGAGCAAAGCGGTGCGGCAGCTTGAGCACGCGCTGGGGCTGCGGCTGTTTCACCGTACCACGCGCAAGAGCACGCTGACCGAGGATGGGCGCCGCTTCCTCGAAAACGTGCGGCCCGGAGTTGAGGTCATTGCCGGCGCCTGGTCGGGCGCGCGCCGGGCCGCGGAAGACGAGGACGGGCTGATCCGCATCACCGCCACCCACTCGGCAAGCAAGCAGGTCCTGGTGCCCCTGATCGCGGAGTTCCGGCTTGCGCATCCGCGGGTGGAGTTCGACCTGGTGCAAGACGAGCACTACACCGATATCGTGGCGCAGAGGATCGACGTGGGTTTCCGCAGCGGTCAGCCGCCGGACCGGCAGATGGTGGTGCGCGAGCTGTTCCGCATGCAGCTCATCATCTGCGCCGCGCCCGGCTATGCGCGGGCGCATGGCCTTCCTGCCTCGATCAAGGAGCTGGGGCAGCATGTCTGCACCGGCTTCCGCCGGCCGATCACCGGGCGGCTCGAAGCCTGGGAGCTGATGGTCGGCGGCGAGCTTTCGTTCCTCGATCTGCCGGCGGCATTCTGTTCCAACGATTCGGAGTCCGAAGTGCGGGCGGTGGAGGCGGGCCTCGGCATCGGGCTGCTCGACAGCATCAACGCCGCCGCGTCATTGCGCGCGGGGCGGCTGTTGCCGCTGCTGTGCGAGCACATCAGCGAGCGGCACAGCCTGCATCTGTACTACACGCAGCGCGCCGACATGCCGCGGCGGGTGCGGCGCTTCATCGATTTCACGGTGCAGCGCCTGCGCGGCAGCCAGGAATTCCGCTTCACCCGCGCCGAGCTGGATGCCCTGCGGCGGGCCGGGCTGGCGGCGGCGAACAGACCGCCGAGAAAGAAAAGCACGGTTGCGGCGAAGCCGGCATAGCGGGAGGAATCTGCCTGTGCCTTAGCCCGCCAACCCGGCGAGGGTCTGGCGCACCGCCAGATCCAGCGGTGTGTGCGGCTCGGTGCCGAGCAGCTTGACCAGGCGGGCGTTGTCGAGCTGCACGGGCACGCGCCACAGGTAGCGCATTTCACGCATCTCGCGGAACAGGGTCTTGAACGGGGACAACAAAGTCAGCAGGACCCAGGGGAAGCGGCGCACCGGCAGTGCGGGCTGGTCCAGCGCCTTGCGGATGGCGCCGGTCATGGCGGTGCCGTCGGCATCCCAGTGGCCGGCGAAGTGGAAGGTCTCGAAGGTGCCGAGCCGCTCTTCATGCCCGACCACCCGGGCGATGGCCTCGGCCAGGTCCGGCAGGTAGGCCCAGGCGTGGCCGGTGCCGGGCGTGCCGGGATAGGTGATGGACTTGATGGCGCCGCCCGGCTTGACCAGGCCTTGCGAGAACCAGTTGTTGCCGGGGCGTGGGCCGAAGAAGTCGCCTGCGCGCACGATCAGGCTGCGCACACCGTCGGCGCCGGCATCGCGCAGGGCCTGCTCCATGCGCGCGCGGATGGCGCCTTTGCGCGTCTGCGGGTGTTGCGGCGAGGATTCGTCGATGACGGGGAAAGCATCGGGGCCGTAGTTGTAGACGGTGCCGGGCAGGACGATGCGGGCGCCGCTGGCGCGGGCGGCGGCGATGCTGTTGTGCAGCATCGGCAGTACCAGCCGGTCCCAGTCGCGATAGCCGGGCGGATTGACGGCATGCACGATCAGGGCGACGCCCCTAGCTGCGCGCAGCACGTCTTCGGCGCGCATGGCGTCGCCAGTGATCCAGTCGGTCTGCGTGGCCGCGGCATTGCCGGCCGTGCCGGGTGCCTTGCGCACCAGGGCGCGCACCTGCCAGCCGTGGCGTTTCAGCGCTGTGGCCAGCTCGCTGCCGACGCCGCCGTTGGCGCCCACTATCAATGCGATTTTCTGCTGTGTCGTGTGTGTCATGGCTTGGTCTCCGGGGTTGATGAGGCTATTGTCGAGGCTGCTTGCACAAAACGGAATTGCGTAAGTTCGTGGACTAGCTATACATTTATGTATGGATAAGCATGAACCCGACTGGGCCCTATACCGCACTTTCCTGGCGGTGTTGCGAGAAGGCTCGCTCTCCGCCGCGGCGCGGGCGCTGGGACTGACGCAGCCGACGGTGGGGCGACAGGTGGAGGCGCTGGAGCAGGCGCTGGGCCTGGCGCTGTTTACCCGCTCGCTGCATGGGCTGGCGCCGACCGAGGCGGCGGCGGAGCTGCAGCCGCATGCGGAGGCACTGGAGGCCGGTGCAGCGGCGCTGCTGCGCGCGGCTTCGGGACGTGGCGAGGATTTGCGCGGCACGGTGCGCGTCACCGCGAGCGAGATCATCGGCGGGGAAGTGCTGCCGCCGATCGTCGCCCGGCTACAGGAAGCGCATCCGGCGCTGGTGATCGAGCTGGTGCTGTCGAACCGGGTGGAGGACCTGCTGCGGCGTGAATCGGATATTGCGGTGCGCATGGTGGCGCCGACGCAGGGGCCGCTGGTGGCGCGCCGCATCGGCAAGGTGCTGCTGGGGCTGCACGCCCATCGCGACTATCTGAAGCGGCGCGGCATGCCGAAGAATCTGGCGGAGCTGTCGGATCATCTGCTGATCGGCTACGACCGGGAAACGGCCTTTACTCGCGAAGTGCGGGCACGTGGCGTGCCGTTCAGCCGCGACATGTTCACCCTGCGCATGGACAACGACCTCGCTTCCCTGGCTGCCATCCGCAACGCCTGCGGCATCGGCGTCTGTCAGGTGCCGCTGGCGGTGCGCGCGCCGGTGCTGACGCGGGTGTTGCCCGCGGCGTTCAAATTTTCGCTGGAGGTGTGGATCGCCATGCATGGCGACCTGCGCGGCAGCCGGCGCTGCCGGGTGGTGTTCGATGCGCTGGCTGCGGGATTGGCGCAGTACCTTGCGGCTTAGGCGAGGCGGTCAGGTCGCATTCAATCGGGTGCGAGGCAGACTGCACAGGCGCAAAGCCGCTCCAGCTTCTGCGCCAGTTGCCTGCGGTTGACCCGCTTTTCCCGCAGGTGAGCGTCGTCGATGATGCCGTGGAGGCCGCTGAACAGGAACACGGCGGTGAAGCGCGGGTCGTCGATGGCCCAGGCTTTCGTCGCAATGCCGGCCTGCAACAGGCCGTGCAGGTGGTCGATGATGCCGTTGTCGACCAGGCCTTCGGGACTGTGGGACCGCGGGCCGTAAATGCGCTTCGCATATTGCAGATACAGCGCCCCGCCGGATTGCCCGGCGGGGCTGAAGCGATGAAGTCTCAGTTGGCGGCGGGTGTGGCAGCCGGTGCAGTGGTGTCGGCCGGTGCAGCCGATTTGTGCTTGTGTCCCTGGTGGCGCTTTTCCGCCTCGTAGCGGAACAGCTTGTCGGCGGTCAGCTTCTGCTCGTCGGACAGGGTGCCGTACAGGGCGGTGAAGGCGGTGACCATCTTCTGCATGTTGTCGGCGTGCAGCTGGGCCAGGGCAGCGTAGGACTTCATGGCGTCGTCGGCGTTGAGCGTCGCGACCTTCTGCGAGCGGTCACGCAGGGCTTCGTCGGTCTTCTGCGCGTTGTCGCGCATGGTCTGGGCGAAGGCGTCCCACTGCTGCGACTGCTGGTCGGTGATCTTCAGTTTGGTGTGCAGCTCGGTGACACGCTTCTCCACGAAGTCTTCGTGTTTCTGGGCGTGGCTGGCTTTGACCGGCGCCGTCGTGGTGGTGTCCTGCGCCCAGGCGGAGGTGGCGAGGAAGGCGAGCGCCAACAGCGCGGGCGCGGCGGCTTTGCGGATTGTTTTGTTCATGTCTGGATTCCCGGATTGGATGATCGGATCGATGGCGTTGTAATTGTGGATCTGCTGTTGATGCTGCGGCTCAATAACCGTAGCCGGGGGGCGGCGGATAATTATTGGGGTAGTAGACCACGGCCGGCGGCGGCGGGGGTGGTGGTGCCGAGTACACCACGGCGGGCGGCGGCTGCGTCGTCGCGCCGATGATGGCGGCGCCGGCCAAGGCGCCGAGCAGGGTGCCGGCGATGATGCCGCCGTTACCGCCGTTACCGCCG
>FTIF01349083.1_pt1 | contig 17855 bp, 17 predicted proteins | sample 1658001 | NCBI WGS metagenome assembly FTIF01 (sample SAMEA3914789, study PRJEB12502) | metagenome | biome: forest; material: soil | place: Canada | collected 2011-07-03 | depth 0.3 m | reverse complement strand
CTCGATCTCGCCGCGCTCGTGATCAACGACCTGAGCGTCATGGCACTTCGAGCAGCAAACGTGCTCCCCATCGGCGCAAGTGCGATCGTGCAGGCGGAGTTCTCTGACGCTCACCAGCTTGTGCTCGTGGGCGCGCCAGCGGAACGCTTCAACATCGGAACAGGCGGTGGCCAGATGAGGATGTCGCTGATCCCGATCGTTGAGGCTCAGCCGAGCGACGACATGCCGCTCGCCGGCACCTCGGTCCTCGGCCAGATCGTCGGCGATCCAGAGGAAGCCGAGCTGCGGGTGCAAAGCGTAAAGGGGATGAGCGGATGCCCGGTATTCATGGTGCAGACCGGCGCACCGGAGTCGCAGAGAAGATACTGGGCTGTCGGCGTCCAGAGCAGTTGGAACGCGCGGCGTCGGGTCGTTCGAATCAGCCAATTGCAGCCGCTGGTGGAGCAGCTCGAACGCCACTTCGGACCCGAATGAGCGCGCCAGCGCGATCTGAACGCGAAAGGCTACGCAACGCAGGCCGTCAGTTGGCCTGTGGCGGATTGAACAGGTTCGCGAAGTCTTCGCTCCAATAGCGGCTTCCGCGGTTCGGAAAGTTGTAGACGGAGCCGCCACTATCGAGTTCGCCGGGACCGACGGGCTGGATCGCGCCTCGGCTCAGGAACGCTGCGTTCACGATATGGTTTCGACCGTCGCCGGAGAAGAACCTCCGGATGCGGTTGTTCAACGCCGTCTCGGGCTGATGAGGATCAAGGTCTTGAGCAGCAACGGCCTGGAGGCCTTCGCTTGAAATGGCGTCGAAGCCTGCGACAAGCAGGCCCGCGCGGTTACCGGACAGCTGACGTCGTGCGGCATCCCCGAGTGTCCGGAATGTGGCGTCCATCATTTCGTCGTCGCGCGCGCTGCGCGTGACAAACACGAGCGCACCTCCGAGTCCGTTGCCTCGAAGCATTCCGTCGCGGTTGCGCGTCCCCGAGACAGATTCAATGAATGTCCGCATGGCAGACGGGTCGCCGCGCGGAGCAGCCGACGTATCAAAGTCCGCGATCCGAATCTCAGTTCCGTCGGCCAAGCTCGCGCTCTGCGCCGATAGGAGCTGACTGCGGACGGCGCGCACCAGTTCGACCCGTGCCTGATATTGAGCGGGAAGCCTGTCGGGGACGGTGACCACCACAGCAAGGCCGTCTTCCAGGCGGTCAATCAACTGCTTGTTCCGCTCGAAGACGAGGTGGTGGAACTCGAGCGCTTCGCGCTGGCGGATCCTACGTCCTTTGTCGCCCGAGATAGATTTGCACTCGATCTCCAGACCTGTGCCGAGGGCGGGAAGGAGGAAGTCGAATTGCGTCTGACCTTGGACAGCGAGTTCTTCCGACATCTCTGGCCAAACTGGCACGTGGCCACGGCGAATGAAATGCGTCGCGACGGTGAGCTCGAGGCGGAGTCCGCGCATGTCGTCCGGATTGCCGAACGCGCCTTGGACTCGTCGGACGAATCGCTTGGCTTTGACAGCCGGCAGACCGTCTGCGATGGACAGCACCTGGGTGGCGAAGGCCAACGCGGGATACAGCTCAAGGCGTCCGGTGATGACATCGACGCGATCGCCATAGCGGTCAAGCAGTTCGCCATACTGCGACAGCGACGTCGCGATCTCGTTTTCACGCGTCAGGAAGTCCCTCAGGAACGGGTTGCCCCGGAGTACTTCCTTGACTCCCTGTACGCACTTCGTCCAGTGCCGTGGGCCGATCAGCGTCGAAAAACGCCGGAAGTGCGCAGCCATGTCGCCCGTTCCGACGACCGTGGCCATCAACATGCCGCGGCTTGCGGTGGCCGGCACTGCCAGTCTGCTGAGCGGTTCGGCTGCTGTTGCCGGAGCGCATTGCGCAGGTGAGGAATTCATGCTTTTTTCTTCGACGGCTTGGATCCGCGCGCGTCGTTTGGCGCTGCTGGCGCCGACGTGAGGCGATCGACAATTGCCCTGACGGCTTGGGCCTCGGATTGCGCACGGATAAGGTCGTCACGCGCCTGGGCCAGCGCGGCTTTGACGTCGCCGTGGTCGCGCTGAAGCGCTTCATGGGCAGCGACGCCAGCGGCGCGCTCCTGCTCTGCGACTTGCAGTGACGACTGAAGCTTCGATTGAACGGCGACCGCTGACGCTTCGGCATCGCGATGTTGGGACTCCAAGCTGGCATGTTGGCCACGCAGCACCTCGAGTTGCTTCTCGACGCGCGCCTTGGCCTGTCGCTCTTGATCGATTTCCAGGAGCGCGCGACGGTCGGACGCGTCGGCGCGCGAATTCGCAGTGTCGACGGCTTCGCGCGCCTTGGCCAAATCGGCGCTGAAGTCGGCTCGCTGCCGCTCCAGTTGCGCGCGCAGCTCGTCGCACGAACGTTGGAGCTCCTGTAGGCGCGCTGCGGACGCGGTGTGTGCCCGGCGTTCGGCCTCGAGTTCGACTTTTGAGTCCCCAATCACCAGGTTGGCCTGGCTGAGTTGATCCTGGGTGGCCGTGAGCGACTCACGAAGCTGCGAAGCCTCTCGAACGGCAGCGCTGCGTTCGTCCTGTGCCATCAGCAAGTGGCCCGCGACCTCTTCGCGCAGATTGTTCAGCTCGGCCCGGGCGACACCGGTGGCTTGTTGCCAGATGGCGGCGATGGCTTCCGCCGCGCTGGACTTGAGCGTGTCAGGAATCGCCGGGTGGTCGACCTCGATGCGGGCCTTCGATCGGAGGTCTCCCCAGAACTTGTCGAGCGCGTCCGCCGGGGCGCTCATCGAACCCTTTCGGACGAACTGGTAGAGCTTGTTGGTGGTTGGGGTTATCCCGTAGCGGAAGAAGAGCAGCGCGCAAACTTCGCGGTAGAGCTCTTTCGTCTCAGGAAAGCGCTCCCGCAGGGCCTCAACTTCGGTCTGGATTTCGGTTTCGATGCTCATTGATAATGTATACAACGTAATACGTTGATTTTCTAACTATTTTGGATTATCTGCTGACATAATCCCTATAATGTCCTACCATCTGTCCGAACACGCTGGAGACGTCGTGGCAGACCTCGTTTCACTCGAAAATATCGTCTCACCGCCATCGCTGACGGGCGAAAGCGGCCGAAATCGCGCGCCCGGGTTGCGGCAGATCGCGGCAAACGATGATCGATCGGCGGTTTTGGCCTGGCTGGCGCGCTACGCGGACTCGCCGGCGACGATGTCGAGCTACCGGAAGGAATCCGAGCGGCTGCTCTTGTGGTGCACCCTTCAGCGGGGACGAGCCTTGTCGGACCTGGCGCACGAGGATCTTTTGGCCTACCAGCGTTTTCTGGCAGATCCCCAACCCGCCGAGCGGTGGGTCATGAAGCCTGGACTGAAGCCCAGCCGCAGTTCGCCTCACTGGCGGCCCTTTGCGGGGCCGCTGAGCCCCTCCAGTCAGCGCCAGGCCATGTCCATCCTCAACGGCCTGTTCAATTGGCTCGTCGAGGCGGGCTACCTGGCCGGAAACCCCCTCGCTCTGCGACGGCGCACGAAGCTCGCGGCTCGCCCCAAGCAACTCGGGCGCTTCCTGCCACAGGAACACTGGAAGGCTGTGCGTTCAGCCATCCAGGCGATGGGCCGCAGCACGCCGCGCGAGAGCGCCCATGCCGACCGCGCGCGCTGGCTCTTCTCGTTGCTGTACATCGGCGGGCTTCGGGTCTCTGAGGTCTGCTCGCTCACGATGGGCAGCTTCTATTCGATCCTCGACGCCGACGGCCGGCAGCGATGGTGGGTCGAGGTCACAGGCAAGGGCGACAAGACGCGCCTCGTGCCGGCGACCGACGAACTCATGGCCGAACTGATTCGCTATCGTGCCTCCAACGACCTGAAGCCGTTGCCATCGCACGGCGATGACATGCCGGCAGTGCTGCCGCTCGTGGGTCCACCCAGCTTCATGGTTCGAACAGCGGTCTACGAGGTGGTCAAGAACGTCATGCGCCTGGCGGCGGATCACGTCCGACGGTTGGGGCCGGAGCACGAAGCGACCGCCGCACACATCGAGCGTGCCTCACCGCATTGGATGCGCCACACCGCAGGGACGCATTCCAGCGACCGCATGGACCTGAAGGTCGTGCGCGACAACCTGGGCCATGCCAATCTGGCGACTACCAGCATCTACGTGCACGCTGAGGACAACGTTCGCCACGACGCAACGAACGCCGCGCATCGTGTCGGCTGGGCGCCTGATGCCTGAGACCGCTCGGCATCACAGCGTCGTCTAGCGATCGCGTGTCTCTGGGTGGGGCCGCGGCACCGTGGAGCGCCGGCGAAATCGCGCGTCTGGAATGGGCATGCCTTTGAGCCCGTCGTCGAGGCGGTGCATAAAGGTCAGGAAATCGACCTCCAGCGCGCTCAGCCATGCTCGCAGCTCGATCACATCGAGCCGCCTCTCACCGCGTTCCACCTTGCTGACTGTCGCCTGGGCATGCCCCAGCCGCAAGGCGAGATCGGCCTGCCGTAGAGGCACGGCTTGGCGGCTGTCTCGCAGTAGCGCGAGGAAGACATCGTTGTGTTTGGAATGGAGCGACTTGAGCATGAGGGCCTTTCGAACCTTCCAGCCTAGCCACAAGTTTCTCGTATTCGGAAAGCGAATCTGTAGCCGTGCGCACCAATGCGTGATGCCTTTGCATAGCTCGGGAACGAACGAATAATCCGCCTCCCAACTCAACAGTTCGCTTTCGTGCTCCGTCCAAAATGTTCATGACTCGTCCCAACGACCGGTATCCCTTGCCCCGCGGCCTTGCCGAGCCCGACGCAGACTACTGGCGCTCACTTGGTCTGGCGACGAACGCAGCGTGGTATGTGCTGACCGTGCGCCCGCCCACCGAAGATCATCTGCAAACGACGGTAGTGGTGTGCTGGGACGTCGACGTCGCCGATAGCCTCGAGTCCTTGAAAGCGGAGGTCGCCTCACTCCTGTGCATCGCACCGCCCATGTTCAACGGTGACAGCGACAGGTGGACGGCGTTTTCGATCGCCGAGGTGTGGCGGGGCACCGATCCGGACGAGCGCCACAATCCATGTGTCGTGTTCGTCTCTGAAGATGGCCGGGAACACTCCGGGCTGTTCGGCGAGGCGAAAGCGGGGTTGACGAAAACCCGCCTCGTCGCTCGCATCAATCCGAGCAACGCCGCAGCGAACGAAGCCGTCGGACCGCGCGAATGAGCGTGACAGACCCCGATTTCCTGGCATGAGCGCGAAGCCGAGGAAGGGCCACGACGATCGCCTATTTAGCTTCGTCGGCAAAGGAGGCCGGATCACGTTTCCAGCAGACTTCCTGGATCTCAAGCTTGGGCAGCGCGTGTACTTCGACGTCGACGAGCGCGGCGTTGTCATGCTCATGCGCCCCAGGCGCTCACACTGTGGGAGGCTGTTGTCCGCCCGGGTGCGACGAGGAATCAGAAGTCTTGCGAGATACGGGCCGCGGGCCAGCAAGGGCGGCTGGCACTAGCCCAAGTGCCTTTGCTGGCCACATCTCAGCGTGCGGGCGTCGATAGCAGCCATTGAAGGGGCTACCGAGCTTCCTGGAGTTGGTGCCAAAGTCGGTCGCTCACGTCCCGGGCGCTCGCCAAACCGATCCGGACTGCGTTGGCGTGCAGCATGCCCTTGGCGACCGCTTCTTCTTCCGGCGGTCCGTGCAGCACGTATTCGCGACCGGATGATGTCGTCAGCAGCCGCCGGCCAGCATCGACGGACACCACCGCAGACGTGTTTCGCACCACGCCAGCTTCCCGGAACATCATGAGGTACAACTCACCCGCCGGCGTCTCGACCGCGCGCCAAGACAGTACCTCGACTCGGGGTTGGTCCTTCACGGGCGGCGCGTCCCGTTCGTTCGCGAAGGTGAAGCCGCCGGGAGCGCCTGGGGTCGCCGTCATTGGGCACCTTTGGCGCCACGGGCCAACTTGCGTACGCGATGCGCGCCGGTATCAGACCGGGTATGCGGCATGGCCAGCAGTGCCAGCAACAGCCGACGCTCGATCACGGCGCCACGGCGATCGGGCCTGACGCCACCATCGAACTCCTCACCCGCCGCGTCGCGCAGGCTCACGAACTCCTCGGCGGCCTGTGTCCGGGTCAACCAGACCTCTCGCGCCTCGCGGGCCGTCCACTGGCCCGCCGACGTCAACCAAGCCGGCCTCATGCAAATGAGGCTCTTGACCTCGGCCGTGTCTGTAGTTGCGAGCGCGTGGACAAGATCCCGTTCCCAGGCGATGCACCAGGTGCGAGCAAAGGTAACGTCTGACTCTTCGTCGAGCACGTCCACCGTGAGCAGGAACCACGGGGCGTGAAGCATCACCTCAACTCGCCGCCAGTGCTGGACTCCAGGATGTGTAAGGCTGGGTGGGATGGGGAACTCGTGCTGGAGATGGGAAACGAACATGTAGGGTGACGATGCGCGAACAACTCAGCTCGGCGATCGCAGTGTTGATGACCGTAGAAATTATTGGTGGCAACCCGCCGAACCACCAAGGCCGATGAGCGTTGCCACCGAGCCGTGCCTGTGGATAGATTCAGATTCCGAATATGGCCCAACCTCGGTTAGCGTCCCAAGACTGAAAGCGTCCTATGACCAAGACCCCGCACAGACGACACAACAAGATCCTCCTCCCCAAGCTCTGTGGGCTGCGCGATTCGCGCGCGACATCCATGTGTCGTTGGCCCGAGTCGCACGAATCGGCGACCACAAGGAGCGCCCGTTGAGTCGACCCCTCATCGCTCTGGATGCCGACGGCGTCTTGCTGGACTACAACCTGGGCTACGCCGCGGCGTGGGAGCGAGCCTTCGGAGTGCGCCCCCGCGAAAGAGATCCGCAGGCGTACTGGGCGATCGATCGCTGGGAAGTGACCCGTCTTTCAGGGGCGCCGCTGGATCGGTTCCGTGCGGCGTTCGATGAGCAGTTCTGGTCGAGCCTGCCCGCCATCCCAGGCGCACTAAAGGCGTGCCATGCCCTGCATGACGCAGGCTACGATTTGGTTTGCGTCTCGGCGCTGGCCGCGCACCATGCGGACGCGCGGCTGCAGAATCTGCACGCCTTGGAGTTCCCCATCGAACGCGTGATAGCCACCGGCAGCGTCGCCGCCGACCGCAGTCCCAAGGCAGACGCGCTGGCAGCGTTGCGCCCGGTTGCCTTCGTCGACGACAACCTCCCATACTTGATGGGTGTGCCCGACTCCATTCATACGGCCTTGGTGCAGCGGGCGACGAATGGTTCGCCCAATGTCAGCGAGGCGCTGGCGCTGGCCAGATCGAGTCATGCGGATCTCGCAGGTTTTGCCGATTGGTGGTTGTCGCCCGTTCCTCGCTGACGCATCACCGTCGCCGCGAGCGAAAACGCCAAGGCGTCTCCGTTCGACGGGCTTTCAACGCGGGACTCGTGCAACATCGAGATTGGGGTGACTCAAACCTCGCGTCTGTCGACGACATTGCCGTTCGCATCAGTCACCGTGATCGTCAGGCTCTCGGTGAGCGTTACCTTCTCTGAGAAACCAATGCAGACCTGGTTCAAGAATCTGAGTACGTAGTCTGTCGTGGTCGAATTCTTGTCGAGGATGACCTCTACGATGCCTGCGCTCGCCGCGACCTTTTTCGCACCTTCCTGCAGGCCGATGGGCGAGACCAGCACGCCGCCGGTTCCACCAACGTCCTCGATGACCCAAGCCAGGCTCGCAGTGATCGCCTGGCTGATCCCGGTCTTCGTATGACGCTTGCATTCCACGACAACAAAGTGCTGCCCGTCGCTTGAGCAGCCTTTCGCATCGAGCTCCCAATCGGTGCCACTGTCGCCCATTGCCGATTGCTTTCCCTCGAAGCGTTCAACTCCGAAGTGCGATGAGAACTGGTCTAACAGGTACGCAGCCACTTCCTCGTAGCTTTCCCATTGTTTGCCGGACATAGATCGACCTGTGTGCGTGGAGGAAGCGTCGATCATGCCAACGGGAGCCCGTGCATCTGATGTGGCGCGATCTCACCTGCCGAGTCCGTGCGAGCCAACATACGTAGACGTTGACCCCGTCTTGGCGTCCCGTCCGAGCCTGTCAAGAAACCACGATGTCGGGCGAACCGAAGTTGACGAGGACGATCCACCCATTTCGGTGGACGAACATTCGACGGGATGCGGCATCAGTCAGGGCGGGGCGCCAATGGAGCCGCGTTGGCCATCTGACGGAGGGAACCGATTAAACCGGCGCAACTCTACTGTCGGTGATGAATATCAAGCTGAACAGTTGGTGATGCGTGGGTGATGAATATCGCATTCGCCGTGCAGGCGTTACTACGCTAGTTGGACGCAGCCCCCCTATGGAGTGAGCGATGAATATCGCCCGCACAGCGCAGGCGTTCCTACGATAGATGGGAAGCCGGCGCGAATACTCTCTGTAAAGGTTCTTGCATATCGATTTGCGAACGGCTATGAATGCGTCTTCGTCACTTTACGGAAGGCACGCGTATATGCCAGAAGGACGAAAGGCCAACCTGTACCACCAGGCTGGCCTTTCTTAAGGAAAGCATTCCTACCGCCGCACTCGCTCAAAACTGCAACGGCCCTGACAGGGTAGGCTAAAACGCCTCCGGCTGTCAAGGGTTGGTTGAACTCGTCCTCAAATTTTCTGCTCCTGTAGATATTGCGGCGCTGACGGCCTCCTTATAGGCCGTCCAAACTGGCACGGCGCGATGCCTCCATATCTGGAGGCCTCTGATGCACGACAACACGACGATACTCTGCCGGCAGTGGCTGCCGTCATGAGCGCGCGCCCGAAAAAGCCGAGCGGAAAACTCGGCACGCAACTGCGCGGCAAGCTACAGAAGGACTACCTCGTCCGCGGAAAGACGCGCTACAGCCTTTGGTACGCCTACAGCCCTAAAGCCCGGGCAGACGTAGTGCTGCATGGCGACGTGCAGTACTACCACTTCCTTCTGGTGGAGTCCGATCCCGAGGTGGCTTCGGCCAACTACGACGTCCAGCAGCACGCCCGGCGCATCGTCGGCGAGGAACTCGGACGGGTCGTGAACGTCGAGATCCGAATGGCCGACGGCACTGTCGTCTGGCGGTGTGTGCGCGCCGAAGAAAAGGACTTCTTGGCCACTGCGGTGGCCAACCTGCAACTGCTGATCGACCAGCGTGTGCACAAGGAGTTGCCCCAACGGGCGGAGGTGTTCACTGGCACTGAAATCACCGCCAACCCTGTACGCATTCAGAACTGGAACCGTCTGTTGCCCTACCTTGGGCAGGCTCGTGCGTGGCCGCTTCACGAGTTTGGCAACGAGGTCGCGACGCTGTTGCACACGCATGATGAAGTAGCTCTAAGTGAAGTCACCGCTCTGGCGGAGCCGGGTCTAGAGGCGCTGTATGTCGCCGCGCTTATTCACGGTATCCAGCTTGGACGCTTCCGCAGCAATGTGAATGAGAAGCCGTGGGGGCAGGGCTCGCGGTTCTGGGTGGCACGGTCATGAGCCCGTACACCTTCAAGACCGTTCCGTATGAATGGCGGGATTGCGATGCCTGGCCCAAAGTCTCGGTAGAGCACATGGAGCCGGACGAACGAGCCCGCTTCGATCGTTACGAACTGGCGCTCCGGGCCTATCTGACGAACGGTGCACTGGCCGCCGCGGCTGAGCACGGCAAGTGCAGCAAGCAGACTGTGATCGACAAGCTCAATCGCTGCCTTACCCTCAATGACCAGGGATGCATCGAGGGCTGGCGGGGCTTGCTGTCGTACGTGCGACTCGCCGGTGCGCACTACCAGCGCCGCGATCTGCCTACAGGTGCAAGGGCGGCAGAGCAGGGCGCGGCGGGGGCGTTCGAGAAGTTCTTGCGTACCCACGAAGACATTCGCAAGCGCTTGCACGAGGCCATCCGCAACGGCGGCTCGATCAACCCGAAAGTCAAATCCCGTCATCCAACGTTTCGCAGCGTCTTCTCAGCCTTCAAGAAGGCCTGCGAGGGGGCCGGGCTGACGCGCAACGACTACCCCTTGAACTCCCGCAGCGAGGGGCGGCGATCCGTCGAGCGCTACGCACTGTCGTACATCCCGACGGACCCCGGCTCGGTGGATACCTGGTATGGCGCTGACGCGCGCGACCATATGAAGCTGGGCACGGGCAAGAAGCGTTTCCCGCTGGCGATGGCGCCGCTCGATCTGTGCGGAGCCGACGCCCACGAGATGCACTGCTACGGCGTGGTCATCGTGCCCGGCCCCGCCGGCCCGCAACCCGTGCCGATCGAACGCATCTGGGTCTACCCGATCATCGACTTCGGCGCCCGGTGCGTGCTGCGCTATGCGGTGTCAATCAGGACTGAGATAAGCGCCGAGACGATTGAGGAAGCTCTCACGGCATGCGAAGTGCCGTGGGCACCCAGGCAGCTCGTCGTCAAGGGCCACGACTACAAGCCGGGCGCGGGCTTTCCAGTGGGAAGCATCGACGGCCTGGTGCACTGCCGGCCTTGCGCGCTGCAAATCGATAACGCAGCCCAGCACTTCGCCAACAAGTTGATCCAGTCAGCCCGGCGGGCGCTCGGGTGCGCCGTGACCTTTGGGCCAGTCGGCGCTTGGTGGCGCAACGGTTTCACGGAGCGGTTCTTCAAGTCGCTGGAGATGTATGGCTTCCAGTGCTTAGCGTCGTCGTCAGGTTCGAACCCGGCGGATGTGCACAAGCGCGATCCGGTCAAGAACGCGATCCGCAATGAGATCACTTGGGAAGAGTTGTTGGATCTGGTCGACGTCCTACTCGCCAACTACAACGCGAGGGGACACGACGCCCTCGGAGGCCAAGTGCCGCTGGCGGTGATGCGCCGCGGCTTGGCGTCTTACTGCGCCACTTACCTGCCGCGCATGCCCGTGCCGGTGACGGCCCATACGCCCGCCCTAGGCGTGGCCGTAGAGCGACACACGATTCGCGGCGGTGCCAAACCTGGATCCATGGTTTCACCGTACGTTGAGCTCGACGGGCCCCGCTACACGACCGATGCGCTGTCCTCGCGCTACGACCTCATCGGCCACGAAATCGTCGTCCACATCCGCGAGTGCGACATGACGGTGTGGGGGTTCCTGGCGAACGGTCAGGCTTTCGGACAGCTGACGTGTCTGCACTCAGGCTGGGCAGCCCACCCGCATTCGCGCTCGATGCGCAAGGTCATCAACGCCCTCATCCGCAACGGGCGCTTGGCAGGCGATGACCCAATCGCGGAATACCTGGCCTACCTGACACAGCAGACCCTCGCCGAGATCAAGGCTAAGCCCACCAAGATCTCGCACACCGCCACGCAGCTCGCAGAGGCGTCGCGCGTCACAGGTCTCAAGGTGCCAACGCTAAACGCCGAACCGGCGCCGGCCCTTCACCTCATCCGTCCCGTACCGGGACACATCAAGCGCCCGACGTGGCGCCAATCCTGACCCAAGGAGATTTCCATGGTCAACGACACCACCGCCGACACCGTCACCGTCACTCCCTCAAGGGCCAAGGCCACGCGCGATGCGCAAGCGGCAGCGCGCGCCAACTCCCAGCGCCTGATCCGGGCGGGCGCGCTCGAGCCTGGGCCGACCAGAGACAAGCTGTACGAGGATCACCCGGTGACAAAAAACGAAGTTGAAGTGGCCACACCGCCGTTGAAGGAGGCCTACCAGATCATGCAAGACGTCATCGTGCACCGCGATCCAGGTACCTGCCTTCTGGGCGACTTCCGGGCGGGAAAAACCACCACCATCCTTCGCACGGTGCGCCAGTTGAATGAAACGTTCCCGAATCTCCCGGTTGGCATCGCCTTGGCCAAAGGCCACGACCTGTTCACCCAGGGCACGTTTTTCTCCGACCTGCTGCAAGATTTCCACCACGCGGGGGCACTGCGTGGCACGACCCAAGAGAAGCGCCTGCGATGCCTGAACATGCTCATTGGACAGGCACGACAACTCAGCAGCGACCGGTATCTGCTGCTGGTCGATGAAGGCCAGAACTGGGGCGAGGCCCAGTGGACTTGGCTGCGCGATCTTGCCAATGACCTGCACAACACGCACATCCGCCTGATCACAGTCACGTTCGGCCAAACGGCCGATGTCAGAAAGCTACGCACGCTGCTGCTCTCACGCAGTCGCACCGACCTTGTCGGACGCTTCCTCCTGAACCCCAGGGAGTTTCGTGGCCTGCGCGACGTCCACGAGCTCCGGGAGACGCTTGAAGCTCACGACGACCCGGAGCAAAGCTCGTATCCGCTCGGCACCGACATCAGCTATTCGGAATTCTTCATGCCCCTGGCCTTCAAGGGCGGCTGGCGGCTCGCCGACGAAGCTGACCGCATGTGGGATGAATTCCGCAAGGTCGCCCAACGCAGCGGCAAGGTGGCCGGGAACATCGGCATGAACTGGATCGGTGGCGCTGTGCGCAACTTCTTGTTCGCCGAATCTCTCAAAGACGGCCCGGGTTACGCCGGGACTCCGGAGATTTGGGCGGTGGCCGTGCAGGCCAGCGGCTACGAGTCCACGTTGTTCTAATGGACAATCGACCGCGCGTTCAAAGCGTCGATGGCGGCCTCGTCGGCTGCCAGCTTTGGACTTCGCCCCTGGAAGGCGCATTCACTCGAACGGCCAAGATCGCGCTGGTGAACGCGCTGGACCCGCGGGCGCTGTGCGAGTTGCTGTTCGGTCGCAAGCTGTTGCAAACCAGCTTCGCAGATGTGCATGGGCGCAGCTTTCTCAACAGCATCTGGGCCGCACCGAAGGCTCAAGGAGCTACGGGCCGATCGGTGCTGCCCGGATTCCTGACCGGCTTGTGTGGCGGTTTGGCTACCGCCATTGCCGGCGACGCGCGGTTGCGGCTTTGCTGTTCGTGCGCTGACGCTGGTTACCAGTCCTCGCTCTTCCAGATCGACGCGCTGTCTACATGCCCCATCCACGGCGAGCCCCTCATCGACGCTTGCCCGCATTGCAACGCGCCGACGCCACGATACGCACTTAGCCTGGAGGCGTTTCTCTCGCCGATGCAGTGCACGGCGTGTGGGGTCGGCTACGGCCGCGCCTGGAACGGCACGGCCGACTTCGAGAGTTGGACGGGGCCGGGCGACGTCCGGCCATTGCAGAGGCTCAAACGCTGCTTGCAGTCGTGGCAGTCGTTCCAGCTAGAGTGGCCGGATGCATCGAACTGGGTCGACGACCCGTCCGCAGAACCCGCGGTTAGCCGGCGCGTCCACGTCTTTCATGCGTTGATGACGCTGACCGGCACAGTGCCGGACGCGAGGTCCCGCGTGATGGCCAGGACTTGCCCGTGCGTGCCAACAACCTCTCTAAGGCGCCCACCTAGCGACAAGCCGCGGGTCGCAATCTACAAGTCAATCTGGCGCCAGATCGTCAAGCGGTTTCAATTGGGCTGGCTGATGAAGGGCTTCCAGTTCAACGAAACGTTCTACCTGCATCGGGTCAACGAGGCGATCGTGCCAAAACATGCCCGTTGCGCACCGGGTCTGCACGCCTTCGTCCTGTGGACCAAGCGATGCGAGGACGGGGAGTCGCATTTGATGGCCCGGTGGCTGGGTCGCCGCCGCTCTACCGAGTTGGTACGGGTGCTGAAGCTGCGCACGAGCCTGCTGCTTTGGCCGACGGACGTGCAGGTACCAGACAGCGCGTGGGGCCACTTCATCTGGAGCTGCTTCCTCGAGGACCTGTGGACGGCCAGGCAATGGCATGCGCTCGCCGAGCCTCTGGGCGATCCGCTCGAGCAAGACGACAAGACCTCGGCGCTTGTCCAGGCCGACCGCGCGGCGTTTCTGGAACGGCTAGCCAGCTGGACGCCCAAGATGAGCCCGCTCCTGGAGCTCTTCCCGAGCGGCATCAGTCAGTTCACGTGGCAACAGGGCCGGGCACAGCGGCACCTCAGCCTGGTCACGATCCACCGATTTGAAGGAGCATGGCATGCCGAGCCTTGAAACCCTAGCGACTCAGGAAGCCGGCAAGGGTGCAGTCGAGCGCCCAGCGTCGCCGGAGATCGCACCGCTCGAGCGCTTCGTCGCGCCGCCGCATCTTGATGGCAGCGCGGGGACACATCGTTGCAAAGACAGCTGCCACATCGACGGCACCAACGACCGGACCGCCATCGAGTGGTGGGTTACCCGTACCTCCAACAACGAGACGACTGCACGAAGTCGACGTTGCGCCGCCGAGAAGCTTCTCAACTGGTCATGCTTCGCGAGAGGCAAGGCGGTGTCCTCGCTGGACGAGGAAGACTTTGCAGCGTTCGCCCGTTTTCTAGCCCGTCCCGAGCCGCAGCATCTCTGGATAGGTATCCGCCAACCCAGGGAGTCCACGGCCTGGCGGCCGTTCACCAAGCCGCTGCTTGGCACCTCGCGAACACAGGTACTGAAGCACATCGCGTCGCTCGTGAGTTGGCTTTCGCTGCAGCGCTATGCCGACCTGCGGTTCATCTATGGCAAGAGAGCGATGGACGACGGCTTTGCCACCGTTGCTGTGCAAGGCGCAGAAAGGCCCGTGAAGCCGATGGAACCCTTGACTGTTCCAGAGTGGCACTGGATACGGCGCGTGTTGGATCGTGTCTTTCCTGCGGAGGACATCGCCCCGCAGCGGCTCATCATCGAGTTGCTGTACTACGGCAACCTGTTCGTGGAGGAGATTGCCAAACTGGAAGTACGCCACTTCGAGCCTCCGAATCGCATTGCCGCGGGATGGTCGATCTGGGTGCGCGCGCGGCCTGGTTGGCGCGGCGGCCAAACGGTCTTCGCGCCGCCGCCGCTGTCCGACACGGTGGGTCGCTGGATCAAGCAGCACGAGGCGCCAAGGCAGGGATACGTGACGTTTCGGATTCGCGACTCCGTGGACACGTTGCTTGGGCTCCACGGCGAGCACGTGTCTAGACATGCACGCCAGGTACTGCGCCTGGCGGCCAGTCTCGCTCTAGAGCAGGGCGACGTGGAGAACGGCATGCGCCTGCGCGATCGGTCGCTGGTGTGCCTTCGAGGCGCCTTCGCAGCGCACCAGCATCGGCGGGCCATCGACCACGGTGCGATCGAGCTTACCGGGCGCACGTGCGAGTTCGGCTTGGACTTCCGCCACCGCCTTCCGCCGCGATGGGATTGGCGCGACGCAGTGCACCTGTGGTCCGAGACCAGCGCCGAGACTGGTTGAATCCTCAAATGACGGGGCGAGATCACGAAAGGCCCAACGGGCCTCAACGAGCAGAGGGCTCCTGATGGCGAAAATCGAGCTGACATCCACGCTGGCGAAGGCTTCGGCATTCGGTTCCGAAGGCGAGATCCTTTGGGACGGTGACTATATGGCCTACGTCGTCGCGATGCAGTCGTACCGGTCGCTGCGCAGGTTCATCACTCGTCACGTGGCACCACATGCGGACTCACGCATCCGTTGCCTGCTCCGCCTCGACGCCGAGGCGCGCGCCAGAACCCTTTTGGACGATCCACGTGCGTTGGACGCCTGGGCGGTCGCGATTTGGAGCTCGGACCTGGAGCGCAAGGCGTCCCTCCGCCTTTGGACCCAACTGTCCCACCCCGAAATGCTCGATCGCATACCCCAGGTAGTTCTTGACAGGGACGCTATGGGCATGGAGTTCGCCGTCAAGGCTCCAGACGGTCCACTCCGGGCCGCCCAAGCCGACTGGCTGCTGCGACACGCGACGCTGGCCACGTTGAGGCATCGGTTTGCAAGGGCCCGCGCGCTAGCCAGGGGCATGGCTAGGGCCAGCGACGCAGTGCTCGGAAAAGACATGCTCGGCGGCAATAGCCTGGTGTTGACCGGCGAAGTCCTCGACGGCGGCGACCTGCAGTTCACCGTCGAGGCCGAGCCGATGCGGGGCACCCTGGCGCCTCGACCGCATCAAACCAAGGTGCAACGCCGGATGGCGGCCGAGGTTCTGCGTCAGCAGCGTCTTCAGGAGCTCATGCAGCTTTGCACTGGGCCTTGCTTGCGTTTCAGCTGGCTGGATGGATGGGGTGTTGCTTCGTCCTCGGTACCGAACCCTGCCGTCGGAGTCAACGTCAAACGACACCGGCTGTTTGCTGTAGGCCGACCGGCCTTCGTACTCTTTGCGACCCCGACGGGATGGTGCGCACGGATGGCGGATGTGCCTCTCGAGGCCCATGACGACATGCCTTGGAAAGTCATCGACACGCTGCGCCACGCCTACACGCGATACAAGAAGCTGCAGGAGGGGCGGGCAGCTGAATTTGCAGCACCGGCGGCTGATCAGCCAGCCGAGGTCGAGTCGTCACAGCCTAGAGCAGAAGTTCTGCTCGCAACGCAAGAGTCGGCGCATGCCAACGAATTGGTCGACGCGACGGCCGAGGGTGCCCTCGTGCGCGTGAAAGTCACCCAGGTGGCATCCCCGGTGTGGTGGACAGTGGACAGATCCGATGCGCGGTGCCGCAGCGGAAGTAGGGCGCCAGCATCCATCCGGCAGGTATCAGGACAAGCATCGTGTGCTGTGCTGGACGGCAGAAGCGCGGCATCGAAGGAACTCCAGGACCGGAGGCCGCTTCGCTTAACCGAGAAGTAGGAAGGTCTTGTTTTCCGTGGGGCTCATGCAGCTCGCAGTCAGACACGCGTCTCTGCGGGGTAAGGGCGCGGTTGCCGGCGGCATGACTGCCGAGACTTCGTGGATTCACTGCGCGAATGTCGCACCACTGACGCGGGTTGCGCCCGGCAACGATCCCGTACGGCACACGAACTCTGGGCCTGGGCGGCCGGATTCGTCGCTGAACACCTCGGCCTTGATTTCAGCTGACCACCCCGGAAGTTGAACAGTCCGGGACGGGCAGGGGACCGATCAACGATGTTGCGACGACGACCTGGAATCGAGGCCCATGGCCTTTCGCTGCAGAATGTCCTCCAGGAAGATCCGGAATCCGCTTCTCGTTTCCGGGGTGGCCGCCACGACATGACCGCCGTCATGCTGCAGGATGAGCGGCTCCATGAAGACGGCGGCGAGCGCGTGCGAGAGTGGGGCGGGAACGATGCCGTCCCCGAGTCCGATGATGTGCGCCGAGGGCATGTCGTAGCAGCTCCGGTTTGCGTATTGCAAGGCGAGTACCGGATCGGCGCCGAGAAATCCTCCAACCATGACGGCGAAGTCGAATGCAAGCGGCCTGGCTTCGGTCGGGGTGTCGTCGGGTGAGCGCAGCCCCACCAGGAGCGAGGTCAGCGAAGCCCCCTGGCTGAAGCCGAAAACACCGTCGAACGGTCCGTGCGTCGCGAACGTCTCGGCAATGGACTCGAACGTTCGCTCCCAGCCTTCATACCGTTTCCGGGTTGGGCCCACGCCGGCGTCCCTCGATGTCGCGATACTCCTGGCATGCCACCAGCCGAAGTCGCCCGAAGCGAGCGACGGCGCGTCCAGGTAGACGAACTCGGCGAGCGCTTGCGTGCCCTCGATCAGCGACGACATCTGCCGGCGCAAGATGTCGCCGCTGCCGTGATAGCCGTGCAGGCAGAGGACTCTCAGCTTATCCATCTCTATCGGGCGAACTTGACGGTGAGGGTAGCCTTGCCCAGCAGCCCTTTTCCGATGCCCTTGTTGAAGATGAACGAGTAGAGCGCGGCCGTGCCGGTCTTGGGAATGCCGGCTGCTGCCTGCACGTCCTCGACCCCCAGCGCATACACGGTGAAGGTGTAGCGATGCGGCTTGTCGCCGACGGGAGGGCACGGGCCACCGTAGTTCCCGTTGCCACCGGTCGCACCGGTGTCGAAGAAGTCGTTGTTGCCGCCGAACGCCGGGGCGGGTGGGGCTGTCGCCGAATTTCCAGCGCCTTGGGCGAGCCCGGTCGCGGTCGCCGGGATGTTGTAGACGGCCCAGTGCCACAGGCCGCTGCCGGTCGGCGCATCCAGGTCGTTCAA
>FTIF01000475.1_pt1 | contig 17920 bp, 14 predicted proteins | sample 1658001 | NCBI WGS metagenome assembly FTIF01 (sample SAMEA3914789, study PRJEB12502) | metagenome | biome: forest; material: soil | place: Canada | collected 2011-07-03 | depth 0.3 m | reverse complement strand
TCCTTGTCGTCGCCGGCCTTGTACGGAAACACCACGCCGACGGCGCCGAGCGTATCGCCGGAGACATCGAGCAACCGCTCCTCGACCTCGAAGCGGTCGCCGTCCTCGTTAAGCTCCAGCTTGGGCGTGCCGGTGTTGACCACGTCCATGTCGTCGGAGTCAGCCTTCTTGCCGATACGGCCGATGTTCGAAGCGACGATCTCATCGTCGCCGCCCTTCGGCGGGGTGGCGTGCAAGGCCAGGATCACCACGTCGGGATTGGCGGCGAGCGTCTGGTCCACCAGCGCCTGGCCATAGCTGTCGACCGGAATCGCCGCATCGAACTGGGCCGGCTCCAGCAGGTTCTTGACGTGGGAGATGCGCTTGGCCAGCTCGTCGCGGATGGCTTCCGCCTTTCTTTGCAAAGCGGCCTTGTCGTCACCGGCCTTGTAGGCGAACACCTCGCCGAGGGCGCCGATCTGCCGGCCGTTGGCGTCGCGGAACGGCAGCAGGGCTTCAAAGTGATCCCCAGTCTTGTTCAGCGACAGCCTGGGCTTGCCCGACTTGACCACGCTCATGTCGTCGTCGTCCGCCTTCTTGCCGATGCGGCCGATGTTGGAAGCGATGATGACGTTGTCGGCGCTGTCCGGCGGCGTCACGTGCATCGCCAGGATCAGCAGCTCCGGATGCTTCGCCACGGTCTTGTCGACCAGTTGCTGGGCATAGATCCGCGCCGGCGCCGGCGCCTGCGCCGATGCCGGCAGCGTGATGGCGCCAATCAGCAGGAATAGTCCAATACGTTTCATTCGACCTCTCTCCTCGACGATATCTGTGTTTTTTTGGCGGCCCGGGTTCGACCACGGAACGCTTGCCGACTGCTTCCGCGTTCCGAACCGGGTGCGCGGCTGATCCATTGCCGACCCTCTGCGCTTGATCCTGACTTTGACGCCCTCGCGTCGCATCGCATCGCCAAACGCACCGGACTGGTCAGGGATGCTAGTGGTCGAACCTGAAAACATCCTTAAGACATTCTGAAAGGACATTCAGCCAGGAATCGCCGCGATGGACTGCGCGGCGCTTTCTTAAAATTCATTCAGGTTCAGCGGACAAAAACAGGCTTGTCTCCTCGTCTTCTACGGTTCACTCTGAGCTAGACTGCAAGGGCTGGAGGAATGGACTACATCATGAAAATATTGATCGTCGAAGACGAACGCCGGCTGGGCCAGTTCTTGAAGCAGGGCCTGACCGAGCGCTCCTACACCGCTAACTGGGTTCCCACCTGCCGTGAAGCGCGCGACGCGCTGTGCGAGACCGGTTACGACGCCATCGTGCTGGATCTGAGCCTTCCTGACGGGGATGGCCTGGATTTGCTGCGCGAATGGCGCAAGTCCGGCTTCAACGAGCCCGTTGTGATCCTGAGCGCCAGGGATGCGGTGGAAGACCGCATCAAGGGGCTCGATCTGGGAGCCGACGATTACCTGCCGAAGCCGTTCAGCTTCGAGGAGCTGCTGGCGCACCTGCGCGCCCTGCTGCGACGCCAGTCGGCGTTGAAGCAAACCATGCTGGAGCACCGCGGCATCCGTCTGGACCTGCTCAGCCACACCGTGCATCTTAACGGCGACGCCGTCGACCTCACTAGCCGCGAATACGCGCTGCTGGAAATCTTCATGCAGAACGCAGGGCGCGTGCTGACCAGAACCCTCATTTCGGAAAAAATCTGGGCGTCTCACTACGATGTGGACACGAACCTGCTCGATGTCTACATGAGCCGGCTTCGCACCAAGCTCGAGACGCCTCCGGACCAGCTATTCTTCAAGACCGTGCGCGGCATCGGCTACCAGTTGTTATGAAGTCGATCGGCACCCGGCTCACGGTCTGGTATGCCTTGAGCGCCACCATCACGCTGGCCTGCCTGTTTGTTGTCGGCTTCCAGTTGCTTGAGAATCACCTGATTCACGGCCTTGATCTTTTGAACGCGGCCGAATTCGAACAGATCAGGGCCCATCTGGGCCCCGACTATAAGACCCTCACGCCCGACATCGTCGACAAGCGCATACGTGAAACCACCGAATACTCGTCGGTGCTGTTCTTCATCGATATCGACACTCCGGAAACGCGTCATCTTTTTTATTCGCACAATCTGAAAGGCCAACGGATTCCCGATGTTCCAGGCAAGCGCGCCTATAACACCAACGTAACGGACATAGGCGAGCTCCGTGTCGGTGAATTCGTTCTGCCGCCGTTCGATGTCAGCATCGGCACGCCGCTGCTGCAAGTGCGTACGGTGATGATCGGCTATGTAAAAGTTTGCCTGGCCCTCCTACTGGGAATGCTGCTTGCCAGCGTGGCGATAGGCTTCGGGCTCAGCCGCCTAGTGCTCCGTCCGGTCCGCTTGATCAGGGAAACAGCCAACCGGATCGGCTCCGATAATCTCAGTGCGCGCATACCCGTTTCACAGGTTCGCGACGAAATCTCGGATTTAGCCAGCCTGCTCAACCAGATGTTCGATCGCATCGAATTCTCCTTCAATCAGGTGCGCCGGTTTACCGCCGACGCATCGCATGAGCTCAAGACGCCACTGTCCCTGGTAAGGCTGCACGCGGAGAAGTTGCTGGTTGACGGTGACCTGGCACCTGCGCATCAGGAGGCCGTACTGGTGCAACTCGAGGAAATCACCCGCCTGCACCAGGTGATCGACGGCCTGCTGTTTCTGTCGCGCGCCGAGGCTCACGCCATGAAACTTGATTTGAAAGTGCAGGATCCGGCCACCTTCATCCAGAACTTTCCCCCGGACGCCCTGGCGCTGGTGGAGCATCACGGCCGGCGCTTTGCCTACTCCCACGATGGACAGGGCAAAGTGGCTTTCGATGGAAAATGGCTGCGGCAGGTCCTTCTCAATTTGTTCACCAACGCCATCAAGGCCTCGCCGGCCGGAGGATTGATCACCCTGCGCTCCGTATTGGCAGATGGATTATGGCGCGTCAGTGTGGAGGACGAAGGGCCTGGCCTGACCCCGGAGCAACGTGAACGCATGTTCGAGCGCTTCGTCCGCTTCGATCTTCCCGGCAGCGAAAATACCGGCAGCGGCCTGGGCCTCGCCATTTGCCGCAGCATCATGGGCCTGCACGGCGGACGCATTTTCGCCGCGGAGGGCAGTGACGGCACCGGATTGCGGGTCGTATTCGAAATACCGGCGTCGAACAGCGAGACGGTAACCGACGAAGCGGCTTTTGCTGAGCGCAGGACGGCGCAGGCCGCAAAAGCGCACTGAGTGACTACCGCGGTTCAGTAAAAACCCCTTGCAGCAGCAAATATCGGATCAACCGAACCGAGCCAGACAGATCAGTGTCAGCGTCACGGTGATGGCGCCCCCAATGCGTGTGGCGATCTGGGCAAATGGCATCAGCTGCATGCGGTTGGCGGCGGTCAGGATCGCCACGTCACCGGTGCCGCCCTGGCCGCTGTGGCAGGCGTTGACGATGGCTGTTTCGATCGGATACATGTTCAGCCAGCGCCCCACGAAGAAGCCTGTTGCCATCAACGAGGAAACGGTCGCCACGATAGTGATCAGGTTGGGCAGATTGAAAGCCGCCATCAGCTTGTCCCAGGGCGTAATCGAGACGCCGATGGCGAAAAGCAGGGGATAAGTGACGGCGGTGGCGAAAAACTTGTAGACGACGAAGGCCCCTTCCTGGATTTGTGGCGACACCGCACTCGTGAGCTTGATCAGCACGGCGATGAACAGCATGGCGACCGGCGCCGGCAGACCGAACAGGCGCTGGCACATCATTCCGACCAGATATAGGGAAACTGCCGTGATCCCGGCGGCGGCAATGTGGCTGACGTCGACGTGGGCGGATATTTCTTCCTTGGCCGGGTCCATGTCGGACAGCTCATCCGGCTGCAAACGGCCCTCGCCGGTCAATCTAGGGAATTTCTTGCCGACGTAATTTAAGGTGCCCGAAAACAGGATTGCCGTGAGGCTCGCCAGCATTACGGATGGCAGGATCTGCGCAAACAGATCGCCCTGCTCCTGGTGCAGTATTCCGGCATATCCGACGGATAGCGGGATGGCCCCCTCGCCGACGCCCCCACCCATGATGGGCGCGACGATGAAGAAGAATGTGTGATAGGCCCCCAGGCCGAGCGCCGTGCCCACCGCGGTGCCGACAATTCCCGCCACGATCGAGCCGGCGGCCAGCGGCACAAAGATCTTGATGAAGCCCTTGATCAGCACGGTCCGGTCCATGCTCAGGATGCTGCCGACAATGATCGAGGCAATGAACAGATAGAGGAAATTGGTCGACTTGGTGAAGTCGCTGACGCTTTTCACCACCATTTCGGGAAGCAGGTGGTAGAACACCAGGCAGGATGGAATGAAGGTGGCGAAAATAGCCGCCGCGCCGACGTTGCGGATAATCGGAATGCGTTTGCCCAGTTCGGAGCAAGTAAAACCACCTACCGCCAGCAGGGCAATGGCAACGGAGATTTCGCCGGGAACCTTGCCTGTGGCTACGAAACCCACGATCAGGGCCAGCAGAATGACATAAATCGGCAAGGGAATGATGCCGATCCGGATCTCCATGATCTCCCACCAGCCGTACGGCCAAAATGCGGTCGAGGCCTTGCCGTTTGCATCAACGAGCTGCGCGCTGGGTTCAGGTTTCACTTGATCCTCCTCCTTTACTACATCGTTTTTTGTATGGCGCCCCGCCTAACTGGGTCGAAACCGCCGCGCACCGCCAATTCCCACGGCGCAATTCGTGGCAAATCCGCAGCGGCAACAATACCGTTGCCAGCACGAAAATATCTCCATGTTCGACCAACTGCGAGCCCTAGGTCGAAGCCCGGCGCGCCTGGACCGCCCACAGCCGGGCCAAGTCCTGCGCACCGTCGCTGCCCTGCACGGTCTTGAGGGTCTTTGCCGCATCATCTTTGCGGCCGGCGAGCAGATAAGCCTCGCCCAGATGCAGCTTGGCGTCGTCGGGATGCTTGAGGCCGCCCATGGCGATACCCTGCTCGATCAGGGCGATGCCCTTATCGTACTGGCCGTTGATTACATAGTTGTAGCCGTTGTTGACCAGGGCGTTGCCGTCCGCGGTCTTGGCGACCTGCGCATCGCCGGTAGCGAAGGCTTTCTGATCTTCCGCTGTCTGCTTGTTGGCAAGGTCGCGCAGCCGCTTCTGGCGATCCGCTTCAGCGCCAGCGCCGAGCACCCCGGCGCTGAAGCCCTGGTCCATGGCCTTCTTCGCCTCGGCCGGATAACCGGATTGCAGGGCCAGCTGAGCCAGTTCCATGTAGTCCGACGCTTCCTTGAGATTGCCGGTGAGCTGCATCAGCCGATAGACATCCAGGCTGAGACGCTCGGAGAAACCCGGCTTGCGTTGCACGCGCGCCAACAGGTCGGCCCAGTACTCCTTCTTTGGATAATAGGTCACCAGTTTTTCCAGCACGCCGGCATAGCCGGTGTTGTCGCCCTGCTTCAGATAGCTGCTGCCCAACAACTGCAGCTGCTCCTCAGTCGGGCTCTTGCCGGATTTCTCGTCCGCCGCCAGTTGCGCCTGAAGGTCTCGTGCCGCACTGGCATAGTCGCCGGCCAGATAGTACGACTGGATCAACAAACGATTGATGCCGGGGTCGGCGCCTCCGGCCTTGAGATAGCGCTGCGCCCAGATTTCCGCCTTGGGGTAATCCTTGGCACGGTAGTAGGCATCGGTCACCGCCTGCACGATCTTGAGCTGCTCGTCCGCCGGCAGCTTGCCCGAGGCGATGACGGCGTCGAAAGCCTTGGCGGCGGTGTCGACGTCTCCGGCGCCGGCTGCCGCGGAACCGCGCATGCGCTCGATGATGAAGCTGTCGTAGGCGCTCTTGCCCGGCACGGCATCGGCCTCATTGATCCGGGCCAAGGCCTCCTTGTACTTCTGCGCCTTCATCAGATCTTCTGCTGCCTGCAAGTGCTTGCCCACCTCCGGATTGACGCTGTCTGCGGCGTAGGCCGTGGCAATGCCCCAAGGGCCCGGGAGCGGCAGGTTGAATCCAAGCGCCGCGGCAAGGAGCGCGGCCCGGAGGGCTCGTAGGTGGAGGCGTGTGCGTGTCATGTCAGTTCACGAATTGTTCGTTGCCGACCAGGCCAATCTTGGCCACACCCAATCTCTGGGCGGATGCCATGACCATAGCGACATACTTGTAGGTGACCAGCTTGTTCGGACGCAGGTGTACTTCCGGCTGATCGTCGAGCTGGGCAAGCTGCTGGAACTTGTACTCCAGATTCTGTTTATCCGGCACTACCTGGCCATTCCACAGGATGGTGCCGTCGAAGTCCACGTCGATGTTGACCACCACCGGCGGGGTTGGCGGCGGCGCCGCCTGATTGGTGGGCATGTTGAGTTTGACGGCGTGGGTCTGGATCGGGATGGTGATGATCAACATGATCAGCAACACCAGCATCACGTCGATCAGCGGCGTGGTGTTGATGTCCACCATCACTTCCGGATCCGATCCGCCGGATGAGCCTAAATTCATGGCCATGCTGTGATCTCCTGTTGCGTCGGGTGAGGTGCCCGATCAGTCAAATCAGCGGTCGCGCGACCGGACCAGGCCGCGCCGGAGACGCCCTGGCACCCGCCGGGAGTCGAGTGCGGCATCACCGTCATCTTCGATGCGCAGTAGTTCCCAGCGCGCAGCGCGCGGATACCAGGTGGCATAACACTGCGTGCGGCGGTTGAGCTGGATCACGACGTAGGCTTCCTCGCATGACGGCAACACGCCGCGAGCCGAACCGGCTTCCTGCATGTGATGGACGCCTTCCTCGGCCACAATCTCGCCCGGCGGCAAGCGCAGCGACTCGCCGCTGGAGAATCCATCGCTCAAGGTGCCGTCTATACCGGCATTGCGCCTGCCCCGCCCCGGCAGCGGGAGAAATAATTGCATCATGAAGTTCTCATCCCCTGGGAGGCGGCTCGGTGATGAAGCCGATCTTGCGGATGCCGGCGCGCTGGGCGTCGAACACCACCCGGCCGATGCCCTGGTAGCGGGCTTCCTGGTCGCCGCGGATGTGCACTTCCGGCTGCGGCACCATGACTGCGACCTTCTTGAGCCGGTCCACCAGCCTTTCGTTGTCGGCGATGTATTCCTGGCCCCAGTAGACATCGCCATCGCGGTTGACCGAGATCAGCACGTTTTCCGGCTTGGTCTGGGTGACGACGTTGCGTTCCTTGGGCAGCTCCACCGGCACGGTATGGGTCACTACCGGAATGGTGATGAGGAAGATGATCAGCAGCACCAGCATCACGTCCACCAGGGGGGTGGTGTTGATCGACGCATTCAGTTCGTCCTCGTCGCTGCCCGCGGAAGGGCCTACATTCATCGCCACGGCTCAGGCTGCCCGGGCGCGCGCCGCGGCGTGCGGCTGGACGGAGGAGCCCTGTTCGCCGACGCGGGCGCCGGACAACAGCACCGAATGCAGATCGGAGGAGAAGGCGCGGACGCGCTCCATGCCGCCTTTGTTGCGCCGCACTAGCCAGTTGTAGCCCATCACCGCAGGCACCGCCACAGCCAGGCCGATGGCGGTCATGATCAGGGCTTCGCCGACCGGGCCAGCGACCTTGTCGATGGAAGCCTGGCCGGCGATGCCGATGGCGGTGAGGGCGTGGTAGATGCCCCAGACGGTGCCGAACAGGCCGACGAAGGGGGCGGTAGAGCCGACCGTCGCCAGCACTGCCAATCCGCCTTGCAGGTTGCTGTTGACCTCTTCGACGGCACGGTTGACCGAAAGCGAAATCCAGGTGGAGCGGTCGATCTGCTCGACCATAGTGCCTTCATGGTGCTGGCTGGCGGCGGTGCCGCGCTCGGCGATGTACCAGAACGGGGTGCCCGGCTTGAGCTGAGCCAGACCGTCGGGAATCGAAGACGCGGCCCAGAACTTCTGGTTGGCGATCCTGGCCTGTTTGAACAGCTTGGCCTGGTCGATCAGCTTGACGATCATGATGTACCAAGTGCCGGCCGACATGATCAGCATCAGGATCAGCACGAAACGAGCGACGAAGTCGCCGCCTTTCCACAGCGCATCGAGACCGTAAGGGTTGGTCACGGTTTCATGGTCCGCGGCGGGGGCGGCCGGGGGCAGCGATGCCGGAGAGGCAGCCTCCGGGGCGGCTGTGGCGGGCGCCGGCGAGCCCACCGCAACAGGCTCATCCGCATGCGCTGCAATGGGCACACCCGACAAGGCCATTGCGGTGCCGGCAACTAAAAATGCCGCCAACAGCGTGGGCAGACGTTTGATGATACTCATGACTTCTCCTCCGGTGTAACTGTTTGCCTGGTGATTTCCAGAGCGGTTTCGATATTGCACAGCGACGCGATCCTTATTGGTTGGGATCCTTGAAGACGTAAGCCAGCTGACCCCAGGCCTGCTCTGGCTTGCCATCGACGCTGCCGGGCGTGAACTTGCACAGGGTGAGAGCCTGGCGTGCAGCCTGGTCCAGGCGCGGCGAGCCACTGGATTTTTCGATCTTGCTGTCGACGACGCGACCATCCAGCCCGACCAGCAGCGCCAGCACCACCTTGCCGCTCTCTCCCAGACGCGCTGCCGTGGCGGGATACTCCGGCTCGCGGCATGAACTGGAGCGCACTTCCGGCGGCGTGTGGACTTCAGCTTTCGGCGCTTCCACCGGCACCGGCGCAGACACGGGCGGCGGCGTGCTGCTGACTGCCGTGATGGCGTTCTGCGCCGGCGCGGCCTGCGCGATATTGACCTCGGGCGGCGGGATGAACGGCGGCGGCGGCACATCGAGCTTCGGCGGCGGCGGCGGCGTTTCGGGCGGCGGCGGCTTGAGCTCCTGGATGATCCTGGTCTCCAGAGGCCCCTTCACCACTTCCACCACTTTGCGCGCAAGGCCGTTGACCAGCGCGTAAATCAGCAGCGCATGCAGCAGGATCACAAAGGCGATACCGCCCAGACGGTTGGTCGGCGTGCCCTGTTGCTGCGCGTAGTCCATCGACTTCTCCTCCAGTGACCGGCCTCGTCTATGCGCAGGCTTGCTCGTGTCGCATGACATGTGCTTCTTGTTGCGGCACCTTATGTCGTCAAGCTAAACAAAACCTGAATGGAGCCTTACACTTTCTTTAGGAATACAGGTCGCTTGAACAGTGGCTGCCGCACACCCCATGATGCGGACAATCCCGCATCGGAACAGCGCATTCAGATGGCCGCACTTCCTGCACATTCACCGGCAGATGCGCCCCCTCGCGTCGCACTGCCGCTTCCGAAAATGTATGTCGCCGTTCTGTATCAGGCCCTGCCGCCACCGACGTTCGGCGGCCTGCGCAAGCCGTTCAAACCCGGCGGTTACGCGGACAGCGGCGCGGACATCGCCTATGTGCTGCGCAGTAGCGGCGTCAACGTCGTGACGCCAGTCCAGCACCCGGATGCGCGCATCGACAGCGACTGGGTATTTGCGGATACGGCGCAGGGCATCGCGATGGCACACGCAGCCGGGGCGAACGTGCTGTGGGCCAACACGGTGCTGTTCCGCGAACACCCGATTACACAGCTCACGCATGACATCTGGTTGGTCGGCCAACGGCCAGCGGATGCGGAAACCTTCGACGACAAGTGGGTCACCAACCAACACCTGCGCGGTGCCGGCTGCCACGTTGCGAGGTCTGTTCTGGTCAGCGCGGCGCCGCGCCAGGATGCAATTGACATCCGGTCCCTCGATGCCTGCCGGCTCGCCGACTGCGGCCTCGGCTTCCCGCTGGCACTGAAGCCGGTGCGCGGACGTGGCAGTCAGGGAGTCAGCGTGGCGGACGACTTCGACGAGCTCATCAGGGGCTGCCATGGATTGCTCGGGCCCCAGCTGCAATGCGGCACGGCGCCGGAGCACCTGTACGGCGACTCGCTGATCGTCGAAGAATTCCTGGCGGGAGAGGAATTGACCGTCACGGTGATGCCACCCGGACGTTACGACATCGGAGGCGAACTGCGCGACCAGGAACACTTCTGGCCGCTGCCGCCCGTGCGCCGCTTCAATCACCAGCGCGGCATTGCGCCGTACAACGGAACTGTCGCGGTCATCAACAACAGTGTAGTTATAGAGCCGCGGCGGCACCGGGAAGCGCCCGTACAACGCCTGCTGGAGCATTGCATACACGCCGCCGAACTGATCAACCCCACTGCCCCCATACGCATCGACTGCCGCGCTTCCGCGGACGGTGGCTACAAGCTGTTCGACCTGAACATGAAACCCAATATGACCGGGGCAGGACGCCCCGGCCGGGAAAACCAGGACAATCTCAGCTGCCTCGCGGCGCGCGCGGTCGGCTGGCCCTACGCAGGCCTGCTGCTGAACATGCTGCAGCAGGCCTGGAGGCTGACGTCGTGCGGCGATGCCTCAGGCGGCTGATCGCACAGCCGCCTGTATTCTAAAACTTCACCGCCACCGTGCCGTAGACGAGCCGTCCGATCGGAGAGTAAGTGGAGATGTCGGCGTTGTTGTCGGTAAACGCCTGTGGCGCCAGCGGCGGCATCTGATCGGTGATGTTGTTCACGCCCAGCGCCAGCCTTACCTCCTTGACGTAAGGCACATCGACAAGGTGCCAGTCATAGCCCAGGCGCGCATCGAAGGTCACATAGCTGTCGACGTGCACCGGCGGCGAAGTGCCGTTGGGGCCGATGTCTTTAACGCTGGATACATAGGTGTTGCCGAGAGTCAGGTCCCAGTTCTGGTAGGTCCAGTCGACCGATGAGAAGAAGCGGTATTTAGGCAGAGTGCCCCCGAACACGCCGGCGTTAGTGGCAAAGCCGGCAAACTCCTGGGCCGGCTGGCCGGGAATGCCGATGAACTGGAACGAGCGGAAGTTCGCGCCGGTGGACGTAACCGTAAAAGTGCCATAGCGGTCCGTTGGAATGATGTATTCCGCGCTCAGAGCGAGTGAGCGCTCGGTCAGCGAGCCGAGATTCCTGAACTGGTCAATCGCATAGAGTCTGTTTGCCTGGGTGGGATCGCCCATACCAGTGGCGGCATTGGTCAGAAAGGCCTTCAGATCTCCCGGGTTGGTGAAGGGCTGCGTTGCACCGGCACCACCCGGGAAACCATCAACGCCGAGATTGCTGAAAAACGGCGACGCCGACCCTTTCGCATTGATGCTGGCGAGAATGTTGTTGAAGCCGAGCCCGCCTTGGTATCCGGACAGGTCGATATCCGAATAGTCCATCGACAGCGTCAGGCCCGACACCAGCCGAGGCTTGAACGAGAAGCCTATGGTGCGCGAGGTGGACTTGGCCGGCTTGAGATTGGGATTGTTGCCGTCCTCGCCATTGAACGGCAGGGCCGCATAGTTGGGGCCAAATACGCCCTGTATCACAGCCCCTCCGACCTGCCGCGTATCGGTCGGGCCGTATTCGTTGTACAGGCTGGGGGCGTAAAAGGACCGGGCATAGGTGCCGCGAACGGTGAACTGCCTGTCGATGGGCTGCCAGCGAAAGCCGGCCTTGGGCACCGTCGAGTAACCGGCATCGCTGTACTTTTCCGCGCGCACCGCAGCGGTGAGATCGAACGCGTGCAGGCCGGGCACGTTCCACTTTTCGCTGGTGATGGGGAGGCGCACCTCGGTGAAGATCGAATCGATGCTGCGGCCTTTGCTGAACGGATCGGCAAAAGTGCCGCCCTGCCATTGCTGGTCGTTACCGGTAGTGCTGCCCGTCGCAGGATCGGTATTTCTGCCATTGGCGTCGGCATGGCCCGATAGACTTTCACGCCGCACGCCGCCGCCGACCGCGACACCCGCCTTGCCCGCGGGCAGTTCGAATAAAGTGCCGACCAGCTTCGCATCAAACGACGTCAGGCGGCTGGTCGCATTGATAACCTCGGTGCCGTATACATTGGCGAGCGCCGCAGCACTCAGACCGGACGAGCGCGCAAATGGATCGAGCGCCGGCTGCAGCACGCTGGGCGTTCCAGTCTTCGAAAGGCCGCCGTACACCAGGCTGTAGCCGCCGCCAGCGACAGCGTTGCCCTGGGCGTCGTAGCCGCCGGCAATTGCCAGCGCCATGTTTGGCTTGAAAATCAGATTGGTTTGCTGCTGCTTCAGATCGCTCTGGCTGTAGACCAAGCCGGTTTCCCAGCTCCAGTCGTGCGTAATCTGCCCGCGCAGCCCAACAGTGACACGCTCCGCCATTACATCGTTAAGAAACTGGTGCGATTTATCCAGATCGTCGAAGACAACACCGCCGACAGCGTTATTGATAGGATTAAACGGCGCGCCTTGTGCCACCGTGATCCCGGTCATGGCAACCGGAAGAAATTTTGTCGAGCTCTTGCTGTGCGATACCAGCACATCGCCGAAGAGTTCCAGTTTCTTGCCGGCAAGTTGCTGCGACACGCTGCCAACAAAGGAATCCTGCTCCTGCCTCAGCAGCAGCTGCTGGTACGGCGATACATTAAAACCGCTGGCGATGGCGGCCGGCGTGGTTGCCAGGTAGGTGCCGTTGGCGATCAAGTCGCTCATCGACGCGGCCGTGGCCTCAGTTCCCGTCGGATTGGTCTGGCTCGGCGAATTCAGACCGGGAGCCAGAATCGCTGTGGGATTGCCACCGGATGACGCTACGACGCCGGGGATCGACGAAGTGACGCCGTATTTCGGACTGGTGAAGGAGCGCTGGTTTTGGTAAAGCGGGTCGGTCTGCGCAAAGCTGGCGGTCGCCGTGAACTGGCCGCTGCTCCAGCCCTTGCCGCCGATCACATAGGCCGAGCGCTCACCGTAGCTGTCGGCACCCGCCAGGCGGCCGCCGGTTTCAATGCCCTGGAAATTCGACTTGAGAACGAAGTTGACCACGCCGCCGATTGCGTCGGAGCCGTAGATCGACGAAGCGCCGTCGGTGAGGACATCAACGTGGTCGATGGCGGCGGCCGGAATCTGGTTGACGTCGACGAAATTCTTACCGCTCACCGCCCCGATGCCGCTGTTAGCCACACGCCGGCCGTTGACCAGCACCAGCGTTGGCAGGTTGCGCAACTGCACCTGCGAGCCGCCTGCAGTGTTCTGGGAGTTGTTGTTTGCATTGCTGCTGCCGGCATTGCTGCGGCCGGCGAACGAGGGCACCGACTTGCGCAGGATTTCCAGCGGGTTCGAGGTGACGCCAGCCTGTTCCATCTGCGCTGAGTCGACGGTGGTGACCGGCACTGCGATCGCATCGGGTGTCGTCGGCAGATTGGAGCCGGTGACCACCACCGTCTCGAGGTGGGTCGCCTCTTCCTTGGGCGCCGGTTGGGCTGCGGCGGCAGCTCCGGCATCCTGGTGCAGGCCCGCGCTGTCAGCCCCCTTCTCTTCCCCACCCGCGGCTGCGGCCGCTTGTGTCGCCAGGCCGGCGCTGAGCCCCGATGCCAGGGCCAGCGCGCCGACGAACCACCTTTGATTCCGGTTCTTCATGCTGCATTCTCCTCTCGACCGTGTTGTACTTAGTTGTGCCGCTATTTTTTTAGGACGGTACGGCATGAAGCTAAATCAAACCTGAATACTTCCTTTCAGCAGCTTCAGGAACGATGCGGGGCCCGCTGACGGCGCGCAGGCAGGCCATAGGACAGTTCGACTCCCGCTCCGGCTTGCCTGAGCAGTAAGTGGCGGATTGCGACGGCGTGGGAAATGCCGTCGAGCCTGGAACTGCGCAAGTGGAGTGGCGCACTGACGGCTCCTTTTTTTAATCTGGTGATCAGCCGCGCTCTACCAACACGCCACTGTGTCAGATTGATAGCGACTCCCGGAGGCAGGTCGCTTCAAAAAGAGACCCGCACTCCAAGTCCACCCAGCTTATTGGAGGTGAACAGATCGATCTGCGCATGATGTCGGGCGGCGATATCCCGGGCGATGGCCAACCCAAGCCCGCTGCCCAGCGCCGCCGATCCGGCGCGCCGGTAAAAGCGGTCGAATACCCGCAAGCGATCCTCGGGCGGAATGCCCGGGCCGGAATCCTCGACGATGAGCGAGGGCCGGCCCGCGCTGCTGGTCACGCTCAGTGCCAGCTTGCCGCCCGCGGGCGTGTACTTGATGGCGTTGTCCACCAGGTTGGCCAGCAGCGTGGCCAGGGCATCCGGCTCGCCGACGATTTCCATGGTGGCCGGCAGGCTGGATTCGACGCTGATCGCTTTGGTTTCGGCCGCGGGCAGCTGGCTGCTCAGCACCCGCTGCGCCAGCTTCGCCAGGTCGACCGCCACCATGTCCATTTCCTGCATGTCCGGATCCTGCTGGGCCAGGGTGAGCAGTTGCCGGGCCAGTTGGATGATCCGACTCAGGGCGCTGCGCAGATCCGCCAGCGCCTCGCTGCGACGCGATTCGTCGCCGGCCCTCGACAGCAGCTGGGTACGCAGTTGCAGGGCGGTGATTGGCGTCAGCAGCTCATGCGCGGCGTCGGCGACAAAGGTCTTCTGTGCGGCGATGACGCGGCCGAGCCGCGCCATCAGGTCGTTGAGCGAAGCCGCTAGGGGCATCACTTCGCGCGGCAGGTTGGTAGTGTCCAGGGGCCTGAGATCGCGATGCGAGCGATGCCGCACGTCTTCCGCCACGCGCAGCAGAGGGCGCAAGCCGCGCCCCACCGTCAGCCAGATCAACAGGGCGGCCACCGGGAACAACGGCAGCAGCCACAAGACCGCGTGCAGCGCGATGCCGCGCGCCACTTCATTGCGCACCGCGACCGGCTGGGCCACCTGTACCAGGCGGCCGCCGGCCCTGGCGCTGAACATGCGCCAGGGCTCTCCGTGCAAGTCCATCCGGGAAAACCCGGTCGAGATGACGGCGGGTAGCTCAGGTTGCGGCCGCGACTGGAAGCTCACCGCGCCGGAGGCGTCGCGCACCTGCACCACCAGATTCATTTCCGGATCGTCGTCGTCCTTGCGTTGCATGGTCCGGCCGGCAGGCTGGGCCTGCTGGGCGAAGGCCAGGGTGGTCTGCTCCAACTGGTAGTCGAACAGCTCCGCCACCTCGTCGCGCACGGCCACGAACATGGCCGCCGCGCCGGCCAGCAGGACCAGCAGCATGCCGCTGAGCAGGCCCAGCAGCAGGCGCGTGCGGATCGCGCTCAAGACGCGGCCGGAATCATGTAGCCGACGCCGCGCACGTTGCGGATGAACTCATGGCCGAGCTTGCGCCGCAGCAAGTGGATATAGACTTCGACGGTGTTGCTGCCGATCTCCTCGCCCCAGCCATAGAGCTTGTCTTCGATCTGCCCGCGCGACAGCACATTACCCGGCCGCGCCACCAGGATCTCCAGCAGCGTGAACTCGCGGGCCGACAGGGCCACCGGCTCGCCGCGCAGGCAGACTTCGCGCGTGGCCGGATTCAGCAGGAGGCCAGCATGCTCGATCAGGGGCGCCGCGCGGCCGGAGCGGCGCCGCACCAAGGCGCGCACCCGGGCGGCCAGTTCGTTGAGATCGAAGGGCTTGCCGAGGTAATCGTCGGCACCGCTGTCCAGTCCGCGGATGCGCTCGCTGACCGTGTCACGCGCTGTCAGCACGATGACCGGCAGGGCGTTGCCGGCGCGGCGTATGCCGGCGAGCAGGCTGAGGCCGTCCTTGTCCGGCAGGCCCAGGTCGAGCACCGCGGCATCGTAGCCGGGCTCGCGGCAAGCCAGTTCCCCGGCCACGCCGTTGTCGATCCAATCGACGCTGAACCCCTCTTCACGCAAGCCCCGCTGCACGGCGGCGCCGATCATCGGGTCATCCTCGATCAGTAACAACCGCATCGTTTCCTCCGCATCGCGCCGCATCATGGTGTCGACGCTGACGGAAAAGCATACCACCGGAAATATGGCGGCCAAGGTGGATTTTTCTGAATGTTTATTCAGGAAAGACCCGCGCCAATGGCGGCGCCGCGGCTCTTTAAGCCTGTTTTAATTTTCCGCTGCAAGCATGCCGGCCGACCCAATCAGCGACGTCCGCAGAATCATGACCGGAACCGACATGCCAAGCACCGACACACCGCGCCGCAGGCCCCTGCGACAGCTGCAGCTGTCGCTGCCGCTTGCACTGCTGGCGGGCTGCACCATGTATCACGCCAAGCCGATCGATTCGGCCGCGCCCGTCGCCGACAGCGCCACCGCGCTGTCGGTCGACGCCGCGACAATGCCGACTCCGGCGCTGCGTCAACACCGCTTCGATCCGTCCGATGGCCTGGACGCGATCGAGGTGGCGATGTTGGCGGTGACCAACAACCCGGACCTGCGACTGATGCGCGATGACCTCGGCATCCAGCGCGCGCAGGCGTTTTCCGCCGGGCTGCTGCCCGATCCGCAGCTGTCCTTCAGCCGCGACTTTGCCTTCGGCTCCAGCGCCGGAACGACCACCGCGTTCGCCTACGGCATCACCCAGGATGTGACTTCCCTGCTGATGCGCTCCAGCACGGCGAAGGCCGCTCGCCTCGACACGCGCTCGGTGGAACTGGCCCTGCTGTGGGCGGAGTGGCAGACCATCGCACAGTCCCGCGTGCTGTTCGACCGCGTGCGCGCCGACGAAAGTCTGCTGCGGCAATTACAGGAGACGCAGCCGGTCTATGAAGCCTTGGGCCGCTCGATCGCGGCGCAGATCGGCCAAGGCAATCTCTCCGTGGATGTCGCGGACGGCCCGCTGCTGAGCACCGCCGACCTGAAGCGCCAGGTATCCGAGACGCAGCAGCGCCTCGACCAGGAGCAGCACGATCTACGCAGCCTGCTCGGCCTGGGTGAGCAGGCGCCGCTGCAGCTGGTAAACGACCCGGCCGAAGTCGCCGAAACCGACACGGTGCCGGCCGATATCGACCAGCGCTTGGCGGCACTGCCGCAGCGCCGGCCCGATCTGCTGGCGCTACGCACCGGCTATCTGGCGCAGGAGCAGCGGCTGCGGCTGGCGGTGCTGCAGCAGTTCCCTGCGATCAGCGTCGGCCTCAACCGGGCGCGCGACAACAGCGACGTGAACAGCCGCGGCTATTCCATCGGCCTGACCCTGCCCTTGTTCAACCGCAACCGCGGCGCGATCGCGATAGAGACGGCAACGCGGCAGCGGCTGTTCGACGAATACCAGGCGCGCCTCGCGACGGCCCGCTCGGAAGTCGACCGACTGCGCATCGAATTGCCGATCATCGCCCGGCAGCTGCAGGACACCCGGCGCGACGCCGCGCGGCTGCGCCAGGACCAGCAGGCGGCGAACAGCGCCTTCGCCGCCGGCGCGATCGACTGGAATACCTATCTGACCCTCAGCACCTCGGCGCTGGCCAAGCAGGCCGAAAGCGTGCAGCTGGAGCTGAGTCTGAACGAACAGAAAGGGGTCCTGACGACCTTGTTGGGCAGCGAACTGCCGCCCTCCCTGCAGAGCGAGGAGCAACACTGATGGCACTGAGCAAACTCCGCCTGGCGCTGATCGGCGCCGGCATCCTGGTCCCACTATCCGCCCTGGTTCTGGCGCAGGAGGACAGCAAGGGCGAGGCCGCCGCGGCCAGCGACAATAGCGCGCTGGTCAGCACCGCGCTCCTGCACCAAGGCCCGATCGGCAACACGGTCTCTGGCTACGGCACGGTGATCGCTGCGCCGGGCAAGGCCCGGAACCTGACCTTCCCGCAGGCCGGGCTGGTGGCCGACGTGCGAGTCACCGCCGGAGAAATGGTAACGCGCGGCACTACACTGCTAGCAGTGGTGACCGATCCCGCCAGCCGCCTGGCCTATGAGCAGGCACAGACCGGCCTTGAATTCGCGCGCGCCGAGCTGGAGCGCACACGGCAATTGCGCGCGCAAAACCTGGCCAGCGCCTCGCAGCTCGGCGCCACCGAGAAGGGCCTGCGCGACGCCGAGGCGACTCTGGCGGCGCAGCAGCAGCTGGGCACCGCCAGCGAGCGCAGCGAGCTCAAGGCGCCGTTCGATGGCGTGGTGCTGGACATTCCGGTAGCCCTGGGCGACCGCACTGTCGCCGGCGCGGTGCTGGCG
>FTIF01328043.1_pt1 | contig 17958 bp, 14 predicted proteins | sample 1658001 | NCBI WGS metagenome assembly FTIF01 (sample SAMEA3914789, study PRJEB12502) | metagenome | biome: forest; material: soil | place: Canada | collected 2011-07-03 | depth 0.3 m | reverse complement strand
AGGGCCTGCTGGAAACGACTGGTCAGCTTGTCCATGCGCATGCTGCGCACCTCGTGTTGGTGGAACGTCCTGTCCAAGAGCCGGCCATTCATGGCCGGACTGTTCAATACAGCGCGGAATGCCTTGTAGATAGGGCTTATCGCCTTGCTTTCAAGCTGTATCGAGCATTTGAGGCGCATGCGCGGATGCGGCTGAGACCTGCGCCGCGCTGACGTTGTGTTCAATCTTGGGCCGATGCCGGGAGGGCAGCCGCATCTGCCAGGGCCGGCTCAAGGGCAGCACGGAGCAAGGCTCCGCATGGAATGTGGAGCCTGATCCTGAGAATCTACTTCTTCCGCTTGCCCGGACCGTCGCTGTCGAACAGATGGTCGAAGTCTTCGCCGATGAGCTTCTTCAGGTCGCGCACCTCGCGGTAGCGCTCGACATCGCGCCAGTCGCGGGAGCGGCTGCCGGGGATGGGATTGCCCTTGGCATCCACGGCGGGTACGTCTTCCTCGAAGCCTTCGGTTTCTTCGCCGAATTCGTCAAAAGCGGGTTTTGCGGGTTGCTGCGGCTTTTTCCCGGGTCTTCCAGCCATGTGCTGCGGGTCTCCGTCTCGTAGAAGGCCAAATTTGCGCGCCTTGTAACAGGCTTTTCGGCTGAGGGGAAGCCCCCCCCGTCGTTCCCGGCCCCGCCAGCGTAGCAACCACCGGGCCGTGGTCCGTTTTTTGCCGCCGCGCCCGGTCAATATTTGGGCAGCCGCGCGCAAGCCGGCGCGCCCGCCGAGGGCGCCGCCTCGGCCCCAAAGCGGGCCCGGCCCTGTAAAAATCCCGGCGAAGCCTGCTAAAATAGCGGACACGGTACGGTGTGGGGCGGTAGCTCAGCTGGGAGAGCGCTGCGTTCGCAATGCAGAGGTCGAGGGTTCGATCCCCTTTCGCTCCACCAATTCAGTTTTGCCTGCTGCGTCTTGAATACCCGAAAGCCCGCCCGATGAAAATCGAGCGGGCTTTTTTGTTGCCCACATGCCGTGCCCATTTCCTGTTGAAGCCATCTGTGCGCAGGAAAGGTGCGAACGATTCCTGTTGCGCCGCCGCATGGATATGCCTGCCGTGAAAGAGTAGAGTCGGGCCGTTGCGGCGCCGGCTCAGCCTGGTTCACAAGGTCTGCGTCCATCCGAAAGGAATTGACGGGGGAGCGGATTTGCTCAAGCGCATATTCATCGCGGTATTGGTACTCGCCGTCCTAGGCGGAGTCGGACTGTTCGCCCTGGCCTGGCGTCCGGCGCTGGCGCCGATCGACCCACCGGTGGCCTCGAGTTTTCCGCAGGATCTGGTCGCCAAAGGCGAGCAGCTTGCCGGTGCGGGTTACTGCGCCACCTGCCATACCGCCAAGGGCGGCCAGGCTTATGCCGGCGGCTTCGGACTGGAGTCGGGCTTCGGCACCATCTACAGCACCAATATCACGCCCGATCCCGATACCGGCATCGGCCGCTGGTCCGAGGAAGCATTTGCCCGGGCCATGCACGAGGGCGTGGCGCGCGACGGCGCGCACCTGTTTCCGGCCTTTCCCTATACGCATTTCGCCAAAGTCGGCGACGACGATCTGAAGGCGCTGTACGCCTACTTCATGACACGCCCGCCGGTGAAGGCCGAGGCGCCGCCGAACACGCTGCCGTTTCCGCTCAGTGTCCGCGCCCTGCAGGTGGGCTGGAAGCTGCTGTTCTTCGACAAGGGCGTGTATCAGGCCCAGGCTGGCAAGAGCGAGGAGTGGAACCGCGGCGCTTATCTGGCGGAAGGCCTGGGGCATTGCTCGGCCTGCCATACGCCGCGCAACAGCCTCGGCGGGGAGCGGACCAATGCGCTCTACGCCGGGGCGCCGATCGAAGGCTGGCTGGCACCGGCGCTGACCGCAGCCAACCCGGCGCCGTTGCCGTGGACGCAGGACGATCTCTACGCTTATCTGCGCAGTGGCGCTTCGGTTCACCATGGCGTCGCCGCCGGATCGATGTCCGAGGTGGTGCAGGGGCTGGCCAGGCTGCCGGACGCGGATGTGCGTGCCATCGCGGTCTACTTCGCCGATCGCAACGGCTCGGCGGCGCAGGCGGCGAATGCCGACCAGGCCTTGGCCAAGGCGATGGCTCTGGTGCAGCGCGATCCGGGCGTGGAGCCGGAGCACGGCGCCCAGGTCTACCTCTCCGCCTGCGCTTCCTGTCACTACAACGGCGGCGCGGCACCGCTGCCGGCGCGGCCGGAGCTGGCACTGAGCAGCACGGTCAATGGGCCCGATCCGGGGAGCTTCATCCATATCGTGGTCGGCGGCATCGGGCAGAAGGACGGCATGCCGGGCGCTTATATGCCTGGGTTCGGCAAGTCCTTGAGTGACGCCGACATCGCCGCGCTTGCCGCTTATCTGCGCGGCAGCCGCACCACGCAGCCGCCCTGGAACGATCTGCCAGCGGCCGTCGCCGGCGCACGCAAACAAAGTCCCGCCTCACCATGAAGACGCAGCCCGGAGCCGCGCATCGATGACCACCTTCAATCTCAATGGCCGCCCGCTCACCATCGATGCTGCCGACGACACGCCGCTGCTGTGGGCGATCCGCGACCTGGCCGGCATGAAAGGCACCAAGTTCGGCTGTGGCATCGGTATGTGCGGTGCCTGCACGGTGCACCTGAACGGCCGCGCGGTGCGCTCCTGCATCACGCCGCTTGCGGCGGTGGCGGACGCGGCCATCACCACCATCGAGGGGCTGGACCCGCAAGGCCAGCATCCCTTGCAGAAGGCCTGGATCGAAACGCAAACGCCGCAATGCGGCTACTGCCAGTCTGGCCAGATCATGCAGGCGGCGACGCTGATCAAGGATTACCCCAATCCGAGCGATGCGGACATTGACGCGGTGATGAACGGCAATCTGTGCCGTTGCATGGCCTATGTGCGCATCCGCAAGGCGATCAAGATTGCTGCCGAGGAAATGAGGGGCGCCGCTGCTCATGAATAAATTCGCCCACACCCTGGACAAGGCCGCGCCTGCCGCCTTGATGTCGCGCCGCGGCTTCCTCATCGGCGCGGCGGGCACCGGCTTCACCCTGGCTTTCGCCGGGGCCGGGCTGGTGCTGGCCGATCCGGCGGCGGCGGTCGCCGCACGCGCCTTCGAGCCGACCATCTGGTACCACATCGACCAGGACGGCATCGTCACGGTCAACATCATCCGCGCCGAGATGGGCCAGCACGTCGGCACTTCGCTGGCGCGCATCGTCGCCGACGAGCTGGAAGTGAAATGGGAGTCGGTGCGGATCAATCACGTCGACACCGATCCGAAGTGGGGGCTGATGGTCACAGGCGGCAGCTGGTCTGTTTGGCAGAGCTTCCCTTACCTGAGCCAGGCCGGCGCAGCGGGCCGCATAGCCCTGATCGAGGAAGGCGCCAAGCTGCTCGGCGTCGGCAAGGACGCCTGCATCGCGCGCGACGGCGCGGTCAGCGCGGGCCATCGGTCGATCGGTTATGGCGAGATTGTGCGCAAGGGCAATCTGACGCGCAGCTACAGCGCGGACCAGCTCAAGGCGATGCCGCTGAAGAAGCCGGCGGAGCGACGCCTGATCGGCCTGCCGGCGAAGGCCATCGACATTCCCGGCAAGACCAACGGCAGTGCCCGCTATGGTCTCGATGCCGAGGTTGCGGGCATGGTCTATGCGCGGCCAAAGCTGCCGCCGACGCGCAACGGCTGCAGCGTCACTTCGATCGACGACTCCGCCGCGAAGGACATCAAGGGCTACATCAAGAGCATCGCGCTGGACGATCCTTCCGGCACTGTGCCGGGCTGGGTGGTGGTGCTCGCTGACTCCTTCACCGCCGCGAATCATGCTGCGGACAAGGTCAAGGTGGTATGGGCCACCGGCGGCGCGGCGAAGGTATCGGAGCAGGACATCCTCGATCACGGCGCCAAGCTGATCGACGATACCAAGGGCGGCTCCCTGGTGGTGGCTGACGACGGCGTGGAGCAGGCGTTCGCCGCGGCGAAGACCACGCTGGAGCGTAGCTATACCACCAGCACGGTGCTGCACTTCCAGCTGGAGCCGGTCAATGCGTTGGCCTTCGAGAAGGACGGCGTCTGGGAAATTCACACCGGCAACCAGTGGCAGTCGCTGATCCTGCCGACCCTGGCCAAGGCGCTCGGCGTGGGCGAGGACAAGGTGGTGCTGCGCACCTACCTGCTCGGCGGCGGCTTCGGGCGGCGCCTGAATGGCGATTACTCGGTGCCGGCGGCGCTGGCCTCGAAGGCCATCGGCAAGCCGGTGAAGCTGGTCTTCACCCGCCCCGACGACGTGCACTTCGATTCGCCGCGCTCCCCCTCGGTGCAGCGCTTGCGCATGGCCTTCGGCGAGGGCGGCAAGGTGCTCGGCATGGAGCATCACGCCACCGCCGGCTGGCCGACGCAGGTGATGATTCCGGTGTTCATGCCCAAGGGCAAGAACGGCGAGCCCTACGATCCGTTCTCCATATCCGGTGCGGATCACTGGTATACGGTCGGCGCGCATCGTGTCCGCGCCATCTCCAACGATCTGGCCAACAACACCTTCCGTCCCGGCTGGCTGCGCTCGGTGGGGCCGGGCTGGACCAACTGGGCGCTGGAGAGCTTCATGGACGAGGCGGCGCATGCCGCCGGCATCGATGCGGTGGCGTTTCGCCTGGGCCTGCTCGATGCGCAGGGCAAGAACGCCGGCACTGCGCCGAACGCAAGCGGCGGCGCCGCACGCCTGGCGCGTGTGCTCAAGCGCGCGGCGGAAAAGGCAGGCTGGGGCGGCACCTTGCCGAAGGACAGCGGCATCGGCGTCGCCACCACCTTCGGCCAGGAGCGCGACATGCCGACCTGGTGCGCCTGTGTGGCGCGGGTGAAAGTGGATCGCGCGACGGGCGCGGTGAAGCTGGAAAAACTCACCCTGGTGGTCGATGCGGGCACGCTGGTCCATCCTGATGGCGCACTGGCGCAGACCGAGGGCGCGGCGCTGTGGGGCGTCAGCATGGCGCTGCACGAAGGCACCGAGTTCGTGAACGGTCAGGTGAAGGACAGCAATCTCAATACCTATACGCCGCTGCGCATGCGCGATGTGCCGGAGCTGGATATCGAGTTCATCGAGAGCACTGAAGTCCCCGTTGGCCTGGGCGAGCCCGGCACTACGGTAGTCGGCCCGGCCATTGGCAATGCCATCTTCGCCGCGGTGGGGGCCAGGTTGCGGCATATACCGATCAGGCCGGCGGATGTGTTGCTGGCGCTGAAGGGGGAGGCGGGGAAGAGCGTTTGAGCAGGTGTTGCTTGGCGCTTCAAGCTCGGCTGATAAAGGGAAGTGCGCTCAGGACGACAGTTGTGTGCGTTGAAGCTGTGAGCGCGCTTTCCGGCTTCTCGAACTTCTAAAGATAAGGCGAGAACAGCCAGCTCAACGCATCGCGGAAGCGTGCGGGGAAGCGACGACTGTCCAGATCTTTCGGCTCGACAGCGCGACTGCCGCTGCGCACTTCGCTGAAGTGCTTGGCCATCCTGGTGGCCAGCGGCTCGCCGTAGTTTTCCACCATCAGTTCGAAGTTGAGGCGCAGGCTGCGCGTGTCGAGGTTGGCTGAGCCGAACTGCACATACCAGTCGTCGACGATCAGCAGCTTGGTATGGGCGAATGGCTTCGGCCGCAGGAACACTTTCACCTGGCGGCGCAGCAGGTGGCGCAGGATGTGCCGCGTGGCCCAGTCCATCCAGGGCTGGTCGCTGTGCTGCGGCATGATGATGCTGACGTCGATGCCGCGCAGGGCGGCGCTTTGCAGCGCGCTCATCAGCGGCGAGGGCGGCAGGAAATAGGGCGTCATGAGCCACACCCGGTCGTGCGCGGTGGCGAGGGCGCCGATCAGCACCATCACCAGGCGGTCGATGTCCTCGTTGGGGCCTTCGGTGATGACGCGGCTGGCGTGATCGCCCTGCGCAGCCTCTTCCTGCTCTGTGCAGGGACTGGTGTCCGCCGTGTCCGGCGCGGGCTTGCCGGCGGCGAACGACCAGTCGGAGAGGAACACTTGGGCTAGTTGCGGCACCAGGGAGCCGCGCACGCGGAAATGCAGGTCGGCGATTTTCGGCTCGGCCCCGGCGGCGGCGAGGTGGCCCTGCTGGATGTTCATGCCGCCGGTGAAGCCGACCTCGCCATCGACGATCAGCAGCTTGCGGTGATTGCGCAGGTTGATATGCAACATCGGCGGCCATAGCCGCAGCGGCAGGAACAGTGCCGGCTGCAAGCCGTGCTTGCGCAACAGGCGGCTGCCGCGCGGGCGGTAGGCGAAATCGGCGAGGCCGTCGAGCAGCACGCGCACGGCGACGCCGCGCTGCTGCGCCCGGCCCAGCGCCTCGGCGAAACTCTTCCCCACCGCATCGTTGCGGAAGATATAGCTGGACAGGTCGATCGTATGCCGCGCTTCTGCGATGGCGGCTAGCATGGCCGGGTAGGCTTGGGCGCCGTCATGCAGCGGGTCGATGCGGTTGCCGCCGCGCAGCCGGCGCCCGGACATGGCCCAGCCCAGGCGCACCAGCTCGCGCACTTCCTCGGGGTCGGCGCCGCTGATGCGCGGCGGCGGGTCGGGGCAGCGCGGCACCGTCTCCGGCAGTTCGCTGCCGAACACGCGCACCGCCTTGGTCTGCACCCGGTTGACGCCGAACAGGTAGTAGAGGATGGCGCCGGCCAGGGGGAACAGCCAGCACACGGCGATCCAGCCCCAGGCTGCGCGCGGATCGCGCTTGTGCAGCAGGGCATGGCTTGCCGTGACCACGGCGGCCACGGCATAGATTCCCAGCAGGGTCTCCTTGACGACAGGAGTCAGGGTGATTCCTAGCATCGGCCTATGTTCGCAGGAATGGGATCAGGCTGCGCCGTGGATGGCGAGTTCGACATGCACGCAGCCCGGATCGTCGGGGATCGCGTGCATCGAAAAGCCAAGGCTGCGGGCCAGGCCCAGCATGGTGCTGTTTTCCGCCAGGACTTCGCCGAACACGGCGCCGATTCCCTGCTCCCGGGCGTGCTGCAGGAACTGCTCCAGCAGGTGCCGCCCCAGGCCCAGGCCGCAATGCTGCTGGTCGACCAGCACGGCGAACTCGGCGCGCGCGCCGTCCGGATCGGCGGCGAGGGTGCCCATGCCGATGATGCGGTCGGCGCTCTGATCCGGTGTGATCACCAGCGCTAGTTCGCGGTCGTAGTCGATCTGCGTCATGCGCGCCGCCAGGTCGTGACTGAAGTGGCGGATGTAGGCGAAGAAGCGCAGGCGCACAGTCTCCGGGTCCAACCCTTGCAGTAGCCGGATCAGCGCTGGCTCGTCGTCGGGCCGCACCGGCCGCACCAGGTACCGATCGGTACCGCGCAGCAGGGTGTGCGCCAGCGCGGCGGGATAGGGTGCCAGCGCCAGCCGCGACCGCTCCGGCCCGGCGTCGGCGCCCAGCAGCAGGCGAGTGTCGCCCTGGATGCACTGCGCCGTGCCGTCGTGTGCCGCCAGGCGCAGGCGCAGCTCGGCCAGCAGGGGCTGGTCCAGCGCGAACTGGCCGATGCGCACCAGGGCCTGGGCCAGTGCTGCCAGGTCTTCCTCCGGCGCTTCGGCATCGGCGCTCAGCCCGGCATCGGCCAGGATGCGCCGTGCCAGCAGCGGGTCGAGCGGCATGAAGCCGTAGCCGGTGGGAGCGGCAAAGCCCGGCACGGCCAGCGTGGCGCCGAGATGCATGCCCAGTTCGGCGTGGCGCTGCACGCGCACGTCCAGCCGCAGATCGCGGCGCGGCCGCGGGCTGTGGCTGTCGATGCCGTAGGCGGCGAGCAGGCGCGTCGCGTCCTTGCCGCGCAGCTCCGCGGTGCCGGCGTCGAGCAACTGGCGCAGGCGCCGGCCGAGGTTGGCGGCGTCGGCGGGCGCGGTAGGGCCGCGCGGCGGGGTTTGCGTCAGCAGCTCGCGGTTGCGCGCGTATTCCCAGCGGTAGCGCACGGCGCGTGCGGCGGCATCGGCGGAGACGAAGGTGGCGAGGTTGGCTTCGGCGCTGAGCTTGCGCGCCGGCAACGCGGTCTCCAGGCCCAGCCACACGGTGAGCAGACGCTCGTCGAAGCCGGCGCGGACCAGTTCCGCGGCGGCGGCCTCGTGGCTATTGCCGGCGCCGGGGCTGCGCACGAACAACACCATGTCCACGGTCTTGTCGCGCAGGAATTCGCGCAGCGCGGCGATGACGATATCCATCGGCGGCTCGCCGAGATCGGCGCCGCCGCCCAGCCGCTTCAGTGCGGGCACCAGTGCGCGCACGCGCGTCCAGGTCGTTTCATCCGGCTCCGCCGCCTGCAGGCCGTTGCGGAGCACGGCGTCGACGCCCAGGGCGCAGATGCCGGAGCCGTTGCTGACCACCAGCACCCGCGCCTGCTGCAGCGGCGGCAGGCGATGCAGCGCGGCGAAGGCGTCGAACAGCGCCGGCAGGCTGAGGCATTCGACCATGCCGGCGCGGGCGAAGGCGGCCGAGCGCACCGGGTCCGGTCCCTTGCCGTGCCAGTCGGCGAGGCGGGTCTGCAGCACCACCACCGGCTTGGCGCGGGCGCAGGCGCGCGCTGCCGACATGAATTTGCGCGCGCCGCGGATGCGGCCCACTTCCAGGGCCACGGCGCGGGTCTGCGGATCGAGCGCGGCGTAGTCGAGCAGGTCGGCGATGTCGACGTCGCTCTCGCCGCCGGTGATCGCCACCCAGGAGAAGCCGAAGCGGTGTCCGGTGGCCCAGTCGATGGCGGCGGAGGCGACCGACTGCGACTGCACGATCAAGGCCATGGAGCCGGGCAGCAGCGCCGCCGGCAGGACGGTGGCGTTGAGCCGGGCGCCGGGATTGAGGATGCCGGGGCTGCGCGGGCCGAGCAGGCGCGTGGTGTGGATGCGGGCGGCCTGCAGCAGCGCAGTGTCCGGGCGCGTGCTGTGCGGCCAGATCAGGGCGCGGCAGCCTTGTGCGGCAAGCTGCGCCAGCATGGCCTGGTCGAGCGCGGCGGGGTCGCCGACAATGCCCAGGATGCCCGGCTCGCCGCCTTCGAGTTGCCCTGCCGATTCCACCAGAAAACCCGCAGGCGCCGCGTGGCGCAGGCTGCCGACCAGTTCCTGCGCCGTGCTGCCGAGCGGCTCTCCCAGCAGCACCACTTGGCGCGGCTTGAAGTAGGCCTCCAGGTTGCGGATGGTCACGGCATCATGTCGGGGTCACGGCGCGGCCAGGAAGGGTTGCAGGAACTGCTCTACGCAGCGCGCCAGGGCGTGCAGCGAATAGCCGCCTTCCAGCGTGGCCACCACTCGTCCCGGGCAGCAGGCCTCGGCCACCTCCAGGATCTGCCCGGCGACCCAGGCATAGTCCTCGTAGCTGAACTGCAGGCCGCCCAGCGGGTCCTCGGCGTGGGCGTCGAAGCCGGCGGAGACCAGGATCAGCTGCGGCTTCTGCTGCATCATGCGCGGAATCCAGCGCTCGCTTACGGCGGCGCGGAATTGCGCGCTGCCGGCATGCGGCGGCAGGGCCACGTCGATCAGGTTGTCGAGGTCAGGGCTTTGCCAATAGGGGTACAGCGGGTACTGGTAGGTTGAATACACCACCACACGCTCGTCGCCGGCGAAAATATTGGCGGTGCCGTTGCCGTAGTGCACGTCGAAGTCGAGGATGGCGATGCGCTCCAGCCCCTGCGCCAGCGCGTGGGCTGCGGCGACGGCGACGCTGTTGAAGAAGCAGAAGCCCATGACACGGCCGCGCTCGGCGTGGTGGCCGGGCGGCCGCACTGCGCAGAAGGCCAGGCCGGCCTGGCCGGACAGCACCAGGTCGACGCCTTTGACGCCGGCTCCGGCGGCATGCAGGACCGCTTCGAGGGTGTCGGCGTCCTGCGCGGTATCCGGGTCATGCCAGAACGGGCCATGCGCGGTATCGGCGTGCAGCACGCGCTCGACATGGGCGCGGTCGTGCACGCGCAGCAGCTGCTCCACAGTGGCGGCGGGCGCTTCCAGTTGCTGCATGAAATCGAGCAGGCCCTTCTGGCGCAGGCGGTCCTCGATCACCTGCAGGCGCTGCGGGCACTCGGGATGGTTCTGGCCGGCACCGTGGCGCAGGCAGGCAGGGTGGGTGATCCAGGCGACAGGGCGGAACGGGTTCATTGGGCTTCCTGGCGATGCCGGCGGCGGGGCCTGCTCGCTTGACGTTGCCATGCTCCGGATAGTGTAGCGCCGCCGTATCCGGTCATGTCGGCTGTGAAAGGCTGCGGCCCATCCTCGGACATCGCGCGCCGCTCTTCCTTGACCCGCGTCAAGTACACTGCGCCGTCGGTCTGCAGGTGCCGGGAGATGCCTGTGGACGCAACGGCAAAAACATCAGAATCTGCCTGGCGAGGAAGGCAATATGAAGAAACCACGCAAGGATGAAATCCAGCTGCCCGAGCCGCATCCGGAGCGCCCCTACCTGTTGCCGGTGGAGGACCGGCTGGCGGCGGGTAAGGCGCTGCGCGACCGCTGTCCGCGCAAGTCCCATGCGCAGTGGAAGGCGCCGGCCAAACGGGCCGACCCGATCGCCCTGCTGATCGCATCGAGCAAGGGACGGCTGCCGGCGCTGCTGCCGATCCGCTACGGCCGCATGATGGTGTCGCCGTTCACCTTCTATCGTGGCGCCGCCGCAGTGATGGCCGGCGATCTGGCGGCGACGCCGGTGACCGGGCTCAAGCTGCAGGCCTGCGGCGACTGCCACCTGCTCAACTTCGGAGGTTTCGCCACGCCGGAGCGACGGCTGGTGTTCGACATCAACGATTTCGACGAGACCGCCGTTTCGCACTGGGAGTGGGACATCAAGCGCCTGGCCGCCAGCTTCGTGCTGGCCGGGCGCTCCAACGGCTTCGACGATGGCGACGGCCGCGAGGCGGCCTGGTGGGCGGTGCGCTCCTACCGCAAGCGCATGATCGAGTTCGCCGGCATGTCGGTGCTGCAGGCCTGGTATGCGGCGATCGACCTGGAGCAGCTGATCGAAAGCGGCGACGGCAGGGAATTCGGTTACTTCGACGAGCGCAAGATCGAGCAGGCCATATCGAAAACCGCACATGCGCACGAGCTGGCCAAGCTGACCTACATCAGCGGCGATCAGCCGCGCATCAGCGACGACCCACCGTTGATCTTCCATGCCGAGGACGTGCAAAAGGACCGGCATTACCGCGCGCAGGTGGAGCACGCCATCCGCCGTTATCTGGATTCGCTGTTGCCATCGCGGCGCCTGCTGCTGGAGCGCTACCGCGTCGTCGATGTGGCGATGAAGGTGGTTGGCGTCGGCAGCGTCGGCACTGAATGCGGCGTGATCCTGCTGATGTCCGGCAACGGCGACTCGCTGTTCCTGCAGTACAAGCAGGCGATGACCTCGGTGCTGGAAGCGCACAGCGGCAGCAGTCCGTATTCCAATCACGGCCAGCGCGTCGTCGTCGGGCAGCAGATCATGCAGACCGCCAGCGACCTGTTCCTGGGCTGGACTCAGGGCGACGACGGCCGCTGCTTCTACATCCGCCAGCTGCGGGATGTGAAGGTGAAGCCGGTGATCGAGGGCATGCGGCCGCCCAATATGCGCAACTACGCCAAGGCTTGCGGTTGGGCGTTGGCGCGCGCCCATGCGCGCTCCGCCGATGCGGTGACGTTGTCCGGTTATCTCGGCGCTGGCGATGCATTCGAAGGCTCGCTGGTGGAATTCGCCACCCACTATGCCGACCAGACCGAGCGCGATCACGCCCTGCTGCGCCGTGCGATCCGTGCCGGCCGGGTCGAGGCGAGAGCCGAGCCGGGCTGAGGTTTTTGCCGTCGCCGCGCCGCGCGGGCCTTGTCCGGCGCGGTTTTTGCGTTAGCCCCTTGCAGACACCCCATTCTGCGAGGGCGGATGATGCAAGCCCTGTCCAACTCTATTGCTGCACAGTTTCTGGTCGAGGAAGACCACCCCAGCCGACCGGTCGATGGCGCCATGCGCTCCGAACTGGTGCGCCGGCTGTTTGAAGAGCACAACCGCGCGCTGATCCGTTTCCTGGTCGCCAAGCTCAGCTCCGAGGCGGAGGCGCAGGAGGTGGCGCAGGAGGCCTATGTGCGCCTGCTGCGTCTGGAAGACGCCTCGGCGGTGAGTTTCCTCCGGGCGCACCTGTTTTCCATCGCCGCCAACCTGGCGGTGGACCGGCTGCGCCACCGTCAGGTGCGGGAGCGCAATGCGCCGCAGGATTTCTTCGAGGATTTGCTGAGCCGGCCGGGGCCCGATCGCGAGGTTTTGGGGCAGCAGGAACTGGAAGTGGTGAAAACCGCGCTGAAAAGACTTCCGGAAAAGTGCCGTCGCGCGTTCCTGTTACATATATTCGAGGGCCATAGCGTGCGCGAGATTGCCGAAACCATGCAGCTGACGGACCGCATGATCCGCCATTATGTGGCGCGGGCACTGACGGTTTGCCGAGAGTGTTTAGACGAAACCAAATAGAGGATAATGCTCGCTGGAGGAGCGGCGCATGAATCCTGGGGACACATTCAAGCCAACGCAGATGGAGCAGGCGAGCCTGTGGTGGGTGCGCCTGCGCGAAGATGACGTTGCGCCTGAGGAAATCAATCGCTGGCTCGACTGGTGTCAGAGCGATCCGGCCCATCTGCAGGCATTCGAGAAGATCGAATGTCTCGGCGGCCGGCTGGCTGCGCTCGATGCCGCAACGCGTGCCCAGATGGTGGGTGAACTGCTTGGCGAGCCCGAAGCGCGTCGCAGGCGGCCAGCGCCGGGCCGGCGCTACCTGCCCCTGGCTGCCGGCTTCGCCCTGGCGGCGGGAGTGGCGGTGGTGATCCTGGGCAGCGGCCTGTGGCGTCCGAATGCCGCGGCTCCCGCGGTGCTGCAGTCCGTCTCCTATGTCACGCACAAGGCCCAGATCGAGGACGTCAGCCTGGTCGATGGCTCGCGCGTCGCCATCGGCGCCGACTCCGCCCTGGCGGTCAATTACACCGAAGCTACCCGCAATCTCCAACTGAACAGCGGTGAAGCGTTTTTCGAGGTGGAGCACAATCCGGACCGGCCTTTTGTGGTGCAGGCCGGTCGCCTCAAGGTGATCGCGGTCGGCACCGCTTTCAACATCCGCAAGACCGGCGACAAGATCGAAGTGATCGTGACCCACGGTGCAGTGGATGTGGAAGACGGCGCCAGCCAGCCGGCCGGCGCAGGCGGTCACAGCCCGTCGCTACCCAAGGATGGCGTGATCCGCGTCGCCGCCGGACAACTGGTGGTGGCCGATCGCGGCAGCCCCAGCCTGACGGTGCGGCCGGCCGACCGCGATGCCGCAGTGTCCTGGCGCACCGGCAGCATGAGTTTCCTCGACGAGGACTTGTCCCTGGTGGTGGCCAACCTGAACCGATACTCCGGCCACGAAGTGCAGATTGCCGATCCGAGCCTGGATCATCTGCGCTTCACCGGTTCGGTGGTGCAGGGGCATGAGGACGAATGGCTGACCGCCATCCAGAAAGTATTTCCGGTGACGGTGCGCGTAGCCGCCGACGGACGCGTGCTGCTGTATCGCCGTGCCGAGGCGCACAGCTTCGGCGTGGTCGACACCAACGGTTGAAGCGGCCGGCGTCTGCGACGCTCGCGCAATACAAAAAGCCGATTCAATCCAAGCGCCGGTGCCTGCAATGGGCACCGGCGCTTTTGCTTGTGCGCCCGCCGCCGCGCCTGAGGCAGTGAAGCGGTAAAGGCATTTCCGCTTTGATCGTTTCGCCCGTTCTTGAATGGACTCCCTTTTTTGGTGGACCACTGATGAGCGAACGCAGCGAAAGAAAGCGCGGCCTTGTCGCCGACGCAGCGACGCGGCTTTACCAGCGCGGCCTCACTTACCGCGAAATCTCCGGACAGATGGGCATCACCGTGGCTGCGGCCCGATCGCATGTGCGCGCGGGCCTCGGTGACGCGCCGGCACGGGTGCGGCATTTGCGGCAATCGGCCTGAAGGCTGGTCGTTGTGCCTAGGGGTATAGTCAGGGCGGATCGGTACGGTTCGCCATAACGCTTCAACCATAACCAGGGAGCATCTATGAGCGGGGCAGGATACGGTTCGATGAGCCGGCGTGAGCTGCTGATGATGATCGGCGCGGCGGCGGGAAGCTCGGTGGCCTACCGCGCCATGGCCAGCCTCGAGCTGGTGGCGGAGTCCGATTACAAGGGGCCGATCAAGCTGGAAGGCGATCCCAAGGGCGCTTCGGTGCTGATTCTCGGTGCCGGCCTTGCCGGACTGGTGGCGGCGCTGGAGTTGCGCAAGGCCGGCTACAAGGTGCAGGTGCTGGAATACAACCAGCGTGTCGGCGGACGCAACTGGACCCTGCGCGGCGGCGACAGCTATACCGAGCTCGGCGGCTTCGAGCAGAAGTGCGAATTCGATCCGGGGCTGTATCTCAATCCGGGGCCGTGGCGCCTGCCGTATCACCACAACGCCATCCTCGATTACTGCAAGCGCCTGGGTGTGGTGCTGGAGTCGTTCAATCAAGTCAACTACAACGCCTACCTGCACTCGAGCAAGGCCTTCGGCGGCAAGCCGCAGCGCTACCGCCATCTGCAGGCGGATTTCAACGGCGGCGTGGCCGAGCTGCTGGCCAAGAGCACCAAGCAGAAGAAGCTGGATCAGATGGTGTCCAAGGAGGATCGCGAGATCCTGCTGGAGTCGCTGAAGGGCTGGGGTGCGCTGGGCAACGATTACACCTATCGCGCGGGCCTTGAGTCCAGCGAACGGCGCGGCTACGACAAGGACCCGAACGGCGGCACCATCGGCAAGCCGGTGCCGTCCAAGCCGATGTCCATCGACGAGATCCTCAAGTCCGGCCTGTGGCGCTACCTGGTGCACGGACACATCTACGAATTCCAGACCACCCTGTTCCAGCCGGTGGGCGGCATGGATATGATCTCCAAGGCCTTCGCCCGCGAAGTCGGCGACCTGGTGCGCTTCAACTGCAAGGTCACCGCCATCAAGCAGGACGGGCACAAGGTCACCGCTACCTATGTCGACACGAAGACGGGCGGCACGCCGACCCAGGTCAGCGCCGACTGGTGCCTGTGCACCATTCCGGCCTCGGTGCTGAGCCAGATCGATCTGGACGTCAGTGCGCCGATGCACGACGCAATCAACTCGCTGCCCTACGAGGCTTCGATCAAGGTGGGCTTGCAGGCCAAGCGCCGCTTCTGGGAGCAGGACGAAGGCATTTATGGCGGCGTCAGCTTCACCGACCTGCCCAACAATATGATCGGCTATCCCAATACCGGCTATTTCGGCTCCGGCAAGGGCGTGCTGCTGGGCGCCTATACCTTCGGCCCGAACGCCTACGAGTTCACCGCGATGCCGCCGGAGGAACGGGTCAAGAAAGCGATCGAGTTCGGCGCGCAGATCCATCCGCAGTACAAGGACGAGATCGAGAACGGCATTGCCGTGGGCTGGCACCGGGTGCCGTGGATCCTGGGCTGCGCCGGTTCCTGGACCGAGGAGAAGCGCAAGCTGCACTACGACAACATCTGCCAGATCGACGGCCGCGTGTTGCTGGCCGGCGAGCATGTCTCCTACATCCCGGCCTGGCAGGAGGGCGCCATCACCTCATCGCTCAATGCGATCTCGCGCCTGCATCAGCGCGTGGTGAACGGCTGATGCGCGCTCCCACCCGGAACAAGGACCAACACATGAACCCGATTCTCAGCAATGCGCGGCTGGCCCTGTGCGCCGGCCTGCTGCTCGGCGTGGCCGGCCCGGCGGTGCGGGCGGCACCGGTCGACCACTCCTTCAGCAGCGGCTTCAAATTCCAGGAACACGATGGCGAGGCGCTTTACCAGGGCATCTGCCAGGGCTGCCACATGCCGAATGCAAAGGGCGCCATCGGCGCCGGCGCCTATCCGGCGCTGGCCGGCAATCCGCGCCTGGCCTCGAAGGTCTACCCGGCCTATATGGTGGTCAACGGCAACAAGGCCATGCCCAGTTTCGGCGCCATGCTCGACGACGATCAGGTCGCCGCCGTGGCCAACTATGTGCGCAGCCACTTCGGCAACCAGTACACCGACCAGGTGACGCCGGCCGAGGTCGAGGCGCTGCGCCCGAAGAAGCCCGCTGCATCCGAATGACATTCAAAACCAAGAGGAGTCACCGCATGAGCAACAAGCAGATGCTTCGCAACCTCGGCCTCGGGCTGGCCCTGGCCGCCACCCTGGCCAGCGCCACCGGCTGCGCCAAGAAGGCTGAAGTGGTGCGCTACAAGCTTCCCAACGGCGCCAAGTTCCCGATCTCCCTGGGCGTGGAGATTCCGGCCGGCAAGAATCTCATCTTCCTCAGCGGCATGACGCCGCCGGTGTCGGACGAGACCCAGCCCAAGGATTCCATCGCCGCCTACGGCGACACCAAGACCCAGACCCTGGGCGCACTGAAGAACATCGACAACGCCTTGAAGAGCATGAGCTTGACCATGAAGGACGTGGTCAAGATGCAGGTGTTCATGGCGGGCGACCCGGCCAAGGGCGGCAAGCTGGATTTCGCCGGCATGATGGAAGGCTATACCCAGTACTTCGGCACCGCCGAGCAGCCCAACCTGCCGACCCGTTCGGCCATGCAGGTGGCGGCCCTGGCCAATCCCGGCTTCCTGGTCGAGATCGAGGTAGCGGCAGTCCGTCCCTGAGCCTGGTCCGCAAGCGGGGCGCCGCGCCAGGGGCGCCCCGCAACGGCCTTACAGCCCTCCCCGCGGGGGAGGGTTTTGGCTGCGAGCACGCTTTTTGCAACTAGCCTTGCAAAGGCCGGCCACGGCCTGTTCGACGGACATGCGCCAGCTTGATGAGGATTGCGCAAGATGCCAGGGCTTGGGCGCCCAAGGCCTGGGCGCGGTGGATGCTGCTGTCCCTTGCGGCAGTGGCCCTGTGCGCGCGCGCCGAGGAGGCGGAAGCCACCGTTGATTTCGACATCCCGCCACAGGTTCTGGCGACGGCGCTGACCCAGTTTTCGGCACAAAGCGGCATTCAGGTGGTGGCGGCGGCGAGCGGGCTGTCCACGGCGCGCTCCCCTGGTGTGAAGGGACGCATGAAGCCTCTGGCCGGGCTGCTGTTGCTGCTGCGCAATACTGCATATACCGGCCAGCTGGTCGGGGACCGGACGGTGGCGGTGACCGGGCGCGGCACGGCGGACGGCACTGCCGTCGCCGCGCAGAAGGCCGATGCGGCTGCTGCGGTGGTTGTGGCCGCGACGCAACCGGAAAGCCGCAGCGAGCGGACTGAAAGAACCGACAGCCTCAACGCCGTGGTGGTCACCGGTTCGCGCGTCAAGCGCTCGGTGGTGCAGAGCAGCGCGCCCATCGATGTGGTGACCGCGGAGGAGTTGCAAGCCACCGGCGCCGGCACGTTGAGCGATGCGCTCGACCTGCTCCTGCCGTCGTTCAATCTGCCGGCCATTGCCGGCCAGGATCAGAGCGCGATTGTCCGCCCCGCCAACCTGCGCGGCCTCAACGCCGACCAGATGCTGGTGCTGGTGGACGGCAAGCGGCGTCATGCCAGCGCCATCGTCAACGCCAATTCCTCGATCAACAAGGGCTCGGAACCGGTCGATCTCAACATGATCCCGTTCGCGGCGATCGACCATATCGAAGTGCTGCGCGACGGCGCGTCGGCCCAATACGGTTCGGATGCGATTGCCGGCGTGATCAATATCGTGCTGAAGCGGGACGATCATGGCGGCGAGCTGTCTAGCCGCAACGGCATCTACGATTTCCGTGATGGCTTCACCAGCCAGAACGGCGCCGATGCCGGATTCAGGCTCGGCAGCCGGGGCTTCCTGCATCTCAGCGGTGAGGTGTTCAGCCAGAATTTCACCGACCGCTCGGCCGATGCGGAAGGGCCGTTCTATTACGCGCAGGCCAACGGTGCGCCGGACCCGCGCGAAGCCACTACCAGTCACGACAAGATCATCGACGGCCTGCCGCTGACCCGCGCGCTCAA
>FTIF01000049.1_pt6 | contig 17972 bp, 16 predicted proteins | sample 1658001 | NCBI WGS metagenome assembly FTIF01 (sample SAMEA3914789, study PRJEB12502) | metagenome | biome: forest; material: soil | place: Canada | collected 2011-07-03 | depth 0.3 m | reverse complement strand
GGCGCCTCGCGCGCATCCGCATGCGCGCCCATGAACTCCGCCAGCACCGCTTCGCCCTCGGCCTTCAGCACCGAGCAGGTGGCATAGACCAGCAGGCCGCCGGGCGCCAGCAGCGGCCATAGCGCGCGCAGCAGGCGCTGCTGCAACTCGGCCATGCGCGGGATATCGGTATCGCGGCGCAGCCACTTGATGTCGGGATGGCGCCGGATCACGCCGGTGCCGGAGCAGGGGGCATCGAGCAGGATGCGGTCGAACGGCTTGCCGTCCCACCACACCGTGGGCTTGGCCGCGTCGGCGACCTCGAAGCGGGCCAGCACGTTCGAGCGCAGCAGGTTTTCAGCCACTCGCGCCAGCCGCGACAGATCGCTGTCCAGGGCCAGCAGCTTGAGGCCGTTGACCCGCTCCAGCAGATGCACCGCCTTGCCGCCCGGAGCGCTGCAGGCATCCAGCACCCGCTGGCCCGGCTGTGCGTCGATCAGGTCGGCGGCGAGCTGCGCCGCCGCATCCTGCACCGAGGCGCGGCCGCTGACGAAGCCCGGAATCTCGTCCACCGATACGGGGTTGGCGAAACGCACGGCATCCGCCGCTTCGGGCACCGCCTCGGCGGCGATGCCGGCGGCCGCCAGCTCCGCCAGGTAGGCGTCGCGGCTGACCTGGCGGCGGTTGACGCGCAGCGTCAGCGGCCCGGGCTCGTTGCCGCCGGCCAGCACCGTGCGCCAGCTGTCCGACCAATCCGCCTTGACCGCATCGACCAGCCAGTCCGGGTAGGACTGGCGGATGCCTGCCGTCACCGGCAGGGCGCCGTCGATCGTCGCCTGCTCACGCTGATAGCGCCGCAGCACCGCGTTGACCAGCCCCTTGGCCCAGGCCTTGTCCATCGCCGTCGCGGCGGCCACGGTCTCGCCCACCGCGGCATGCGGCGGCACCCGCATCGAGCGCAGCTGGTACAGGCCGCAGGCCAGCAGCGCCTGCACCTCCGGTTCGTCTTTCAGCGGCTTCTGCAACAGGGAGCCGGTCAGCGTCAGCAGCAGGCGGTACTCGCGCACCACGCCGTAGGCGATGGCCCGCAGCAGCGAGCTGTCCGGCCCGCTCAGGCCCGGGCTCTGCGCCAGCAGCGCGTCATCGAGGCTGGCGCCCTTGAGTACGGCGGCCACCGTCAGCGCGGCGCGGGCGCGGACATTGGAGGAGGTGCTGGTAGGGATAGGCGTGGACAAGAGCGACAGCTTCAAAGGTGCGTGGGAGCGGCATTTTAGCCCGCATCCAGGGTGGGCGAGCGCCTGAGGGGACGTCGCGCTGCACCGCAGTTGCACCAACTTCCGCCTTTTCTGCACGCCGGGGTCGAAAGGACTGCATGGCCGGCCGCCAGACTTTGCCCATCAAACACGGGCCCCGCCATGCGTCTCGCCAAGCTGCTGGATTTCACGCCAACCGATGCGCCGGTCTGGCTGCTGGCGGCCGTGGCCGTGCTGAGCACGCTGCCGCTCGACTACCTGATTTCGGTGTGGAGCGAGGACGTCAGCCAATCCGGCGCGCTATGGCTGGCGACGGTCTGCGGCGGCGCCTTGCTCGGGCGCCTGGTGGGAGAGCAATTGCCCGGCAGCGCCACCAGCCAGCGCTATGCCCTGATCCTGTTGCTGTGCGGCGCCGCGCTGCGCGCCGTCGCCGCCCTGCTGCGCCTCAAGCCCTGCGTCAACGCCGGCCTCATGCTCGACGGCTACGCGCTCGACGTGCTGGACGGATCGCAGCGCGAGCGGCGGCCCTTGCCGCCCACGCGCCTGGCGCTCGCCGGCGCGCTATGGCTGCCGACTGAAGTGGTGCTGCGGCGCGCCCTCAACTCGGCCTTGCAGCCTCTCGCGGCGCTCTGACCATGCCGCGTTTTCGCATTCGATGTCACCACAGGGAAAGACCATGAACACCCAAGACCCAAGCCTCGAAGCGCCGCCGCCGTTGCCGACGCGCTCGTGGATGCCGCGCTTTTCCTCGCCGCTGGCGAGGCTGCTGCTGATCGCCGTGCTGATGCTGCTGCTGAATATTCCGCTGGGCATGATTCACGGCGTGGTGGAAGAGCGCGCCGCGCGCCGCGGCGAAGCGATCAGCGACATCTTCACCGGCTGGGGCGCGCAGCAGAGCCTGACCGGGCCGCTGCTGCGCGTGCCGTTCGCGGTGCATCGCATGGTGCCCGGCGCGGACGGCAAGCTGGCGCAGCAGGACAGCACCGACGTGGCGTATTTCCTGCCGCGCGAGCTGCATGTCGAGGGCAAGCTCGGCGTCGAGATGCGGCATCGGGGCATCTTCGAAATGCCGGTGTACGTGGCGCACCTGCATCTGTCCGGCCAATTCGAGCGGCCGGATTTCACGCCCTGGTCGGTGAAAGCCGAGGACGTGGACTGGAAGCATGCGGAGCTGGTGGTCGGCCTGGCCGAGCCGCGCACCCTGCAAGCCGATGCCGCCTTGAACTGGGGTGGGCAGGCCCTGCGCTTCAAGCCCTCCACCGGCCACGCCGGGCAAGCGGTCGCGTCCGGCATCCATGTGCCGCTCGGGCAGGAGCTGGCGCAGGTGTCGGGGCCGGACGGCAACAGCTTCTCGATCCAGCTCAGCTTCAACGGCGCCGGTGCCCTGTCCTTCACCCCCACCGCCGAGCAGACCGACGTGACGCTGGCGGCGGACTGGCCGCACCCGAGCTTCCAGGGCAGTTGGCTGCCGGCACAGCGAGAAGTGCGCGGCGATGGGTTCAGCGCGCAGTGGTCGGTGTCCTATCTGGGCCGCGACTATCCACAGCACTGGACCGAACAGCCGAGCATGGCCGCGGCCCTGACCAAGTCGCAGTTCGGGGTGACCCTGATGCAGCCGGTCGATCCCTATGTCACGGCCGAGCGTGTGCTCAAGTACGCGGTGCTGACGCTGCTCTTCACCTTCGCCGTGATCTGGCTCACCGAGGTGCTCTCCGGGCAGACCGTGCACCCGATCCAGTACGCCTTCATCGGCGCTGCGCTGTGCCTGTTCGGCCTGCTGCAACTGTCCTTCGCCGAGCACTTCGGCTTCACCGTGGCCTTCGTGGTTGCGGCGCTGGCGGTGGTGGCGATGATCACCCTGTACTGCCTCAGCCTGCTGCGCCATGCCTGGCAGGCGCTCACCGTCGGCGGCGTATTGGGAGGGCTTTACGCCTACCTGTATTCGATCCTGCGCGCGGAAGACCATGCCCTGCTGGGCGGCTCGGTAGCCCTGTTCATCGGCCTGGGCGTGGCCATGTTCCTGACCCGGCGCGTCGACTGGAACGCGCTGGGTCGGCGTCCGGTTCCGCTCAGGTGAAGGCGCCAGCGGGCTGGCCAAGCGCCCCGGATCAGATGAAAGTCTTGCCGGAAACAGCCCAGCCGCGAACCGCCTGCGCCGCATCCAGCGCCTTACCACCCGGCCGCTGCAGCTCGGTGATCAGCAGCTCGCCTTCGCCGCAGGCGATGCGCAGGCCCTCGGCGTCCGCGGCGACGATGGTGCCGGGCGCCGCGCCGCTCACGCGATCCAGGGCACGCGCGTTCCACAAGCGGATGCGCTCGCCGTCCAGTTCGCTCCAGGCCACCGGCGCCGGGTTGAAGGCGCGCACGCGCCGCGCCAGCGTCGCTGCCGGCTGGGCCCAGTCGAGGCGCGCTTCTTCCTTGCTCAGCTTTTTGGCGTAGGTCATGCCCTGCGCCGGCTGCGCCTGCTCCGGCAAGTCGCCGCGCTGCAGACGCGCAAGCGCCTCGACGATGAGTCGCCCTCCCATTGGGGACAGCGCGTCATGCAGCTGCGCCGCGGTCATCTCTGCGCTCAACGGGGTGCGCTCCAGCAGCAGCATCGGCCCGGTGTCGAGCCCGGCGTCCATGCGCATGATGGTGATGCCGGTCTCGCCGTCGCCGGCCTCCACCGCCCGCGCGATCGGTGCCGCGCCACGCCAGCGCGGCAGCAGCGAGGCGTGGATGTTGAGGCAGCCCCGCTTGGGGATATCCAGCACCGCCTGCGGCAACAACAGGCCGTAGGCCACCACCACCATCACCTCGGGCGCCAGCTCGTGCAACACGGCCTGCGCCTCGGCGTGGAGCTTCAGCGGCTTGTGCACCGCCAGGCCCAGCGCCTCGGCGCGCAGCGCCACCGGCGAGGCCTGCAGCTTGCGGCCGCGGCCGGCAGGGCGGTCGGGCTGGGTGAAGACGCCAACCAGTTCGTGGCCGGCGGCGTGCAGCGCGTCCAGCGCGGGCACGGCGAATTCGGGAGTGCCGGCGAAGACGAGCTTCACGGAGTCAGTGGCCAGTGATTAGTGGTTAGTGACTGGTAAAAGCGCGAAAGCCAAAGCTGTTAACTGACCACTAATCACTGGCCACTAGCCACTGCTTTAAGCAGCTTCTTCTTGATCCGCTCGCGCTTCAGGCTGGACAGGTAATCGATGTAAAGCTTGCCGTCGAGATGGTCGATCTCGTGCTGGATGCACTGCGCCATCAGGCCCTCGGCTTCCAGCTCGTAGGGCTGGCCCTTGCGGTCGAGGGCGCGCAGCTTGACCTTGTTGTAGCGCTGCACCTTGTCGCGGATGTCGGGCAGGGACAGGCAGCCCTCCTCCATCTCCTGGCGGTCGTCGCTGCCGACCATCTCCGGGTTGATCATCACGATCGGCTGGTCGTGCTCGTCGGAGCAGTCCATCACCGACAGGCGCAGCTGCACCCCCACCTGGTTGGCGGCCAGGCCGACGCCGGGGGCGGCGTACATGGTCTCGAACATGTCGTCGATCAGTTTTTGCAGGCTCTGGTCGAACTGCTGCACCGCTGCGGTCTTCTTGCGAAGCCGGGGATCGGGGTGGTGCAGGATGGGTAGGAGGGCCATGGCGGCGGGGCTTACTGTGTGACTTGTGACCAAACTTGCGAATTCACTGCCGGACTTGCGGGCAACCGTGCGTCATTGCTCAAGTTTGTGCCAAAATCGGCTAACTGCTATACCGGTTGTATAAGAGGGCTGCAGAACAAGGGAGCTGTGACATGGGGAAGTATAACGCCTCACCGGATCAATTTGGCCTGGCGCCGGGCGCACGAAGCGCGGCGGCCGGGCTGTTGCTGGCACTGCTGGCGGCTTGCGCCGGCCAGGAATCGACTTCGCAGAGCGAGAGCGTCGCCGCGCCCGAGGCGCCGGCGCCGATAGCAGCCGATCCCGATCCGGCGGATGCCACCATCAACGCGGTGGACGACATCGGCCAGGCCACGGCCGCCGCCGGCGACCTGTCGCTGCGCGAAGAGGCGCCGCTGCACTACACGGTGAAAAAGGGCGATACCCTGTGGGGCATCGCCAATTACTACCTGCGCGATGCTTGGCAGTGGCCGCAGCTGTGGTACACCAACGGCAGGATCAAGAACCCCCATCTGATTTACCCGGGCGAAGTGCTGACCCTGGTGATGGTCAACGGCCACCCGCGCCTGATCCTGACCGAGGACCGGCTGCACCCGCGCATTCACGAAATGCCGCTGGACCAGGCCATTCCGGCGATCCCGATCGACGCCATCCGCGAGTTCCTGCGCGGCCCGCGCCTGATCACCAAGGAACAGATCGACAAGGCGCCCTACGTGGTGGAGTTCACCGACGAGCACGTCATCGTCGGCCAGAACAGCAGCGTCTACGTCAAGAACCTGCCCAAGAACGGCGTTGCCAGCTGGTCGCTGGTCAAGGTCGGCGGCCCCTACACCGACCCGGACACTCATGAAGTGCTGGGCTTCGAGGCGATTCCCACCGGCGAAGCCGACCTGCGCGATTACGGCCAGCCGGCCGAGATGATCCTGACCAAGTCGCCGCAGGAAGTGGAGATCGGCAACCGCCTGCTACCGTTGGAGCCGGAGAGCTTCAAGGCAGACTTCTATCCGCATGCCCCGGCTGTCCCGGTCGACGGCCGCATCCTCACCGTCTACGGCGGCCTGTCGCAGATCGCCCAGTACGACATTGTGTCGATCAACCGCGGCAGCCGCGACGGCCTCGATCCCGGCACCATGCTCGGCATCTACCAGCCGGGGCAAACCGTGCCGGATCCGTACAGTGACGGCAAGATCAAGCTGCCCGAACAGAAATCCGGGCTGCTGATGGTGTTCAAGGTCACGCCACGGCTCAGCTACGGCCTGGTGCTGAAGGAAACCCGCGCCGCACACCTGTACGACAAGGTGCACAACCCGAATCGGCGGCGCTGAGCCGGGCCCCGGTACCGCCGTGGATCAGGGGGAGCTGCGCAGCTGGCTGGCTCTGATCCGCGCGCCGGGCCTTGGCCCGGGTCGGGCGCGGCGCCTGCTGGAGCGCTTCGGCGAGGCGGCCGCGGTGCTCGATGCCGGCGTTCCCGCCTGGCGCGGCGCCGGTCTGGCCGATCCGCTGTGCCAGGCGCTGGCCCAGCCGGACTGGGCCGGCGTCGATCTGGATCTGGCTTGGCTGGCCCAACCCGGCGGCTCCGCGACGCCGCCCGCGGCCCGCTCCTTCATTACTTTCCGCGATCCCCGTTACCCGCCGCAGCTGGCTGAAATCGCCCAGGCGCCGCTGGCTCTGTTCGGCATCGGTGATGCCGACCTGCTGCGCCTGCCGCAGATCGCCGTGGTCGGCGCCCGTTCCGCCTCGGCCCAGGGCATGGAGAATGCCCAGGCCTTCGCCGCCGAGCTGGCCCGCCGCGGCTTCACCATCACCAGCGGGCTGGCCTTGGGCATCGACGCCGCCGCCCACCGCGGCGCCCTCTCCGCCGACGGCCTGACCATCGCCGTCTGCGGCAACGGCCTCGACCGGGTCTACCCGGCGCGCAATCGCGAGCTGGCCCATGCCATCGCCGCGCGCGGCCTGCTGCTGTCCGAATTCCCGGTCGGGGTGCCGCCGCTGCCCGAGCACTTCCCGCGCCGCAACCGCATCATCAGCGGCCTGGCGCTGGGCGTGCTGGTTGTCGAGGCGGCGCGCGAATCCGGCTCGCTGATCACCGCCCGCCTGGCCGGCGAGCAGGGGCGCGAGGTGTTCGCCATCCCCGGCTCGATCCACAACCCGCTGGCGCGCGGCAGCCACGCCCTGATCCGCGAAGGCGCCAAGCTGGTGGAAACGGTCGACGACATCCTGGCCGAGCTGGCGCCGCAGTTGCCGGCCGCGCGCGCCGCCCTGGGCGGCGGCACGAATCCTGCTGATCCAGTCAGCGATCCGGACCAGGCGCAGGTGCTGCTGGCGCTGGGGTTCGAGACGGTGGCGCTGGACCACCTGGTCGGGCGGCTCGGGCTGCCGGTGGAGCGGATCTCGGCGGCGCTGCTGACGCTGGAGCTGGAAGGCCTGGTTTCGGCCGGGCCGGGCGATACCTTCACAAGGCTGCAACGCACTTGAGCTAAACCGCAACTAATGGAAAGATAGCGAAAAAGAGGGCGTGATCGGGGTTTTAGGCGGGGCGGCAGACGCGGCTTGTCCGCGGGTGGTTCGCCCTTATAATGGCTAAACCTGATAACGCGCCGGCCTCAATCCGGCGCGAATGAGATGAAAGAAACCCTTCTCGATGTACTGATGTACCTCTTCGAGAACTACCACGACGGTGAGTTCTCCGACTCCGACAACCAGGAAACCCTGCGCGTCGAACTGGCCGCCGCCGGTTTCCCTGAAGAAGAAGTAGGTCACGCCTTCGCCTGGCTCGACGGTCTGGCGAACCAGCGCAATGCGCCGGCCCTGGCCGGGCGCACCGATGCGCTGCGCATTTATGCGCCGCAGGAGCAGGAGCGCCTGTCGGCCGAGTGCCGCGGTTTCCTGCTCTATCTGGAACAGCTCGGCATCCTCAACTCGGAAAGCCGCGAGCTGGTGATCGAGCGCCTGCTCGCGCTGGAAGAGGAAGTCGACCTCGAGCGCGTCAAGTGGGTCTGCCTGCTGGTGCTGATCAACCAGCCGGGCGAGGAAGAAGCGGCGGTGCACCTGGAAGACATGGTGTATTACCAGGGCGAGTTTTTGCACTGAGCGGACCTCTGCGCAAGCCCAACCGTAGGGTGGGTGAAGCGCAGCGCAAACCACCATTGCGCACTTCCCCACGGCGGTGGGTTACGCTGCGCTCCACCCACCCTACTATCTGGCGGAGACGCATTTGATGCTGTCTGATGATTGGCAGGCGCTGGAGACGTTTCCGAATCACCTCGCCGCCGAAATCGCCGCCGGTGTGTTGCGCGCCGATTCGATGCCGGTACGCATCGAATCCTTCGGCGTCGTTCCGGGTCTGGAGCAGGGGAGTCAGCTGATGGTTCCTGTCTCGCTCCTGCACCGAGCGCGCTGGCTGCTCGCGCAGGCGAAAGTCAGCGACGCCGAACTCGATTATCTGGCCACCGGCAAATTGCCGGAATCCTGAGTTGCCGCAGTTCAGGCCGGCCGCGAGCGGCCGGACCGGATTATTTTTTCATCCCGTTTCACTGCTTTTCTCCCCAGCAGGACTGGCTTTGGCGCGGCTTTGCAGCCACGGCCGGCGCTGGACAGGCCGCGGCGGCGCTTGTATAAGCTGACGCCCCACGCGCCATAAAACGCGAAATCCGGGTTAGAGCTTCCCCAAGCATGAGCAAACATCTGGTCATCGTCGAATCGCCGGCCAAGGCGAAGACGATCAAGAAATACCTGGGCAAGGACTACGAAGTCCTGGCCTCGTACGGTCACGTGCGCGATCTGGTGCCGAAGGACGGCGCCGTCGACACCGCGCGCGGCTTCGAGATGAAGTACCAGCTGATCGAGCGCAACGAGAAACACGTCCGCGCCATCGCCGCCGAGCTGAAGCATTCCGACGACCTGATCCTCGCAACCGATCCGGATCGCGAGGGTGAGGCCATCGCCTGGCACCTGTCCGAGTACCTGAAGGAAAAAGGCCTGCTCAAGGGCAAGCCGGTGCAGCGCGTGGTGTTCTACGAGATCACGCCGCGCGAAGTGGCCCAGGCCATAGCCAACCCGCGCGAGGTTTCGCTCGACCTGGTCAACGCGCAGCAGGCGCGCCGCGCGCTGGATTACCTGGTCGGCTTCAACCTGTCGCCGTTGCTGTGGCGCAAGGTTGCCCCCGGCCTCTCCGCCGGCCGCGTGCAGAGCCCGGCGCTGCGCCTGATCTGCGAGCGCGAGGCCGAGATCCGCGCCTTCCTGCCGCAGGAATACTGGACGCTGGAAGCGCGCAGCGAGAAGGAGCAGCAGGTCTTCAGCGCACGCTTGCTCGAATACAACGGCACCAAGGTCGAGCAGTTCACCCTCGGCGACCAGGGCGCGGCCAGCGCCGCGCACGCGGCGATCGAGAAGGCCGCCGATGGCGAATTGCTGGTGGCCAAGGTCGAGAAGAAGCAGCGCAAGCGCAGCCCCGGCCCGCCGTTCACCACCTCGACCCTGCAGCAGGATGCCAATCGCAAGCTCGGCTTCACCGCCAGCCGCACCATGCGCACCGCGCAGCAGCTGTATGAAGGCGTGGAGATCGAAGGCCAGGCCGTCGGCTTGATCACTTATATGCGTACCGACTCGGTGTCGCTGGCGCAGGACGCGCTGACCGAGATCCGCGAGGTGATCAAGAGCCGCTATGGCGCCAAGGCGTTGCCGGAAGAAGCGCGCCAGTTCAAAACCAAGTCGAAGAACGCGCAGGAAGCGCATGAAGCGGTGCGCCCCACCGCCGCCGCACGCGCGCCGGAGCAGGTCGGCCGCTATCTCACCCCGGACCAGGCCAAGCTGTACGACCTGATCTGGAAGCGCACCGTTGCCTGCCAGATGAATCCGGCGGTGTTCGACACCGTCACCGCGGAACTGCGCGCCGGCAAGGACCACGCCTTCCGCGCCAACGGCCAGACCCTGGTCGAGCCGGGCTTCCTCGCCGCCTACGGCGTGGCGGTGGACGACGAAAACGAAGCGCACGAGGATGACGAGAAGCGCCTGCCGCCGCTGACCGAGGGCGAGACGGTGAAGCTGCTGGAACTGCTGCCCGAGCAGCACTTCACCCAGCCGCCGCCGCGCTACACCGAAGCCAGCCTGGTGAAGACGTTGGAGGAGTTCGACATCGGTCGTCCCTCCACCTACGCCTCGATCATCTCCACCCTGCTGGCGCGCGAATACGTGCTGCTCGAGGGCAAGGCCTTCATCCCGACCGACGTCGGCATGATCGTCAACCGCTTCCTCACCGAGCATTTCACCCGCTACGTCGATTACGAGTTCACCGCCAAGCTGGAAGACGAGCTGGACGCGATCTCGCGCGGCGAAGCCGAGTGGGTGCCGCTGCTGGCGCGCTTCTGGAGCGACTTCAAGCCCACCGTCGATTCCAAGATGGAGCTGTCGCGCTCGGAAGTGTCGGAAGCGCGGCAGATCGGCACCGACCCCGTCAGCGGCAAGCCGGTCAGCGCGCGCCTCGGGCGCTATGGGCCGTTCGTGCAGATCGGCACCAAGGAAGACGTCGACAAGCCGCGCTTCGCCTCCCTGCGCGCCAACCAGCGTATCGACACCATCACCATGGAGCAGGCGCTGGAGCTGTTCAAGCTGCCGCGCAAGCTTGGCCCGCTGCCCAACGGCGGCGTCGAAGTGGACGTGAACATCGGCCGCTTCGGCCCCTATGCGCGCTACGGCGACCAGTTTGTTTCGCTGAAGAAGGACGACGACCCCTTCACCATCGAGATGCCGCGCGTGATCGAGTTGATCGAAGCCAAGCAGGCGGCGCTCGAAGCGGCCACCATCAAGCTGTTCGACAACACCGGCATCCGCATCGTCAAGGGTCGTTTCGGCCCGTACATCACCGACGGCAAGCGCAAGGCGCGCATCCCCAAGACGCGCGATCCCGAGTCGCTGTCGGTATTCGAGTGCGAGGCCTTCCTGGCCGAGGCCGAAGCGGCCAAGCCCGGCAAGAAGAAAGGCGGGGCCAAGAAGGCCGCGGCGAAGAAAGCAGCGGCACCGGCCGACGGCGCAGCCGCGCCCAAGGCGGCAGCGAAGAAGGCTGTGGCCAAGAAAGCAGCAGTGAAGAAAACCGCAGCGAAGAAAGCTGTCGCCAAGCGCGCCGCCGGCGCCAAGAAAGCTTAAACCGGTTATGGCAACGACGCCTCTGCGCGTTGCCTGCGCCGCGCTGCGTGCCGGCGGCGTCATCGCCTATCCCACCGAAGCGGTGTGGGGCCTGGGCTGCGAGCCGCGCAACGAGCGTGCGGCGGACAAGCTGCTGACGCTGAAGCGGCGCGATTGGCGCAAGGGGCTGATCCTGGTCGCCGCCGACTTCGCCCAGCTGGAGCCTTTCGTGCAGCTGCCCTCGCGCACCGCGCAGAAGCGCGCCTTCGCCACCTGGCCGGGACCGGCCACCTGGGTCTTTCCTGCCTCCGATCACACGCCGATGTGGATCAGCGGCGAGCGCGACTCCGTGGCCATCCGCGTCAGCGCCCACCCGGTGGTGCAGGCGCTGTGCCTGGCCTACGGCGGCCCCATCGTCTCCACCAGCGCCAACCGCGCCGGCCATGAAGCGATCCGCAGCGCCAGCGCCGTGCGCCTGGCGTTCCGCCGCAGCATCGACGCGCTGGTGCCCGGCGCCCTCGGCAAGCAGGAATCGCCGACGGTGATCCGCGACGTCATCAGCGGCATGATCCTGCGCCGATGAGCACGGTCGACATCCGGGCGGTCGAAACCTATCTGCGCGATTTGCAGAACCGCATCTGCGCCGAATTCGAGCAGCTCGATGGCGTGGCGAAATTCCAGCATGACAGCTGGGTTCGTCCTGAAGGCGGCGGCGGCGAGAGCCGCGTGCTGGCCGATGGCGCCGTGTTCGAGCGCGCCGGCGTCAATTTCTCCGACGTCAGCGGCGCCAAATTGCCGCCTGCCGCCACCGCGCAAAGACCCGAGCTGAGCGGCCGCGGCTTCCGCGCCATGGGCGTGTCGCTGGTGGTGCATCCACGCAATCCCTACATGCCGACCGCGCATTGCAATGTGCGCTTCCTCGTCGCCGAGGCGCCCGGGGCCGAGCCGGTGTGGTGGTTCGGCGGCGGCTTCGACCTCACGCCCTACTACGGCTTCGAGGAAGACGTGCGCCACTGGCACGCCACCGCGCGCGATGCCTGCGCCCCGTTCGGCCCGCAGGTGCACCCGAAGCTGAAGCAGTGGTGCGACGATTACTTCTTCCTCAAGCACCGCAACGAGCCGCGCGGCGTCGGCGGCCTGTTCTTCGACGACTGGCGCGAGGGCGGCTTCGATGCCAGCTTCGCCCTGATGCGCAGTGTCGGCGACAGCCTGCTGCCGGCCTATCTGCCCATCGCGCAGCGCCGCAAGGACACGCCCTACGGCCAGCGCGAGCGCGACTGGCAGCTGGTCCGCCGCGGCCGTTACGTCGAGTTCAACCTGGTGTGGGATCGCGGTACCCTGTTCGGGCTGCAGTCCGGCGGCCGCATCGAGTCCATACTGATGTCGATGCCGCCGCTGGCGGCCTGGCGTTACGATCACCGCCCCGAGCCCGGCTCGGCGGAGGCGCGCTTGTACGAGGAGTTTCTGATACGCAAGGATTGGGTATGACTCTGCGCAGAAGACTGCGGCTGATGACGCATCCTTGGCGGCTAGCGGTGGAACGCCTGCCGCGCGATGCCGCCCTGCCGCTGCCGTCCTCGCAGGACGGCCTGTTCGCGGTGGTGCGCACGCAGGAGTCGCTGACCGTGGTGCGCGAGGCGGACGAAACCTTCACCGGCGCGTTGTGGCGCGCGCTGGAAGTCGCCGGGCCGTTTCCCTTTTCCGAATCGGGCGTGCTCGCGGCAGTCGCCGGCCCGCTGGCCGAAGCCGGCGTCAGCATCTTCGCCGTCAACAGCTACGAAACCGAATACGTGCTGGTGCAGGAACCGGACCTGGAGCGGGCGCGCGTCGCGCTGGAGCAGGTCGGACATCTTTTGGCCTGAGTCCCCGGACATGACCCTCACCGAACTGCGTTACCTGGTGAACCTCGACAAGGAGCGCCACTTCTCGCGCGCCGCCGAGCGTTCCTTCGTGTCGCAGCCGACGCTGTCGGTGGCGCTGAAGAAGCTGGAAGAAGAACTCGGCGTGGCGCTGTTCGAGCGCATCCGCGGCGAAGCGCGGCCGACGCCGGTGGGCGAGCGCATCATCGCCCAGGCGCGCCGCGTGCTGGCCGAGGCCAAGCGGGTCGAGGACATCGCCGGCGAGGGCAAGGACGAGCTGGTCGGGCCGCTGCGCCTCGGCGCCATCTACACCGTCGGCCCCTACCTGCTGCCCGCCCTGGTGCCGGAGCTGCGCCAGCGCGCGCCGCTGATGCCGCTGGTGATCGAGGAAAACTTCACCGCGGTGCTGCTGGAGCAGCTGCGCGACAACGAGCTGGATGTCGCCATCATCGCCCTGCCGGTGGACCTGCACGGCCTCTCGGCGTGGCCGTTGTACGACGAGGAATTCGTGGTGGTGCTGCCGCGCGACCACCGTTGGGTCAACGAAACCACTCTGCCGGCGAAGAAGCTGGCGGAAGAGCATCTGCTGCTGCTCGGCCCCGGGCATTGCTTCCGCGACCAAGTCATCGCCGTGTGTCCCAAATGCGTCGACGCGGAAGGCGACGGCCCGCGCCCGCATACCGGCAGCTCGCTGGAAACGATCCGTTACATGGTCGACAGCGGCCTCGGCATCACCGTGCTGCCGCGCGGCTCGGTCGACAACCGCCCGGCCGAGCCGCATCCGCTGCCCTCGGTGCCGTTCGCCGCGCCGGCGCCGACGCGCCGCATCGGCCTGATCTGGCGGCGCAGCTTCCCGCGCCAGCAGGCAGTCCAGATTCTGCGCGATGGCATCCTGCACGGCGGCATTCGCGGCGTGCGCCTGCTGCAGGATGCGCAAGCGCAGATCGCTGAAGGCTAGGGCCGATTCCGCAATGACCGAGGCGCTGGCGAAAGCCACCCGCGATTTCTTCACCGCGCGCATGCTCGGCCTGGTGCTGTGGCCGCTGCTCGGCTCGATCCTGCTGTGGTCCCTGTTCGGCTATTTCTTCTGGCACGATCTGGTCAACGGCCTGCAGCACCTGACCTCGGTGCCGGCGCTGAAGAACCTGCTGGGCGACTCGGTGCTGCATGTGGTCAGCGAATTCAGCGTCGCCATCGCCCTGCTGCTGATCGTGCCGCCGATGGTGCAGGCCACGGCGCTGCTGATCACCGCCACCGTGGCGATGCCGCTGATGGTCGAGTACGTGGCGCAGCGCGATTATCCGCAACTGGAACGGCGCAAGGGCGGCAGCGTGGCGGGCAGCGTCTGGAACGCGCTGGCGGCGACCCTGGTCTACCTGCTGCTGTGGCTGGTGACGCTGCCGCTGTGGCTGTTCGGCATTCCCGCTATCGTGCTGCCGGTGCTGCTCAATGGCTGGCTCAACGACCGCCTGTTCCGCTATGACGCCCTGGCCGAGCACGCCAGCCGCGACGAGTACGCCCTGCTGCGCAGCCGCGCCGGCAGCCAGTTCTACCTGCTGGGCTGCGTCGCCTCGCTGATCCAGCTGGTGCCGCTGCTCAATTTGATCGCGCCGGTGTATTCGGGCCTTTGTTTCATCCATTTCGGCTGCGCGGCGCTGCTCAGGCTGCGTTCAGCTGCACCTGCTTGAATGTCATATTGAATGTCGCCTTGAATTTGGGCGGCCCGGCAGCATTTTTAGCCTTGAACGCTGTCCAAGGATTCATGTGACATCGACCCCCGGAGTGCCCATGTCCAAATCGATACTGGTTCTGTTGCTCGCTGCCAGCGCAAGCTTCAGCGGCGCCGTTGCCGCGGCAGACGCCGATCCCACCCTGCCGCAGGTCTACGAGGCGGCCAATAGCGGCCACCTCGACCAGGCGCAGGGCATGATGGCGCGCGTGCTGAAGGATCACCCCAACAGCGCCAAGGCGCATTACGTGGCGGCGGAGCTGGATGCGCGGCAGGGCAAGCTCGCCGTCGCCCGCGACGAGTTCCAGACCGCCGAACGCCTGGAGCCGGGCCTGCCCTTCGCCAAGCCGGAATCGCTCAGCGAATTGCGCGCCCAGCTGTACCCGCAGCAGCGCGCCACGCCGGTCAACAGCATCGCGCCGATCCCCGCGCATTCCTCGGGCATTCCCTGGGGCCTGGTGTTCGGCATCGGCCTGGTCGCCGCCATCGCCTGGATGCTGCTGCGACGTCGTCAGCAGGCGGTGATGCCCGGCTACGGCGGCCCCGGCCAGGGCGGCGCTCCCTATGGCGGCGGCTACGGCAATGGCTATCCGCCTCCCGGCGGCGGCTCCGGCCTGCTCGGCAGCCTCGGCACCGGCCTCGCGGTCGGCGCCGGCGTGGTGGCGGGCGAGGAGCTGGCGCATCGCTTCCTCGACGGCGGCGAGCGTCGTCCGCTGGAAAGCGGCAGCGACCGCGACCCACAGCGCGACAACACCAATGCCGACATGGGCGGCAACGACTTCGGCGTCAACGACACCAGCTCCTGGGACGATGGCGGCGGCGACAGCGGTGGCGGGGGCGGCGACGACAGCTGGTCCTGAGGCCGCAAGCCGATGATGTAGGCCGATGATGCTTTCCTCCCCGGGGATGAGCCGCTAGACTAGGGCCTCCTTGGGGAGTAGCCGCCCGCCTTTTTTTCGGAAATTGATCTTCGGAAATCGAGCGGGGAGCGCGTCAACATACTTGGTTCTCTGCATCGCGGAGACCATGGCGCACTCAGCAGCATGCTTGGCGAGACCACGGTTCGCGCATCCGGTGCAAGCCCGGGTCGGTGCGCGACCGTTGGTCGCGCAGCGCCGGGCATAGAGAGCGAACCCTTGCATCCATTTCTGGTTTCAGTCGCCACCGTCGGTCTCGGCGAGATCGGCGACAAGACGCAGTTGCTGGCCCTGCTGCTGGCGGTGCGCTACCGCCGGCCCTACACCATCCTCTCCGGCATCCTCGCCGCCACCGTGCTCAGCCACCTGCTCGCGGCCCTGGCCGGCGAGTGGCTGCGCAGCCTGCTCACGCCCGGGGTGCTGCGCTGGGGCATCGGCCTGTCGCTGCTGGCCGTCGCGGCCTGGACCCTGAAGCCGGACCAGCTCGACGAAGAAGAAACGGTGGCGCCGCCACGTCATGGCCTGTTCTGGCTGACCCTGGTGTCGTTCTTCGTCGCCGAGATCGGCGACAAGACGCAGATCGCCACCGCCCTGCTAGCGGCGCGCTACAACGACCTGCTGCTGGTGGTGCTCGGCACCACCCTGGGCATGATGCTGGCGAACGCGCCGGCGGTGCTGTTCGGCCATCACCTGGGCGAGCGCGTGCCGCTGGTCTGGGTGCGGCGCTGCGCGGCGCTGCTGTTCGGCGCGCAGGGCGTTCTGGTGCTGCTCGGCTATGGCGTGGGACTGGGCACCAGCTGATGCGCTTGCGGCGCCGTGCCCGCCTTACAATGGGCGGGTACGGCGCTGGTGCGGGCACCGCGTGAAACTCGCGGCCGCTATCGCACTCCAAACAGGGACGAATCACTTCCAAGACTGGATTCCCGATGCGGCTGAAACCTGCCACGTGGTTGCTGGTGCCTGCCGCCGCGTTGCTGTGCGCGGCCTGGCTGGCGCGCGCCGACGACGATCCCTATGCCGCCGCGCGGCAGGAATTCCAGCGCGACTATGCCCTGGCCAGCGCCATGCTGCCGGAAGCGGCGACGCAGGACAGCGCGGCCTTGCAGGCCTATCCGCTGTATCCCTACCTGCAAGCGGCGCGCTTGCGGCGCGATCTGCGCCTGGCGCCGGACCCCAATGTGGTCGACGTGCGCATCGCCGCCTTCATCAAGGACAACGGCGACTCGCTTGCAGCCCGTGCATTACGCCGCGCCTGGTTGCCGGAGCTGGCGCGGCGCAAGTCCTGGTCGATGTTCAATGTGCACTACCTCGACACCGGCTCCGACCCGGCTCTGCGCTGTAACGCGCTGCAGGCGCGCATCGCTCTCAATCTGACCAAGGACCTGGCGCCGGCCATCGTCGAGCAATGGCTGAGCGGCCGCGACACCCCGGCGGAATGCGAGCCGGCATTCGACTGGCTGCGCGCGCGCACGCTGCTGCCGCCCTCACTGGTCGACCAGCGCGCAAGGCTGGCGCTGGCGGCGGGCAACTCGCGCCTGGCGCAGAACCTGAGCAGGACCCTGCCGGCGGAAATGGCCGCGCCGCTGCGGCAGTGGGCCGCGCTGATCGAGCAGCCACAGCGTGAAATCGACCGCCTCATCGCCGCGCCGGAACTGCCGGTGGAACCGGCCGCCTTGCAGGATGGCTGGCAGCGCCTGGCGCGCGCCGATGTCGATGCCGCCCTGCAACGCTTCCAGCCCCTGCTCGATGCGCGCAAGCTCGATGCGGCGGGCGCCAGCACCGCGGCGCGCTCGCTGGCGCTGGGCGCCGCCTGGAGCCGGCGCTCCGAGGCCCTGACCTATTTCGCCCGTGTTGCGCCCGGCGATATCGATGAGCGCGCGGCGGAGTGGAGCGTGCGCGCCGCGCTATGGGCCGGCGACTGGGCCCGGACCGCGCAGGCACTCGCCGCCATGACGCCGGCCCAGCGCGAGTTGCCGCGCTGGCGCTACTGGTCGGCGCGCGCCGCCGAGGTGCAGGGGGATGCTGCCGGCGCGCGTGCCGTCTACGCCCAACTCACCGCCAACGACAACTACTACGCCGCTTTGTCCAGCGCACGCCTGGGCCAGCCGTTCGCGCCGCACCCGCAGCCGCTGACCATCAACAACGCCATCGGCACGCAGATCGCGCAGCAGGCGCCGTTCGTGCGCGCGCATGAGCTGCTGCTGTGCGACCTCAAGCCTCAGGCGGCGCTGGAGTGGCAGGCCGGGCTCGACGGGCTCGATCCGGCCTGGCGCGTGCAGGCGGTGCCGCTGGCGATGCGCTGGGGCTGGTACGAGCAGGCCATCGCCAGCGCCAGCAAGCAGGGCGTGTTCAACGACTACCAGCTGCTCTATCCGCGGCCCTACGATGTGGCGGTGCATGCCGCGGTGGCGCTGAGCCAGGTGCCGGAAGACCTGATCTACGCCATCCTGCGCCAGGAAAGCCTGTACGACGCCGAGGTGGTGTCGC
>FTIF01005331.1_pt3 | contig 17999 bp, 12 predicted proteins | sample 1658001 | NCBI WGS metagenome assembly FTIF01 (sample SAMEA3914789, study PRJEB12502) | metagenome | biome: forest; material: soil | place: Canada | collected 2011-07-03 | depth 0.3 m | reverse complement strand
GCATGCGGCTCGAAGCCCGGAGCCTCATCGCCTGCATCGGCGCCTTCCGACGTTTCGCCGCCGCCTTCACGCGCACCCTGGGCGCCGCCGTGTTGCTGTCCGCCACCTTCACCGCGGCCACCGCGACCACGGCCACGACGGCCGCGACGACGGCGTCCGCCGCCTTCACGTTCGGCCGCAGCCGTGCCCTCGGCGACGGTGCCGTCAGCGGCAGGCGCCGACTGCTGTTCCGACACGTCGGTCAGCGGCGCGCTCTGCGCCGTTGCCAGCTCGTCGTTTACGGCGACATTCAAGCTTTCGATTGGCTCGATCGGGAGCTGTGCAGGATTCTGGATCTGTTCCAGGCTCTGCGGCGGACGCTCGTTCTCGGCGCCGCCCACGACTGCGGCTGCCGCGCCCTGCGGCTGCCCCTGGCCGCGGTTGCCGCCCTGGCCCTGGCGACGGCCGCCGCCGCCCTGGTTGCCCCCCTGACCGGCTTGATTGCCGCCGCCCTGGTTCTGCTGCGGCTGGCGCTGCTGCTGGCCGCGCTGCTGGTTGCGGCCTTCGCCGCGCCCTTCGCTACGCCCTTCATTCCGCCCCTCGTTCCGACTGTCGCCGCGCGGCTGTTGCCCGTCGCGACGGCCCTCACCGCGGCCTTCGCCACGGTTCTCGCCACGGCCTTCGTTGCGATTGTCGCGGCGCTGCTGATTGTTGCGGCCTTCGTTGCGATTCTCGCCGCGCTGACCGTCGCGACGGCCTTCGCCCGGACGCTGGTCGCGGCGCTGTCCCTCGGGACGTCCGTCGCGTCGCGGATCGCGTCCCGACCGCGGCGGCGGCAGGGCAGCAGCCGGCTTCTTCTCGGTCTGGCTCGGCCCCGGGCTGAAGATGCCCTTGAGCCAGGCCCAGAAACCGCCGCCGGCAGCGACCGGCTTCATCACCGGCGCAGCGGCAATCGGCGCGGGCGCCGGAGCGGCGGCCGGCAACAGTGCCTTCACCGCGGCTTCGGCCTGCGGCTTGGCCGTCGCCGGGCCGCTGCTTGGCGTGGCCATCGCGGCGCGGGCGTCGGCGTTGAAATCCTGCGGCAGCTTGTAGCTGAGCGCCGCATTGTTGTCCTGCTGCAGGTGATCCACGCGCACGCGCGCGATCTCGTAGTTCGGCGTCTGCAGCGTGTCGTTCGGCACCAGGGTGATGGTGACCATGTAGCGCGCTTCGAGCTCGGCGATGGGGCCGCGCTTTTCATTGAGCAGGAAGGTGGCGGTATCCACCGGCAGCTGCGCAATGACGCGGCCGGTGCGGTCCTTCATGCACTCCTCTTCGATCAGGCGCAGCACCGACAGCCCCAGCGATTCGACGCTGCGGATCTGGCCGCGGCCTTCGCAGCGCGGGCAGGCGACCTGGGTGTGCTCGCTGAGCGAGGGGCGCAGGCGCTGGCGCGACATCTCCAGCAGGCCGAAGCGCGACAGGCGGCCCAGCTGCACGCGGGCGCGATCCTGCGAGCAGGCGTCCTGCAGGCGCTTCTCCACCTCGCGCTGGTTCTTGGTGCTGTTCATGTCGATGAAATCGATCACGATCAGGCCGCCCAGATCGCGCAGGCGCAGCTGGCGGGCGATCTCGTCGGCCGCTTCCAGATTGGTCTGGAACGCCGTTTCCTCGATGCCGCCGCCGCTGGTGGCCTTGGCCGAGTTGATGTCGACCGAGGTCAGCGCCTCGGTCGGGTCGATGACGATGGCGCCGCCGGAGGGCAGGCGCATGACGCGCTCGTGCGCCGTCTCGATCTGGCTTTCCACCTGGTAGCGCGAGAACAGCGGCACGTCGTCGCGGTACAGCTTGAGCTTGCCCAGCTCCGCCGGCATCGAATGCTGCATCTGGCTGCGGGCCTGCTCGTAAACCTCGGCGTTGTCGACGATCACCTCGCCGATGTCCGGGCGCAGGTAGTCGCGCAGCGCGCGCAGCACGATGTTGTTTTCCTGGTAGATCAGGAACGGCGCCGGGCGCTCCTTGGAGGCGTCGACGATCTTGTTCCAGATGTTGACCAGCTGATCCAGATCGGCCTGCAGCTCATCGGTGGTGCGGCCGATGCCGTTGGTGCGGACGATCAGGCCCATGCCTTCGGGCACGTTGAGCGAGTTGAGCGCTTCCTTGGCTTCCTCGCGCTCCTCGCCCTCGACCCGGCGCGATACGCCGCCGGCGCGCGGATTATTGGGCATCAGCACCAGGTAGCGGCCGGCCAGGCTGGCATAGGTGGTGAGCGCGGCGCCCTTGTTGCCGCGCTCTTCCTTTTCCACCTGGACGATGACTTCGGTGCCCTCGCGGATCATGTCGCGGGGGTTGCGGCTGCCGCCTTCGCCGGTCTGGAATTCGCGGGCGACTTCCTTCAGCGGCAAAAAGCCATGGCGCTCGGCGCCGTAATCGACGAAGCAGGCTTCCAGGCTGGGCTCGACCCGGGTGATCTTGCCCTTGTAAACGTTGGACTTACGCTGTTCGCGCGAGGCCAGTTCGATGTCGAGGTCGTAAAGCTTCTGCCCGTCGACGATGGCCACGCGCAATTCTTCGCGCTGAGTGGCGTTGATGAGGATTCTTTTCATTATTGCGGTCTCGGTATTCGCTCGACCGCGCAAAGCGCAACAAATGGGATGCGACGCGTCTTTCGCGCGCCTTGATCGTTCCTGAAACAACTGAATTCGGTCTGATCATCATCCCCGCCTCGCGCGGGAACGGCTTGATAGTGAAGACGCCTTTCGGTGATGAAAGGCACGGAAAACTTAAGGCGGCAGGGGCGGTTTGCTACGATGCGCCACCCACTCCGCCAGGCCGCCGCGTGCGAAGCACAGCGGTTAGCCGACCCCGGACGCAAGCCCAAGGACTTATTAGTGTGCCACAGACGTTTCAAAATCGGTAGTTTTCCCTTGGAATCAGGGACATCCGGGCTTAACAGCAGCGATCTTGCGCATAATTGCGCAATTTCCGGGCTTGCACGGAGCATTTCATGACGCGTCCGACACGTTCATCGGGCGGTTTCCCGGGTTCGCGCCCGGCTGCGGCCGGCAAGGGCCGCGGCGCAGCGCCGTCGGCATCATCAAAAGGGCGTCCGCCGCGTGAAAAGGCCGGCTCGAAAGCCGGCCCGGGCCAGGACAGAAGCGCACGGCCGGCCAGGGCTGCTGCCGGGTCTGGGCGCGCCGAGCGAAACGAGCGCCCGAGCCATGCGCCGAAGGGCGCGCATCGCGCCACAGCCGAGGACCGCAACGGCAAAGGCGGTGCAGCGTCCCGCCAGCGCCCCGGTTCCAGTGCGCCGCGCAGCGACAGCCGTAGCCGTCCGGCCGCCAGGGGCGATGCCCCGGCGCCGCAACGTAGCGCAAGGCCAGGGGTGACACAGGGCTTCGGACGCGCCGAGCGCAAGGAGCGTCCGGGCCATGCGGCCAAAGGTCCGCATCGCGCGGCATCGGACGACCGCAACGGCAAAGACGGTGCCATCCCCCGTTCGCGTCCCGGCTCCAGTGCGCCGCGTAGCGACAGCCGCAGCGGCAGGGGCGATGCACCGGCGCCGGCCCGCAGCGCGCGGCCAGGGCCGATACAGGGCTTCGGACGGGCTGAGCGCAAGGAACGCCCGATCCGCGTGCCGAAGAGCGTGCGCAGCGGGCCCGTCACGGAGCGCCGCGACGACGGCGCCGGTGATGCCGAAAAAAGCGAGGCCGCCCAGGCCATCGCCTCGGATGTGCGCAAGGTGACCGTTTCCGCCAACGAGGCGGGACAGCGCATCGACAATTTCCTGCTCAAGCGCCTGCCGGGCGTGCCCAAGTCCCATGTCTACCGCCTGCTGCGCTCCGGCCAGGTGCGCGTCGGCGGCGGCCGCGCCAAGCCCGAGCGCAAGCTCGAGGAAGGCGAGGAAGTGCGCATCCCGCCGGTGCGCATCGCCGAGCGCGGCGCCCCGGTGCGGGCGCCGGATGCAGTGCTGAACCGCCTGCGCGAAGCCATCGTCTACGAGGACCCGCACTACCTGGCCATCTCCAAGCCGGCCGGGCTGGCTTCGCACGGCGGCACCGGCATCGCCTACGGCGTGATCGAGGCGGCGCGCGGCTGGGACAAATACGAATTCCTGGAACTGGCGCACCGCCTCGACCGCGACACCAGCGGCGTGCTGCTGCTGGCCAAGTCGCGTCCGGCCCTGCTGCGCGCCCAGCGCGCCTTCCGCGACGGCCTGGCCAACAAGCGCTATTTCGCGCTGCTGGTCGGCCGCCTGCAGGGCGGCGCGCGTGAGGTCGATGCGGCGCTGGTGAAAAGCCGGCTGGAAGGCGGCGAGCGCTATGTCGAGATCGACGACGAGGACGGCAAGCCCTCGCGTTCGCGTTTCGTGCCGCAGGCGCACTACCGCGATGCCACCCTGTGCGAAGTGGAAATCTTCTCCGGCCGCACCCATCAGATCCGCGTGCACGCCCTGGCGCTGGGGCATCCGGTGGCGGGCGACCGCAAGTACGGCCTGCGCGACGAGCAGAAGGCCCTGCGCGACCTCGGCCTGCGGCGCATGTTCCTGCACTCCCATTTCCTCGAGCTGCCGGTCGAGGGCGAATTCCGCAAGCTGACGCTGAGCGCGCCGATGACCGGTGAACTGCGCGACTTCCTCGGCGCCCTGGGGCCGGGAAAGTAATCGTGAATAGTGCGGAACCGGTCATGACCGGCCTGCTCCAATAAGCACAACGACATGCCCAAGTTCTCGATCCTGATCTTCGACTGGGACGGCACCCTGGCCGATTCCGCCGGACACATCGTCTCCTCGATGCAGCAGGCCATCGCCGCGCTGAACCTGCCGCCGCGTTCCGACCAGGCCATCCGCGAGTTGATCGGCCTGGGCCTGGTCGACGCCATGCAGCGCCTGTTCCCGGAACTGAACGTGGACGACGTGCTGCGCCTGCTCGGCGAGTATCGCCGCATCGCGCCCGGCAGCCTAGCGCACGAGGCGCCGCTGTTCGCCGGCGCCCACGATGCGCTGCGAGCCTTGCAGGAACAGGGCTACCTGCTGGCGGTGGCCACCGGCAAGAGCCGCCCCGGCCTGGATCGTTCCTTCCGGGCCCACGCCTTTCTCAAGTCGATGTTCTTCACCACGCGCTGCGCCGACGAGACCGCCGACAAGCCCGATCCCCTGATGCTGCGGCAGATCCTCGAAGAAACCCGGCTGCGGCCGGAGCAGGCGCTGATGATCGGCGACACCGACTACGACGTCGGCATGGCCAATGCGCTGGGCATGCCGGCACTGGGCGTCGGCTGCGGCGTGCACGAGCCAGTGCGCCTGCTGCGCGCCGGTGCGCAGGCGGTGCTCGACAACGTCAGCGCCGTGCCGGCCTGGCTGGCGACGCGTTAGCCAGTGAGGCTGTCATCCTGAGCGCAGCGAAGGATCTGGCCGTGGCGATCCGTTACGGCAGAGTCAGTCCGGCCTTGGCCAGCAACTCCCGCACCGCAATCAATGGCAGCCCCACCAGCCCGGTCTGGTCGCGCGACTCGATCGACTCGCACAGGGCAATGCCGAGGCCTTCCGATTTGAAGCTGCCGGCGCAATCGAACGCTGGCTCGGCCGCCACGTAGCGCTCGATTTCCCCCGCATCGAGCTGGCGGAAATGGACGGTGGTGAGATCGAATGCTTCATACAGCGTGCCGCTGCCGCCGTGGGTCAGCGCCACCGCCGTGAAGAACCGCGCGCTATTGCCGGACAGGCGCGTCAACTGCCCGATGGCGCGCTGCCGGTCGCCGGGCTTGCCCAGCAGCTCGTCGCCGCAGGCGCAGACCTGGTCCGAGCCCAGCACCCAGCGCTGCGGCTGGCGCGCCGCCACCGCCTGCGCCTTGGCCAACGCCAGCCGTTGCGCCAGCGCCAGCGGCGTTTCGCCGGAGTGCGGCGTCTCGTCGCTGTCCGGCGCCTCCTGCTCGAACGGCACGCCCAGGCGCCGCAGCAGCTCGGCGCGGTAACGCGAAGTGGAGGCCAGAATCAGGGGTGTTTGCGCGGAAATGAAGATCATCGGCTTTTGACGGTTGCGAATATGGCATCTAGCATGCCGCCCCATGAAAGACGGCATCCCTCTGCGCGTCAAGGCTTCGGTCTCGATTTCGCGCGGCAGCATCTGGCACGGCGCCATCCCCATCGCCAAATTGCCGCGCCTCGCCGCGGTCCTCACCGACGGCGAAGGCGAGTTGCGGGTGGAGCTGGCGGCCGAGCGCAACACGGCCGGCGTGCCCCGCCTGCACGGCAGCATCGCGGGTGAGCTGGGCCTGACCTGCCAGAGCTGCATGGCGGACTTCCGCTGGCCGCTGCGCATCGACCTGGACCTGCGCCCGGTATTCAGCGAGGCCGAGGAACGGCGCCTGCTGCAGGAGTGCGAGCCCTTCCTGGTGCAGGACGATACTCTGCACCTGCACGACCTGATCGAGGAGGAATCCCTCCTTGCCATCCCCATCGCGCCGCGCTGCGAGGCCTGTGGCGGGGATTGAGGGTGGGGGATGTCCTGTCAAGCGCGCGGCCTTGCTCGGCTGCGCTTCCTGATCCGCAGGCAAGCCGGGGCACGCCATCCGTGGCGTGCCCGTCGGGTGTCGCGCGGACCTGGCGGTCCGCAAGCGCGACCCCCGACCCATGGCCGCGACTGTTCAAATAAGCGGGTAGTGTTAAGACGGGGGGTGTTTCTCCCGTCTTTTCTGCTAAAATCCGCTCCCTTTGAGGCGCAGTCCGCACCTCTGGAGTTGAGTCATGGCAGTCCAGAAATCCAAGAAATCCCGCGCCCGCCGCGGCGATCGCCGTTCCCACGACGCGCTGACCGGCCCTGCGCTGTCGGTAGACCCGACCTCGGGCGAGACCCATCTGCGCCACCACGTCACCGCCGACGGCTACTACCGCGGCAAGCGCGTGATCGCCAAGGCGACCCCGGAAGTCCCGGAAGCCTGAGCCTCATCAGACCGGGGACGCGCCCGCTCGTGATCTCCGCCTGAACCGTGTGACTGCGCCAGTCACATTAGCCATCGACGCCATGAGCGGCGACCACGGATACGCGGTCGCCGTCGAAGCTTCTCTGCGCGTGCTGGCCGAGTACCCCAATCTTCAGCTGATCCTGGTCGGTGACGAGGCCGTGCTGCGCAAGTCGCTGCGTTCGCACCACCACGCCGACGACCCGCGCCTGCAGATCCAGCCTGCCAGCGAAGTGGTGGCGATGGACGAGTCGCCGTCCAAGGCACTGCGCAACAAGAAAGACTCCTCGATGCGGGTGGCGGTCAACCTGGTCAAGGAGAAGCGCGCCCAGGCGGCGGTCTCGGCCGGCAATACCGGCGCGCTGATGGCCATCGCCCGTTTCGTCCTCAAGACCCTGCCCGGCATCGACCGCCCCGCGCTGATTTCGCCCCTGCCGGCGATCGGCGGCGTCACCCATGTGCTCGATCTCGGCGCCAACGCCGACTGCACCGCCGAGCAGCTGCTGCAATTCGCGGTGATGGGCTCGGCCCTGGTCGGCGCTTTGACCGGTGTCGAGCGGCCGCGCGTGGCCCTGCTCAACATCGGCGAGGAAGAGATCAAGGGCAACGACAACATCAAGGCGGCCTCGGCCATGCTGGCCGCCTCGCCGCTCAATTACACCGGCTACATCGAAGCCGACAGCATCTTCCTCAACCCGGTCGATGTGGTTGTCTGCGACGGCTTCGTCGGCAATGTCGCGCTCAAGGCGGGCGAGGGCGTGGCCAAGCTGATGGGCCACTTCATGCGTGAGGAATTCACCCGCAGCCTGCCGACCAAGCTGGTCGGGCTGATCGCGCGCTCGGTGCTGCGCGCTCTGGCCAAGCGCATGGACCCGCGGGTCTACAACGGCGCCAGCTTCCTCGGCCTGCAGGGCACCGTGATCAAGAGCCACGGCGGCGCCGATGCGCTGGCCTTCGCCAACGCCATCAAGGTGGCGATCCGCGAAGTGGAGAAGGACGTGCCGGCGCGCATCAGCCGCCTGCTCAGCGCCGCCCTGGTTGCGCCGCCGGTTGCCGCCGTCGCCAACAAGTAAATCCCGGCAGGTTCCATCTTGAACCGGTATCGCGCCAACCCGCGCCTGTTGCCGCTATTGCTCGCCGGCCTGGCCATGCTCGGGCCGTTCTCGATCGACACCTTCTTCCCGGCCTTCGGCCAGATGGAGCGCGAGTTCTCCATCGGCGCGGTGGCGATGCAGCAGACGCTCAGCGTCTACCTCGGCGCCTTCGCCCTGATGTCCCTGCTGCACGGCCCGTTGTCGGACGCCTACGGGCGCCGCGGCGTGATCACTTACTCGCTGCTGCTGTACCTGTGCGCCACCATCGGCTGCGCGCTGGCGCCGAGCTTCCACTGGTTGCTGGCCTTTCGCGTGCTGCAGGGCGTCTCGGCCGGCGCCGGCATGATCGTCGGCCGCGCCATCATCCGCGACCGCTACGCCGGTGCCGATGCGCAGCGCCTGATGTCGCAGGTCACCCTGATCTTCGGCGCCGCCCCGGCGCTGGCGCCCATCGTCGGCGGCTGGATTCTCTACTTCACCGGCTGGCGCTGGATCTTCTGGGCACTGAGCGGTTTCACCGTGCTGCTGGTGCTGACGGCACTGCTGGCCTTGCCGGAGACGCATCCGCGCGCGCGCCGCACGCCCATCGACCTGCGCCATCTGACGCGCACCTACCGCGCCATTGCCCGCGATACGCGCTTCATGCTGCTGGCGGCGGTGGCCAGCCTCAACTTCAGCGCGTTGTTCCTGTACATCGCCTCGGCCCCGGTGGTGGTGCTGGGCCTGCTCCATCTCAACGAGCGGCAATTCCCCTGGCTGTTCCTGCCCACCATCGGCGGCATGACGCTCGGCGCCGGCCTGTCCGGGCGCTTGGCCGGCCGCCTCAGCGCCGTGCGCACCGTCACCCTGGGTTACACCCTGATCTTCAGCGGCGCCGGCCTGGCCCTGCTACTGAACAGTTTCCTGGCGCCGGCGGTGCCCTGGTTCGTGCTGCCCATCGGCATCGGCGGCATGGGCGTATCGCTGGCCTTCCCCACGCTGACCCTGCTGATGCTCGACCGCTTTCCGGCAGTGCGTGGCGCGGCGGCTTCGGTGCAGGCGGCGATGTCGATCGCGGCGAGCACCCTGGTCGGCGGCCTGCTCTCGCCCATGGCCTCGCGCGATGGTTTGTCCCTGGCGCTCGGCTCCGTTGCACTGAGCCTCTGCGGGCTGGCCTGCTGGCTGCTGTACTGCCGCCTCACGCCGGACATCGCACCCGAGGTGCTGCTGGCTACAGCGGGGACGGATATCCCGCCCGCTCCCGCCGCAGAACAGCGTTAGCGTTTTGGTGCGGGTTTCTTCGGCACCGTCCGCACCGGGCTTTTTGCGGCCGTCTGCACCAAGGCCAGCAGCTCGTCGCAGTTATGGTCTTTGCCCAGGCCCAGCTGGATCGTCGGTATCAACGCGGCCAGCGGCGTCAGGAACACCCCCAGCACCACCGCTGCGCCGCCGCGCTCCGCCAGAACCACCGGATCCGGGTGGATGCTCGGGTCCTTCAGCGGCCCGCGGATCAGGATCGGCGCGGCCAGCGAGCCGATGTTGAAGCGCTTGGGCTCGGTGGACAGCTTGTAGTCCACCTGCTCGTCGCGCAGGTTGATGGTGCCGCTGCCGACGACGTTGGCGGCGCTGGTGTCGAAGATGAAGGTGCGCGTATCGAGCACCCCCTTGCTCAGGCCGAAGTCGGTGACCAGGCAGCGCAGCTGCGCGCGGCTGGGGATGCCCAGCGCGGAGATCACGCCGTTGCCGAAATCGAGGCCGGCCAGATCCACCAGCAGCGCCGACAGGTTGCCGCCGCTCATGAACAGCTTCAACTCGCCGTCGCCGTGCCCCAGCATCTGCGCCAGCGAGTTGCCGCTGGTGTCGATCTTGGCACTGCCGCCGATGGTGCCGGCACCCTTGAACAAGCCGGTGGATTGCATGATGCGCGACAGGTCCACCTTGCGGAAATCGACGTCGGCCACGGCATGCACCAGGTCCTGCTGGCCATCCAGTTTCAGGTTCAGCACGATCGCGCCCGTGCCCACGCCGAAGGACAGCGGCTGCAGGCTCAGATTGCCGTCTTCCACCTTGAGATTGGCCAGCAGATTGTCGAGCGGCGTGGAGTCGCTCTCGATGCGCTCGCCCTTGTAATGCACGTCGAAGTCGACCGAGCGCAGCTTCGGCAGATTGATCGGCGTGTCCGGCAGCAGCTTGCCGCTGGCATTCTGCCGGTCGTGTTCCTGCTGCTGCGATTTGCTCAGGTTGTCGGCGTTGTCCTTGCCCGGCGCGGCGCCGATGAAGCCGCGCAGGTCGGCCAGCACCACGCGCTTTGAATTCATCTCGGCTCGAAAATACGGGCGCACGCCGCCAAGCTGCACTTCGATATTGCCGGCCAGGTCGCTACTGCCCACCGCGCCGGCGAAATCGCGGAAGCGCACCTTATGTCCCTCGTAGTCGAGTTGGCCGCCGAGGTGATAGGGCGGCGTCGGCGCCAGTGGAATGCCGGTGAGCGGGTAGAGCGCTGCCAGATCGTCGCCGGACAATTCCAGCTTGAGGTCGGCCCCGCCGAATTTCAGCGGCTGCTGCAGGGTGCCCTGCAGCGACACCTTGGTGGCGCCATTGGCCAGCTTCAGGTCGACCGGATAGCGGTCGTTAGGGTCGCGCAGGCCCAGCACCGAGCCGCCGATGAAGCGGCCGCTGATCGGCTGGCCGGTGTAACGGCCATCGACGCCGACGTAGATGCTCGGCTCGCTGCCGTCCTTCGCATCCTGCGTATGTGTTTCGAGAGTGAAATCGGATTTGAGCTTCGGATCCAGAAAATGGATGTGCCCATCGCGGACCATCAGCTTGCCGATATCCACCTGCCAGGGATGGGCGCTCGGAGTGGAATCTCCACCAATGGACAGCTTCCAGTTCGGCGTGCCGGAAGGGTCGGGTTTGAGGTCTCCAACGGGATGCTCGATGTCGATCTCGGTCAGCATCGCCTTGTGGTCGAACAGCGCCCAGGGATCGATGCGGATCGCCAGGCGATCGATCGTCAGCAAGCTCGAATCCGCCGGAAATTCCTCGGGATTGGCCACTGCGACCTGGTCCAGCACCGCCTGCGGATAGCGCGACAGATGCAGGTCGAAATGCCCCAGCGTCACCCGCCGGCCCAGCGCGGCGGAAGCTTGACCTGCCACCAGCGGCCGGAACCAGTTCCAGTCCCACAGCAGCACCAGCGCCACCAGCAGCACGACCACGGCCCCGAGCACCCCAAAAAGTGATTTGGGCCAGCGACGGCGGATTGGCATGAGCGTCTCCGTTCTTGCTTATTGTAGTTATGACCGGAACCAAGGCCGGCCGTTCCCTGTGCGGTCCGCCACGCCGTGTTTCAGGCGCCTCTACAGCCACGAACCAAGCGCTGCCAGCGCTATTTCACCAGCTGATTCAGGTCCAGAATCGGCAGCATGATTGCCACCACGATGACCAGCACGATGCCGCCCATGATCACGATCACCATCGGCTCCATGATGCCCACGGTGGCGGCCACCAGGGTCTCCAGCTCGCGCTCCTGGTTGGTGGCGGCGCGGTCGAGCATCTCGTCGAGCTTGCCCGAGGCTTCGCCCGAGGCGATCAGGTGCAGCGCAATGGGCGGGAACAGGCGGCTTTCCGCCAGCGACTTGTTCAGCGCCACGCCTTCGCGCACGCGCCTGGCCGCTGCGTCCACCGCCTCGCGCATCGGCAGGTTGGTCACCACCTGCGAGCCGATGCGCAGCGCGTCCAGGATCGGCACGCCGCTGCCGAACAGGATGCCCAGGGTGCGCATGAAGCGGCCGGTGTTGCCGCCGCGCACCAGCCGGCCGATCAGCGGCAGGCGCAGCTGCTGACGATGCATCTTGCGGCGAAATTCCTCGTTGAGCATGGCGCGGTTGAACAGGAACGCCACGGCAGCGATGGCGATCGCCAGGTAGATGCCGTAGTTGCGCAGGAAGTCGCTGACGGCGATGAGGCCGCGGGTGATCGCCGGCAATTCCTGCCCGATGCTGTCGAACACGCCGACCACCTTCGGCACCACGTAGGTCATCATGGCGATGATCACGCCGATGGCCACCACCGTGAGGATCAGCGGATACATCAGCGCCAGCATCATCTTGCTGCGCATCTGCTGGCCGCGGTCGGCGTAGTCGGCCAGCCGCTCCAGCACCTGATCGAGGCGGCCGGCCTGCTCACCCGCCTCGATGGTGGCGCGGAACAGGGTAGGGAAGCCGCCCGGAAACTCGGCCAGGGCACTGGCCAGGCTGTTGCCTTCCACCACCCGCGAGCGCACGCCCAGCGTCACGCGCTGCACCCGCTTGCTCTCGCTCTGTTGCGACACCGCCGTCAGCGCCTCGTCCAGCGGCAGGCCGGAGCGGGTCAGCGTGGCCAGCTGGCGGGTGAACAGCGCCAGTTCGGTGCTGTTGATGTTGGCGCTGCCCTTGAAGTTGAAGCTGCCGCGCTTCTGCGCCTTGCCGGCGGCGACTTCATGCACGTCCAGAGGCGTCAGGCCGCGCTCGCGCAGCATCTGCCGCACCTGCCGCGGCGTATCGCCCTCGATCAGGCCCTTGCTGTTGCGCCCCGCGGCGTCCAGCGCGGTGAATTCAAAGGCAGCCATTGTTCAGTGGTCAGTGTCTAGTGGTTAGTGGTCAGTGAACGGCAGCGAAGCGCCTGCTTTTTCTGGCCACTAGCCACTAGCCACTGGCCACTGGCCACTGCTTTTTCTCATTCTTCAATCGTCACGCGCAGCACTTCGCTGAGCGTGGTGTAGCCGGCCAGCACCTTGTTGCGCCCGGACTGCAGGATGCCGGCGCTGCGCTCGCGCGCGGTGGCTTCCAGTATCTGCTCCGAAGCGTTGTCGTGGATCAGCGCTTCCAGGCGGCGGTCCACCTCGATGATCTCGTGGATGCCGCTGCGGCCGAGGAAGCCGGTGTGGCGGCACATCGGGCAGCCCACCGCCTTGTTCAGCGTCACGTCCTTGCGCTGCGGCACGCCGAGCTGCTCCAGCTCGCTCTGCTTGGGCGTGTAGGGCTGCTTGCAATGCGGGCACAGCGTGCGCACCAGGCGCTGCGCCATCAGGCCGACCAGCGAGGACGACAGCTGGTAAGGCTCCACGCCCATGTCGCGCAAGCGCGTCACCGCGCCCACTGCGGTATTGGTATGCAGCGTCGACAGCACCAGATGGCCGGTCTGCGAGGCCTGCACCGCGATCTCGGCGGTTTCCAGATCGCGGATCTCGCCGACCATCACCACGTCCGGGTCCTGGCGCAGGATGGCGCGCAGGCCGCGGGCGAAAGTCATTTCCACGCGCGCGTTGGTCTGGGTCTGACCGACGCCGTCGATGTAGTACTCGATCGGGTCTTCCACCGTCATGATGTTGCGGCTGCGATCGTTCAGCACCGACAGCGCCGAGTACAGCGTGGTGGTCTTGCCGGAGCCGGTAGGGCCGGTCACCAGCATGATGCCGTAGGGACGGTGGATGATGCGGCGCAGCGTCGCCACCTGCACCTCGTCGATGCCCAGGTGCTCGAGGTCCAGGCGCTCCGCCTGCTTGTCCAGGATACGCATCACCACCCGTTCGCTGTTGGTCCCGGTGGGGATGGTGGAGACGCGCACGTCGACCTTGCGGCCGCCGAAGGCGCGGCTGATGCGCCCGTCCTGCGGCAGGCGCTTCTCGGCGATATCCAGCTTGGCCATGATCTTGACGCGCGACACGATCTTCGGCGCCAGCGAGCGCGGCGGCGACAGCACCTCGCGCAGCACGCCGTCGACGCGGAAGCGCACGGTGACGCGGCTCTCGAACGTCTCGATGTGGATGTCCGAGGCGTTTTCCTTGATCGCCTCGACCAGCAGGCCGTTGATGAACTTGATGATCGGCGCGTCGTCGTCCGACTCCAGCAGGTCCTGCGCTTCGGCCAGCGCGGCGGACAGGCTGTCGAGGTCGGCCTGGTCCTCGGTCAGGCCGTCGGCGAGGGTGGCGCTGGCGCCGGTCTGGCCCTCATAGGTGCGCTGCAGCAGCGCGTCGAATTCTTCCGTCGTCACCGTGCGCAGGCGGATCGGCCGGCGCAGGAAGCGCCGCACCTCCTGGATCGAGTCGAGGCTGACGCCGCTTTTGCACACCAGCTCGACCACGTCGCCAAGGTCCCCTGCCACGATCAGGCCGTGGCGCTTCGCGAAGGCGAAGGGCGGGCGGCGCAGCTCGGCGGGAGTCACCTGCATTTCCATGTGTCCGGTTACCGGCTTGCCGGCGCCGGAGCGCTGGGGTTGTCGGTCGACGGTGCCGGCACCGCTGCCGACGGTCCGTCCGCCGGCGGCACGTACACCGGCGGTAGCGCTTGCGACGGCGGCGCCGCGCCGGGGGCCACGTCCGGACTCTTGCCGGGCAACGCCGATGGCGGCGGCGGCGCGGTCTGGGAGGCGGGCATATTGGACTTGTCCATATATTCTTCGTAGTGATACAGCACCGGCGGACGGCCGCCGATCAACGGCACCGGACCGTTGGAAGCATCGAGCTGCGAGCGCCGCGTATCCTCATACTTGCGCTTGGTGTAGTAATCGCCCTCGGTGCGCTCACGCAGAATCACCGGGTGGATGAAGATCATCAGGTTGCGCTTGGTGCGGTCGATGGTGCGTGACTTGAACAGGCCGCCGATCAGCGGAATATCGCTGAGCAGGGGGATCTTGTTGACCGAGTCGTTGACCTGGTCGTCGATCAGGCCGCCGATCACCAGGATCTGGCCGCCCTCGATGCTGACCGTGTTGCTCACCGTGCGCTTGTTGGTGACCAGCTGGGCGGTGCCGACGGTGCTGGCGCCGCTGGCGATGGTCGAATTTTCGAACTCGAGCTTGAGCCGGACCGTGTTGCCCTCACCGATGGTCGGAGTAATGCCCAGCTTAAGGCCGATGTCCTGGCGGTCGATGGTCTGGAACGGATTGACCGAGCCGTTGTTGGACGTGCCGGTGTTGGAGAACGAACCGGTCAGCTCCGGCACCGATTGTCCCACTTCGATCTTGGCTTCCTCGTTGTCGAGGGTCACCAGCGACGGCGTGGACAGGATATTGGTGTTGGCATCGCTGGCCAGGGCCTTGATCAGGCCGCCGAAAATCGAGCCGTCTTTGCCCGTTACGCCGACCAGCGCGGTGCCGCCGCTGCCGATCAGGCTGGCCGCAGCGCCGATCAGCGCGCTGTTGCTGGTCAGGCTGCTGCTGCTGGTGCTGGTGAGCCCTGACGAAGCCGCGCTGCCGAGGCTGGACAGGGCGCTGGCAGTGCTGGAATTGAGGATGCCGGCGGCGCCAATGGTATTCGGCTTGTAGGCGATGTAGTCGATGCCGAGCTGGCTGGATTTGTCGGCGCTGACTTCCGCGACGATTGCTTCCACCAGCACCTGCGAGCGGCGAATATCGAGCTGGGCGATGACGGAGCGCACCTGCTGCATGATCTTCGGCGGCGCGGTGATGATCAGCGAATTGGTGTCTCTATCGGCCAGCACATGCAGATCCGGGTTGCTGCCGGATCCGCCGGCCGATGCTGCGCTTGAGCTTACCGACGGAGTCGAGACGGGTGCGCTGTCTCTGCTGCTGCTGCCGAACGTCGAGGAAGATCCGGTGGAGCTGCCGAACATCGAGCCGCTTTTCGAACTGGACGACTTGCTCGGCTGCGCATTGCCCATCAACAGCGGCGCCAGGTTTTCGGCGGTGGCGTAATTGAGATACACCACCTGGGTGTCGCCCTTGTTGTTGCCGGGCTTGTCCAGCAGCTTGATCAGGCTGATCAGCTTCTCGCGCTCGGCGCGGTCGCCGCCGAGCAGCACGCTGTTGCTGCGCGGGTCGGAAATGACGGTGGTCTGCACGGCTCCCGGATCGGCCTGGCGCGCCTGCTGCGCCAGGGTGGTCAACACTTTCACGACATCGTCGGCCGCCGCATTGTCGAGATGGATCAGTTCGACGTCGCGATCGCCAGTCTGGTCCATCTGGTAGATCAGTTGCTCCAGGCGGCGCACGTTGGCGGCGCGGTCCGAGACGATCAGGCTGTTGCTCGACGTATACGCCGCCAGGTGCCCGGACTGCGCCACCAGCGGCCGCAGGATCGCCACCAGCTGCGAGGCCGAGCCGTTGTGGATATCGAACACCTTGGTGACGATGTCGTCGCCTGCCAGTCCGGCGCCGTTGAGGGAGCCGCCGCCCTCAGTGCGCGCATTGGCTTCCGGCACGATCTTGATCGACGAGCCGGACGGGATGGCGGCAAAGCCGTTCACCTCCAGCACCGACAGGAAGGTGGCGTAGACCGCGTTGGCATCCATCGGGCTGGACGAGACCACCGTCACCTTGCCCTTGACGCGCGGGTCGACCACGAAATTCTTGCCGGTGACCTCGCTGACCGTGGCGATCAGGGTGGAAATGTCGGCGTCCTTGAGGTTCAGCGTAACCTTGGCCCCGTCCTTCTCCGCCAGGGCGCCGCCGGCCAGTCCGCTGCACAGCGCCAGCACCAGGCCGCCCAGGAAGGGGCGGTACGAAATCGAACGCAGGCTCATGCTTATGGGCTCAGATTGACGTTGACGGTTTGAGATTCGCTGCCGCGCTGCACGGTCAGCGTCAGCTGGTTGGCCTGGCTCATGTCGCTGAGCAGTTGCAATGACTTGGCCGGGTCGTCCAATTGTACGCCGTTGATCGAGGTCACCACATCGCCCGGGCGCAGGCCGGCGGCGGTGAACACCGAGCGGTCGCGCCCGGGGTAGATGCGGTATCCCATCTGGCCGTTGCCGGCAGCATTGGGCGCCGGCTGCACCCGGATGTAGTCCTGCGCCTTGGCCGGGTTGGCCAGCATCTGCGCGCGGATCTGCGCCAGCGACGCGGCGGCGCCGCTGTCGACGTCGGCCACCGCCAGCGGCGCATCGCTGGAATTCGGCTGGTCCTTGTCCAGGCGCAGCGTTTCCAGCTGGCCGTTGCGCGACAGCACCACGCGATCCGGAAAGATCGCCGTGAGCGTCACGCCCGAGGCCACGGCATCGTTGATCGAATACGGCTTCTCGTCGCCGCTGCCGGCAATCAGGGCGCGCGAGGCGGCCTTGTTCTTGTTGTTGGCGAGGATGCCGAGCAGGGTCAGGTTGAGCTGGGTGTCGGGCGCATTACGGATCTTGTCCAGGCCCGGAGTGGCCGATGCCTGGTACTGGCCGAACAGGTGCGCACCGCTGATCCGGTTCAGGTCGAGCTGGTTGGCCGGATCGGGCGCGCTGGCCAGCGCCGGGGCGGCCTGCCATGCTGCCGCTGCCGGGGTGGGCAGCAGCGCCCAGATCAGCTGCGCCAGCAGGCGGGCGATGATCACGGCCAGCACCAGATCCACCGCCGAAGGCAGCCAGCGCGCATAGCGCTCGTACAAGGGCGCCAGGGTTTTGGGCAGTGCGGACCAGTCCCGCAGGGTCATGGAAGTCATTGCGGCATCATAGCGGGCGTTTGGAAGGCGCGGAAACTTTCCGTTAAGGTTGAGTCGATTTGCCCCATCGAAGGCGCTGGCAGCGGTCCCGGTAGTGGTCATAAACTGGACTTTTCTGGGGACCTTTCTGGGGGGTAGGCAGCACTGCCGGGGGGCGCAGAATAGCCGCCTTGAGTGGCAGCAACATTTCGGGGAAGGGGATGACGCAGAAGATTTGGTTCCGGCTGGGGATCAGCGCCGCCGTGTTTCTGCTGTTCTTTCTGCAGGTCAAGGGCGTCTACGGGCACACCCTGCTCGACCAGATGGAGGCGTTCAGCTACGACGCGCGCCTGCTGCTGACCTTGCCGCGGACCGTCGACAAGCGTGTCGTCATCGTCGATCTGGATGAAAAGACCTACGCCACCGAAGGCTGGCCCTGGCCGCGCACCAAGGTGGCGGAACTGGTGCGGCAGCTGTTCGACCATTACAACGTGCGGGTGCTCGGCTTCGACGTCGATTTCCAGGACGCCGACGCCACCGCCGGCGGCCAGCTGCTCGACAACCTGGCGCAAGGCCCGCTCGCCGACCTGCCCGGTTTCGCCGCC
>FTIF01349096.1_pt1 | contig 18094 bp, 13 predicted proteins | sample 1658001 | NCBI WGS metagenome assembly FTIF01 (sample SAMEA3914789, study PRJEB12502) | metagenome | biome: forest; material: soil | place: Canada | collected 2011-07-03 | depth 0.3 m | reverse complement strand
ATCGGCACCTCGGAAGTGGAGCATGTGCTGGCGACCCAGACCCTGCGCCAGCGCAGGTCCAAGAACATGCGGGTATGGTTCGACGGCTCGCCGGGTCCCGGCGTTGGCGCCAAGGACTACGCCCTGGCCATGATCGGCCGCATCGGCACCAGCGGCGGCACCGGCTATGTGATCGAATATGCCGGCGAGGCCATCGAGGCCCTGTCGATCGAAGAGCGCATGACCCTGTGCAATCTCAGCATCGAGGGCGGCGCCCGGGCCGGGCTGATCGCCCCGGACGAGAAGACCTTCGCCTATCTGATGGGCCGGCCCGCGGCGCCCAAGGCGGGGGGGTGGGAAATGGCCCTGGCCTCGTGGAAGGCCTATTTCTCCGATCCCGACGCCCATTTCGACCGCGAGGAGCGGATCGATGTGGCCTCGCTCAAGCCCATGGTCACCTGGGGCACCAGCCCCGAGGACGTGGTGGCGGTGGACGGGCGCGTGCCCGATCCCGACGATTTCGACGGCGACAAGGCCGAGCAGGTCCGCCGGGCGCTGGACTATATGGGCCTGACCCCCGGGCAGCCGATCGCCGCGGCCCGCATCGACCGGGTGTTCATCGGCAGCTGCACCAACAGCCGCATCGAAGACCTGCGCGCCGCCGCGACCATCGCGCTCAAGGCCCTGAGCAAAGGCCAGAAGGTCGCCGCGCACGTCTCGGCCATGGTCGTGCCGGGCTCGGGACTGGTAAAGGAGCAGGCCGAGGCCGAGGGGCTGGACGAGATCTTCCGCGAGGCCGGATTCGACTGGCGCGAGCCGGGCTGTTCCATGTGCCTGGCCATGAATCCCGACAAACTGGCGCCCGGCGAGCGCTGCGCCTCGACCTCGAACCGCAATTTCGAAGGTCGCCAGGGACGCGGCGGCCGCACGCACCTGATGAGCCCAGCCATGGCCGCCGCCGCCGCCTTCGCCGGCCACATCGCCGACGTGCGGGAATTGGGATGACGGCTTCAGGGCCGCTGGCCCATGACTGACGGCGCCAAGAAGACCGGCTGGCTCAAACGCCTGACCGAGGGGCTGTCGCGGTCCTCCAAGCAGATGACCGAACAGGTGGTGTCGGTCTTCGCCAAGAAGCCGCTCGACCAGGCCATGCTGGACGAGCTCGAGGAAATGCTGATCGAGGCCGATCTCGGCCCTCGCGCCGCCGCTCGCATCACCGAGGCCTTTGGCAAGGCGCGCTTCGGCCGCGAGGCCAGCGAGCGCGAGGTCAAGGAAAGCCTGGCCGAGGCCATCGGCGAGGAACTGGTCGCCCGGCAGGGCCGGTTCGATCCCTTGGGCGGCCCTCGGCCCTATGTGGTGCTGTTCGTGGGCGTCAACGGCTCGGGCAAGACCACCACCCTGGGCAAGATCGCCGCCGACCTCACCGGGCGCGGGGCCAAGGTGCTGATCGTCGCCGGCGACACCTTCCGCGCCGCCGCGGTCGAACAGCTCAAGGTGTGGTCCGAGCGCGCGGGCGCCAGCTTCATTTCCAGGCCCACCGGCGCCGACGCCGCGGGCCTGGCCTTCGACGCGGTGCAACAGGCCAGGGACCAGGGCTTCGACGTGGTGCTGATTGACACCGCCGGGCGGCTGCAGAACAAGACCCACCTGATGGACGAGCTTTTGAAGATCGTGCGGGTGCTGAAGAAGTTCGATCCGGACGCGCCGCACGAGACCCTGCTGGTGCTCGACGCCACCGTGGGCCGCAACGCCCTGGCCCAGGAAAACATCTTCGGCAACACCGCCGGCGTCACCGGCATCGTCATGACCAAGCTGGACGGCACCGCCCGCGGCGGGGTGCTGGTGCCGGTGGCCCAGGCCTCGGACGCGCCGATCAAGCTGATCGGGGTCGGCGAGGGAATCGACGACCTGCAGGATTTCGACGCCCTCGCCTTTTCGCGCTCTCTGGTGGGTCTGGACGCAGCCTGATGGCCATCAATTCCAAAGCGCACCCCTATATTCGGGCGGTGGTCGACTATGGCGGCATCGCCGCCTTCGCCGCGGCCTTTTTTCTGCGCCTGAGGTTCGTCGCGGCCTCCAACGCCCTGGGCTGGAGCCTGGCCATGGGCGGTCATGGGCCGCGCGACCTGACGGCGGCCACCTGGTGGCTGGTGATCGGCTCGGCGGCCAGCCTGCTGGTCGGCCTGATCGTGGAACGGCGCGTAGCGCCCCTGCCGCTGATCGCCGGCGGCTTCGCCCTGGTGTTCGGAACCCTGACCCTGGTGCTGCACGATCCCCGGATCATCAAGCTCAAGCCGACGGCCACCAATCTGGTGTTCGCCGCCGCCTTGTTCGGTGGCCTGGCGACTCGCCGCAATCCGTTGAAGTGGCTGCTCGGCGACGCCCTGGCCCTGCCCGACGCGGTGTGGCGAACCCTGACGATCCGCTATGGCCTGTTCTTCCTGTCCATGGCCGCCTTGAACGAGGTCATCTGGCGCACCCAATCGGATGCGGTCTGGGTCAGTTTCAAGGTTTTCGGCTTCACCCTCCTGGCGGTGCTGTTCTCGTTCACCCAGGTGCCGCTGATGATGAAATATCTGCACACCCATGAACCGCCGCCCCCGCCGACGGAATAAAACCTGGCCCGAGTCATCCCCCGTGCACGGAAGATTGTGTCGTTAAACCGACGCATCCCGATGCTAGATTGCGTGTAAACAATGCGAGGACTTGCGACCATGCCTAAGGTTAAGGCCAAGGGTGAAGGTAAGAAGGGCGTCAAAAAGATCGAGGTGGGCAAGGCGCTCGAACGTTCGCCCAGCCACCTTCTGCACCGGGCGCTTCAAGTGGCCTTGGATATCTATGCCGAGGAGATCGGACCGGACGCCGTCACCCAGCGCCAATACGCCGTGCTGTCGGCGGTGGCGGCGCACGAAGGCCTGACCCAGACCGACCTGGTTCGCACCACCGGCATCGATCGCTCGACCCTGGCCGATCTGGTGGCCCGGATGATCGGCAAGAGCCTTCTGGCCCGCGAGCGTTCGGCGTCCGACGCCCGCGCCAATACCGTGCGTCTGACCGAACAGGGCCGTGCGGCCCTCGACCTGGCCGAGCCGCGGGTCTCCGCGGCGGACACCCGCATTCTCAAACTGCTGCCGTCGCGCAAGCGCGACGCCTTTCTCGACGTGCTCAAGGACATGAGCCGGGCCGCTGAAGGCCTGGTCGAGACCGAGATCGAAGCGACGCCCGCCGCCAAGGGCAAGAAGAAAGACAAGGCCGCGAAATCAGCCAAGGCCGACAAGGGCAAGACGCCGAAGCTGGAAAAGGCCCCCAAGGCGGAAAAGCCAGCCAAGGCCGCGAAGGTGGAAGGCGCCGCTCCGGCCAAGGCTCCCAAGCCTGCCAAGGCGGATAAAGCCAAGAAGCCGAAAAAGGCCGCAAGCCTGGAGTCGGTCGAGGCCTAGGCTGTTTTAAGGCGCGCGGTCATCCCGACGGCGATTAGACCTTGATATCCAACAATGACCCGGGCCGCAGGATCCGCGTGGGCTGTTCCGGTTGGACGGCCTCCGCGCGCAGGCGGGTGACCGCGGGCTGGACGGCGGTGGGCTGGACTCTCGGGGCGGCGGTGGGCGCGACCGGCGCGCCAGCCTTGTTCAGGGCGGCGTCGAAAAAGGCCTTTTGCGCAGCCGCGCGGGCGCCGCTCGCCGGGGTGGTCCGGGCGGGAAGCTGCGGCGTCGAGCCGGGGCGGATTGGTGGGATGGCCAAGGAATCACTTCCGAGCGCGTGCTGCGGGAAACACCGCAACAGTTAAGAACTATGGTTACCGAGACGTTAACGCTTCGGAGCCGCGCGCTCAAGCAACTGTTCGGCGGTGTCCGCCGTCAGGGGTTCGGCGACCTTGGCCAGGATCACGCCGTTGGCGCCCACCAGATAGGTTTCCGGCACGCCGGAGACGCCGAACTCGACCCCCGCCCGGCCATCGCGGTCGACCAGGGTTTCGGCATAGGGGTCGCCATATCGGGCCAGATGGGCGCGGGTCTTGGCCGGATCGTCTTTCCACGCCACGCCGATGATCCGCACACCCTCGGCCTTGAGGGCCATGAGGGTCGGCTGTTCCTGGATGCAGGGCACACACCACGAGGCGTAGAAATTGACCAGGGTCGACGGCGGCGCGGCGTCGTGCAGCCGCACCGGCGCGCCGCCCGCCAACGGCGGCAGGGTCACGTCGGGCAGGGGCTGGCCGACCCGGGCATTGGGGATGTAGTGTGGATTGTGGTGCAGGCCGTAGGCGGCGAACACCGCGCCGAGCCCGGCCAGGGCCGCCAGCGGCAGGATGGCGATCCACCGCTTCACGGACGCGTCTCCGCTTCACGCCGCAGGACCTCGCGCCGCCAGCGCCGGGCGTTGAGCAGGCTGCTGACGATCAGCACCAGGAACACCAGAGCGCTGAGAGCGTAGGCGGACCAGACGAAGACCGCATATTTGCCGGCGTTGAAATCCAGCATCTCAGCCCACCGCCCGCAGGGCCAGCACATTGGCCCGGCGGCGCCAGACCTCGGCCCGGATGCGCACCAGCCACAGGGCGCCGAAGGCGGCGGTATAGGCGAGCGCCAGGGTCAGGAGCGGGATCAGATAGACCGGCGGCATGGCCGGGCCGCCCTTGCGAAACACCGACGAGCCCTGATGCAGGGTGTTCCACCAGACCACCGAATAATGCACGATCGGCAGATTGATCAGCCCGACCAGGGCCAGGATCGAGCAGGCCCTCGCCGCCTTGGCCTCGTCGTCTATGGCCGCCTGCAGGGCCATATAGCCCAGGTAAAACAGGAACAGGACGAGCACGGAGGTCATGCGCGCGTCCCACTCCCACCAGGCGCCCCACATGGGCCGTCCCCACAGCGAGCCGGTGGCCAGGGCCAGAAGCGTGAAGCCGGCGCCCAGGGGCGCGGCGGCGCGGGCGGCGGCGTCGGCCAGGGACAGGCGGAACACAAGGCCCAGAAAACTGGCCACGCCCAGGCAGCCATAGGCGAACAGGCTGAGCCAGGCCGCCGGCACATGGATGAACATCAGGTGGACCGTATAGCCCTGCTGGTAGTCCGGCGGGGCGGCGAAGTCGAACCACAGCCCGACCCCGATCAGGATCGCGGCGATCGCGCCCAGCACGGGCGCCGCCCAGGCCGAAAAGGCCATGAAGCGCTGGGGATTGGTCAGGAAGGCGATCATGGGGCGTCTTCTAGATCAGGATGGGGCCAAGCTGAATCACTAATCCACCGGGAAAGGTTCAACGCTCTCGCGGAGTCGTCCTCGCGCCTCATGACAGGGCGTTGCGGCAAGCCGCGGCCATGGCGAAGGGGCCGATGGCCACGAAGGCCAGGCTATAGGCGATCAGCAGCATCAGGCCTGTCTTCCAGTCCAGGCCCGAGGCGAAGGCCTCGATGGCCCCGGCGCCGAAAATCACCGGCGGGGGGAACAGGGGCAGGACGATCACTGCGATCAGCACGCCGCCGCGCCGGCTGCCCAGGCTGAGCGCTGCGCCCACGCCGCCGCAGAAGGAAAAGCCGAGCCCGCCGGCCAGGGCCGCGACCACGGTCAGGGGCGCCAGGCGCAGGGGCGCGCCGAGCGCGGTGGCGACCACAGGCGCCAGCAGGGCCAGGGGCGCGCCGGTGGTGATCCACTGCGCCAGGCACTTGGCGAAGGCCGCCGCCTCCAGGGGCGCAGGGCCCAGGGCCAGCAGATCCAGCGCCCCATCCTCAAAATCCCGCTCGAACAGGCGCTCCAAGGACAATAGCGAGGAGACCGCCAGGGCCAGCCAGGCCGAGCCCGGGGCCACGGCCGCCAGGCGGGCCGGTTCTGGTCCGGCGGCCAGGGGCAAGAGGGTCGCCATGGCCAGGTAGAAGGCCAGGGCCAGCATGGGCCCGCCGCCACGGCCCCAGCTGAGCGCCAATTCGCGCTGGATCAGCGCGCCCAACCCTTTCACGCGCCGATCTCCAAGCCACGCGCGGGAATCGGCAAAGGATCGTGCACCGCCGCCAGGATCAGGCCGCCGCCGGCCAGGTGTTCGCTCATCAGCTCGCCGACGCCGGCGCGGCGCGCCACATCCAGCGGCGCCAGGGGTTCGTCCAGCAACCACAGCCGGCGCGGGCTGGCCACGAGCCGCGCCAGGGCCAGACGCCGCCTCTGGCCGGCCGACAGCTTGCGCACCTCCAGCTCGCGCAATCGCTGCAACTCCAGGCGCTCACAAGCAGCTTCGGCGCTTCGCCGCGTGCCGCCGGTCCAGCGCACCTGGAACAGCAGTTCCTCCCAGGCGGTGCGGCCGGATTTGAGGCCGTCCTGGTGGCCGATGAAATGCAGGTCCCGCCCGCGGGCGTCCTCGGCGTCGAGCCCGCCCTCGCCGCCGGCGAAGGTCACGGCTCCAGCCATGGGGCGAATCAGGCCGGCGATGGCGCGCAGCAGGCTGGTCTTGCCAGCGCCGTTGCGCCCGGTCAGGGCCACGGCCTCGCCGGCCGCAAGATCGAGGCTCAGCCCCTCGAACAGGACACGGTCGCCGCGCGCGAGGGACAGGTCCGACACGGACAGGCGGGTGATCATGAGAACGGCGGAAGGCGAATAAAGAACCGCTCCCCCGCATGGACGGCAAGCAAGGTCGAGGCTATGAAACCTTCGGCCGTGCGGGCCCTACGCCGCGCAGGGACGGACGCTGTGTGTCCGCCTCGAGAAGCGCGCGACCCCGCCACCGGTTTTCGGACGGCCCTGAACAGAGAGAAAGGTTCCTTTCCATGCCGTCCAACGACAGCTTGAACACGCGCCGCGACCTGACGGTCGGTGACAAGACCTATGCTTATTACAGCCTCCCGGCCGCGGAGGAAGCCGGTCTGACCGGTATCTCTCGCCTGCCCGCCTCCATGAAGGTGCTCCTGGAAAACCTGCTGCGCCATGAAGACGGCAAGTCGGTCGGTCCGGAAGACCTCAGGGCGATCGCTGCCTGGCTGGAAAACCGCGGCGCGGCCCAGCACGAAATCAGCTTCCGCCCCGCGCGGGTCTTGATGCAGGACTTCACCGGCGTGCCGGCGGTGGTTGACCTGGCCGCCATGCGCGACGCCATGACCCAGCTGGGCGGCGATCCGGAGCGAATCAATCCGCTGAACCCGGTGGACCTGGTCATCGACCACTCGGTGATGGTCGACAATTTCGGCACGTCCAAGAGCTTCACCCAGAATGTCGAGCGCGAATATGAGCGCAACCTGGAGCGCTACCGCTTCCTGCGCTGGGGCTCGTCGGCCTTCAACAATTTCCGCGTCGTGCCCCCCGGCACCGGCATCTGCCACCAGGTGAATCTGGAATATCTGGCCCAGACCGTCTGGACCCTGGCCGAGGGCGAAGGAACCCTGGCCTATCCCGACACCGTGGTCGGCACCGACAGCCACACCACCATGATCAACGGCCTGGCCGTGCTGGGTTGGGGCGTGGGCGGCATCGAGGCGGAGGCGGCCATGCTGGGCCAGCCGATTCCCATGCTGATCCCCGAAGTGATCGGCTTCAAATTCACCGGCAAGCTGCCGGAAGGCGCCACCGCCACCGACCTGGTGCTGACCGTCACCCAGATGCTGCGCAAGAAGGGCGTGGTCGGCAAGTTCGTCGAATATTTTGGCCCCGGCCTGTCCAGCCTGACCCTGGAAGACCAGGCGACCATCGCCAACATGGCCCCGGAATATGGCGCCACCTGCGGCTTCTTCCCGGTCTCCCAGTCCACGATCGACTATCTGGCCGCCACCGGCCGGCCGGCCGAGCGGGTCGCCCTGGTCGAAGCCTACGCCAAGGCCCAGGGCCTGTGGCACGAGGAGGGTGCGGCCGACCCGGTGTTCTCCGACACCCTGGAGCTTGACCTTTCCGAAGTGCTGCCGTCCCTGGCCGGGCCCAAGCGGCCCCAGGACCGGGTGTTGCTGTCCGAAGCCGCCGTCAAGTTCGCCGAGGCCCTGACCGGCGAGTTCGGCCGTCCGAGCGATGCGGAACGCACCCCTGTGGCCGGTGAAAAATTCGACGTGGGCGACGGCGACGTGGTGATCGCCGCCATCACCTCCTGCACCAACACCTCCAACCCCAGCGTGCTGATCGCCGCCGGCCTGCTGGCCAAGAAGGCGGTTGAAAAAGGCCTGAAGGTCAAGCCTTGGGTCAAGACCTCGCTGGCCCCCGGTTCGCAGGTGGTCACCGACTATCTGGCCAAGGCCGGGGTGACCAAGTCGCTGGACGCCCTGGGCTTCAACCTGGTCGGCTATGGCTGCACCACCTGTATCGGCAATTCCGGTCCCCTGCCGCCGGCGATCTCCGACGCGGTTCAATCAGGCGACCTGGTGGCCGTGAGCGTCCTGTCCGGCAACCGTAATTTCGAAGGCCGCGTCAATCCCGACGTGCGCGCCAACTATCTGGCCTCGCCACCCCTGGTGGTGGCCTACGCCCTGGCCGGCACCATGAAGCTGGACCTGACCACCGAGCCCCTCGGCCTGGGCAAGGACGGCGAGCCGGTGTTCCTCAAGGACATCTGGCCGACCTCGGCCGAGATCGCCGCCCTGCAGCGCAAGGCGGTGACCAATGAGATGTTCGCCAAGCGCTATGGCGACGTGTTCAAGGGCGACAAGCATTGGCAGGGCATCAAGGTCGCCGGCGGCCAGACCTACGGCTGGGACTCCGGCTCGACCTATGTGCAGAACCCGCCCTATTTCGAAAACCTGAAGATGGAGCCGACCCCGGTCACCGACATCGTCGAGGCCCGGGTGCTGTCGATCTTCGGCGACTCCATCACCACCGACCACATCTCCCCGGCCGGTTCGATCAAGGCCACATCCCCCGCCGGCCAGTTCCTGTCCGAACGCCAGGTGCCGCAGAGCGAATTCAACTCCTACGGCGCCCGGCGCGGCAATCACGAAGTGATGATGCGCGGCACCTTCGCCAATATCCGCATCAAGAACCGCATCACCCCCGACATCGAGGGCGGGGTGACCAAGCATTTCCCCTCCGGCGACATCATGTCGATCTATGACGCGGCCATGCGCTACCAGTCCGAAGGCCGGCCCCTGGTGGTGTTCGCCGGCAAGGAATACGGCACCGGCTCGTCGCGCGACTGGGCGGCCAAGGGCACCAAGCTTTTGGGCGTGCGGGCGGTGATCGCCGAAAGCTTCGAGCGCATCCACCGATCGAACCTGGTGGGCATGGGCGTGCTGCCGTTGCAGTTCAAGGTCGACGGCTGGCAGAAGCTGAACCTGACCGGCGAGGAGATCGTCTCCATCCGCGGCCTGAACGACCTCAATCCGCGCCGCACCCTGACGGTGGAGCTCTATCGCGCCTCGGACGGCCGGATCGCCCGCTTTCCGGTGATCTGCCGCATCGACACCCCGACCGAGCTCGACTATTTCAAGCAAGGCGGCGTGCTCAACTACGTGCTGCGCAACCTCGCGCGGGGCGAAGCGGCCTAGCGGGTTCGCCACAGCCCTATTCGTCAGTGAACCCCTCCATCCCGCGCGCGGTCATTCCTTTCCCATCGGGAGAGGAAGGCCGCGCGAGGGGCCGGGATGGCGAATGCGGCGCGTCTGGTCCCCCCCGTCTTGCGCCCCATGCTCAAGCTCACGGCCTCGTGAGGCGCGCAGCCGGGGCAAACTCGGCTATGTGCGGCGCAATGCGTAGGATGGCGTTTGCACTCTTGGGTCTGGCCACCGCGGCCCTGGCGACGCCGGCCGCGGCGCGAACCCCTGTCGTGGTCGAGCTGTTCACCAGCCAGGGCAGCTCGTCCTGCGTCAAATCCGGCGATGTCCTGGCAGAACTGGGCGACAAGCCGCCCATTCTGGCCCTGACCTTCGACGTGGACTACTGGGACTATCTGGGCTGGGCCGACAGCTTCGCCAAGCCGGAATTCAGCAATCGCCAGCGGGCCTATATGCAGCCCCTGGGCCTGCGCGAGGTCTATACCCCCCAGCTGGTTATCGACGGGGCGGTGGAGACGGCGGCGGTATCATCCGACAAGATCGCGCCCCTGATCAAACAGGCGGCGCGCAGCCATGTTGCGCCGCCCCAGATCCAGTTCGGCAAGGGCCGCGTCTCCATCGGCTCGGCCGGCAGGGTCAAGGGCGGCGGCGAGGTCTGGCTGGTGCGCTATGATCCCAAGGACCAGTCGGTTCAGGTCAGGACCGGCGAAAACCGCGGCCAGACCCTGGTGGAGCACAATGTGGTGCGCGACCTGGTCCGGCTGGGCGCCTGGAACGGCCGGCCCAAGGCCTTCCGCCTGCCCGACCCCTCCGCCGATGGCCTGAACACCGTGGTCCTGGTCCAGGGCGCCCATGGCGGGCGGATCCTGGCCGTGGGGCGGCCCTGACGGCGGGGACCTCTGGGTTACGCCGGGTCACGATGCTTGACAGCCGCTGGGTGACAGTCCCTAAGCGCGCCGCTGGCCCATCCGATCAAACCTGCCCGGGAACACCCATGCTTGACGATCTCCTCGCCAACAACCGCGCCTGGTCGGCCAAGAAGACCGCGGTCGACCCCGACTTCTTCCATCGGCTGGAACGCCAGCAAAGCCCGGAATATCTGTGGATCGGCTGCTCCGACAGCCGGGTGCCGGCCAATGAGATCGTCGACCTGGATCCGGGCGAGCTGTTCGTCCACCGCAATGTCGCCAATCTCGCCCCGCCCCAGGACGCCAACTATCTGTCGGTGCTGCAGTTCGCGGTCGAGGTGCTCAAGGTCAAACACATCATGGTGGTCGGCCATTATGGCTGCGGCGGCGTGGCGGCCGCCGTCGACGGAAAACGCCGCGGCCTGGTCGACCACTGGCTGCATCCGATCCGCGAGGTCTATGCCGAGCACCGCCACGACCTGGAGGCCCTGCCTGAAGGCCGGGCGCGGATGGACCGCCTGTGCGAACTGAACGTGATCCGCCAGGTGCGCAATGTGGCCTCGGACGTCTTCGTGCAGGACGCCTGGGCCCGCGGCCAGATCCTGTCGGTGCACGCCTGGGTCTATTCCCTGGCCAATGGCCTGGTGACGGACCTGGGCGTGACGATCAGCGGGCTCGAGGATCTGGAGCGCCTGGGGCGGGGTTAGACTTCCTCAATTCTCCTTCACCCGCACCCGGGCTGTGACGGTCCGGCCCTGGTCGTCCGCCACCGCCAATCGATAGAACCCGCCCGCCGCCGGCCGCCAGACCACCTGGCCGCTGTCGGGATCAGCCTTGAGCGGCGCGCCGTCCACATACCAGGACAAATGATCGCCGATCGCCGCCAGGACCAGGCCCCGCGACGCCGGTCCTAGCCCATCCGCCTGAACCACGGCGCCATCGGGCGGAAAGATCAGCCTGGGGCCGTCGATTTGCTGCGCCAGGCGCGTGAGGGCGGCGGGGGCCTGTTTCGGCGCGATGGGATGGGCGGCGGATCCCGGCGCAGCCAGGGCGTCGGCGGTGTCGAACAGCAGGGGCAGGGCCGCATCGCGCCCGGTCAGGCCGCCGCGCGCGCCGCCATCGGCCCGGCCGGTCCACACCACCAGGGCGTAGCCCCCGGCGACCCCGGCGGCCACCGCGTCGCGATAGCCGTAGGAGGTGCCCGTCTTATAGGCCATGCGCGGGCCGCCCTGGGTCAGGGCGGCGGGGGCACGGCCCTTGGGCGCCGGGGTCTCGCGCAGAATGTCGAGGATCTGGCCGGCGGTGGTTGCGCGCACCAGGCGCACGCCGGGCTGGACCGGCCTCAACGCCGCCTCGGCCTCGGTGAAGGCCAGGGGCTTGGCCAGACCGCCGTCGCCCAGGGCGGCATAGAGCACGGCCAGGTCCCTCAAGCTGATCCCCTCCCCGCCCAGGGCCAGGGACAGGCCGGGATCGCTGAACCCCGCCTGAGGCCGCACCAGTGTCACGCCCGCCGCTTCCAGGCGGCTCAGGAACACCCGGGGACCGATGCGGTCGAGGGTTTCCACCGCCGGCATGTTCAACGAATAGTTCAGCGCCTCGCCGGCGGTCACCGCGCCGTGGAACACCCGGTCGAAATTCTCCGGCTGATAGTCGGCGAAGCGGCGCGGCTGGTCCTGGATCATCGTGTCGGGCGCCGCGATCCCGTCGTCGAAGGCGAAGGCGTAGATGAAGGGCTTGAGCGCCGAGCCGGGCGAGCGCAGGGCGCGGGTCATGTCCACCCAGCCGCCGGGCCGGTCCAGCCCGGCCGAGGCCACGGCCGCCCGCACCGCACGGGTCTTGATCTCAACCACCAGGATCGCGGCCGTGGCGCGCGGCCCTTGCGCCTGGGCCGTGCTGGCGGCCAGGGCCTCCAGCCGCCTTTGCAGCGCGGCGTCCAGGGTCGAGGTCACCGTGGCCTGATCCGGCGGCGCGGCGCGGGCCAACTGGGCGGCCAATTGCCAGGCCAGGGCGGGAAACGGTGAGCGGCCGGGCAGAGGGTCTGCGACCGCCTCCCGGGCCTGTTCGGCGTCCAGATTGCGGCTGCGGACCAGCTTGGCCAGGACCTGGTCGCGGGCCAGGCGCGCCATCTGGGGCCGCCGGTCGGGCCGCCGCGCCTCGGGCGCCTGGGGCAGGGCGATCAGCAGGGCCTGTTCGCTGTCGGTCAGGCTCTCCGGCCCATGGCCGAAATAGGCCAGGGAAGCGGCGCGCACCCCCTCCAGATTGCCGCCATAGGGAGCCAGGGTCAGATACAGAGCCAGGATCTGGCGTTTGTCGAACCGCCCCTCCAGCTGCGCCGCGCGGGCCATCTCGATCAGCTTGGCCGCCACGGTGCGGCGGCGAGGCTCCAGCAGGCGCGCGGTCTGCATGGTCAGGGTCGAGGCGCCCGAACGGGCGTGGCCGGTGACCACCGCCGCCGCCGTGGCCCGGGCGAGCGACAGGGGATCGATCCCCAGATGCAGGTAGAAGCGCGCATCCTCGATCCGGACCACCCGTCTCAGAAAGGCCGGGTCGGTGCGGGTCAGATCGGCCCGCAGCCGCCAGCGCCCCTTTTCGACGGGCAGGGCGCGCAGCCAGGCGCCGTCATGGTCCAACACCACGGCCGACGACCGCTCGGCCCGGCGCAGATCCGGCGGGAAGGCCAGATCCAGGGTCAGGAGGGCCGCTTCAGCCGCGACAAGGCCGATCAGCCCAAGGACGATACGGCGGATCAAGGCGCCCTCACAACCCCGGAGCCTGCACCACCGCGCGCCCGCCGGCCGAGCGGGCATGGACGCCCGGCCGGTACATGTCGCGGGCCTCCACCCCTGGCAGATAGAAGCTGCCCGGCGTCACCGCGCGCGCCACATAGGCCACGGCGAAGGGCTTGCCCCCGGCCAGGGTCATGGCCGCCACATAACGATCATCCCGCGCTTCCTGGGCGCTGGGCGCGTCCAGCTTGCCCAGGAAGCTGTAGGGACCATTGGAGGACCCCTTGCCGCCGTCACCCTGGGCGTCGTCGGGGCCGAGCTTGGCCTCGATCTCGAGCCCGGCCGGCAGGGGATCGTCCAACACCAGGGCGGTGGCGCGGCCCTGGTGCGATTGGCCCGACAGCCGGACGATCACCCGCTCGCCCTGGGCCAGTCTGGACAGGTCCGCTCGCCCGCCGCTCAAGGTCCAATAGCTGGCCTCCACACTCAGGCCCTGGCTGTCGGCGGCGGGCGAGGTCAGGGGCGTGCCGCGCACGGTGACGGTGCGCCAGATGGCCCCGGTCCCGGCGTTGGTGAACCGGGCGTCGGCCAGGCGACCCACCGACCAGCGCGGCGCTCCAGCGGCGGGATCCATGGCATAGGCCCCGGTGACGGCGAGCCTTGGCCTGCCCGACACGGCCAGCATGGCGTGCGCCGCCTGCAGCAACCGCGCCTGCTCCTGGGTGTTAAGCTGGTCCGGGTCCTTGACCACGCCGGCCAGACGGTCCTGCAAGCTGCGACCGATAGCGGTCTCACCGGCCTCGTAGGCATAGGCGATCACCCCGGCGAGGTCGCGCAGAGGGCTTTGATACCAGTCGCTCTCGTCCTTGTAGCTCAGGGCCTGGACGGCCTGGACCAGGCTGTCGTGGGCCCTGGCCCTGTCGCCCATCATGGCCAAGCCAGCCCCGACCTGGGCCTTGGCCAGGGGCGAGGCCTCGGTCTTCATCTGCACGTCATGCCACCAGCGCAGCCGGGCCAGGTCGCCACGCCCCGCCTTGGCCAGCACATAGAGGGCATAGGCCGAAGCCCGGCTGCGCATGCGCTGGGTGGCCGCCTGGGACTCCGCGGGCGATCCGCCCCACCAGGCCGGATAGTTGAGTTCATAGCCCACCGAGGCGAAGCCTTCGGGTCGGGAGATCTGGCGCATGGCCCCCAGGGCCCGCTCATAGGCGCCGTCGGGAATCACCGCCCCCTGCGCCTTGGCCTGCACGATCAGGTCGGTGGCGTAGGCGCCGAGCCAGGCGTCCGCTTCGCCATCGCCCACGCGCCAAAGCCCGAAGGCGCCATCCAGGCTCTCGCGGTCCAGCAGGCGGCCGATGGCGTCGTCCAACGCCGCTGTGGAGCGCCGGACCCTGGGATCGCTCGACAGTTCCGCCGCATAGAGCAGAGGATAGGCGGTCGAGGTCAGTTGTTCGGTGCAGCCATAGGGATAGCGATTCAGGGACAAGGCGATGGCCCCGGGGTCAAAGCCGCGGAACGGCGAATAGCCCACCTGCAGGGTGACGCTGCCCGCCGCCAGGCCCCGCATCAACTCGGGCGCAGGGGTGTAGCTCTCGCCGGGCCCTTGCAGGGCTGTGGTCATGCGGGTCACCGGTCCCCAGCCCAACCGAGTCTGCAATGGATAGGTCTTGGAGGTGGTGAAGCCTGGGCCATTGACGGTGAAGCCCACGGTGCTAATCCCCGAGATGCTGGGCGCGATCAGCGGCGCATGGGCGGCCAGCCGCTGGCCGCGGGCCAGCGGATATAGTTTCTGGAACGGCGCCAGGACCCCGCCCTGGGAGAACAGCCTGGCCATGTAGTCGCCGGCGCGGCCCTCCAGATTGTGCAGCTCCAGGGTCGCCCAGGCGCGGTCGCCCGGGGCCAGGAAGCGCGGCAGGTTGAGGTCGGCCACCACCGGCTGACGCACGGTCACCGCCTGGGCGTTCGAACCCACCGCCTGATCGGTCCAGGCCACGGCCATGATGCGCAGCTCGCCATTGAAGTCGGCCGCGGGGAGTTTGACCACCACCTTGCCGTCGGCGCCCGTATCCACCACCCCCGACCATAGGGCCACGGTCTTGATTGGGGTGACGGTCAGGCCTTCTCCACCCAGCTCGTCGCCACCGAAATTGACCGCCGTCGGCGCCCCCAGATTGGGATCCAGCAGACGGCCGTAGTCGTCACGATAGTCCAGGGTCAGGGCCCGCTTGCCGAAATACCATTTCAGGGGGTCGGGGCTGTCCTGCTTGGTCAGGCGCAATATGCCCTCGTCCACCGCGGCGATGGTCAGGTGGGCGTGCTGGCCGAACTTCAGGCCATGGACGATCACCGGCACCGCGACCTGGGCCTTGGAGTCCAGCTTGGCCGGGGTCCCCAGATCCACGGTCAGGCGCTGATCCCTTGGGTCCAGCGGCACATAGATCAGGCCCAGGGCGCGGCGCGGCCTCGGTGTCTTGGCCGGGTCCCGCGGCTGGATCACGCTGACCAGGACATAGGCGCCGCCGCCCCAGGCGGCCGAGGTCTTCAGTCTCACCGTGGTCTCGCCCTGGCCCACAGTCAGGGTCCTGAAATCGATCAGCCGGTCGGTGGCCACCGCGACCTGGGCCTCACCGCCATAGGGGGCCTTGATCGCCACCTCGACGGTGTCGCCCTGGGCCCAGCTGCGGGCGCCGGCACTGACCCGGGCCACGTCCGGGGCGTCAGCCGATTGGGCCGGCGCACCCCAGCCGGCTGAAAAGCGTATGACCGTCTTGGCGCCGGTGGCCGCAGCGACCTCCAACCGGTAGTCACCCCAGCCCAGGCGCCGGTTCAGGCGCAGGGAATTCGAGGGCGTCATGGCGGCGAGCCCCTTGGCCAACACCGCATCGTGGCTGGTCCGCCGCCATTGCCAACGACCGTTCTGCTGGAACCAGTCGTAGTTCCAGGTCTCGGCGATCAGACTCCAGCTCACCCCTTGGACGGCCGTTCGGCGGCCTTGGGCGTCCACGGCGATCACGTCCAGGGCCACGGGCGCCGTGTCGCCGTGGTCGCTATCGGCCCGATCGACCTTGACCCCGAAATAGACCGGCTGGGTGCGGATCTTCAGAAAGGCGCTCTCGCGCACCGGCCGTCCGCCCGGCTCGAACACCGAGGCGGTCAGGGTCGCGGCCAGGGGGATCTTGCTGTCTCCCGCCGCCGAGGCGGCCACGGCCAGGGTGGCGGCGCCCGACCCGTCGGTGACGGTGGTTCCCAGATCCACCAGCTTCTCGTCGAACGCCGCCTGCTGATCCCCCCACTGATAGTCCTTGTACTGCGGGAACGGATTGGGGTCGGCGCGCAGGCGCACCTCGCCCTGGGTCTGCAGGCCGGCGCCGGGCGCGCCATAGAGGAAGCGGGCCGAGACCGGAATTTTACGGGTTTCGCCGGCCCCGATGGCGGTCTGGGCCTGGGCGGCGAGAGAAACTGCCAGCCTCTGCGGCGTGAAATCCTCCACCGAGAAGCTCAGTGAGCCGACTGGATCGTCGGTCCCCTCCACCTGCAGGTCGGCGGTCCAGCGCCCGCGCGGCGCCGTGGCCGGCAGGGCGACGTCCTGGGCCACCACGCCCAGGACTGTGCGTTGGAAGGCGATCTTTTTGAACTCGACGCCCGAGGGCCGCTTGATCACCAGCGCGCCTTTGCGGTCGCCCACGGCATGGGCCAGCCGGTCGCGGACCATGGCCACCAGATGCACGGTCTCGCCGGGACGATAGATGCCGCGATCGGCATAGAGATAGGCGTCGATATCGGTCTTGACGGTCCGACCGGCGATCGGCGAGGCCGAATCCGCCGCCGTCCGGCCACCGACACCCTGGTTCGACAGGTCCACGGGCGAGCGGTCCAGATCGAGCACCGCCAGATCGCCCAGGGCGCCATAGGCCATGACCATCTTGGCCGCCGAGGCGCCCTCGCCCTTCAGCAAGGGCCGCGGGAACCGCACCCGGCCCGAGGCGTCGCTGACCACACTGGCCAGGTCTTCGCCGGTCTTGGCCACCAAGGCCACCCGCACCCCTGGCAGGGTCCTGGCGGTCTTCAGGGAACGGACCACCACGTCGAGGGCCTCGGAGCCGTCATAGGCCGACAGCCCCATATCGGTGAACATGATCCAGCGCCGGGCCTGGGCCGGCGGATTGTTGTCCGCCGGGCGACCATCATCGCCTTTCAGGTCGCGCCCGCCCGAGGCGTCCCGCGCCTTGATGACATAGCCGCCGGCCTTCATCTCTTTCAGCACGGCGCCCAGGGGAAACACGGTGGTGATGCGCTGGCCGGCCGCGCCCTGGACGGTCACATCCCCCTTCCAGACGATTCGTCCGTCCTCATCGGGACTGTCCTGGCCATAGTCGCCGGCATAGTCGCCCTCGGGCGTGGGGTCCGGAGCGCTGATCTCCTTGCGCACCAGATTGCGATCGGGCACGCGCCAGACCTCGACGGCCAGTTTCTGCACATTAAGGGTCTCGATGCCGACACCGTCGGATTCCTCGCGCGGCAGGATCACCCCGGTCCCGGCGAAACCGACATAGGGCGGCTTTTCGCCGAAGGCGAAATCCACATCGGCATTGGCGGCCAGGGTCTCGCCATCCATGGCCGGCAGGCCCTTGAGCAGGGTCACGCGGTGGTCGACCAGATTCAGGCCTGAGACGCACAGCTCGTCGTCATGCACGCTCACCGCCGGCGGGTGGCCAAGGTCGGGAGAGACCAGCACATAGTCGGCATAGCTCCTGCTGGCGTCCAGCGGGCGGGTCAGCTCGATACAGCCGGCGGCGTCGGGTTTGCCGGTGTCAATGCGCTGTTTCCAGACCGCAAATCCGTCCGGCTTGGGCGCTCCGGCGCGGCTGGCCGAGACGGCCCGCAGCTTGCCGAAGAAAGGCCAGGCGAATCCCTGGTCGGCCGAGGGAGTGTTTCCACCGCCCGGTCGAGCGGCCAACAGGCCATGGGTGTCGGCCAGACGCATGGTCAACGCCCCGCCGCCAAAGCCGAGCGCCGCGATCGCCACCGCGGCGGC
>FTIF01003050.1_pt2 | contig 18164 bp, 15 predicted proteins | sample 1658001 | NCBI WGS metagenome assembly FTIF01 (sample SAMEA3914789, study PRJEB12502) | metagenome | biome: forest; material: soil | place: Canada | collected 2011-07-03 | depth 0.3 m | reverse complement strand
CGCTGGGAATTGCAGCTCAAGGGTGGCGGCCAAACCCCGTGGTCGCGCTTCGCCGACGGCCGCGCCGTGCTGCGCTCCTCGATCCGCGAATACCTGGCTTCGGAGGCGATGCACGCGCTCGGCATCCCCACCACCCGCGCCCTCAGCCTGGTCGGCTCGCCCCAACCGGTTCGGCGCGAAAGCTTCGAGACCGCGGCGGTGATCTGCCGCGCCGCGCCGGGCTTCATCCGCTTCGGCCACTTCGAGTATTTCTACTATCAGAACCGGCACGACGCGCTGAAGCCTCTGGCCGACCACGTCATCGCCGAACACTTCCCGCAGTTCGCCGGACATGCCGATCGCTACCAGCTCTGGCTCATCGAAGTGGTCGAGCGCACCGCACGCCTGATGGCGCAATGGCAAGCCGTGGGCTTCTGCCACGGCGTGATGAACACCGACAACTTCTCCGCCCTGGGCCTGACACTCGACTACGGCCCCTACGGCTTCATGGACGCCTTCGACGCCCACCACATCTGCAACCATACCGACGAAGGCGGCCGCTACGCCTACGACCAGCAACCGATGATCGGCCACTGGAACTGCTCGCGCCTGCTGCAGGCAACGCTGCCCCTGCTGTCGGACCAGCCCGAACAGGCGGTGGAAATCGCCAATGCCATTCTCGAGCGCTATCCGCCGGCCTATACCCAGGCGATGACGCCGATGTGGATCGCCAAGCTCGGCCTGTGCGATCTGCGCCTGGACGATCCCGAGCTGGTCAACCGTTTCCTCAGCATCCTGCACAAGGGCCACTCCGACTTCAGCCGCAGCTTCCGCCACCTCGCCCGCCTGCGCACCGATACCGACGCCCCGGCCCACGGCATCCGCGACGAGATCGCCGACCTCGCAGCCTTCGACGCCTGGGTAGTCGACTACCGCGCACGCCTGCGCTCGGAATCATCCGACGACACGGAACGCGCCACTCGCATGAACGCGGTCAATCCCAAATACCTGCTGCGCAATCACCTGGTGCAGGCGGCAATCGAACAGGCGCAGGGCGGCAGTTACGAAGAGATCGATACGCTGTTCAAGCTGGTCAACCGGCCGTTCGAGGAACAACCGGAAATGGAAGGCTACGCCGAAGAACCGCCAGCCTCGGCCAAGCACATTGAAGTGAGTTGCTCATCGTAGGGCGGCCTGTGGCCGCCGTTACGCCATCACTTGTGGCAGGCAACACGCCCCAGAATTCACTGTCATCCTGAGCGCAGCGAAGTATCTCGTCGCAGCGTTGAGCCAGATCCTTCGCTACGCTCAGGATGACAGGTAAAGAGTGCCGGCGATTCTAAAGCCCTTTCGCCTGCGCCGCCCCCGGCACGCTCACACTCGATCCGCGCCGCGACCAAGCCGCATACAGCAGCATCCCGGCAATCACGCTGAGCAGGAATACCACCGGCGCCCACACCCCGCTCAGCAGCCCATTGGCCGCGATCAGGATGCCCGGCCCAGGGCACACGCCGCTCAGCCCCCAGCCCACGCCGAACAACGCACTGCCCACCAGCAGCCGCGGCGTAATGGTCTTGCGATCCGGCAGGGTCACCGTCACGCCAGCCACGCTGAGCCCGCGCAGCCGCGCCCAGCTATAAGCCGGCAGCGTCACCGCGATGGCCCCTCCCATCACCAGCGCCATCGAAGGATTCCAGGCACCGAACACATCGAGGAAAGCCAGGATGCGTTGCGGATCGGTCATGCCGGACAGGATCAGGCCCAGGCCGAAGATCAGGCCGGAGATGAAGGGAATCGTTTTCTGCACGGTCCGGTTCATCTCAGCCTCCCGCCAGCAGGTGACGCACCACGAACACCGTGACCATCGCCACCAGCATGAAGATCAGCGTCGCCACCAGCGAGCGCGTCGACAGGTTGCCCAGCCCGCACAGGCCATGACCGCTGGTGCAACCGGAGCCGAGCCGCGTACCGAACCCGACCAGCAGGCCCGAGCCGACAATCAGCGGCCAGCCCATGGCCAATTGCCCCGGCACTGCCCCGCCCGCCAGGCGCACGATCAGCACCGCCACTATCAGGCCACCGAGAAAAGCCCAGCGCCAGGCGCCCGGACGGCGCTCGACCACGCTGCCGAGCACACCGCTGATGCCGGCAATCTGCCCGCTGCCAAACAATAGCAGCGAAGCCGCAAAACCGATCAGCAAACCGCCTTCAAGCGCGTGCAGATACATCAATCTTCTCCTTCAACCGGGCCGGAACCAGCCGCAACCCTAGAAGCGTACCGCCAAAGAGGCCCCGACCGCTTGTTCCTTCAGCCGCACATTGGCCTCGCCGCCGCCGAAGCTGCCCGGCGGCAACAAGCCGTTGTTCGGGATGGAGCCCTGGCCATAAACCCGGCTCTCCGGCGCGCGCATGTAATAGGCATTCACCTCGTAGCCGCGACCCAGGCTGAGCGAGGCGCCGGCAGTGTAGTGCCGGGTAATCACACCCGGCGCCAGGATATTGAACAGGGTCTGGTCCTGCGGTACCGGCTGCTTGCCGTAACTGTAGCCAGCCATCAGCTCCAGCGGCTTCCACGGGCGCCAGCCGGCGCCGACCTTGTAGACCGTCATATTGCGCCAGCCGAAACCCGGGCCGCCGTCGGCGCCCAGCTTCACCCCATCGACGAAGGGCTGCAGGCTGTCGCCCACCGAGGCCACGCTGCTGTAGATGATGCGCTGCACGTCGGCCGAGACGACGATGGCCTTTTGCCAGCGGTAGGCAACACCGCCGCCGAAGTTGGCCGGCACGTCGAAGCTGCCGTGGCCGGCGAACAGGCCCTCGTACTGGCGGAAGCGCTGCATGTGGATCTTCGGCTGCCAGCTGGCACCAATGGTGAAGCCGTCGAACGGCTCCGCCAGGTAACCGATGCGGTAACCCACACCCCAGGAGCGCGCATAACCCTTGTCGGTGACATTGTCCGGCGCGATCGAGAACGGCCCCACCAGCGGCAGCTGCGCCGAGGGGAAGCCCTTCAGCGCAAACGCCTGCAGGCCATAGGCCTTGAACATCTGGTAGGCCACATCCACCGACACGCCGATCGACTGGTGATCGGTGATGCGGAACGACAGCGAGGGCGCGATGAACAGCTGCTCCAGGTTGACTCCGGCATTGCGCGGCGTGCCGCTGAGCTGGAAGGCGGCGAACGGGTTGTTGCTGTAATCGGTATTGAGGCCGCCGTTGCCGTACATGGCAATGCCGGCGCTGAAGCGCTGGTTGATGTGACGGCTGTAGCCGAAGCCGGGAATGTAGAAGTTCTTGATGGCGTTGCCGTCGTACTCGCCGTTGGCGCTGCGCCCGCTGAGCAGGGTGGCAATGCTGGTATTGCCCTGGATGGTGGAGGCGCGCCGCGGCGTGAACCAGTCCACGCCCAGATCGTAGCGGTCGCCCACCAGGCTCAGGCCGGCGGGGTTGCTCGCCACCACCAGCGAATCCTGCGGCAGCGCATAACCGACGCCGCCCATCGCCTTCGATGCAGTGCCGTAGCCGTGCATGAAATAGCCGTTGGTCGCCTGGGCCGGCAAGGCCACCACACCGAACAGCGCCAACATCCCTGCCGCAACTCGCCGCTTCGACATTCCACGCCCCTGAACCCGTGTTTTTGGTATGGGCAGAAGCGCTGCGCGCGTCCCCTGCCCGGCTCTGTTCGCCGAGGGCAATGATAGGGATGGCTATGGCGCAGGAATACGGCTGGCCGAGACTTTGTGGGGATATGAATAGATGGTTTGCGGCATAACGCCGCCTGCCGCTTATGACCTCCGGTTAGGAAGACCTCAGGCGGCGCGCCCGCACCTGAGGTTGGCCGGCACCGCCACATCCATCAGCTTCGGGCTGGGCAGCCGCAGCCCGTTCATCAGCCCCACATATTCCTCCACCGACTGCACCTGCAGCCGCGGATTCCACTGCCGCTCCTCGGCAATAGTCGAAACCGTGCAGCCGCGGTAGTCGTGCGCCGGGTAGACCAGGGTCTCGTCCGGCAGGCGCAGCAGCTTATTGAAGATCGAGTCGTAGGAGTCGCGCGGATCGCCGTTCTGGAAATCGGTGCGGCCGGTGCCGCGGATCAGCAGCACATCGCCGGTGAAGACGCGATCGGCGCCGACCAGGCTGAACGACTCGTCGGTGTGCCCGGGCGTATATAGGGCGCGCAGCTGCACGCCGTCGCAGCCCAGCACCTCGCCGTCGCGGAACTGCGCCGAGACGCACTCGGCCCGGGTGCGCTCGCCCATCAGGGTGGTGCAGGCGGTGGCGCTGCGCAGGTCTCCCAGCGCCGTGATGTGATCGGCATGGGTATGGGTATCCAGCGCGATCACCAGCTTCAATCCCAATTCCTCTATCAGCTGCAGGTAAAGACCGGTCTGGCCCTGCACCGGATCGATCAGCAGCGCCTCCCCGCCGGCCCGAGCGGCCAGCAGATAGGTGTAAGTCGAGGACTCCGCATCGAACAGTTGGCGGAACAGCATTCAATACCCCATGAAAACAAGGCGTGGCAAGGCTTGTCCGGTAACAAAAGCACTTCAATGGTCCAAATATACGACACTGGCCTGTGACGTCAGGCTCACCGTTGGCAGGTACACGACGGTATGCTTGAACTTTACGCCATAACAATATGATATTGCTGCCTCGGGAGGAGGGCTCCGGGTGAAGGGTCGGCGCCGCAAGACACTGCTGTTGGCCCTGGTCGCCCTGGCCGGACTGCTGCCGCCGGCAGCTTTCCTGGTGATCTCATGGTTCCAGACCATGCAGGACGCCGACGCCCAGCTGCAGCGCTACGCCTCCACCGCAGTCGACCGCGCCGACGAGATTTTCGGCACTGCCGAATCCACCCTGGCCGGCATGGCACAGTCGCTGGAGCCGCGCTGCACCGACGCCACCTACCAGGCGCTGCGCCGCACCGTGTTCGAATCGATCTATTTCCAGGAAGCGACCCTGGTGGTGGATGGCGCCATCATCTGCAACAGCAACCGCAGCAGCCAGCCGGCCCAGCCGGTCAGCCATCCGGAAAACGCCATCGTGCCGGACGGCGGCATCCACATCTCGCTGCCGATCACACTCGCGCGCGAGAATGTGGTGTCCATCATCATCCACTACCGCGCCACCGGCAACGCCATGTTCGGCCTGCACCTCAACCCGGTGGTGCTGGGCGAGCCGATGCGCAAATACGCCGCCGAGGACGAGGTGACCCTGACCATCCAGCGCGACGACGGGGCGTTGCTGTCGCAGTTCGGACTGAACAACAACCTGCCGCCGGAGCAGATGAGCGGCGACCGTGTCGTGCTCAAGTCCAAGCATTACCCGATCCAGGTCGTCGCGGTCGGCTCCCCCAGCTGGCTGGTGCACCACTGGCAGCACAATGCGCTGATCTTCGGCAGCATCGGCCTGCTCACCTCGGCCCTGCTGTTCGTGCTGCTGCTGTACGTGGCGCGGCACCAGTTCTCCACCGCAGCCAGCGTGCAGGATGCCCTCGCCGACAACCAGTTCCACGTCTATTACCAGCCCCTGATCGACACCGAAAGCGGCGCCTGCATCGGCGCCGAATCGCTGCTGCGCTGGCACCATCCGCAGCTCGGCACGGTGATGCCGGACACCTTCATCAGCGCCGCCGAGGAAAGCGGCTTCATCGTGCAGCTGACCAAGTGGCTGATGGGGCGCATCGTCGCCGACATGGCGGCGCTGCTGAGGGAAAACCCGGATTTCCATATCTCGCTCAACCTCAGCCCGCGGCACTTCGAAGATCCCCGGCTGCTCGCCGACATCAAGGCGGTGTTCGGCCCGCATATCCAGCCCTCGCAGATCGTGTTCGAAGTGACCGAGCACCAGCTGATCATGAACGAGGACAACAAGGCGCTGGAAGTGCTGCAGAACATCCGCGCCATGGGCACCCCCATCGCCATCGACGATTTCGGCAGCGGCTATTCCAGCCTCAAATACCTGAGCCGCTTCCCCTTCGACTACCTGAAGATCGACAAGGCCTTCATCGATGCCATCGGCACCGAATCGGTCACCGCCGGCCTGGTCGACACCGTGGTGCGCATGGCCAACCAGCTCAAGCTGAAGATCGTGGCGGAGGGCGTGGAAACGCCGGCGCAGCTGACTTACCTGCGCCAGCTCAAGGTCGACTACGTGCAGGGCTGGCTATTCTCCAAGGCGCTGCCGGCAGACCAGTTCCGGGCCTTCTTCGCCGCCAACAAGGCCTACATGCTCGGCGCCGCTTCCTCTGGCCGTGGCTGAGCAGCCGCAAGCAGCACACTCCCTGCCGCAGGCGCTGCGCCAGATCGGCTGGCTCAATTGGTCGATGCTGCTGCTGGCCCTGGTTTCGGTGGGCTTGGTCGGCTACGAGACCTGGGGGCCGGCCAGCGCCGCCGAACGCCTGTGGATCATCCGCGGCGACTACCTGATCTGCGCCATCTTCGCCGCCGAGTTCCTGTGGCGCTGGCGCCTGGCCGGCTGGCGCTGGGCGTTCCTGCTACGCAACTGGTACGACATCCTCGGCATGATCCCCATCGCCCATCCGGCGCTGCGCGGGTTCCGCCTGTTCCGGGTGCTGCGCATCGTCATCCTGCTGTCGCGCTTCGGCATGGCGGCGGACCGCGCCCTCGGCGACGAATTCACCTACCGCCTGGTCGACCGCTTCTCCAAGACCATCGTCGACACCATCAGCGGCCCCATCACCATCGCCGTGCTGGAAGAGGTGGCCGATGTGCTGCAGAAAGGCACCTACACCCGCAACATCGCCCGCGCCCTCGACGAGAACCATCAGGAACTGCGAGCCATGATCGCCGACAAGCTGCGCGCCGATCCGCGCACCGGCCGGCTCAAACGCCTGCCGTTCTACGACGACATCGTCGGCAGCGTGGTCGACGCCGGCCTCGACGTGGTGCAGGAAGTGCTGCGCGATCCGCGCACCGACGAGCTGGTCGCGGACATGCTGCGGGAAAATATCACCCAGTTGCGTGAGGCTGTGGCACGCAATCAGTAGTGAAATGGCGCCCTGGCTATTTCCTGGTTTACCGGGCTGCAATCCAGCATCCACGCCGCTTTCGGCGAAACCTGGGCGACTCCCTGAAACAAGCCGGATTACCCCGTTGTGACGTCGTAAAGCGTTAAAATCGGGGCCAACTGCGTAAGACCCATTACTGGAGACGCTTCATGTCCCGCCCCGCCCCGACCACTCCCCCCGCTGAAGCCAGCGAAGCCGCGCGCCCCGCGCCGCTGCGCTTCATCACCGCCGCCAGCCTGTTCGACGGCCACGACGCCGCCATCAACGTCATGCGCCGCCTGATCCAGGCCCAGGGCGCCGAGCTGGTGCACCTCGGCCACAACCGCTCGGTCGAAGACATCGTCCGCGCCGCCTTGCAGGAGGACGCCGACGCCATCGCCCTGTCCTCCTACCAGGGCGGCCACACCGAGTTCTTCAAGTACATGGTGGACATGCTGCGCGAGCGCGGCGCCGCCCATATCAAGGTCTTCGGCGGCGGCGGCGGCACCATCACCCCGGAAGAGATCAAGGAACTGCAGGACTACGGCGTCGAGCGCATCTATCACCCCAACGACGGCGCCAAACTCGGCCTGGTCGGCATGATCGAGGACCTGGTCAAACGCGCCGAGTCGCATCGCGTCGCCACCACCGAGCCGGCGCAAGTCTCGCTGGACGACGAGATCAGCGTCGGCAAGATGCTCTCCGCCATCGAGGAAGGCCTGTTCGGTGAGACCGAGCTCGCCAAGCTGCGCAAGCAGTGGGCCATCGCCGGCAAGAAAACCCCGGTGCTCGGCTTCACCGGCACCGGCGGCGCCGGCAAATCCAGCGTGGTCGACGAGCTGCTGCTGCGCTTCCTGCAGGCTTTCCCCGAGATCCGCGTCGCCGTGCTGGCAGTGGACCCCACCCGCCGCCGCAGCGGCGGCGCCCTGCTCGGCGACCGCATCCGCATGAACTCGCTGCGCAGCCCGCGCCTGTACATGCGCAGCATGGCCACGCGCCGCCAGCATGCCGCCACCAGCATCGTGTTGAAGGACTGCATCGGCTTCCTCAAGGCCCAGGGCTACGACCTGGTCATCGTCGAAACCGCCGGCATCGGCCAGTCCGACTCGGAGATCGTCGACCTGGTCGACTTCCCGGTCTACGTCATGACCAGCGACTACGGCGCCGCCAGCCAGCTGGAGAAGATCGACATGCTCGACTTCGCCGAAGTCGTGGTGCTGAACAAGTACGACCGCCGCGGCGCCGAAGACGCCCTGCGCGACGTGCGCAAGCAGTGGAAGCGCAACCGGGTCAAGTTCGAGCTGAAGGACGAGGACGTCCCGGTCTACCCGACCATCGCCAGCCAGTTCAACGATCCGGGCGTGACCTGGATGTTCACCAACCTGTGCCGCCTGCTGCGCGACAAGCTGGGCCTGCCGCAGGAGAAATGGACGCCGGACCTCGACACCAGCCTGAAGGAGCCGCGCGCCACCGTGCTGATTCCCGGCAACCGCGTGCGCTACCTGGCCGAGATTGCCGAGAACGGCCGCAGCATCAACAGCGAGATCGAGCGCCAGGCCGAGGCTGCCGACCGCGCCCAGGCCTTCTGGCAGGCACTGCAGGAAGTCGGCGACGCCAAGCTGCCGAAGCAGCTGAATCTCTACGGCTCCGACGCACTGAACGAAGCCGGCGACCGCACCCTCGCCACCCTGCGCCAGCGCTACCAGGACGCGATCAAGACCCTCTCCACCGATTCGCTGAACCTGCTGCGCGAGTGGCCCACCCGCCTCAAAGGGATCACCGACGAGTTCGGCGGCTACGAGGTGCGCGGCAAGGTCATCAAGGTCGAGAACTACCGCGACTCGCTGTCGCACCAGAAGATTCCCAAGATCGCCGCGCCCACCTACAAGAGCTTCGGCGAACTGTTGCGCTTCCTGTGCAAGGAAAACCTGCCGGGCGACTACCCCTACACCGGCGGCGTCTATCCCTACCGCCGCACCGGTGAAGACCCGATCCGCATGTTCGCCGGCGAAGGCACGCCGGAGCGCACCAACCGCCGCTTCCATTACCTGAGCCACGGCCAGCCGGCGGCGCGCCTGTCCACCGCCTTCGACTCGGTCACCCTGTACGGCGAAGACCCGCACACCCGTCCCGACATCTACGGCAAGATCGGCAACAGCGGCGTCAGCATCGCCACGCTGGACGACATGAAGAAGCTGTATTCCGGCTTCGACCTGTGCTCACCGACCACCTCCGTGTCGATGACCATCAACGGCCCCGCGCCGATGATCCTGGCGATGTTCATGAACACCGCCATCGACCAGCAGGTGGAGAAGCATCTCAAGGCCGATCCCAAGCGCTGGGAAGCCGCAGAAAAGAAGATCGCCGAAATCTACAAGGGCAAGAAGCGCCCGGCCTACTCCGGCGAGCTGCCGCCGACCAATGACGGCCTCGGCCTGGGCCTGCTCGGCGTCTCCGGCGTCGAAGTGGTCGATGCCGAGACCTACGCGAAAATCAAGACCGAAACCCTTTCCACCGTGCGCGGCACGGTGCAGGCCGACATCCTGAAAGAGGACCAGGCGCAAAACACCTGCATCTTCAGCACCGAGTTCGCCCTGCGCATGATGGGCGACATCCAGCAATACTTCGTCGAACACAAGGTCCGCAACTTCTACTCAGTCTCCATCTCCGGCTACCACATCGCCGAAGCCGGGGCCAATCCGATCAGCCAGCTGGCCTTCACCCTTAGCAACGGCTTCACCATCGTCGAGTACTACCTGGCGCGCGGCATGAAGATCGACGACTTCGCGCCCAACCTGTCGTTCTTCTTCAGCAACGGCATGGACCCGGAATACAGCGTCATCGGCCGCGTCGCCCGCCGCATCTGGGCCCGCGCCATGCGCGAGCTGTACGGCGCCGCGCCGCGCAGCCAGATGCTCAAGTACCACATCCAGACTTCCGGCCGCTCGCTGCACGCCCAGGAAATCCAGTTCAACGACATCCGCACCACCCTGCAGGCTTTGTATGCGCTGTTCGATAATTGCAACAGCCTGCACACCAATGCCTACGACGAGGCCATCACCACGCCCACGGAAGAATCCGTGCGCCGCGCCGTGGCGATCCAGCTGATCATCAACCGCGAACTGGGCCTTAACTTCTGCGAGAACCCCTGGCAGGGCAGCTTCGTCATCGACGCCCTCACCGACCTGGTGGAGGAAGCGGTGTACAAGGAATTCGAGGCGATCAGCGAGCGCGGCGGCGTGCTCGGCGCCATGGACACCATGTACCAGCGCGGCAAGATCCAGGAAGAAAGCCTCTACTACGAGCACAAGAAGTACGACGGCTCCCTGCCCCTGATCGGCGTCAATACCTTCCTGGCCAAGGAGCACGGCGGCGAGATCGCCACCAGCATCGAGCTGATCCGCTCCACCGAAAACGAGAAGGGCCAGCAGATCGACAACGTCGCCACCTACCGCGCCGCCCGCAACGCCCTGGCCCCCGAAGGCCTCAAGTCGCTGCAGAAGACCGCACGCGACCGCCGCAACATCTTCGAGAGCCTGATCGAAGCGGTGAAGTACAACTCGCTCGGCCAGATCAGCCACTCGCTCTACGAAGTCGGCGGCGAATACCGGCGCAACATGTAAGCGCGTGCGCTATCGCGGAGCCGGCCGGTGATCGTCTCCTCCATCCTCGGCCTGCTCATCGGCGTGGTGCTCGGCCTCACCGGCGCCGGCGGCGGCATCCTGGCGGTGCCGGCCCTGGTCTTCGGCATGGGCTGGACCATGCAGCAGGCGGCGCCGGTGGCGCTGATCGCCGTGGCCGGAGGCGCAGCGGTCGGTGCCATCGAAGGCCTGCGCAAGCGTCTGGTGCGCTGGCGCGCCGCGCTGCTGATGGCGCTCGCCGCCTTTCCCTGCACCTTTCTCGGCGTGCACACCGCCCACCAACTGCCGCAGCGCTGGCTCATCGGCATCTTCGCCCTGGTCATGCTGCTGGTCGGCACCCGCCTGCTGCACGGCGCGCGGCGCAATGCCGAGCCGGCCACGGAATCGTCCATAGCCCTGGCGCGCATCGACACCGAAACCGGCCGCATCCACTGGACCTGGCCCACCGCGGCGCTGATCGCCGCCATCGGCGCCTTCACCGGCTTCATGACCGGACTGCTCGGCGTCGGCGGCGGCTTCGTCATCGTGCCCCTGCTGCGCCGCTACAGCGGCGTCAGCATGCACGGCATCATCGCCACCTCCCTGATGGTCATCGCCGTAGTCAGCAGCGGCGGCGTCGCCATCGCACTGCTGCATGGCGCCGTGCTGCCGCTGCCGGCCACCGCCTGGTTCGCCGGCGCCACCGCCGCCGGCATGCTGCTCGGCCGGCAGCTGGTGAAGACGCTGTCGGCACGCCAGGTGCAATACGGTTTCGCCCTGGTGCTGGCCATCGTCGCCTGCGGACTTCTGGCCAAAAGCCTCGTCGCAGCCTGAAGCCCATAGCCGAGCCCGTAGCCCGGGAAGCGTGCAGCGCTACCCGGGGCTTTTGCACGGAGCGGCGCATCCCGGGTAGCGCGCACCCCAGGCTACGACTGCCGGTCGTTGGCTCCGCACAACTTCCAGGCCTTAGGCGCCAGTTCCTCGGCCGTCCATGGCACGGCGTCCGCCCATTGGTCCAAAAATATCGAAGCCGCAATCCAATCCGCAGTGAAATATCCCCGGTTTGCCGGGGAAGCGGATATTCTTTCCTGGCGCCAATCTGAACGCTGCCGGACCCGGATTTCGTGGAATTGTCGCGCTCGCCAAAGTCCGGCAGCATCGCTACACCCATCCCATCGCCAAGGAGCAGCTTGAAGGGTTCCCCTGCCGAAGACCTGCGTTTCATCGACCGCATGCGCGGGCTGCGCAGCCTGGGCGTGGGGCTGGCCTTCTTCTGCGTGGCCGGCGTCTTTTACAGCAACAGCGCTCACCCCCTGGCCTGGGCCGCCCTGATCTTCAATGCCGTGGCCTGGCCGCACCTGGCCTGGTACCTGGCACGCCGCAGTCCCGAGCCGTACGCCGCCGAGCGGCGCAACCTGGTGATCGACTCCGCCACTGCCGGCGTCTGGGTGGTGCTGATGCACTTCAACCTGCTGCCCAGCGCCTTGCTGGTCGCAATGCTGTCGATGGACAAGATCTGCGTCGGCGGCTGGCGCTTCCTGACGCGCACCGCCACCGCCCAGTTGATCGCTGCTGTGGCCACGCTGGCGCTGTACGGCTTCCGCTTCGAGCCGACGACCTCGCTGACCCAGATCCTGCTGTGCCTGCCGTTCCTGGCGGTCTATCCCATCGGCGTTGCCACCCTGACCTTTGCCCTGGCGCGCAAGGTGCGGCGCCAGAACAAGCTGCTGGAGGAGCTGAACCGCATCGACTCCCTCACCGGCCTGCTCAATCGCGGCCACTGGGAAACCGCGCTGCTGGGCGAGCTCAAGCGCCACCAGCGCCTCGGCCGCCCCGCCATGCTGCTGATGATCGACATCGACCGCTTCAAGCCGATCAACGACCAGCAGGGCCACCCCGCCGGCGACGAGGTGATCCGCGGCGTGGCCGGGCTGATCCAGAGCTGCCTGCGCGACGTCGATACCGCCGGCCGCTACGGCGGCGACGAATTCGGCATCGTGCTGCCGGATGCCGATCTGCAGCAGGCCATCGTCGTCGCCGAGCGCATCCGCCACGGCGTCGCCGCCGGCTCGTTCGGAGCGGATGGGCGCCTGCGCTGCACCGTCAGCATCGGGCTGGCCGCGGCGGCAGCGGACATGCACGGCAGCCGCGACTGGATCACCCTTGCCGACACCGCGCTGTACCGCGCCAAGACCATGGGCCGCAACCGCATCGACGGCGCCATCCAGGGTTTGCAGCAAGCCGGCTGAGCGCCGTTTGCGCGCGCCGTGCAAACGGCGTAGAACCTGTGCCTAGAGCCGCCCACAGCGGCCGCACTGGAGGAGCTCGGGATGAACAGCACAACCATGACCGCGTCGTGGGTGGACGGCAAGCGCTACCTGTGGCTGCTCAGCCCGATGATTCCGGTGCTGGCGCTGATCGGCCTGGCGCTGTTCCAGCGCAGCGGTTACGGCCTGCTCGCCTGGTCCGGGCCGATCCTGCTCTACGGCATCATCCCGGTATTCGACTGGCTCATCGGCGTCGACCGCAACAACCCGCCGGAAGCCGCGGTGACGCAACTGGAAAACGACTTCTACTACCGCGTCATCGTCTACTGCTACATCCCCACCCAATACGCCGTGACCATCTACGGCGCCTGGCTCGCCGTCAACATGCAGGTGTCCTGGCTGGAGCTGGCCGGCATGATCTTCTCCGTCGGCACCGTCAACGGCATCGCCATCAACACCGCGCACGAGCTGGGCCACAAGAAAGGCGAGCTGGAGCGCTGGCTGGCCAAGATCACCCTGGCGCCGGTGGCCTACGGCCACTTCTTCGTCGAGCACAACAAAGGCCACCACAAGAACGTCGCAACCCAGGACGACCCGGCCAGCTCCAAGATGGGCGAAAGCTTCTGGGCCTTCCTGCCGCGCACCATGAGCGGCAGCATCGCCTCCGCCTGGAACATCGAGAAGGAGCGCCTCGCCCGCAACGGCAAGAGCGTGTGGAACACCGGCAACGAAAACCTGCAGTCCTGGGCCATGACCGTGCTGCTGTTCGGCGCCCTCACCCTGTGGCTGGGCTGGGCGGCGCTGCCGTTCCTGCTGCTGCAGGCCTTCTACGGCGCCTCGCTGCTGGAAGTGATCAACTACCTCGAGCACTACGGCCTGCTGCGCCAGAAAGGCGCCGACGGCCGGCCCGAGCGCTGCACCCCGGCGCACTCCTGGAACAGCAACCACATCGTCACCAACCTGTTCCTGTACCAGTTGCAGCGCCACTCCGACCACCACGCCAACCCGACCCGCCGCTTCCAGGCGCTACGGCACTTCGACGCCAGCCCGCAGCTGCCCTCCGGCTACGCCTCGATCCTGCTGCTCGCCTACATCCCGCCGCTGTGGTTCCGCCAGATGGACCCGCTGGTGGTGAAGCACTACAAGGGCGACCTGGGCAAGGCCAACCTGTATCCGCCCAGGCGCGAAGCGCTGCTGCGGCGCTGGAACAACCGCACGCTCGACGACGGCAATCCCGAACTGTTCCCCGGCAGCCATGTGGCGACAACGGGGACCGCCTTGCCTGCCGCAGTGTCCCGCTACCAGTGCACCGACTGCGGCTACATCTACGACGAAGCCGAGGGTTGCCCGCGCGAGGGCTATCCGGCCGGCACGCGCTGGTCGCAGCTTCCGGACAACTGGCCCTGCCCGGATTGCGCAGTGCGGGAGAAGATCGACTTCGCGCCGCTCGGAGCACCGCCGCAGCGCTAGAGCAGATTTGCTTTAGCGATAGACAACTCCCCTCGCCCGCTTGCGAGAGAGGGGTTGGGGGAGAGGGGCTTCCCCCTGCGCCACAGCCCCGCTCCCGGCCCTCCCTCGCCGGCAAGCGCGAGAAGGGATAGATGCACTCAAACAAAAAAGCGCTGATCGCGGCTTCGCCTCAGGAACCTGAAAGCGCCGCCACCCGCTCGCGCCGCGAGCCGCGAGCCAGCGGCAGGATCAGGTGCCGATGGATCAGATACCAGGCCACGCCCAGCGCCGCGCCCGCCACCACGTCCAGCACCACATGCTGCTTGGTGCTCAGGGTGGAATAGACGATGCCCAGGCACCAGCCCCAGTTGATGGCTTGGGCCCAGGCCGGGCTGCGCATCTGGCGCAGGCCCACGTGCGCCCAGATACCCGAGAACACCGCGAACGCCACATGCAGCGAAGGGCAGGCATTGCCGGCATCGTCCACTGTCTTGAGGAAACCGAAGCTGGGATAACGGGCCCAGTCGATATCCGGTGGCGGCGTCGCCGTGGGCCAGAAATAGAAGAACGCGCAGCCGCTGATGCCCATGCCCCAGGAAGCCCAGAAATAGGCCACCAGCTCGTCCTTGTTCACCATCCAGGTCGGCGCCAGCGAGACATAGACCCACAGCGAGACATACAGGGCCAGGGACAGCGGATGAAAGCCGATCAGCCGATCCAGCGCCGTCACCGGCATCCGCGTCACCGGATACGCCGGGAAATTCAGCAGCAGGAAGTACGCGGCGAAGAACACCACCATGAAACTGGTCAGGGCCACGCCCTTGTACACGAAGTAAGTGCTGAGGCGGGGTATGAACTGCCGATACCAGACCAGTTCCCGGATGCTCGCCGCGTCGCGCATGGTTTCCCTTGGGCCGCACCCGATGGCGGCGCCCCATCATACCCGCAGCACAAGTCGTACCGCCCGCGGCGGAACACCCGGGCCGAAACGCCCACGCCAAACCGTGTAAGCTCCTGCCCCCATGGCCCTCGGCGCAACCATTCACAACTTCACCGTCCAGCTGGCGGACATCGACCGTGCCGTCTACCAGGACCTGGAGCTGCGCCTGGCGCGGCATCCCTCCGAGACCGCCGAATTCATGCTGACCCGGCTGCTTGCCTACTGCCTGGAATACCAGGAGGGCATCGCCTTCACCGACGGCGTCGCCGCCGTCGACGAGCCGGCTGTGCTGGTGCGCGACCTCACCGGCCGTATCACCGCCTGGATCGAAGTCGGCGCGCCGGACGCCGAGCGCCTGCACCGCGGCAGCAAGCACGCCGGACGCGCCGCCATCTACACCCACCGCGACCCGGCCAACTTGCTGGGCCAACTCGCCGGCAAGAAAATCCACCGCGCCGAAGCCATCCCCCTCTACACCTTCGGCCGCGGCTTCATCGACACCGCCGCCAAGGCCATCGAGCGGCGCAATACCGTCTCCCTGTCCGTCACCGAACGCCAACTCTACCTCGACATCAACGGCAAGAGCTTCAGCGCAGCGATCGAAGAACAACGCCTGGGCTGATTCAACTCCGCTTCAAATGCCGGACAACCCGTCCTGCCTGCGAAAGCCGGCACCCGCGCTCCAAAGCTGCCGGCGGCGGATTTGAACAGCCAGTGCCGGAGAACTGACTACAAACTGGAACTCTGGTCTTCGACGCCAACCTCGATGGCATCGACCCGGTCCGGGTAAAACGCCAGGTACTCCCTGATTTCCGATACGGCAGCATAAGGGGCTTCGTAGGTCCAAACCGCATTGACCGAGCGTTCCCCACCGGCGGGGATGCTGTAGTAGGAACAGTCGCCCTTGTAGGGGCAATAGGTCTGGTGCGAGGTCCGCTGCAGTTGCGTCATATCGACGTCCTTGCGCGGAACATAGTGCACCGGCGGGTAAGCCGCTTCCTTCAGGGTCAGGGCCTCGTGGGTATCGGCCACGCATTTGCCGTTCACATTGACCATGACCCGGCCTTTGGTCGGCGTAATCGTGATCGGATGATCCGGCCCCGGAATCTTGATTGGCTTGCTGTTCATCTTTTCCACTCCTGAAAATTACATCCGGGATGGGCGCCGGCTGCGCCGCTTCAGAGCTTGGAGCCGCCGTCGACATGGACGGTATCGCCGGTGATCCAGCGCGCCTCGTCGGAAGCAAGAAAGGCGACCACCGGGGCTATGTCGTCCGGCTGCGCCACGCGCTTGAGCGCCTGCATGCCGAGCGTCACCTCGCGGCCGGCTTCGGTCTTGGTGAAGTTGGACATATCGGTCTCTACCACGCCAGGGGCCACCGCATTGACGCGGATGCCGCGGGGCCCGAGCGCCGCGGCAAAATGCTTCACCAGGGTATCGATCGCGCCCTTGGTCGCGGCATAGGCGGACAGGGTGCCGACCGAAGCATGGGCAGCGAGCGAAGAGGTGAAGATGATGGTGCTGCCCTTGCACAGCGCCGGCAGCAACTGCTGCACCAGGAAGAACGGGGCCCGGACGTTCACCGCGAACAGATTGTCGAAATCCTCGATCTTGGTGTCCTCGATGCTCGCCGCCTTGGACACGCCGGCATTGGCGACGAGAATGTCGAGCCGGCCGCCGATGATGGCACGCACCTGCTTGGCCAGGGCATGCGGCCCCTCGGCCTGGCCCAGGTCGGCGCCGACCTTTTCGGCCTTGCCCCCGGCCTTGCGAATCTCGGCAACAACGGCATCAGCCTCCTTCTCGCTGCTGCTGTAGTGGACCAGCACCTGCGCGCCGGCCTTTGCTAGTGCCACGGCGCTGGCGCGGCCGATGCCGCGCGAAGCGCCGGTGACGAGGGCGGTTTTTCCGGAAAGATTATTCATGTCTGTCTCTCTTGAATGAATGGGGGAATGCGCTGAAGCGCCTTACTCGGACAGGAACATGGAAACGTGCCGGACGAAGCGCTCCGGATACTGGTACAGCGCGCCGTGGCTGGCGTCCGGGTAGAGGATCAGCTGGGCGTCGGGAATGTTCTGCTGCAGGATGTACGAGTTGACCGTGTAGATGATCACATCGTGGTCGCCGTTGATCACCAGCGTCGGCTGCTTGATCGCGTTCAGATACTCATACGGCTTCTCGCGCGGCGCGCCCCACTTGGACAGGGCTTCGATCTGCGCCGGCGCGACTTTCTCGTTCACCTCCGGATCGCGGTTCGCGGAACGCAGGCGAAAGCGCTTGAGGAACGCAGCACCGGCGGCCTGGCTGCTTGCGGTGGCGTCGAAGTGCACGTGCTGCCACAGCTCATCCGCGCTGGCGTAGGACTTGCCGAAGATCGCCTGCGCCTCCGGAGTCAGCGTGGCCATGCCCTCGCCGCTGCGCGGGCCGGTGCCGACCAGCACCAGGCGGCGCACCAGCTGCGGCTCGGCCAGGGTCAGCGCCTGCGTCACCGTGCCGCCGATGGAGAAGCCGAGCAAGTCCACCTGTTTCAGGCCCAGAGCCTTGATGAAGGCCGCGGCGTCGGCCGCCATGCCCTCGATGGTGGTCGGCACTTCGCCGGTACTGCTGGAAATACCGGCGTTGTCGAACAGGATCACTTCGCGGTCCCGGGCCAGGCCGTCGGTCACTGCCGGGTCCCAGTGGTCCATGGTGCCGGTGAAGTGCATGAACAGCACCAGCGGCACGCCGCCGGCCTTGCCGAAGCGGCGATAAGCGAAGCGGATGCCCTTGGCTTCTACGAACTGGGTGGACGCGGTCTGGTGCGTGTGGATCGTCACGGTCGACTCCTGTTCAGGTCAGTGAATCGGCACGCGGCAAAACTGGCCGCGTGCCTTAGAGCTTATCCACGGATAAGCTCT
>FTIF01001032.1_pt3 | contig 18194 bp, 9 predicted proteins | sample 1658001 | NCBI WGS metagenome assembly FTIF01 (sample SAMEA3914789, study PRJEB12502) | metagenome | biome: forest; material: soil | place: Canada | collected 2011-07-03 | depth 0.3 m | reverse complement strand
GTGGCGCAGAGCCTCACCCACATGGTCGGCGTCAGCCACTGGCTGGTGATGCTGCGCGCCACCTTCTGGGCCATCCAGCTGATCCTGTTCGTGGTCATGCTCGTGGGCCTGTGCTGCGGACACGCCGCTTGAAGTTCGGGCGCCACCTCGGGCGGAGATTGCGGCGGTGGTCACTGATCACCGCCGTGGTCCTGCTCGCCCTGGTGGCGCTGCTCAACAACTGGGTGGTCAACAACACCTATTCCTACATCTTCGACGACTGGTCGCTGCTGCCGGACAACGACGTCGGCCTAGTGCTCGGCACCAGCAGCTATACCCGCAGCGGCGCGCCCAACCCGCAGTTCTACGGCCGCATCCACGCCGCCGCGCAGCTGTACCAGCTGGGCAAGATCAAGCGCATCATCGTCAGCGGCGCCAATCCGGACTCGACCTACAACGAGCCGCGCGCCATGCGCCGTGAGCTGGTCAAGTCCGGCGTACCGCCGCAAGCCATCTATATGGATTTCGCCGGCTTCCGCACCTTCGATTCGGTGGCGCGGGCGCAAGTCGTGTTCGGGCTGGATCGCGTCACCATCATCACCCAGCGCTATCACGCCTATCGGGCAGTGTTCGTTGCCAAGAAGCTGCACATGAAGGTGGTGGCCTATGCCGCGCCTTCGGACGAGATCGGCTCGTTTACCCGCACCATGGTGCGGGAGGTGCTGGCGCGGGTGCGGGTGGTACTGGATATCTTCGTGCTGCATACCGAGCCGAAGTTCCTGGGGGCGCCGCAGAAGGTGGATACGGATAACAACCCTCCGCCGGATACTGATGGTTGAGCGTCAGCGCGATTTTTCCACCCTGACAGCACCAGCCTCTGTTCGTCCCGAGCGCCCGCGCAGCGGATGTATCTAGGGAGGCAAGCGCGCAATCGCCCTCAGCGTCATTCCCGCGCAGGCGGGAATCCAGTTTTAGCGAAGTTCGGTGTTGGCATGAGCTGCGATTAGTGCTCTGAAACTTTCTTGTACGCACTTGCGTGGGCGCAAAAAAATTTCAGAGCGAGACAAGCGAGGACAACAACGCTGCTCAGCTACCCAGCCCCCGCCGCATCAAACCCGAACTCCCGCAACGACCCCAAAATCTTCCGCTCCCACCCGAGCGCCTGCTGCGTCCGCGCCACCTTCAGTCCTTCATTGAACTGATGCAAGGCTCCATCGCGCAAAGACGAGTCGGCGTGCAGCAGCGACTCGCCATGCAGGCGATGGATCTCGGCCTGGTAACACATCTCGCCGGAAGCGGCGTTCTGCCGCAGGCACTCCTCGAACACCTGCAGCGCCGGTTGCGCCTGCCCGGCCCGCGCCAGGGTCCAGGCCTGCAGGGAGCGGAAGTAAGTGACGGTGAAGCGCATGCCCATCAGATTGGCGCCGCCGAGCCCCTGTTCGAAATGCACGATGGCTTTCTGCAGCTCGCCCTGCTGCGCATAAGCATGCGCTTTCCATAGCAGGCCGCTGTAGACCCAGAAGGCGATGCCCAGCTTCTGCGCCAGGGCGATGGAATCGTCGAGCGATTCGATGATCCGCTCCGGCGTGCCGCAATACAGAGCCGAGCCCAGGCTCCAGATGCGGATGTAGGGCAGCAGGAACTCCAGGCCGAGCCGGTCGGCATGGGCCAGTACCTCGGCCCTGCTGCGGTCGGCGGCGGCGGCATCGCCGCGCAGCGCATGGCTGTGCGTCAGGAACATCAGCGCCTGCGCCAGCGGGTCCATCGAGTAGGCCAGTCCGAGATGGCCGTGCTGCGCCTGCGAATAGCAGGCCCGCACTTCCTCCGCGTACGCCGGCACCCGCAGGAAGTCGCCGGTGACGAAACACATGACGGCGGAGGCCGACTGCGTCAGCGTGTGCAGATCCTGCCTGCCGCTGCGCCGGCTGATGCCGTCGAGCGCGTCCACCAGCTGCAGCGCGGTGCCGGTCTCGCTGACCACCAGCTTGTGTCCCCAGATGCCCCAGATCGCCTGGTACTCCGCCTCGCCGCTGGCCTGCATTTCCCGGCAGATCTCCCAGGCGCGGGAGAAGGCCTGGTTGACGGACTCGTCGCCGAAGCCCTTGAGCTGGGTGAAGGTCAGGCCGAGCAGGGTCTGCAGCTGCAGCTCCAGTGCGGCGAAGGCGTCCAGCGGCTTGATCTCCGGCAGCAGCCGCAGCGCCTGCTGGATCAGGCCGCCGGCTTCGGAGAACTGCGACCGGGCGAAGCGCCCCTGCGCGCCCGCCAGCAGCGTCTTGATCGCCTCGGCATAAGTGCCGATGCCTTCGAGATGGTGCGCGGCCAGGCTGGGCTGCGACTGGGCGAACTGCGGGTCGATGGTCTGCCGCGCCTGCAGCACCCGGCCGTGAAGATCCTTGCGTTGCTTCGGCAGCAGGGCGGCGTAGGCCGCCTCGCGCAGCAGGGCGTGCGAGAAATCGAACAGCTCACTGTCCGCCGAGCGATAGCAGCCGAGCAGGCCGGTCCCAGCCATCTGGTGCAGGATGCCGGCGATCTCGTCCTCCTGGCGCGCCAGCGTCAGCGCCAGCAGATTCGCCGCAAAGCCGCCGCCGGTCGCCGCCGCCGCATCGAGCACATCCTTCGAAGCAGCCCACAGGTCCAGCTGCGCCACGAACGAATCGAGCAGGGTGTCGGGAACCACCAGGCGCAGATTGCCGGCAGCGGGCGCCAGCGTCGCCTTGGTGAACTCGCGGATCAACAGGGGCATGCCTTCGCCCTTGCGGGCGATTTCGCGGCGCACTTCCTCATTCAGCCGGTGCTCGGTGTCGAGGCCGGCGATGAGCATTCCCACATCGTGTTCGCGCAGGCGCGCCAGATCGATCCTGCGGTCCCAGCCCAGGCGCTCGGCCGCGCCGCCATTGGGCCTGGCGGAAGCCAGCACCAGAATGGGGCTGACGGCGTATTGGGCCTGCAGTCGCTCCAGCACGTCAACGCTGGTCGGATCGAGCCAGTGCGCATCCTCCACCAGCAGCAGCAGCGGCCGCTCCTGGCTCACCTGGAGCAGCAGCTGGGTCAGCAGCGCGATGGTTTTCTCGCGCAGGATATTGGGCATCCACTGCGTGTTCTCGCTGCGCCCGAGCAGGATGCGGATCAGCGCCAGGCATTCGCCGAGCTGTTCAGGCGGCACATGCCGCGCCAGCCAGCGCTCGAGGAAATCGTCAGGCTGCCCCGCGACGAGATCTTCAAGGTAGGCCTTGAACGGGTGCAGCGCGGTGTGCTGTGCGAACCAGGCCGAATACAGCACCACCTGCTGCGCCTGATCGGCCAGGCGCTGGCGGATGCCGCGCAGCAGGGTGGTCTTGCCGATGCCGCCCGGCCCGCGCACCAGGATGCTGCAGCCGTGGCTTGCCGCCCGCATCGCCTGCCAGGCATCCAGCACCGCCCGGATATCCTCGCTGCGGCCGACCAGTTCGGCCGGCTGCGTGTCGCTGCGCTGGTGCGAGCGCGAGCGGTAGCTGCCGTAGCCGCTCAGGGCATAGATGGTCTGGGCGTTGTCGAAACCCTTCAGCGCCACTTCACGCCCGGTGTCGAAGCGGAACAGCCCCTGCATCTGCTCGTGGACCTGGGCCGAGACGATGATCTGGTCCGGCTCTGCCTGCGCCTGCAGGCGCGAGGCCAGATTCGCTGCGCTGCTGACCGCGGCGACTTCGGCGCCACGGCCATCCTGGCGGCGGCTGTCCAGCACGCCGCGGCCGCTGGCGATACCGATGCGTACACTGAGGCGGCCCGGTAGGGCCCCGACCTGCTGCAGCAACCGCAGCGCGCAATGGCAGGCCGCCTCGGCATTGGATTCCAGCGCCACCGGATAGCCGAAGTAGCCCAGCATGCCGTCGCCCATGTCATTGGCGACAAAGCCCTGGTGCGCCTCGATCTGTTCCCGGCACAGGGTGCGGAATTCGTCGATCAGCTCGAACGCCGTTTCCGTGTCATGGCGCTCGATCAATCCGGTGGAATCGACCAGGTCGCAAAACAGATAGGTGAGTGATCGGGACTGCCTGGACACTGTGGGCTAGGGCGTTGGGGGACTCGGGTTCAGGCGAATGGTAGCAGTCGCGGGCTGGGATTTTGCGCCAGCTGCCTGATCCGGCGGCCCAGCGCGACGCTTTGCAGCGGATTGCTGATCGAGGCCGCGGTGGACATGAAGAACCCGCCCAGGCTGCTGCCGCGGATGTTCGGCACCTTGTACACCCCGGGCGGCAGGCCCGCAGCCTGGTCGTTGTGTATCTTGACGGTCATCTCGATCGGTTGGATCAGGGCCTGTCCCAGCGCGAAGTCGAAGTAGGAGTATAGCCATCGGCCCAGCAGGGTTTTGCTGATCAGGGGCAGGCCATAGGCTTGCTGCACTGCACGCAGATGTGGGAAATCGCCCGCAGTACCGGTTGCCCCGGCCTTCCTGAACGAGCCGGCCACGATCGGATCGCCGCTCTGCAGCTGCCGTACCACGTAGTCGTTGCCGTTGGCCGCGATCTGCGCCTGGGCCTTTTTGTAGCCATAGGCATAGACGCCGAGCCACACCGGCGAGGCCCGGTTCAGATACAGCTGCGGCATGTAGATGAAGGGACCGGGCACCGCTGCGCGCAGCGCCGGGTCGGTGTGCCGCACATAAGGCACCGAAATGATGAACTCCAGATAGCTCATGCCGATGGGGGAAAAATTGGGGCGTACCTGGTCCTGCCAGCCGAAGAACAGCACCACCGGGTGCTGGCCGGCCGGGGTCAGGCCCTGTTCGGCCAGTTCCAGCCCCTGGGGCAGCATCCGCTGCACCACTGCGCGCGGGAACGGTAACAAAGCATTGGCACCGGACGTCTGCAGCAGGCCGTACACCATGTTCCCCGGCCACGGCAGGTTCGGCGCGTCGTGGCTGATCAACAGCGAAGGTCGGCTGCGCTCCTCCGCTTGGCGCGGCACATTGTCGGTTTCGCCGACGATCTCCACGTGCTCTCCGGCCAGGCCCGCCGCCGCCCGCATCCCCGACATGGCGGCCGCTTCGACGCAGCCGGCATTGATGCCGTTGTAGGTCCAGTCGCCGGCCAGGAACAGGTTGTCGAAACCCGACTGGTCGGAGCGCAAGCGGTACTGTGTGCTGCCCGGCACCGACAGCACGTAGCGCTCGGAAGGGTCGATATTGGCGCGGAAGTACTGCTGCTCGAACCGCGCCAGGCCGCGCGCGTTGCCGCTGGCCGCCAGCAGCTCCCAGCGCGGCTTGCCGGTCGCAGTCACCATCTTCGGCCAGAGCCAGCCGATATTGCCCTGCAGCCACTGCTTCGCCTGGTCGCGTACCGCCAGGTACTGCGTTTGCGGATAGTCGGGATCGGAATAGGGCTGCTGCTCCTCGTCATCCGCCATCGGCCCGCAGAAATACGCGACCGAACCGGGCTCGTTGCCCACCGGCCACTGCTCCACCGGCAGTAGCTGCGACATGTCCGCCCAGGTGTCGAAATTCTCCTCGTAGCAGGTCAGGATGCTCTGCCCCAGCGGCCAGCCGAGGTCTTTGGTCTCCGGCTTCAGCCACAGCTGGCAGGCCAGGGTGCGGGTGGTCTTGACCTGCTTCAGCATCGCCTCCCAGCACGGGTCCTTGGCCACCAGGTCGCCGCAGATATCGGCCAGGGCACCGGCCGAGATGCCGAGGATGACCTGGTCGAAGCCCTTGCCGCGCTCGAGCTGCAACTCGCCCACGCCGGGCCAGTCGGCCCAGGCCGATTCCAGATCGATGCCCCGGGCGCGCAACTTCTTGCCCTGCTTGAGCTGGGCGAAGTCCGGCTCGGTAGGCCAGCAGTCCAGGCCCATTACCCGCACCAGCGGCTGGTATTCCTTCTTCAGCGTATCGGCCTGCCGCTGCATGCGGATGCGCGCGATGCCGCTGCCGTCCGCATCCGCTTCCAGCGCCGTGACCTTGTGGAAGAAGCGGAACTTGACCCCGCGCTGCCGCAGCACCTTGTAGAAGGGCGTGAACACCGTATCGCCCATGCCGCCCTGCATCTTGAAGAAGTACGCGCCTTTGTAAGTGAACATCAGCCGGCACATGCCGCGCAGCGAAGTGCCGGCGGCGATGGCGCGGTGCTGGTAATCGGCATGGCCGCGCGAAAAGCCGAAGGCGTAATCGTAGATGCCGCGCGCGCAGGCCGAGCCCAGGCTTTGCGGATGCGCGCCGTGACGCTTCAGCCAGTCGCTGATTTCGTACTGGTCGATGACGTCGAAGCCTTCGCTGACCACCCGGTCGACGATCATGCCCCTGACCACCGCGAGGCCCAGGTCGAGCATGTTGAACAGGCGTCGCGCCACGTCGCCGCCGGCTGCGCACTGCTGGTAGATGGCGTGCAGGTCGCCGACTGCGGCTTCGAGCAGGAACAGCAGCGCGCGCCGGCCGTTCTGATGGTGCTTGTGGATGTCCTTGGGCAGGCCGTGGGCGAGGTGCGCCAGATGATGCAGATGGGTAGTCGCCGTCTGCGCGACGTTCCTGCCGGGAAGCAGCTCGCGCAGCCAGGCCGGCAGCTCCGCATGCGGACGCTGGCGCAGCGCGGGTTGCTGCCGCGCTGCATCCTCGACCAGGGTCTTCAGCCAGCCCAGCGTCATGCAGGCGTAGTCCCAGGGAGTCAGCAGCATGCCGCCTTCTCCGGGCACCTCGTCATTGCCCGGCGGCTGCAGATGCCAGGGCAGCCATTCGCCGTCCACCTGCTCTGCCAGCACCACGTTGTTGAACGGCTTGAACGCCGTGTCGAAGGAGGGGAACACGCCGCCCAGGGGCTGCGCTTCGGTGTAGCACTGCTTCATCGCCTTGATGGCGTTGTCGTAGAAGCCCGACCAGATATGCAGGCCGTGCTCCTCGATGCGCTGTCCGTGTTGCGCATTGCGGCCGCTGGCGCATTTGCCGCCAAGCCGCCAGCCCATCTGGTACAGCGTGATGTCGAAGCGTTCCTGCCAGTCCGGAAAAGAGGTCAGCTGATAGGCGGCCCAGATCGCGCCCACGCCGCCGCCCAGGATGGCCACCTTCTTCTTGGTTTGCATCAAAACTCCCCGTTGCGCCGCGCGGCCGGCGGCGCATAAGCCGTTGTGGTGCCGGCCGTGCTTGGTCCCTGGCCTGAATCGATGGCCGCCTCCGCTGCTGCGGACACGGAGCCGGCGGCACCGGGTCGAATCGGCGCAATGGCGCTTTGCGGGTCAATCCGGGCGCTGCGTCAACCGGCGCCGTCCCCCGGCGGGCAGTGAGACCGTGCAAGCCACCGTTGACGCCTCATCCCCGTGCCCAAGGCGGAATCTTGACCGTTCCTTGACCAGCCCTTGCGGCTGATCCTATCGCCAGACGGCCCCTCGCGCAAAAAAAAGCCGGGCGATCAGCCCGGCTTCAAACTCAGGAAACGGTTTTCAGAACGAGTAGCGCACGTAGGCCTGCACGAAATCGCGGTCGCGCAGCAGGTTGGTCTGGCCGCCGCCGAAGAACGTGGTGTAACCCACTTCGCCGGTGAGGTTGCTCAGATAGCGCCAGCCCAGGGACGGCGTCACCGTGCGGGTGTTGCGCACGAAGTTGCCCAGCGGCTCCGGCGTGATTCCGCGCACGTCGTGGTCGAAGCGCATGGTCGGCTCCAGCGTCAGGCCGCCCAGTACCACGTTGTTGTAGGTGCTCTTGGCCAGCAGCTTGTAGCCCCAGGAAGCCTTGGTGGGATAGCCGCCCTGCTGCTGCGGCACATTGAACAGGAAGGACTCCGCGGCGCTGTTCGGCTGCCAGGTGGCCGGCCCCTCGTAGGCCAGCACTGTCGGATCTTCCAGGTTGTGGACGTAGTCGCCGGCGACCTCGGCGATCAGGATCAGTTGGTCGTACTTGAACCAGTTGCTGCCGCCCAGCACCTTGGTGAAGCCGAAGTCGAGCTGGCTCACCGGCTTGCGGCGCCAGCCGCGGACGTACTGGTTGCCCAGCGTCTGTCCGGGCGTGCCGGCCAGCTGGCTGGGCGCGCCCAGGCTCGCCAGCTCCACTTCCACCGCGCTCAGCTGCAGCGGCTGGTTGGCCTTGTAGCTGTACTCGCCCTGCCAGGCGATGCCGCCGGGCAGGGTGGTATTGAAGCTGAAGCCGAACATGTGCAGGTCTTTGGGGAACTCGGCGAAGTAGCTGGCGCTGGCCGAGGTGATGTTGCCGCTGGAGGCCGAGGTGCTGCTGTAGACCGGCAGGCGCTCATGGTAGTTGGCGGCATACAGCGCCACTTCCATTTCGTGCAGCCAGGGAATGGTGAAGCGGAAGGCGCCGCCGTACTGTCCGGCGCCGCTGGGCAGGCGATCCGCGCCGCGCGGGATGGTGCCGCCGTAGGGCACGCAGGTGGTCGGCGTGGTGGTGTTGTTGCCGCCGGTGGCGCTGCAATCGGTGCCCGGCAGGGAATTCGGCGGCGCGCGGCCGAAGCTGATGTCGCCGGCGTTGCCGCCGATCAGGGCCGAGAAGTCCTGGTTCGGAACCGGGTAGAAGCTGCCGGCGGCATCCGGCAGGGTCGGCTCGAACTTCCACTGGTAGAAGCCTTCCAGGCTGGTGTTCTCGGTCAGGTTGATCGAGGCGAACACCTGCGGCACCGGAACGGCGAACTCGCTGATCTCGGCGCCGGGCAGGCGCGCCTTGTTGGCGTCGATCGAGACCAGGCTGTTGAGGCCGTTCAACACCAGGGTCGACTCGCCCCAGTTGACGATCTGCTTGCCCACTTTGAGGCTCAGGCTGTGGCCCAGCACATCGGTGCTGCCGTAGGCATACAGGTCGAGAATGGTGCCGTCGGAGCCGATGTGGTCGTGCACGGCGCGTTCCTTCGCCGCGGCCACGTCGTAGCCGTATTCCTTGCCCGGCCCGTAGTTGCTGGTGTTGAAGAAGGTCTTGTTCTGCAGCACCGGGTCGTAGGTGTAGTTGGCGCGGGTGAAGATGCCGAAGTCCTTCCAGCTCACGGTCAGCGCCGAGGTGATCTTCTGCGTGGCATAGACCAGGTCGCCGGCCTTGCGGAAGGCCAGCTCGCCGTCGTCGACATTGGTCGAATAGGCCTTGCCGCCGTTGGCGATGCCGATGTAGGTGGGGTCTGCCCCCTGCACGCGCATCTCGACGCCGCTGGAGACGCGGGTATTCAGGTCGACGCCGACATCGCCGATCTGCCAGTTGAGTGCCAGGGCCGGGGCCGACACACCCAGGCCGAGGCCCAAGCCCAGGCCGACGGCGAGCGCCTGTGCGATCGGCGTGCGGCGGAATGCGAAACGAGGCTTCGCGGACATGTGGTTCTCCTCCTTATAGTTCTTGGTCGGGCTCATGGTGCGCAGCTTCCGGCAATGGCCAGGCAGCGGCCGTCGCTGGCCAGGAACTGCGCGGCCTCGCTCTGCATCTCCTGCGTCACCAGCGGGTCCTTGCTCGGATCAAGCACGGTGCTGTGGCCGACCGTGCCGTTGGCACCGGGGGCGAACTTCACTGCGTAGTTCAGCTTGGCGCCGAGCAGGGTCTGCGGCGCAGCCACCGGTACCGTCAGCGGGCCGACCACGGTCAGCCCCTGCGCCGCGATCAGCGGATCGGTGCCGGACAGATAGCCGGTCTGGATCGCCACGTCTTCGACGGCGGTGCCCGGGCAGGCCGTCACCAGCGCGGCAGTGGAGGAGATGCCGGCCGGCAGCGGCACCGGGCAGGTGCTGGGCGCCCCGTTCGGCACCACCAGATCGTTGATCACCTCGATCAGGTCGATGGCATGGTTGGCCGAAGCATTGGCACCGTAGTTCACCGGATCGCCGGAGTCCACCAGGGTCTGGGCGAAGCGCAGGAAGGTCTCGTAGTCGTCCGAGCCTTCTTTCAGGCCGGCCGCGCTGAGACCGGCCGAGATCACCGGGCCGAAGCTCTTTGAAGCGTCGAGCAGCCGGCCCACGCCGCCGCCCGGATTGGCCAGCACCGCTGCGCGGATGCTGCTGTTCACGCCGAGCAGGGTGCCGCCGACGATGCCGCCGAGGGAGTGGCCGAAGTAGTAGACGCGGTTCGGATCGGTATCGGCAACGCCGTCACGGTTGAGATCCAGCGTCGTCACCGTCTTGCTCAGCGTGAGCAGGTTGGAAACCGCTTCGCGCAGGTTGTCGCGGCTGGTGATCAGGCTTTGCAGGTTGATGAAGTAGGTGCCGGAACCGTCGATGTTGCCGTCGGGGCCAGGTGCGCCGGTGCCGTTGTTCTCCAGATCCAGGTCGAAGGTGCGCTCACCGGTGATCAGCCCAGCCGCTGACGAGCCGGCGAACAACGTATTGCGATAGAACGGATCGGCCTTGTTGGTGACGCCGTGCAGCGGCAGGTCCATCGCCACCACCACGAAGCCGGCCTGCGCCAGGCCATCGGCCACGGCGAAGATGTTCTCGCGGTTCTGCGTGATGCCGTGCTGGAAGATCACCACCGGCCAGCCGGTGGCCGGCTTGGTCTGCCCGCTCTTGGCGTTCGGCACGGTGACGATCACCGGTACCGTCTGCAGCGAGGTCTTGCTCGCATCCAGATTCGGGAAGCAGGCCGTGGTGCTGGCGCTGGGCTTCAGCCCGGCGACGGCGACAAAGGCGGCGCAAGGCACCGGCGACGCGGAGTTCTTGGTCGGCGCGAAAACGCCGCTGTCCGGCTTGGCCGGATCGGCGTGCCAGAAGGCCGAAAGCGCGGCCGTCGGATTGGTCGGCGTCGGCACCGCCAGGTTGTACGGCAGCGCGGTCACGCCGGCATAAACGCTGGCAAGGCCGAGGCCGGGAATGCCCGACTGGCCGGTGGACAGCCCGGTGGGCGCCACCTGGATGACCGTGGCCGTGGCCGCCTTGGCCACCAGCTGCAGCGTGGTGTCGATCGACTGCGTGGTGAAGCTCCAGGCCAGCGCCAGCTGGTCGGCCGGGATCTTCGCCGACAGGGCCTGCACCACCGGGTAGATCAGCTGCGAGCGCAGTGCTTCCAGCGTGGCTTTCTGGGCGGCGTCGAAATTGGCCAGGGCCGGATCGGTCTGCTGGGCCACCGGGGTAGCGCTGCTGGTGATGCGGAACGAGTCGGAGCCGATGATATCGGCGCCGGCGGTGGTCTTGATGCCCTTGGTGATCGCCACCAGATAGGTCGTCGCGGGCGCCAGCGGTTTCAGCGGCGAGATCAGCAGGCGCGAGCGCTGCGAGCTGATCGGCGTCTGCTGGCCGGTCAGGGGGTCGGCAGCAGTGGCGTTCTCGGTGTCGATGGTGAAGTCGGTGCCCTGAGTCAGCAGTGCGCCGGTGGCGCCGTTGATGATCAGGACGTGGCCGGGCAGGGTCTTGTAGTCGATCGAGCCGGCGATGTCCGCAAAGATCGAGGCGGTGGTGGAGAAGCCGTCGAGCTGGTTGATGTCCGACAATGGCGCCGGCGTTCCCGGCACGTTCAGGGTCGGCGTGGCCGCGCCGCTGAACAGGCCGTCGAACGGAAACGGGATGATCGCGCTGGCATTGGTCGGGTCGAACAGGACCAGCGAGCTGAACGTTTGCGGGCCTTTGCCGGTGTCGTCGCCGCCGCCGCCGCAAGCGGCGAGCAACAGGGTGGCAGCCGATACGAATACTACGGGCGCGAGCTTCCAATGGCGCATGAGCCTTCCTCCTCCAGGTGGCACTTGGGATCCTGCGATCCCTTTCGTTGTTGTCGGACCAGGGCAAGCGTCCATACGCGCTCACATTCGACGATGTGTTGGCGGCCGTATGTACGCTACCGTACGGTCCGGTTCTAAAGGGGTCCAGTGTGGCGCTTATCCGCACTGCACAACAAGATGCAAGGCTTTCATCCGGCAAGCGATTTGCCACCGCTCATCGGGTGGCCGGATCGGCCCGCGTGCGCTGCGTCGAAAACGCAGGCTCGTGTTAGACCAAAGTCTTACACGGTGTCATCGCGGTGAAGTCGGAGTTGCGGCGGGAAGAAGCCGGGAGATACCGCGGCGTACCCGCTCAGGTGCCGGCGGCGATCAGTGCTTCCACCTGGCGCCGGGCGCCGGCGGTGTCCCGCACCAGCAGGCTCAGCGGCATGCGGCGGCGCAATACATCGTCGGCGCTGCGCGCCATCTCCTCGCGCAAGGCCAGCACCGCCTCCGCCACCAGGAACGGCGCTTCGCCATGCAGTCGCGCCGACCAGGCCGGGTTTTCGTCGAGCAGCGCCTGGATGCGCGACAGGCCGGTGCCGTGGCGCAGGGTCAGGAAATGCGCCGCCTCGTCGTCCACCTCGCGCCGCGCCAGCGCCGACAGCGCCTCCGCCTGCCAGCCGGTGAATTCGCCCAGTCCGGCCGTTTCCGTCGGCGCGCCGGGCAGCGGGCGCTTGCCGGTGCTGGTCGGCAAATACGAGCGGCCCAGCCGCTCCAGCACCAGGTCCACCACTTCTTCGGAATCGCAGCGCGCGGTGGTGAACTTGCCGCCCACCGGCCAGATCAGGCCCGGCTTCGGCTCGGTGATGCTGAACTCGCGGCTCACCGCCGCCAGCGTTTCCGTTTCCTCGTCCTGCAGCGTGCGCACCCCGGCGTAGCTGGCGATCACATCCGTCTCGCTCCAGCGCAGCCCCGGCAGCAGCGCGTTCACCGCTTCCAGCAGGTAGCGCGCTTCCTCCGGCCGCAGCACTGCCTCGCTCGCATCGGCCACCTGGGCTTCGGTGGTGCCGAGCAGGGTGCGGCCATACCAGGGAATGACGAAGAACACGCGCCCGTCCTGCGGCGCCGTGAGCAGGAAGGCCTCCTCGCAGCCGACGATCGCCGGCAACACCAGGTGGACGCCCTTGACCAGCTTCACCTTCGGCGCCGTCTTGCCCACCAGGGCACGCCCCCAGGGGCCGGCGGCATTCACCACCAGGTCCGCGCGCAGCTCGAAGCTGGCACCGCTTTCCTCGTCGCGCAGCCGGGCGCCCACCACCAGGCCTTCATCTTCCAGCAGTTCGCTCGCTGCGATCCGGTTGGCGCAGACCGCGCCCGCGCCTTGTGCCGCCGCGGCGACGAACAGCGTCATGCGCGCATCGTCTTCCTGGCAGTCGCCGTAGCGCAGGCCGCCGCGCAGGCCGTCGGCGGCGATGTAGGGATAACTGCCCAGCATCCGCTCGCGCGAATAGGACTTGAAGCGCGGCACCGGCTGCTTGCCGGTGGCGAGGAAGTCGTACAGCGTCAGCCCCGCCAGCAATTGCAAGCGGCCGACGCGCGAGTCCCGCCACACCGGCACCTGGAAATTGAGCGGCCGCACCAGGTGCGGCGCAATGCGCGACAGCACCCGCCGCTCGCCCAGGGCATGACGCACCAGGCCGAACTCGTAATGCTCCAGGTAGCGCAGGCCGCCATGGATCAGCTTGCTGGAAGAACTGGAAGTGCCGGCGGCCCAGTCGCTCTTCTCCACCAGCGCCACTCTCAAGCCACGCAGCGCCGCATCGTAAGCGGTCCAGGCGCCGTAGATGCCGCCGCCGATGACCAGCAGGTCGAAACGCTGGCTACGCAGGCCGGCGACATTGCGAATGAAGGGGAAGGCAGCGCTCATCTATGGTCCAACGTCATTCCCGCGCAGGCGGGAATCCAGTTCCAGGCACTCTCGTCTCAGGCGAAGTATCCAGGCAGCGCCGCATACGGCCGAAACTGGATCCCCGCCTTCGCGGGGATGACCGCCCCGGCGGGAGGTCACTTGTAAATCACCTCGATCTCGAACTTCCCGCGCGGCTGGTGATGCAGCCGCACATAGTGCGCGGCAATGCGCTGCGGATCGAAATGCGTGCCCACCTGCAGCAGGCCGTAGACGGTGACGGTGGCGACGTGAATGCCGTGCCCGCCCAGTTCCTGCGCCAGCGAATAGGTCAGATTGCGCAGCGCCGCCTTGTCGGCCGACAGCGAGGCATAAGGCGCAGAAGGCTCGTGGGCGAAGCCGCCGCCGGTGAAGAGGATGGTGCCGTGGCCTTGCTCGCGCATCGCCGGTGCCGCCAGTTGGGCGCAGACCACCGCGCCGACCACATTGGTGTGGAAGTCCTCCACCCACTGCTGCGGCGCCACGGTAGTGGGGCGGCCCTTGTGCGCGCTGGCGGCGTTGTAGACCACCACCTCCGGCGCACCCAGCTCGGCGGTGACCTGCTGGAACAGCGCGCGCAGGGAATCCTCGTTGCCGGCATCGGTGGCGTAGGCCCGCGCGGCGCGGCCGGTGCTGCGCCGGATATCGTCGCAATGGGGCTGCAACTTGGCACTGTTGCGCGCCGCCAGCGCCACGCCATAGCCCTCTTTGGCGAAGGCCATGCCGACCGCGCTGCCGATCCCCGGACCCGCACCGACGACAAGACAGACCTGGCTCACGGATGCTCCTTGTTAAGTATTCGCCGCGGGCGGCTGCCGCAGGCGCCGCACCGTCTCCAGCCACTCCTGCAATTGCCGCGCCTGCCCCTCGCTGATGCTGCCCGCCGCTGCCGCATCGGCGATGCGCTGCGCCGGCGGCTGGCCGGTATCTTCCGACGCGGCAAAGCTTTTCTCCAGCGCCTCGCCTGCCAGTGTCGCCTCCAGCGCCTCGCCCAGCGCGGCCAGGCGCGGACCGCAATCGGCGCAGCGGCGGCGCAGACTGGTTTCATCCTGCAGCCACTGTGCCACCCGGCGGTTGGCCGCATCGCTCGGCGCCAGCGCGGCGTGGCCGCGCGGGAAGATCAGCAGGCGCGCCAGCCAGGACAGCGCCGGCGCCGACAGATGCCGCAGCACCTTGTCGAGCGCTTCTTCCACTTCGCGCAAGGCATCGGCGCAGAGCCATTCCAGCGCAGCCCGCTCCGCGTCGGGCGCGCCCTCGTCCTCGAAATGCTTCAGCGCGCAGCTGGTCAGCCACAACTGCGCCACGGCATCGCCGAGCCAGGTGGTGAGGGTCAGCCGCGAAGCTTCGTGCATGGCGCGCAGCGCGGTGCGCGGCCGGCGCGAGGCGAGGTCGGCGCCCAGCCCGGTCAGCGCCAGGTCGGTGGCAAAGGCCAGCGCCGCGCTGTAGCGGTTGATGCGCCGGCAGTAGCCGCGCACCAGGTCGGTATGGCCGGCGGCGGCGCTGAAGCCGCCCGCGGTGAGGGCCAGGATGAAGGAGCGGATGCCGGAGCCGGCGACATGGCCGACATGCTTCCACAGCGCCGCGTCGAACAGCTCCAGTTCCAGCGCCGCATTCGGCGCGCGCGTCGCTGCCAGCGCCCGCATGAAGGCGCGGTGACCGCGCAGCACGCTGGCGGTATAGCCGGTGGAGCGCGCCAGGCGCGCCGGTTCCTCGGCGGTGAGCGTCGGCCGCAGTGCGTCCAGCATCGGCTTCAGCGCGCTGCGCGAAAGCCCCAGGTCGGCGGCCGCCAGACGGATTTCCGCCGCCTGCTCCGCCGTCAGGCTGCGGGCGCAGCTGGCCAGGCCCTGCGGCCGTTCGCCCAGGTCCACCGACAGCGCGCTGGCCGTGGCCTGCGCTTGCGCCGCCAGGCTGCGGGCGCCGATCAGGGCCAGGGCGTCCTGTGCCACCGCGCGGCCGCCCACCGCCGCGGTGAAGGGCGCGTGCACCCGCGCATAGCCACCCGCCGCCGTCGCCGCCGCCATGACCCGGCCGGCATGTAGCGCGGAGGTGGCGATGGCATGGGCCACCGCGAGGCATTCGGTCCAGTCGCCGGCGCCCGCGCCGATGCGCTCGCTGCCGCCGACGATGGCATCCAGCTCGGCCACCAGACCGTTCACGCGTAGGCGGGTGGCGCCGGCCTCAAGGCCGGCGTCGGCGCGCTCCAGCACCACGCAGCTCGGCCCATGGCGGCCGCCGAGCAGGCCCTCGGGATCGCGCACCCGCAGCACCAGGCCGAGCAGTTCGGCCGGTTCCGCCGTGGCTGCGAATTGCGAGTCCAGGCGCAGGCGCAGCGCGGTGATGCGCTCGCCCTCGACCATGCTGGAAAACACCACGGCGTCCCCGGCGACAGGGTCGAGTGCGCTGATGATGCCGGCGCCGCCGGCCAGGCGCGGCAGCCAGCGGCTTTGCTGCGCCTCGCTGCCGTGTCGCCGCAGCAGCTCGATCCAGGCCAGCCGCTGCGGCGAGGCCATGCGCTCGCCCATCGCCGGGTCGATGGCGGTGATGCGCGCCAGCGCCGCCGACTGCGCCACCGCCGACCACTCCAGGCCGCCGTGGTAGTGCGGAATGCCGAGGCCGAAGGCCTGCTGCTCACGCAGCCAGGCCTGGGCTTCCTCGGGTGCGTCGGCGCGGCTGCGGAATCCCGCCACCAGCTGGTCCACCACCACCTGCTCGGTCGGCAGCGGCCGCGCCGGCGGAAATGACTGGAAGCGTTGCCAGTCCGGCTCGCCGCCGATCAGCTCGGCTTCCCACCAGGCGGTGCCGGCATCCAGCGCCCCCAGCGCGGCGGGGTCGAGCCGCTGCACCACGCGCTTGAACCAGCTCAGCGCCGGCCGCGACAGCCATTCCTGCCGCAGCGGCGGAATGTTGAGCGGCACGAACACCACGATCCACAGCAGCGCCAGCAGGCCGGACAACAGGGTCGACCCGCCGAACAGGCCGTAGCACAGCACCGTCACCCCCAGCACCGCGCTGGTGGCGCGGATGCCGGGCCGGTAGTAGGCCAGCGCCAGCACCGCGATGGCGGCGAACAGCAACCAGAACGGCATCTCTAGGCTTCCCTTTTTCCTAAGACGTCATCCCGGCGAACGCCGGGATCCAGGGCAGCGGAGTGCCTGCCCTGCATTCCAGGATGCCAGCCCGCGATGCACTGCTCATGACTCATGCCTGAATGTCTTCAACCATTGTTGCCCGTCGCCTCACTGCGCCTTCGCACTCTTCTTGCGCGCCGCCTCGAACTCGTCGCCGGCCTGCCAGCTCACCGTGTCCGCGGCCAGCAGTTCCTGCCAACCCAGGGCGAAGCCGTAGCGGGCCAGCGCCGCGTTGCTGGCGAAGTCCATTTCCGGCGTCCACTCGTCGCCCGGACGGTGATAGCGGTTGGTGGTGTAGTCGTCTTCCTGCGCCTTGCCCCACTCCTTGGGGTGGCCGACGAATTTGGTGCCGGCGCCGATGGAGAAGGCCGGCACGCCGACGCGGGCGAAGCTGAAGTGATCCGAGCGGTAATAGTGGCCGGCGCCCGGGTTGGCATCGGGCTCGATCTCGTAGTGGAAGGACTTGGCGGTCTTCTCCACCGTGGGGAAGAAGTTGGTGCGGTCGGCGCCGGTGACGTTGATCGCTTCCGGCACGCCCAGCGTGGCGATGGCGTCGTAGTTCAGGTCCAGCGCGATCTGCGCCGCCGGGATCGGCGGATGCGCGCCGAGGTAGCGCGAGCCGAGCAGGCCCTTCTCCTCGGCCGTGACCGAGGCGAAGTACACCGGGTGCGGCGGCTTGTCCTTCATCTGGCTGTAGGCGTGCGCCAGCTCCAGCAGGATGCCGCAGCCGGTGCCGTTGTCGATGGCGCCGTTGTAGATGTTGTCGCCGCTCATGCTGGGGTCGATGCCCAGATGATCGTAGTGCGCGGTGTAGAACACCGCCTGCTTCGGCGTGCCCTTGTCGCTGCCCGGCAGCATCGCCACCACGTTGGGCGACTGGAATTTGCGGATCTTGCTCACCACATGCGCCTTCAGCCGCAGCGGCAGCTCCACCGCCTTGAACTCGCGGGTGCCGGCGAGGGCGATCTGATCGTCCAGCTTGAGGCCGGCGGTGGAGAACAGCAGCCGCGCCACATCGAGCTGGATCCAGGCCGCCGCCTGCAGCTTCGGCTCCTTGTCGTCGGCCAGGTAGACCTGCTCGTTGCTCCAGGAGCTGCGCACCACGTCCCAGGGATAGCTGGCGAGGTCGGTGCGGTGGATGATCATGGCGCCGATGGCGCCCTTGCGCGCCGCTTCCTCGAACTTGTACATCCAGCGGCCGTAATAGGTGAGGGTGCTGCCGTTGAAGAACTTGGGGTCCTTGGACGGCGGCTGGTTGACGATGATCAGCACCACCTTGCCCTTGACGTCGACGCCCTTGTAATCGTCCCACTGGTATTCCGGCGCATCGACGCCGTAGCCGACGAACACCACCGGCGCGTCGATATCCGAGCCCTCGAGCTGGGTCTGGTTGCTGACCACGAAGTCGTCGCGGTACTTCAGCTGCAGCGCGTCGCCGCTGGCCGGCTGCAGGGCGAAGGTGGTGGCCGGCTGCGACTGCACGCCGACGAAATTCACATTCTGGTAATAGCTGCCGTTGTCGCCGGCCGGCTTCAGGCCGTACTGCGCGAACTGGCTGGCGATGTACTTGGC
>FTIF01349037.1_pt1 | contig 18653 bp, 17 predicted proteins | sample 1658001 | NCBI WGS metagenome assembly FTIF01 (sample SAMEA3914789, study PRJEB12502) | metagenome | biome: forest; material: soil | place: Canada | collected 2011-07-03 | depth 0.3 m | reverse complement strand
CGGCAGGGCGGCTGGTACCAGGTGCAGGTGGGCCAGCAGCAGGGCTGGGTGCGCATGTCCTCGCTGCGCCTGCGGGCGCCCGGCGCCAGGGCGGGCGTGCTCGACGGCGGTCGTGCGGTGGCGACGCAGACCGTTGCCACTACCGGCGTGCGCGGCTTCGGCAAGGGTGAATTGCAGAACGCGACGCCGGATGTGCCTGCGGTCGATGCCCTCGAGGCTTCCGCCGTGAGCGCGGCGGACGCGCGTGCCTTCGCCGGCCAGGCCGGCCTGCAGGCCAAACCCGACAGCGGCAAGGGAGGGAGCCCGTAATGTCCATCCGTGCTTTTGTTTGCGCGGCACTCGCCGGCGGCAGCCTGCTCGCGAGCGCCACCGCTACCGCCATCGATTTCGACCTGGGCAAGATCGTCAGCGGCGTCAAACAGCTGAAAACAGCGGTGATCGGCCCCGACGAGCAGGAAGAGCACGAGCTGGGGCGCATCGCTGCCGCCACTCTGCTGGGGGCGGCCAAGCCGATGAGCAATCGCGATCTGGAGGCCTACGTTAGCAAGGTCGGGCTGTGGGTGGCACTGCAGAGCGAGCGGCCCGATCTGCCCTGGCGCTTCGCGGTGCTGGACGACAGCTCCATCAACGCCTTCGCCGCGCCCGGCGGATACGTCTTCGTCACCCGCGGACTGCTGGCCAAGCTGCACAATGAGGCCGAGCTGGCCGGGGTGCTGGGACACGAGATCTCCCACGTGGTGCTGAAGCATCACCTCAAGGCCCTGCGCCGCGAAGCGGGCACCCAGCTGCTGAGCGACCTGGGCTCCGACGCCCTGGCGCAGAAGGCGGGGCGGGCCAGCATTCCGCCGGAGCTGCTCAATACCGTCTCGGCCCAGGCCAAGACGCTGTACTCGCGCGGTCTGGACAAGTCGGACGAGTACGCCGCCGATCAGTTAGGAGTACAACTGGCCGGCCGTGCCGGTTACGATCCCTATGGCTTGCTGGCGGTGTTACAGACGCTGGACAGCATGGATTCCAACGACGGTTCCCTGGCCCTGCTGTATCAGACACACCCGCGGCCGGCCGACCGGCTGGCGCAGCTCGACAAGCTCAGTGAACAACTGGATGCTTTCGGCCAGCAGCCGACCCTGCAACCGCGCTTTGTCGCCAGCGCCAGTGCGGCCGTCACCGAGAAGAAATAATCTGGCAGCATTGTTCAATTTTCAAAGAATGGAGTTTGCATGGCTTCGGTGGCAGTGATTGGCGGCACCGGCATGAACCAGTGGCCGGGCCTCGTGGTGCAGAAGCAGTTGCAGGTCGAGACACCTTACGGCGCGCCGTCGGCGCCGCTGCTGCTGGGCAAGGTTTACGGCATTCAGGCGATTTTCCTGGCCCGCCACGGCGAGGGGCATCGCATCCCGCCGCACGGCATCAATTACCGCGCCAATATGTGGGCCCTCAAGCAGGCTGGGGTCAACAGCGTCGTCGCCATCGCTGCGGTGGGCGCCATCGCGCCCTGGCTGCCGCCCGGCGCCGTGGCGGTGCCGACCGACCTGATCGACTACACCTACGGCCGCGAGCACACCTACTCCGACGGCGAGCATGCCGAGCTGAAGCACGTCGAATTCACCGAGCCTTACAGCGAGCGGGTGCGCCGCGAGCTGCTGCATGGCGCCCTCGATGCACGGGTCGAGATCGCCGCCAGCGGCGTGATGGGCGTGACCCAGGGGCCGCGCCTGGAATCCACCGCCGAGATCAAGCGGCTCAAGCGTGATGGCTGCGACATGGTGGGCATGACCGGCATGCCCGAGGCGGGCCTGGCGCGCGAGCTTGGGCTGGACTACGCCGGCCTGGCGGTCAGCGTGAACTGGGCTGCAGGCCTCGGTTCCGGCGACATCCACGGCGAAATCCACCAGTCGATCGAGGCCGGCATGGCCAAGGTGCGGGCGATTCTGGAGCGGGCACTGCCGGCTTTGCGCGCGCGCGATGAGGTGATGGACGCCTGAAGCGGCGTAGACTGTTCATGCACCGGGCGGCACAGCCCGGGTTTTTGGGCTACGGGGCATAGCGGATTTGATGATGCGGTTTCCTTTGCAATTTGCGGCGCTGCTGCTGGGCGTCGCTGCTACCGCCGCGCGGGCCGGCGATGTACTGGTGGTCGACAGCGTCTCCGGCCAGGCCAGCCTGGACCGGCTGGGCACCCAGACCGGGCTGAAGGCCGGCGACCAGCTGAGCGAGCGCGACGTCATCCACGTCGCTGCCGGCGGCAGCCTGACCCTGGACTTCTCCGGCCACGGCTTCATCGAGCTGGGGCCCAGCACCGAAGTCGGCATCGAGAAGATGCCCTTTGCCAGCTATGCTGACGACCTCAAGACCATTTTCAGCCTGACCCACGGTTATCTGCGGGTGGTGTGGAAACTGCCGCCGCTGGCCGGCGGCTGGCCCTTATTCGTGTATTTCGGCAGCCAGCACGCAGCCCTGATCCCCGGCGAATATTTCTTCGACAACCAGTCCGGGGTAGCGCGCGCCTGCGTCGCGGCGGGGCGCCTGTCGGTGCTGCCCAATGCCGGCACCGAGCTGCAGAAGCTGCGTCCCTCGGCCTGCTACCGCTTCGTTGCCGGCCTGCCGCCGGAGCGGGTGCCGCATGAGGCCAGCGCCTGGATCGCGGTACGGCGCAGTTTCGACATCGACGCCCCGACTTCGCCGGAGGCCATGCTGGCCGCCAATGATGCCGGCAGTGACGATCCGGGTACCGATCCCCTGCTGGCCCAGGCGCCGCCTCCAGTCACCAGGGCGGTGCCGTCGAAGCCCTTGCCATCTGTCCTGGTGCAGGCGAAGCCCGCCGCAGCGGCGCTTTCCGTGCCGATTCCCCCAGCCGGGGCGGCCAGCCCGAGCCTGCCCGCCACCGCAGTCAGCCTGCCGCCAGGCGCTTCCGGCGAGTGGGGCGTCAATGTCGCGTCCTATCCCACGGTGGAAGACGCGAACCAGCACGCGCAGCAGCTGCGCGCCGCCGGATACGCCGCGTCGGTGCAGCAGGCATTGGTCAAGGAGCACACCTGGTTCCGGGTTCAGCTCCGGGGCTACCCCACGGCGGATGCCGCGCGGGCGGTAGCCGGCGAGCTGCAGGCCCATTTCGCCTATCAGGGCCTGTGGGTGAGCAAAACCGGCCCGGCGGGCACGCCCGTTCCCTGAAAGCTGCGGTGTTGCTGCCCCGCAACACCGCTCGGGTGCCTAGCACGGATGCGCGGCTGCGCGTATTCCCGTAAAATTACTGAAACCTGCAGCATGAAAACCAAATGCCCGACGTCGCGCAGACCCGTTTTATTTTCGTTACCGGCGGCGTGGTGTCCTCGCTGGGTAAAGGCATCGCCGCGGCGAGCCTCGGTGCGATCCTCGAATCGCGCGGACTGACCGTCCACATGATCAAGCTGGATCCCTACATCAATGTCGATGCGGGGACCATGAGCCCGTTCCAGCACGGCGAAGTCTTCGTCACCGAAGACGGCGCCGAGACCGATCTGGACCTTGGCCATTACGAGCGCTTCCTGCGCGGCAAGACCAGCCGCCACAGCAACGTCACCACTGGCCAGATCTACCGCAATGTGCTGGAAAAGGAGCGCCGCGGCGACTACCTGGGCCGCACCGTGCAGGTGATCCCGCATATCACCGACGAAATCCAGCAGCGCATCCGCGAGGGCGCGCGCGGCGCCGACATCTGCCTGGTCGAGATCGGCGGCACGGTGGGCGATATCGAGTCGCTGCCGTTCCTCGAAGCGATCCGCCAGATGGGCGCCGAGCTGGGGCGCAAGCAATCGATGTACATGCATCTGACCCTGCTGCCTTTCGTGCGCTCGTCCGGCGAGCTGAAGACCAAGCCGACGCAGCACTCGGTGAAGGAACTGCGCTCCATCGGCATCCAGCCGGACGTGCTGCTGTGCCGCTCCGAGCGGCCGATTCCCGATGCCGAGAAGCGCAAGATCGCGCTGTTCACCAACGTGCCGTACCGCGCGGTGATCTCGGCCCTCGATCTGGACGACATCTACAAGATTCCGGGCTGGTTGCATCAGCAAGGCCTGGACGAGCTGGTGGTCGAGCATTTCGGCATCGACGCGCGCCAGTCCGACCTGTCGGCCTGGGAAAAGGTAGTCAACGCCCGCGATCACCAGGATGTGGAAGTGCAGGTGGCGATGGTCGGCAAGTATGTCGATCTGGCCGATGCCTACAAGTCGCTGAACGAGGCGCTGTACCACGCCGGCCTGCACACCGGCACCCGGGTCAAGATCCGTTATATCGAGTCCGAGGCGGTGGAAAGCCAGGGCGCGCGCGTGCTGCAGGGCGCAGATGCCATCCTGGTGCCGGGGGGCTTCGGCGAACGCGGCATCGAAGGCAAGATCGCCGCGGCGCGTTATGCGCGCGAAAGCAAGATCCCTTACCTGGGCATCTGCCTGGGCATGCAGGTGGCGGCGATCGAATTCGCCCGCAACGTGGTCGGCCTGGCCGATGCGCACAGCACCGAGTTCGCGCCCAATTCTCCGCACCCGGTGATCGCGCTGGTGACCGAATGGCAGGACGCCAGCGGCCGCATCGAGCGCCGCAGCCACAACTCCAACCTCGGCGGCACCATGCGCCTGGGTGTGCAGAAATGCCGCCTGGTGGCGGGCTCCAAGTCGCGCGCGCTGTACAACGCCGAACTGATCAGCGAGCGCCATCGCCACCGCTACGAGTTCAACAACAACTATCGCGAACCGTTGACCTCCAGGGGCATGAGCATTGCCGGCATGTCCGAGGACGGCGAGCTGGTCGAGATGGTCGAGCTGCCGGATCACCCCTGGTTCGTCGGTTGCCAGTTCCATCCGGAATTCACCTCCACCCCGCGCGACGGTCATCCGTTGTTCGAGGGGTTCATCCGCGCTGCGCGTGAGCAGCATCTGGCTCACCAGGCGAAGGCAGCATGAAACTATGTGGACGTGATGTAGGCATCGACCAGCCGATCTTCGTCATCGCCGGCCCGGACACGCTGGAGTCCGAGGGCCTGGCCATCGAAGTCGCCGGGCACATCAAGGCGATCGCCGACAAGCTCGGCATCCTCTATATCTTCAAGGGCAGTTACGACAAGGCGAACCGGTCCTCGCACAAATCCTACCGCGGTCCCGGCCTGGAAGGCGGGATGAAGATCATGGAGGCGGTGAAGAAGCAGATCGGCGTGCCGGTGCTGACCGATGTGCACGAGGACACGCCGCTGGCGGAAGTGTGCAGCGTGGTCGACGTGGTGCAGACCCCGGCGTTCCTGTGCCGGCAGACCAATTTCATGCAGAGCGTGGCCCGCCAGGGCAAGCCGGTCAACGTCAAGAAAGGCCAGTTCATGTCGCCCTGGGAAATGGGCAACGTGATCGAGAAGATGAAGGCCGTGGCCGAGCCGCAGTTCTTCCTGTGCGAGCGCGGCTTCTCCTTCGGCTACAACAATCTGATCGCCGACATGCGCGGCCTCGCCGTGATGCGCGACTTCGCCCCGGTGGTGTTCGACTGCACCCACACCGTGCAGCTGCCCGGCGGCATGGGCAATGCTTCCGGCGGTCAGCGTGAGTTCATCCCGGTGCTGGCGCGCGCGGCGGTCGGTGCGGGCGTGTCCGGCCTGTTCATGGAAACGCATCCGCGCCCGGACGAGGCGCTGTGCGACGGCCCCAATTCGCTGCCGCTGAAGTACATCGGCGGCCTGCTGGAAACGCTGGTCGAGCTGGACCGACTGACCAAGCGCAGCGGCCTGCTGGAACGCCAGCTGACGTCCTGATCCTTCATTTCCAATAAAATTAATCAATAGAAACAAAAGCATGTCGAAAATCGTTCAAGTCAGCGCACTGGAAATCATCGATTCCCGCGGCAACCCGACGGTGGAAGCCGAAGTGGTACTGGCCTCCGGCGCACGCGGCGTCGCCGCCGTGCCCTCCGGTGCCTCCACCGGCAAGCGCGAAGCCGCGGAGCTGCGCGACGGCCTGCCGAAGAAGGGCAAGGCCCGTTATCTCGGCAAGGGCGTGCTGCAGGCGGTGAAGAACGTCGAGACCGAGCTCGCCAAGCTGGCAAACGGCTTCGACGCGCAGGACCAGAGCGAGCTGGATCAGGCGATGATCGAACTGGACGGCACCGAGAACAAGTCGCGCCTCGGCGCCAACGCCATCCTGGCCGTGTCCTTGGCCAGCGCCAAGGCCGCCGCCGCCGAGAACGGCCAGCCCTTGTTCCGTCATCTGGGCGGCATCCAGGCCGATACGCTGCCGGTGCCGATGATGAACGTCATCAACGGCGGCGCTCATGCCGACAACAATGTCGACGTGCAGGAATTCATGATCCTGCCGGTGGGCGCGCCCAGCTTCAGCGAGGCCCTGCGCTGGGGCGCGGAGATATTCCATTCGCTGAAGAAAGTGCTGCACGCGCGCAAGCTCGGCACCGCCGTCGGCGACGAGGGCGGTTTCGCCCCGAACCTGCCGTCCAACGAAGCCGCGCTGGAATGCCTGCTGGAGGCCATCGGCGCTGCCGGCTACAAGGCCGGCAGGGATATCTACCTGGGCCTGGACGTCGCATCCAGCGAGTTGTTCAAGAAGGGCAAGTACCACCTGGAAGGCGAGGGCAAACAGTACACCGCGGCCGAGTTCGCCGACTATCTGGCTGACCTCGCCGCGCGCTACCCGATCATTTCGATCGAGGACGGCTGCGCCGAGGACGACTGGGCCGGCTGGGCCATCCTGACGCAGAAGCTCGGCGGCAAGGTGCAGCTGGTCGGCGACGACCTGTTCGTCACCAATACCAAGATCCTGGCGGAAGGCATCATCAAGGGCATCGGCAACTCGATCCTGATCAAGCCCAACCAGATCGGCACCCTCAGCGAAACCCTGGAAGCGATCCGCATGGCGACCGACGCCGGCTACTCGGCCGTGGTGTCGCACCGCTCGGGCGAGACCGAGGACGCCACCATCGCCGACATCGCGGTGGGCACCAGCGCCACCCAGATCAAGACCGGCTCGCTGTGCCGTTCCGACCGCATGGCCAAGTACAACCAGCTGCTGCGCATCGAGCACATGCTGGGCAAGCGCGCGCGCTACCCGGGCGCCTCAGCGTTCCCCATCGGTCTGCCATAGCCCTTGAAGAAACGCCTCGCCCTCGTCGCCCTGTGCCTGGTCCTGTCGGGACTGCAATACCGGCTTTGGGTCGGCGACGGTGGGATCTTCGATACGCGCCGCCTGCAGAAAGTCGTCAACGAGCAGGCGGAGTCCAACACCCAGTTGCAGCTGCGCAACTCGGTGCTGGAAGCGGAAGTGGCCGATCTACGCAACAGCGGCGCCGCCATCGAGGCGCACGCCCGCAGCGAGCTGGGCATGATCCGCAAGGGCGAAACCTTCTACCTCGTGGTTGCGCCCAACACCCAACAGTGACCAAAGTACCGCGTTACTGGGCCGTGGTCGCATCCGCCGGTGGCGGCGCCCGCATGGGGCTGGGCAAGCCCAAGCAATACTTGCCCCTGCGCGAGCGCGCCCTGCTGGAGTGGAGCGTGGCCCCGTTTCTCGATGCCGGCTGGATCGACGGCGTGATACTGGCGCTGCCCAAGGGCGACACCGATTTCGCCAAGCTGCCCATCGCGCGCCATCCCAAGATCGTCACCGTCACCGGCGGCGCCACCCGCGCCGACTCGGTGCTGGCCGGCCTGCAGGCAGTGACCGAGCGCAGCGCCATGCTGGATGCGCCGGTCTACGTGCTGGTGCACGACGCCGCGCGCCCCTGCCTGACCGTCGACGACGTGGAAACCCTGCGCGACGAGGCCAGCGACGAGCAAGGCGGCCTGCTCGCGGTGCCCGTTACCGACGTGCTCAAGCAGGAAGAGCGCGAGTGCTCGGTGCGCACCGTGGATCACGCCGCGCTGTGGCGCGCACAGACGCCGCAGCTGTTCCGCCTCGACCTGCTGCGCTCCGCGCTGGAGCAGGCCATCGCCAAGGGCAAGCCACTGGGCGACGAAGCCGCCGCAATGGAACTGGCCGGCTACAAGCCGATGCTGGTGCGCGGCCGCGAGAGCAACCTCAAGGTGACCTACCCCGAGGACCTGCCCCTGGCCGAGTTCTGGCTGTCGCGGCAGGAATACGCGCGATAGGCTCCTGACCGGATACCAGGGCAGGTAGAAGCTGAAGCGGAGGGGCCGCGGGTGCAGGAAGAGACTTACAAATACTGGGCGTTCATCTCCTACAGCCACCGCGACCAGGCCTGGGCCGACTGGCTGCACAAGGCACTGGAAACCTATCGCGTGCCGCGTCGCCTGGTCGGACGTGAAACAGCCGCAGGCCCGGTTCCGCGCCGCCTGTTCCCGGTGTTCCGCGATCTCGAGGAACTGCCCAGCTCGCCCAACCTCAGCGGCGCCATTGACCAGGCGCTGCAACAGTCGCGCTATCTCATCGTCATCGCCTCGCCCTATGCAGCCGTCTCCAAATGGGTCGACCAGGAGATCGCGCGCTTCCGCGCCATGGGTCGCGGCGACCGCATCCTGTGCCTGATCATTGACGGCGAGCCGCACGCCGATCTTCATCCTGGCAAGGGTTTTCTAGAGTGCTTTCCTCCGTCCTTGCGCGCCGACGGTGGCATCGAGCCGATTGCCGCAGATGTGCGGCCCGGCAAGGACGGTAAACCGGCGACCAAACTCAAGCTGATCGCCGGATTGCTTGGTGTAGGGCTGGATGAATTGCGGCGGCGTGAACGTCGCCGACGCATGGCGCAAAACTTGATCTGGACCGCGGTCACTGTGCTATCCGTAGCAAGTTTGATCGGAGTCTGGCTGTTGCAGCAGCGCGAAAAGCATGAAGCGTTAGCGCAACAAGCGTTGAAGGCGCACATCGAAACCGTATACGAAAATGGGAGGCAGGAATTACTTGCCCACAACCAAGCACGGGCGGCGATCTATTTGAGTGAGGCATATCGGCTCGGGATAGAAACCCCCGCGTTAAAGCTGATGCTGGCTCGGGCGATGCAAATTGTTGATAGCGAAAAATTGTCCTTCCAGACGGGTGCTCCTGTATCGGATGTGCGGTTCAGTCCAGATTCCAGATTGCTGGTTACCACGGGCAAGGACCGAATTGCACGGGTTTGGAATACAGAAACGGCCCAAAAGCAATTCGATTTCCCTGTACCGCAAAGCGGACGAAGATCACTTCCAAGATTTAGTCGAGATAGTCGACTCATTTATTTGGTTTACGTTGCTTCGGAAGGGGCTTCAAATAGTTTCCTGAACGTATGGGATGTCCATTCGGGGCGCATGCTTGTCAACTTAAAGAATCCGCCGACTATCGACCGTACATTTAATGCCTTTAATCGAGGCAGCGATCGGGTTGCGCATGTGGCAATAGATCATGCTGTGGAAGTTGTGAGCCTCGATACAGGCAAGGTTCTGAAGAGGTTGCCAGGTAATTACAGCGTGGCTGGGTTCAGCCGCGATGGCCGGCGCTTATTTACAGGCAGTGAAAGCGGTGAAGTCGCGATGTGGGATGGCAATGGCGAACGCAAGCTGCGAGTAATGAGTGGCTTACATTCGCACATCGTTTCCCTTGATGACACCGAGGATGGCGCTCTGGTTGCCGCGTCAGCTCGCGATGGTGCCATACGCGTTTGGCAGACCTCAGATGGTGCGCTGCGATTGGTTGCTGGTCATCCCTCACCCAATCCGTCATTGATTTTTAACGTCGATGGAACTTGCCTGCTGACCAAGGCAAATGATGGGGCTCGGATTTGGGACACTAGAAACGGCGAATTGATTTACGTGCGGCAATTCGCAGGATCTGCCGCCAATGGTTTTGACATCAGCTCAAGCGGCAGGTGGATCATGAGTTCCAGCAGTTCCCACTTGCTGGTACAAGACGCCCAATCCGGGGCCGACCTTTTTACCTTGGATGGCCACCGCGGTCTTGCCGAGGCACGTGATTTCAGCGAGGACGACCGTTACATCGCTACTGGAGGGCCGGACGGCACGGTTGTGTTATGGAATATGCCTAAAGGTGCCGAGTTTGAATTTCGTCATGTCGTTGATTCTCTGCTTTGGGCAGCAGAAATTAAGCCGCCAGGAGTTGCTGCCAGTTTCAGTCATTCCGGTGCATTGATAGCAACTGGAGCTGGCGACGGACACCTCAAACTTTGGAATGCATCTGGATATAAATTGATGTATAGCGTCGATGCTGATCCAAAGTCGATAAACGTTTTGGCCTTCAATTCCGACGATACGCGGCTGGTAACCGGCGGCCAGGTGGATGGAGTAAAACTCTGGGATGTATCTTCAGGGCAGCTATTGAGGGAGTTTGACTGTGGTGGAAAACGTGTTCTTGCGATCGCAGTTAGTTCCGACACCCGCACTATTGCAGCGGCAATTCTCGGGGGGACCACACAGTTATGGGACGCAGAGAGCGGAGCGTTGCTGGCCTCGTTTGAGCGCGACGAAGCAAGAGCCGGTCAATTCAGTCCAGACGGACGCAGTTTCGCTGTAGGGGTCCACGGCGAAGCGAAGCTTTGGAATTTAACGCAGCGTAGATTCATCTGGTCGACCCCACTTCAATCTGACCCGAACGGCGCAAAAGAAGACGTCGCAGCTGTCGATTTCAGTGCAGATGGTCGCCAATTGCTTGTTGCAGGTTACGGTCAAGAGGTTGCTCTGCTTGATGCGCGGAGCGGCCATGTATTAAGCACGACTTATGAGCCCTCTTCCAGTCGTTTCAACTCGGTAAAGTTCCGGGAGGGGATCGTCGCGATGGGCGATCAAAATGGAAATGCGGTGCTTTGGAATCCGGACAATAAAAAGATCTGGATTTTGCGCGGTCATGCTGGCGAGGTGCGCACCGTCGTGTTTTCTCCCAACGGCTCTTTCCTTCTCACTTCAGGAGCGGATGCCACAGCCAAGCTTTGGGATGCTCGGAATGGAGAGCTTCTGGATACTGTCGCTGAGCACGGCAGTCAGATGCCGGAGTCCCCGTTCCAAGCGGCAAGCTTCAGTCCGGATGGAAAGCAGATATTGACTGGCTCTACTGACGGGGTGATCCGATTGTGGGAGGTGCGCGAAGAATCGCGCACCCCATTGCAAGTGGAATCGACCCTGCGCTGCAAGGTACCCTGGCGACTTGAGGGAGAAGATCTGGTTCCAGCAAGTCCGGACCCCGTTGCATGCCCTCAAAACTGACAAATTACATGGCGAGGCGGGCAGCGGTTTTTCGTGTCTTCAGCCAGCTGTGACCAAGCGAAACTGTGCAGCACAGTAGTGCCAATACTACGATTTCAAATTTTGACTGACCATCTTTCCCGTCTTCTCCACAGGCGCTGAGTAAAAGCGGCGTCATCGCCATGGCGGTGGTAAACAGGCTGTCGCGGAATGATTTGAGCATGAGTAGTCTCCCTGGAAGAGTGTTCCGCACCCCAAAGTGCGGCTGTGCAAAAGCTACACGCAGCAACACCCGCCGTCTATCGATTACTGGACGGCGTCTGTGATGCACGTAGCAAAACATAAACAGCCCTGGTGCCGCCGTTGCGCGGCTGGACCGGGTAGAAGGTACAGGATTCTGTTGGTATGTCGAGCTTGAACCGCTGCATTGCCGCCATCGATTTCGGCACCTCCAATTCCGCCGTTTGCCTGGTCAATGAAGGGCAGACCTTCCTGGTCCCCCTGGAGCACGGCCGGGAGACGATTCCGACCGCGGTCTTCTATAACGCCGAGCAGCGCACCACGGCCTTCGGCAGGCAGGCGCTGGCGGAATACGAGGAAGGCAGCGAAGGGCGCCTGATGCGCTCCCTCAAGAGCCTGCTGGGCAGCGAGCTTCTGGGGGAAACCACCCTCATCGGCGGCAAGCCCGTAGCCTACCGCCAGATCATCGGCGAGTTCCTGGCACATCTGAAGGAGGTTGCCGAGTCGCATGCCTCATGCCGCCTGACGCACCTGGTCCTCGGCCGTCCGGTTCATTTCGTCGACGACGATGAAGCACGGGACCGCCTGGCTGAAGCGACCCTGACCGAGATCGCCCGGGAAATCGGTTTCGACGAGGTGCGGTTTCAGTTCGAGCCGATCGCTGCTGCGCTCGATTTCGAGGCCAGCCTGGAGAAAGAAGAGCTGGCCCTGGTGGTCGATATCGGTGGCGGCACCTCCGATTTTTCCCTGGTTCGGCTCGGCCCATCGCTGGCCGGCAAGACGGACCGGTCCGCCGACGTGCTGGCCAACGACGGCATCCACCTCGCCGGAACCGATTTCGATCAGAAGCTGAGCCTGTCCACGGCGATGCGGGAACTGGGATACGGGTCCGCCGGCAATGAGGGAAAGCCGGTGCCGGTTGCCGTGTACCACGACCTGGCCACCTGGCACAAAATCAATTTTCTCTACACCTGGAAGCAGCTGGCCAGCGCGGAAGAGCTCAAGCTGTTCATGGGCGAGCTGCGCATGCACCGCCGCCTGATGAGCGTGCTGCGCGGCAGGCACGGTCATCGTGTCGCTTCCCAGGTGGAGAATGCCAAGATCGCGGTGGCCGAAGGCGGCGCCGCCAGCATGGGCCTGGCTTTTATCGAGAGCGATCTGGCCGTGCCGGTTTCGGAGCTGATCCTGTCGGCCGCGATCGATCCCCTGTTGAAGCGCATCGTCCAGTCCGCGCTGGATGCGGTGACGCGAGCGGGCATCGCCCCGGGCCAGGTCACGGTGCTGTATTTCACCGGCGGCTCGACCGGCATTGCCGAACTGCGCCGCGCCTTCCAGAAAACTTTCCCCCTGGCCCGGATCGCAGTGGGCGATAAATTCGCCAGCGTTGCGCGTGGCCTGGGGGCTTCCGCCGCAAAACTGTTTGCAGATTTCTAGGGCTTCTTCACAGCGGTCGATGAGCCGGGTGCCTGGGAGGCGCGCAGCAGGACATACACCGCACCGGTGCCGCCGTCGTGCGGTCGGGCGGAACAGAAGGCCAGCACGTCTTTGCGGCGGCGCAGCCAGCCGTCGAGCAAGGCCTTGATCACCGGGCCGCTGTTGGGCGAGCCGCGGCCCTTGCCGTGAATGATGCGGATGCAGCGCACATCGTTGTTCTGGCACGCGGCCAGGAATTCCGATACTTCCTGCCGCGCGGCATCGCGGTTGAGGCCGTGCAGGTCCAGTTCGGCGCGGATGTGGTAATTGCCGCGGCGCAGGCGCCGCCACACCGAATCCTGGATGCCTTCGCCGCGGTAGGTGAGGGTGTCGCCGCTTTCGATGTCCTCGGGGTTGAGCGAGTCGGACATCATTTCCTCGAGCACCGCCTGCTCGTCTGCCTCGCTACTGCGCGGGCGCGTGCTGGGGCGGCGGGCGAGGGGCTCCAGCCGGTCGGGCGCCGCGTGCGGGCGCACGCCGCTCATCGCCTCGCGGAAATCCACGTCCACAGCGTCCTCTGCGGGGCCCTTGGCGGGGGCTTTCTCGGACTTGCTGACGGGATCGCGCGACATGCAGGCATGATAGCCCGGCAGGCGGTAAACTACTGAGCATTCCCGAGTTTTTACGCGCATGCGCATACTCCTTTCCAATGACGACGGCTGCACGGCTCCCGGCTTGCGCTGCCTGGCCGAGCACCTGCGTCCGGCCCACAGCCTTGAAGTCGTGGCGCCGGACCGCAACCGCAGCGGCGCCAGCAATTCCCTGACCATCCTCAACCCGATCCGGGTGCAGAAACACGCGGATGGCACCTATTGCGTGGATGGCACCCCTACCGACTGCGTCCATCTGGCGCTGACCGGGCTCCTCAAGGAAACCCCGGACATGGTGGTCTCCGGCATCAACGCTGGCGCCAACCTGGGCGACGACACGCTCTATTCCGGCACCGTCGCGGCCGCCATGGAAGGGCGCCACCTGGGCATCTCCGCCATCGCCGTATCCTGCGTCTCGGTCAATCCCCAGCATTACGACACCGCCGCGAAAATCACCCTGCGCCTGATCGAGCGCCTGCAGCGCGAGCCGCTGCCGGGCAACACCATTCTCAACGTCAACGTGCCGGACGTGCCGTACGAGGAGTTGCAGGGGATCGAGGTCACGCGCCTGGGCAACCGCCACAAGTCCGAAGCCGTGATCGAAGACCGCGACCCGCGCGGCCGCCGCATTTACTGGATCGGCGCTGCCGGCGCCGAGCACGATGGCGGCCCCGGCACCGATTTCCACGCCGTGCAGCAGAAGCGCGTATCGATTACCCCTTTGCTGGTGGACCTGACTCGCCATAGCGCTCTTGAGCAACTCACCGCCTGGGCGCGGGAACTGTGAATGGCCCAATGAGCCCGATGAAGCCCGGCAGCCACCCGCACAGCCTCGGCCAGGGCCTGACCTCGCCAGCCAGCCGCGCCCGCCTGATCGCCGAGCTCAAGCGCGAGGGCATCAGCGACGAGCGCGTGCTGGAAGTGTTGCAGAAACTGCCGCGCCACGAGTTTGTCGAGGAGGCCTGGCGCGGCGAGGCCTACAAGAACAAGCCCCTGCCGATCGGCCAGTCGCAGACCATCTCGCAGCCTTACATCGTTGCGCTGATGACCCAGCTCCTGCTCGAGCCCGCAGCCGGCGGCGCACCGCGCAAGAAGGTGCTGGAGATCGGCACCGGCAGCGGCTACCAGACCGCGGTGCTGGCGGAGCTGGTGCAGAACGTGTTTTCTGTGGAACGCATCAAGACCCTGTCCGAACAGGCCCGTATCCGCCTGCGCGGGCTGGGTTACCGCAATATCCACTTCGGCTACGCCGACGGCACCGCCGGCTGGGCCGCGCATGGGCCGTACGACGGCATCATCGTCACCGCTGCCGCCACGGAAGTGTCGAAAGCCATGCTGGAGCAGCTGGAGCGGGGCGGGCGGCTGGTGATTCCCGTAGGGCCTCCGGCACAACAGCAGCTGCGCGTGATCGATCGCGTGCTGGCCAACAAGTGGCAGAGCCGTGATGTGGCCGGCGTCAGCTTCGTGCCCCTGCTGGAGGGACGAGGCTGATGGCCGCTTTCCAGGCATGGCTGGCGGCGCTTTACGCCCATCTGGGCTATCCCCAGATCATCCTGCTGATGACGCTGGAATCGAGCCTGTTCCCGGTGCCCTCGGAACTGGTGATGATTCCGGCCGGGTACCTGGCGCACCAGGGCCAGCTCGATCCGCTGCTCGCCATCGCCTGCGGCGCCCTCGGCTCGGTATTGGGCGCCAGCCTCAACTACCTGCTCGGGCGCAGCCTGGGACGGGCGTTTCTGCTGCGCTACGGCCGCTACGTGCTGATCAGCGAAAAAAAGTACCACGAGGCCGAGGCGTTGTTCCTGCGCAATGCCCGCGTCGCCACCTTCGCCGGCCGTTTCCTGCCGGTGATCCGCCACCTGATTTCCCTGCCTGCCGGCGTCTTCGGCATGCGACTGGCGCCTTTCGTGTTGCTCACCGGCGCCGGCTCCGCGCTGTGGTGCTCGGTGCTGGTTGGCATCGGCTACTACTTTGGCGAGCCCGGGGTGGCCCTGGTGCTGCGCTACACCCATGAGCTGGCTTATGTGTCGCTGGCCATCCTGGTGCTGGGCGCGGGATGGTTCCTGATCCGTCGCCGTTGAGTATTAAAGAGCCTATAACAAAATGAATCGCGCCTGCGACGGCGGTCATTTTTGCGCAGTGCAAGTCGGACGGGGCGCGGCATGGTGATTCCATGCAAGCCCCGGCTGACGCAGCAATGCGCAAAAATGACCCCGTCCCGAAGGGTTGCGCCCAAAATCGCGCCAGGCTGCGTTGTCAGCCGCGGCCATGGGATCACCATGGCCGCGGCCTCCGCCTTGCCTGACGCGATTTTGAGCAGCAACGCAGGTGCGATTCATTCTGTTATAGGCTCTTACCCATGAAGCCATGGCAGCGCCTAGGGGTGTTGATCACGCTCGCGGCGCTGCTTTCGGCTTGCAGCGGCAGCGAGGTGCATGAGCAGAGCGCCAGGCGCGCACGACCCGTCGCACCCACGCGTACCGTGGCCGGCCCCGGCCAATACACCGTCCAGCGCGGCGACACGCTTTACTCCATCGCCTTCCGCAACCAGGTCGACTACCACGACCTGGCCAGCTGGAACGGCATCGGCCGCGACTACGCCATCTATCCCGGCCGGGTGCTGCGGCTGACGCCGCCGGGCAGCCTGAACCTGCCGACGCCGTCACGTCCGGACGAGTCGCCCAGTTCCGAAGGCCGTTCGCAATCCGCATCGGCTCCACCGATTCCATCGCGGCCGGTTCCCACCGTGCCGCCGTTGCCGCCCAATACGGCGAACCCGCCGGCCATTGCCCGCAGCGAAGCCCCCTCCAGCGTGTCGTCCGGCTCCATTGCGGCCGATATCAACGGCCCGGGCTTCGACGCCGGACGCTGGGAATGGCCGACGCGGGGCAAGGTAGTGCGCGGTTTTACCGCCGACGGCTGTTCCAAGGGCATCGACATCACCGGCGATACCGGCCAGATCATCGTCGCCTCCGCCGGCGGCAAGGTGGTCTACAGCGGCAGCGCGCTCAAGGGCTACGGCGAGCTGGTCATCATCAAGCACGACGAGCAGTACCTGACGGCCTACGGCTATAACCGGCGCCGCCTGGTGGAGGAAGGGCAGCAGGTATTGGCCGGCCAGCCCATTGCCGAACTGGGCCTGGGGCCGGAGCAGCGCCCGATCCTGCATTTCGAGATCCGCGACCGCGGCAAGCCGATCGATCCGCTGCCGCTGTTGCCAAGACGGCAGTGATTAGCGGCCAGTGGTTAGTGATTAGTAACAGCTAAAAGCTGCAAATCCCAGCCCTGTTGCTTTTACTAACAACTGATCACTAACCACTAATCACTGCTTCTGCGCCCCTTTCCACTGCTGCAGCGCATCCATGGTGTTCTTCACATGGGCATCCGGGCTCAGCGCGGAATAGCTGTAGACCACCGTGCCGTCGGGCGCGATGACGAAGGAGGTGCGGTCCGAATGCCCCGGCATGAACCAGGCGGTGGCGTCGTAGGAGGTGGCGATGGCCAGGTCCGGATCGGCCGCCACGGCGAACTTGCTGCGGCATTCGCTCACCGAGAACTTGTTGAGGGTCGCGATATCGTCGTGGGAGACGCCGATCACCGTGGCGCCCAGGGCCTTGAACTTGTCCGTGGCCTCGGCGAACTCATGTGCCTCGACGGTGCAGCCGGAAGTGAAGGCGGCGGGGTAGAAGTACAGCACGACGGGCCCCTTTTTCAGCGCTTCCGCCAGGGAAAACGAGAACTCCTTGCCGCCCAGCGAGGCCTCGGCGCTGAAATCCGGCGCCTTGCTGCCCGCCTTGAGGCCGGCGTAAGCCGCCAGGCTGAGGCTGAGCAGGCCGAGGGCCAGCGCGGCAAGGCCGGCGGAACGCTTTGAACGGACTTGGCTTTTCATGGGCTACTCCCGGATATGGCCGATATTATGGTCCTCTACGCGGGTCAGTGGGGCGGTGGATGCAAGGGCAACTGTGCTGTGCATTGAGTTATTTGGCTGCGGCATCAATAATTGCGCCCCAAATGCGCCGTCCCGGACCCCGGTCCCGACCCGCTTACCGCTCAACCCACACCTGCAAAGGTCTTCCAGTGAATAGCGTCTTCCCACGCATCCAGCGCCTGCCGCCCTACGTCTTCAATATCGTCGGTGATATGAAGAAGGCAGCCCGAGCTCGTGGCGAAGACATTATCGATTTCGGCATGGGCAATCCGGACCAGCCCACGCCGCGCCACATCGTCGACAAGCTGGTCGAAGCGGCGGTGCGCGGCACCGATTCCGACTACGTGGTGCCCGAGCACCGCGACGAGGAAGGCACCCACACCCACCGCTACTCGGTGAGCAAGGGCATTCCGCGCCTGCGCCGTGCCATGGCCAGCTGGTACCGCAAGCGCTACCAGGTCGAGGTCGACGCCGAGACCGAGGTGATCGCCACCATCGGCTCCAAGGAAGGCCTGGCCCATCTGGCTTTCGCCACCCTGGCGCCCGGCGACACCGTGCTGGTGCCGAACCCGGCGTACCCGATCCATCCCTACGGCGTGGTGCTGGCCGGCGCCGACGTGCGCCATGTGCGCCTGACCCCGGAAGTCGACTTCTTCGAGGAATTGCAGAAGGCGATCAAGGAAACGATGCCGGCGCCGAAGATGCTGATCCTCAACTTCCCGGCCAACCCGACCGCGCAGTGCGTCGATCTGCCTTTCTTCGAGAAGGTGGTCGCCATCTGCCGCGAGCACCAGATCTGGCTGGTGCACGATCTGGCCTATGCCGACATCGTGTTCGACGGCTATGTCGCGCCGTCGGTGCTGCAGGTGCCCGGCGCCAAGGACATCGCGGTGGAGTTCTTCACCCTGTCGAAGAGTTACAACATGCCGGGCTGGCGCGTCGGCTTCATGTGCGGCAACCCGACCCTGGTCGGCGCCCTGGCGCGCATCAAGAGCTATCTCGACTACGGCATGTTCACGCCGATCCAGGTGGCGGCGATCACCGCCCTGGAAGGGCCGCAGGAATGCGTGCAGGAAATCTGCGAGATGTACAAGAAGCGCCGCGACGTGCTGGTCGAAGGCCTGCTCAAGGCCGGCTGGCCGGTGGAGAAGCCCAAGGCCACCATGTTCGTCTGGGCGCGCATCCCCGAGGCGTTCCGCGCCCTCGGCTCGCTGGAATTCTCCAAGCAGCTGCTGGAGCGGGCGCAGGTGGCGGTATCGCCGGGCATCGGCTTCGG
>FTIF01000727.1_pt1 | contig 18745 bp, 14 predicted proteins | sample 1658001 | NCBI WGS metagenome assembly FTIF01 (sample SAMEA3914789, study PRJEB12502) | metagenome | biome: forest; material: soil | place: Canada | collected 2011-07-03 | depth 0.3 m | reverse complement strand
GCGACCCTGCATCCGATCGGCGGCCGCGCCTTGCTGCTCGACGTCACCGCCGCCGACGCCGGCGAGCGCATCGCCGAGGCCGCCGGCAAGCTCGACCTGCTGGTGCACAACGCCGGCGTGACGCGCGACAAGCTGCTGCGCAAGATGCCGGAGCACTACTGGGACATGGTGCTGGGCATCAACCTCGAAGCCATCGTGCGCATCAACGAAAAACTGCTGGCCGGCAATCTCAAGCCGCAGGCGCGCCTGGTGTGCATCGCCTCGATCGGCGGCATTGCCGGCAATGCCGGGCAGACCAACTACGCCGCCACCAAGTCCGGCGTGATCAGCTACGTCGCCGCCCTGGCGCCGGAACTGGCCAAGCGCGGCATGGCCATCAATGCCGTGGCGCCCGGCTTCATCGAGACGCAGATGACCGCATCCATCCCCGCCCCGAACCGCTTCTTCGGCCGCCGCATGAGCGCGCTGCTGCAGGGCGGCCTGCCGGAAGACATCGCCGAGGCGGTGACCTTCCTCGGCGCCGCACCGTTGTCCGGCGGCGTCAACGGCGCCACCTTGCGCGTGTGCGGCCAGAATTGGCTCGGCGCGTAACTCCTTACAACATCGAACACCGAAAGCAGGAAACAACCATGACCCAGATCGTCCGCAAGGTCGCCATTCTCGGCGGCGTGCGCATCCCCTTCAGCCGCTCCAACTCGGCCTACTCGCACAAGTCCAACCAGGACATGCTCACCGCCGCGCTGCGCGGCCTGGTCGACAAGTACCAGCTGCACGGCGAGCGCCTTGGCGAAGTCGCCGCCGGCGCGGTGCTGAAGCACTCGCGCGACTTCAACCTGACCCGCGAGTGCGTGTTGTCCTCCGGCCTGGCACCGGAGACCCCCGCCTATGACGTGCAGCAGGCCTGCGGCACCGGCCTGGAAACCGCCATCCTGGTCGGCAACAAGATCGCGCTGGGCCAGATCGAGGCCGGCATCGCCGGCGGCGTCGATACCGCTTCCGACGCGCCGATCGCGCTCAACGAGAAGCTGCGCAAGATCCTGCTCGACGCCAATCGCGCCAAGACCAGCGGCCAGAAGCTGGCGGCCATCGCGAAGATTCGCCCCTCCATGCTGGTGCCGGCCATCCCCAACAACGGCGAGCCGCGCACCCGCATGTCGATGGGCCAGCACTGCGAAGTGATGGCGAAGGAATGGCACATCGCCCGCGAGGACCAGGACCAGCTGGCCTACGAGTCGCACAAGAAAGCCGCCGCCGCCTATGACGCCGGCTTCTACGATGACTTGCTGGTGGAATTCGGCGGCCTCAAGCGCGACAACAACCTGCGCCCGGACATCTCCATCGAAAAGCTGGCCTCGCTCGGCGCCGCCTTCGACCGCAAGGGCGGCACCCTCAGCGCCGGCAACAGCACCCCGCTGACCGACGGCGCTTCCACCGCGCTGCTGGCCTCGGAAGAGTGGGCCAAGGAACACGGCCTCAAGCCGCTGGCCTACCTGACCCACAGCGAAACCTCCGCTGTCGACTTCGTCGGCAAGAAGGAAGGCCTGCTGATGGCACCGGCGTACGCCGTGCCGCGCATGCTCAAGCGCGCCGGCCTGACCCTGCAGGATTTCGATTTCTACGAGATCCACGAAGCCTTCGCCGCGCAGGTGCTGTGCACCCTCAAGGCCTGGGAAGACCCCAAGTTCTGCAAGGAACGCCTGGGCCTGGACAAGCCGCTGGGCTCGATCGACCGCAGCAAGCTCAACATCAAGGGCAGCAGCCTCGCTGTCGGCCATCCATTCGCCGCTACCGGCGGGCGTATTCTGGCCACGCTGGCCAAAATTATCGACCAGAACAACAATGGAAAGGGGGGCGGCCGCGGCCTGATTTCGATCTGCGCGGCGGGTGGGATGGGCGTGGTGGCCATCGTCGAGCGATAATCCCCGGCATAAGACCAATTGGGGGAGCCGGCAATGAACGCATCCGCTTCGCTGTTCGAGCAGCATGACTTCGTCTACGACGGCCATCGCCTGGCCTATGAAACGGTCGGCGAAGGCATGCCGTTCGTGCTGCTGCACGGCATCCTGCTCGATGCGCACATCAACCGCGAGCTGGCGACACGCTTCGCAGTGGAAGGCTACCGCGTGATCCTGCTCGACCTGCTCGGCCACGGCCGCAGCGACAAGAGCAGCGACCCCAAGGACCACCGCGCCGACTTCTACGCCGACCAGGTGATTGCGCTGCTCGATCACCTCGGCATCGGCCAGGCCATGGTCGGCGGCGTCTCGCTGGGCTGCATCGTCTCGCTGCACGTGGCGGTGAAGGCGCCGCAGCGCGTCGCCGGCCTGTTTCTGGAAATGCCGGTGATGGAATGGTCGGCGCCCTGGGCGGCGATCCTGCTGTCGCCAATGCTGCTGGCGGCGCGTTTCCTGCGTTTCGGCTATGTCCCCCTGACCCGCCTGATGCGCAAGCTGCCGCGTCCGCATGAACTGCGGCGCGAATGGCTGGCCAGCATCATGAACACCCTGTCGCTGGAACCGTCGGTCGTAGCGGCGATTCTGCACGGCACGCTGGTGGGGCCGATCGTGCCGTCCGAGCGGCAGCGCCGCAAGCTGACCATGCCGGCGCTGGTGATCGGGCATACGGGCGATAAATTGCACGAGTTCCGCGACGCTCACGTGCTGAGCGAAGACCTACCTAATGGGCGCCTGCTCGAAGCGCGGCACATCATGGAGCTGCGCACCCGCCCCGACCGCCTGTGGCCGGAAATCAGCCGGTTCCTGCGCGAAGTCCAGGAAGGCGCGCTGATGCCGGCGGTTGCCGCACCGACCATCGGCTCCGTCGCCGTGTCCGATACGGCCGTCTCCACCGATGACTTGAAGCAGCGCTTTGAACAGGCAGTGGAAAAAGTGCGCACGGCGCCGCCGGACGGCCCGTTCAAGCCCTCCAACGAGCTCAAGTTGAAGATGTACGCGCTGTATCGTCAGGCCACCGACGGCGATGTGCAGGGCAAGCGCCCCGGCATGCTCGACGTCGTCGCCCGCTACAAGTACGACGCCTGGACCATGGCCAAGGGCCTGTCGGCCGGGGACGCCATGCGCAAGTACCTCGAGGAAGTGGCCAAGGTCGAACAGAAATTCGGCTGAGCGACCCGGTCGGGCTTGATCAAGCGCTCAACGGCGGCCAGTAGTCGACGATCTTGCCGCCGCGCATCGCCACCAGGTCGCCGAACTGCAACAGCACGCCTTCGACGATCTGCGGGCGCAGGAACACCTGGTCGTTCACCTTCAAGCCGGTGGCCGGCGAGCCGCTGACATTTTCCTGGTTGGCGCTGACGCCGAGCAGCTCGTTGAACTGCAGCCCCTTGGGTGATTCGTAATCCGCCCTCCAGAAGCCGCCGTAGATGTAATACAGGGCGCGCTGGTTGACATCCCACCAGGAGAAAACCTTGGACTTCCCATCCAGTGCGGGAACGTCGATCGGGCCCACCGCCTTGATCACCGGCGTAGCGATGAACACCGCGGGCACATGCTCGGTCAGGGTCGCGATGTCGTAGTGGGTCGGTTTGAGCAGGGCCGTGCCGGTACTGATCTCGCTGCTGATTTTCTCCTTGTCGTGCAGCGGGTAGCTGGGGCTGCCGCCGGCATTGAAGGTCAGATCGTCGCGCCACAGCTTGGGATACTGGTTGCGGACTAAATCGACGTAGCCCTGGTATTCCGCCATGGCCTTGCCCAGCAATTCCTGGGCTGAGCCGAGAATGGGCGGCACCCCGAAACCGACGTGGGCGTCGTAACCCATGAAGCCGGCGAACTCGAGTTGCTGCGGGTTGGCAGCGATCAGGTCCAGCATCTGCGCCAGCACGGCGTTGCTGCCGACGCCGCCACGGTGCAGGCCGACGTCGATCTCGATGTTAATGCGCATGCGCGTGCCGAGGCCGCGCGCCAGCTCCAGGTATTCCTGCACCCGCTCCGGCGTGTCGTTCAACCACTGCAGCTGGCGTGACGGATCGAAGGGGCCCTTGTGGCTCTTGTAGAACAATTCGGCCGAGCGCACCGGCAGCGGCTTGCCCAGCAGCAGGTCGGCGTCGGGGAACAACACCGCATCGTCATTGAGGAAGGGCTGGTGGAACGACATCAGGCGGCGCGAGCCGGAGCGCTTGCTGACATAATCGATCAGCTTCTGCGAGGGCAGCGACTTCTCGACGATGCGGTAGTTCTTGCCGGCACCCTTGAGCTTGGCAGTGACCAGGTCCAGGTTGTGGTCCATGCGGTCGAGGTCGATGACCAGGCAGGGCCGCATCGGACCATTCTTCTTCAGTTCCTGGTTGAGCGCGCTGAAATAGGTGTCGTAAGGCGCGCCATGATCGCCCGGCCGGCCCAGCCAGCCGGCGCCGACCACCGCAGCACCGGCGCCAAGCAGAAAAGTTCTGCGTTTCATCGTTAGATCCTTAGCAGGTGACGCCGAAGACGGAGCGCAGATGTCCGTTGAGGAATTTTCCGCCGGGGTCGAGCGCGGCGCGCACATCGAGGAAATCCTTCCAGTGCGGGTAGAGTTTCGAGAACTGGTTGTGATTCAGCGTATGCAGCTTGCCCCAGTGCGGCCGGCCCTCGTACTTCCAGAAGATCGGCTCGATCTGCGAGAAGAAGTTGTGGAAATCGAGGCGGTAATCCTGGTGCACCGAGATGGCACAGGTGTCGCGCCCGTTGAACATGCTCAGCGGAATATCGTCGCCCTTGACGTAGCGGTATTCCAGCGGGAAGAAGCTGTTGAGGTTCTGCTCGCGCACCGTCTTCAGGATTTCGCGCACGCAAGCCGGCCCGGCGTCCGCCGGCAGCTCGTATTCCATCTCGTTGAAGCGTTGGTCGCGCACGTGGGCGAAGACACGGAAGGAATCGTCCACTACATCAGAGGAGATCATGCGCTTGACGAATGTGTCCAGTAGCGCCGCCTGCACTTTCGGATGATTGCGGGCATAGGTGTTGATTGCCATCAGCGCGGAGACGCCGTCACCGTCGCCGCCGCCCTGCTGAGCCTTGGTCTGCAGGTCGGTGGTTTCGTTGGTGGCGGTGGCCAGGGCCACGTCGGAGTGCAGGATCGGATTGATCTCGAAGTGATCGTTTTCCTTGATCAGCCGCGGCATATCCTCCAGCAGTTCCTCGGTGTTCTGCACCCAGATCTTCTCGTGCAGCCGGAACGCCTTGCGGTTCTGCAGTCGCACCCGGGTGATGATGCCGAGCGCGCCGAGTGAGGTGCGGGCGACGTTGAAGATCTCCGGATGATGGGTGGCGTCGCAATCGATGATGTCGCCGCTGGCCGTGACCAGGCGCAGCCCGACCACGGTGCTGGAGTACGAGCCGAACGTCGGCCCGGTGCCATGGGTCGAAGTGCTGATGGCGCCGGCGATGGTCTGGTAGTCGATGTCGGCCATGTTGAGCATGGCCAGGCCGGCCTTGAGCAGCGGCTCGCCCATGTCGGCAACGCGGGTGCCGCCCCAGAATTCGGATTGCAGGGTCTGGGCGTCGGCGCTGATCATGCCTGTCATGCTGCTCAGCGACAGCAGGGTGCCGTCGGTGGGCACCAGGGCACTGAAGGAATGGCCCGAGCCGACGGCGCGGATCGCACCCTTGGTGCTGCGCACCACCTCGGCCAGCGCTGCCTCGTCTTCCGGCGCCACCCGCACCGCGGGGATGCAAGCCTGGCCGCCTGACCAGTTGCGCCAGGGGATGATGCGCTCGGAGGCCGCGCGCGCCAATCCGGCCAGGCTGCTGCCGGCGCCGAGCAGGCCCAGCGCACCGGCGTGTTTCATCACTTCTCTGCGGGTGAGGCCCATGGTGCGATCCTTATTGGAGTTTGGCGCCGGACATGGTCTCGGTGACGGCAACGAAGTCGTCCTCCCCGCACTGCATGCACATGCCCATCGGCGGCATGCCTTTGTAGCCATTGATGATGTGGCCGAGGACGATCTCCCGTCCCTGCGCTACCCGCGGCGCCCAGGCTTTGGCATCGCCGGCCTGCGGTGCGCCGGTACCCGGCTTGCCGTGGCAGTTGCTGCAGGTGGTGTCGTAGATTTTCTGGATCGCCGGGCTGGCGGCAACCAGAGGCGCCGCAGGGGCCGCCGTCGCGGGCGCAGCCGACTTGCCGTCCTGGCCGCTGCCGCAGGCGACGAGCATCAGGGCTGCGCCGCACAGGACGCCGCGCGAAATGGAACTGAAACGGGTCATGACTTTCCCTTTTTGCTGATTGCTTTGCTGCGGGGGTTTGCTTTGCCGGCAGTGGTTGCGGCCGGGGGGTCCACCTGCGCAGCCGCCCCCTGCTCCGCCATCCGCACCAGCATGCGCACCAACTGTGCGCGCTGACGCGCCGTAAACGGGGAGAGCTGCAGCAGTTCCTGCGTCCACAGGCCTTCCGTCGCCAGATAGACTAGGGCGGCCTGCTCGAACGGCACGTCCTGGATCAGCTTGGCGAAGCGGCCACTGAAATATTCCGCCACCGGGGCCAGCAGGGCGCGATCGCTGTTGAGCGCCGCCAGCAGGGCGCCGCTGACGCGGTCGTCCACGTCCAGGGCCTGCACCGAGTTCATCACGTAAGCCTTGAGGCTGCGGCCGGGACGGTCCGGCAGGCTGGCCGTGACCTGGGCGTGGGCGTGGCGGTTGTGCTCGACCAGGCGCTCGATCATGGCCTTGAGCAGGGCTTCCTTGGTCGGGAAGTTGTACATCACCCCACCCTTGCTGACTCCCGCGCGCCTAGCCACTGCGTCCAGCGTCAGCTTGCCGGCGCCGCCTTCCAGCACCACGTCCTGCGCGGCGTCGAGCATCGCCTCGCGCGAGTTGGGGCGGCCTCTGGTCTTCGTGGTCTGCGGCATCGAGCTGGCGCCCGCCTTGTTCAAATAGTGTACCGACTGGTCGGCAAAGCCCGTGCCAGCGCCCGGCTCCGACCGCGTTGCCTTGAGACTGCGGCTGGCTTCCGTCACGTCACGCTGCGCTTGAGGCCTTTCATGCTGCAATCTAACCACTACGCGAGGCGCCACGCTTGACAGCGGACGACAGTTTTCGGGCCCGGCCCGGATTCGGCACTAGGCAGAAATATACCGGGGGAGTGACAGCGCCACCGGCTTGAATTACTTTACCGTCCAGTCGGCATAGTAAATGCAAGAGAAAGTCCCGTCCACGGGATCGCAAGCTGCGGGTTTTCCGCGGTGTGAAGGAGGGAGTCATGTTGCAAGTCGTAAGCAAAGCCCCGGTGCGGGAGGCCACCATGCGTTGCGCCTCGCTGGTCGGGCTCGATGCCCTGCTGCAGCGGCGGGGAGCCAGCCTGAGCCAGGTCTGCGCCCGCGTCGGCGTCGATGCCGCGCAGCTGTCGCAGCCGGAAGGCCGCCTGCCGGTGCATCGCTTCGTGGCGCTGCTGGAAGAGGCGGCGCGCGCTTCCGGTGACGACAGCATCGGCCTGCGCCTGGGCTATTCCCATGGCCCCGACAGCTTCGGCCCGCTCGGCGATGCCATCACCCAGGCGCCGGATATTGCCGGCGCCATCGCCAATGTGGCGCGCTACTTCCATGTGCACCAGGAAGGCGCCGTGCTGGAATTGCGTATCGAAGGCCGCAACGCCGTCATTACTTATTGCATCCGCGATGCCGGCATCCTCGACTACCGGCAGGATGCGGAGTTGTCGATCGCCAAGATGATGACGTTCACCCGCATCGCCACCGGTTGCCGCAACTGGACGCCGTCGGCGGTGTACTTCGAGCACCCGGAGCCGCGCAACAGCAGCGAGCATCGGCGCATCTTCGGCGCGCCGGTGTATTTCTCGCAGCCTTACAACGCCCTGGTGGCACCGCGCGAAATCCTGGCCATGCGCGTCAACGGCGCCGATTGCGGCGACCTGGCGCAGCTGCAGAGCCTGGCCGCGGCCCGCGCCGCCGAAGCCGCGCCCGGCGATGACCTGCTGGCCGGCGTGCGCCAGCACATCCTGCGCGGCCTGCGCGCCGGCGGCGTCTCCATCGAGAAAGTCGCGGCGACGATGGACCTGAGCGAGCGCACCCTGCAGCGGCGCCTGGGCGAATGCGGCGCCACCTTCAACGAGCTGGTGGAGCGCATGCGCTTCGAGTTGTCGCAGCGTTACCTGCGCCAGGATCACCTGTCCCTGACCGAGATCGGCTATCTGCTCGGCTATTCCGAGCTGAGCGCCTTCAGCCGCGCCTTCCGCCGCTGGGCCGGAGTCAGCCCGATCGAATTCCGCAAGGTGGCCTGCGCTTGAACCGGATACGCATGGAGTCACCGGCCCTGGACGAGTCGGCAAGGGCCGGATCGCCGGATTCACCAGTCACAATCGGGCAGCCCGAAGCTGCTGCAATGCACACAGGCACCATGCAGGCAACGAACAAACCCGTGGTTTTGATCACCGGCGCTTCGTCCGGCATCGGCAAGATCTGCGCCGAACATCTGCATGCCAAGGGCTATCGCGTCTACGGCACCAGCCGCCGCGCCGCTGCGGCAACAACTCCCTCGTCCGGCAGCTTTCAGCTTATCGCCATGGACGTCACCTCGGAGAATTCGGTGACGCAGGCCATCCAGTCGATCGTATCGCGCGAAGGCCGGCTCGACGTGGTCTTCAATAATGCCGGCGACGGTATTGCCGGCTCGGTGGAAGACACCAGCATCGAAGAGGCGCAGCAGCAGCTCGACACCAATTTCTTCGGCACGCTGCGCGTCTGCCGTGCCGCCCTGCCAGTGATGCGCCGACAAGGTGCAGGCCTGATTCTCAACGTCAGTTCGCTCGGCGGACTGGTCGGCCTGCCCTTCCAGGGCCTCTATAGCGCCAGCAAGTTCGCGGTCGAAGGCATGACCGAGGTCCTGCGCATGGAAGTGCGCCCCTTCGGTGTGCGCGTGGCCCTGGTCGAGCCGGGTGATTTCCGCACCGGCTTCACCGCGCAGCGGCGCAAGGTGCTCGGCTCGCAAGGCGGCAGCGTTTATGCCGAACGCTTTGGCAAGGCACTGGCAACCATGGAGCGCGATGAAACCGGCGGCGCCGACCCGCTGGCTGTGGCGCAACTGCTGGAACGGCTGATCAACACCCAATCACCCCGTCCACGCTACAAGGTGGGCGGCTTTGTACAAAAGCTGTCGGTCGGCCCGCTCAGGAAAATACTGCCGCAGAAGCTGTTCGAGTACCTGCTGATGAGCAGCTATGGCATCGCCTGATTCGGCAGTCATGGCGCAGGCCGCATTGATGGCGTCAGATGTCAAGATGCATCGGAGTCGATCAAGGATAGTTTGATAAACCCCAGTCGTGCAGCGCTACGCGCGAAGCGTACTTAGCAATACGGAGTCGAAGATGGTCACAAGCAAATACAAGTCTGCAGTGCTGTTCAGCGCGATGGCTGCCGCTCTCCTCAGCGGCGCCGTTGCGGCCGCGCCGGATGCACAGATCGCGCGCCTGGGGCAGGACCTGACACCGGTCGGGGCCGAGAAGGCCGGCAACAAGGACGGCAGCATTCCCGCCTGGAAAGGCGGCGAGATGAGCGCTCCGGCAGGCTGGAAGCCGGGCCAGGTGCGCCCCGATCCGTATGCTTCCGAAAAGCCCCTGCTGTCGATCAGCGCGGCCAACGCCGATCAGTACAAGGACAAGCTGACGCCCGGCCAGCTCGAGCTGCTGAAGACCATCAAGGGCTACCGCATGGACGTCTACCCGACGCACCGCTCCTGCGGCTACCCGGATATCGTCTACCAGCGCAGCAAGGAAAACGCCAAGAGCGCCGCCATCGCCAGCGATGGCTGGGGCATGGCTTCCGCCACCGGTTCCGGCTTTCCGTTCGTGATTCCCGGCAGCGGCGTGGAAGCGATCTGGAACCACAAGCTGCGTTATGAAGGCCAGGGCCGCATCGAGCCCAATTACACGCTGCTGTCGCCGTCCAAGGGCGGTTCGGATTTCACCAAGATCGAGTACGTGGCCAAGTACTTCGTGCCGTTCCAGTCAGCGGAAGCCAAGAGCATCGCCGATGCCAAAGGCGTGGAGTTTTATTTCTACCAGGAAACCACTGCTCCGGCGGCCCTGGCGGGCACCCTGCAGGCGGGCGTGTACTACATGGAGAAGGTGAATGAAGGCTGGCAGTACTTCCCCGGTCAGCGACGCGTGCGGCGGCTCTCCACCTACGCCTACGACGCGCCGCTGATCGGCCTGGAAAATACCTACTACGTCGACCAGGCCTGGATGTACAACGGCAACCTCGATCGCTACACCTACAAGCTGGTCGGCAAGCAGGAGCTGTACATCCCCTACAACAGCTTCGCCCTGCGCGACGGCAAGCGCTTCACCGACAAGACCTTGTTCGGGTCCGATCATCTCAATCCCGATGCGCGCCGCTATGAGCTGCACCGCGTATGGAAAGTCGAGGCCGATGTGCGTCCCGGCCAGCGCCATTCCGCGCCGCACCGGGTGTTCTACCTTGACGAAGACACCTGGGGCATCATCGTGGTGGACCTGTACGACGCGCAGGGCAAGATCCAGCGCGTGCAAGAAGGCAGCGTCACCCCGATCTGGGAAATCGGCGCCTGCGATTCCTCCGAGGACTACGTCAGCTACGACCTGCCCACCGGCCGCTACTGGGGCGACATCTTCACCCTCGGCCAGCAGGAAACCGATTGGCTGGCCGGCAAGGAAGGGCGCCTCAAGCAGGACATGTTCACCGAGGACTACCTGCGCAGACAGGGCGCCCGCTAAGCGGAGACAACATCCAAACGCGTGATCGGCTCAGGGACAACAATTTCGCCCGCAACGCGGGCGCCGATCGGGATGGCGGATGTCATTGGGGATAGGGATGCAACAACGGACTGCGGGTAAATACGGGCAACAAGTTCTTCGGCACCGACTCGCCGTCTGCGCCGCCGCGGGCGCGCTGGCCAGCGTATCGATGCCGGCCGGAGCCTTCACTTTCGACCTGGGCAACGGCTTCAAGGGCGCGTTCGATTCGACCGTTTCCTACGGCTTGCAGATGCGCATGCAGGGCCAGTCCTGCGCTCTGATCGCGCGCGACAACGGCGGCTGCGCCGCCCTCGGTGCCGCCCTGCCGGAAGCTTCCGAGGATGCCTTCTTCATCAATGCCGACAACGGCGACCTCAACTACAACAAGCACGATCTGTTCTCCGAAGTCATCAAGGGCACGCACGAGTTGCAGCTGAAGATGCCCTACGACTTCAGCTTCTTCGGCCGCGTCAGCGAGCTGTACGATTTCCGCATCGGCGAGACCGAGCGCACGCCGCTGGCATCGGAAGCGCGGCGCTTCTCGGTCTACAACTTCACGCCGCTGGACGCCTATCTCAACAAGAACTTCGAGTGGCTCGGCCGCAGCGCGCGCCTGCGCGTCGGCAACCAGGTGCTGAGCTGGGGCGAGGACATCTTCGTGCTCGGCGGCATCAATTCGATCAATGCCATCGACGTGCGCCGCTCCCATGTCGCCGGCGCCCAGGTCAAGGAGATCCTGCGCCCGGCGCCGATGATCTCGCTGAATACTTCCCTGACCGACCACTGGAGCATGGAAACCTATTACCAGTGGCACTGGAACGGTTTTCAGCTGGACCCCACCGGGACTTATTTTTCCAGCAGCGATCCGGTCGGCAAGGGCAATGACGGCGCCATTTTCTTCACCACGTCCGCGCTTAACGGGCTGATCGCCGCATCCGGCGCGGGCCTGCCGCCGCTGCCTTTCGGCACCCTGGGCGATCCCGGCGGCACCCGCCTGACGGCGGCACAGATCCAGCGCTTCCAGTTCATGGGCCCGCGCGTCTCCGCCGGCTTCCAGTCCCTGGGCATTCCCCAGGCCGATGCGGATGCGGCGGCGATGGCGGTGCTGACCAACCCGGTCACCGGGCAGCAGTCCGGCACGGCCATTCCACTGGCCTCGGACAAGGGCGGCAGCAACCACGGCCAGTACGGTTTCAATCTGCGCTATCAGCCGGAATGGATCGACGCCTCCTTCGGCTTCTACTACGAGCGGCTGAACTCGAAGATCCCGTTTGTCACCTATACGGTGGACCCGACGGCATATGGCGCAGCCAACCCGCTGTCCGCCGCCTACAGGATCGAATATCCCAGCGGCATCAACCTGTACGGCGTGTCGTACAGCACCCATGTGGGCGACTGGGCGCTGGGCGGCGAAGTGTCATATCGGCCCAATGACCCGGTCGCCATCGACACCTCGGTGCCGAGCGGCGCTTTTGCCGATAGCGCGCCCTATGCCTGCCTCCTCGGCGGCGGTGAAGCGGCGGGCAAGTACTGCAAGGGCTGGATCAACCGCGCCAAGGTGCAAGTGCAGCAGTCGGCATTGCAGATCTTCGGACCGGGCACCGGCTTCGGCGGCCTGGTACTGCGCGGGCTGCATGCGAACGAGGGCTATATCCTGTTTGAAGCCGGCGCCACCGACTATCCGGGGCTGGATCGCCTCGGCGGCGTGCCCTGGTCCCTGCCGGCCTATGCCCTGCCCAACAAATTCTCCGCCGGCTACACCTTCGAGAGCCAGGTCACCTATTCGAACGTGATGAACCTGGGCTTCGACTGGCAACCGCAGATCGATTGGTCGCAGGGCCTGATCGGCAACAGCCCCAACGCCATTCCCTGGCAGGAAGGCGCCAAGGCGGCGACGTTCACGCTCAACTTCAACCGGCACAACAAGATCACCTCGGCCATCGCGTACAGCACGTTCTTTGGTGGCGGCACGCAGAACACGATTCGCGATCGCGATTATTTGAGCTTTACCGTCGGTTACAATTTCTGAAACGAGACGGTGCGATCGGCGCGGAAACAACAATTTGCCCACAACAAGGGCACCGATCAAGATACTGGCAGCATTAGGGACGGCAAATGGGGCAGTCATTGGGAGCGGGGATGAAACGACAGGCTGCGGTTACGCGCAAGCGACAAATCCTTCGGCGCAGACTGGCGATCTGTGCGGCGGCGGGAACACTCGCCGGCATGGCGATGCCGGCAGCGGCGTTCCAGTTCGACCTGGGCGGCGGTTTCAATGGCGCTTTCGATTCCACCGTCTCCTACGGCCTGCAGATGCGCATGCAGGGCCAGGCCTGCGGCCTGATCGCGCGGGACAACGGTGGCTGCGCCTCGCTCACCGCAGCCTTGCCCGAGGCTTCGGAGGACGCTTACTTCCTCAATGCCGACGACGGCGATCAGAACTACAACAAGCACGATCTGTTCTCCGAGGTATTCAAGGGCACACACGAGCTGCAGCTGAAGATGCCCTACGACTTCAGCTTCTTCGGCCGTGTTTCCGAGTTGTATGACCTGCGCATCGGCGAGACCGAGCGCACTCCGCTGCTGCCGGAAGCACGGCGTTTCTCGGTCTACAACTTCCAGCCGCTGGACGCCTACCTCAACAAGAATTTCGAGTGGCTGGGCCGCAACGCGCGCCTGCGCGCCGGCTGGCAGGTGATGAGCTGGGGCGAGGACATCTTTGTGCTCGGCGGCATCAATTCGATCAATGCCATCGATGTGCGCCGCGCGCATGTCGCCGGCACCCAGGTGAAGGAGATCCTGCGCCCGGCGCCGATGCTTTCGTTCAGCACCGACCTGATCGACCGCTGGAGCATGGAAGGCTACTACCAGTGGCACTGGAACAGCTTCCAGCTCGACCCTTCCGGAACTTATTTCTCCAGCGCCGATCCGGTAGGCAAGGGCAATACCGGCGCCATCTTCATCCCTACTGCATCGATCAATGCAGGCCTGGCAGCCAATCCCGCCACCGCCGCGCTGCTCGGACTGGGGCTGATCCATCCCCTGCCCTTCGGCACCTTCGGTGACCAGGGGAGTACGGGACTGACCACGGCGCAACTGGCCAATCAGACCTATGCGCGTCAGCGCATGGCGGCCGGCTTCGAAAAGGGCGGCACACCGGCGCTGCTGGCCAATACCATCGCCGCCGTCGCCCTCAGTTCCGGCACCGTGATTCCGCTGGCGTCCGACAGCGGCGGCAGCGACCACGGCCAGTACGGCGTGTCGTTCCGCTACCGGCCGGAATGGATCGATGCTTCGTTCGGCTTCTACTACGAGCGCTTCAACTCGAAGATCCCGTTCGTCACCTATACCGTCGACACCAACAACGCGGTCTACAAGGCCTCCAACCCGGTATCGGCCGCCTATCGCATCGAATATCCCGCCGGCATCAATCTGTACGGCGTCTCCTACAACACCAATGTCGGCGATTGGGCCTTGGGTGGCGAAGTGTCCTGGCGACCGCGCGATGCCGTGGCGATCGATACGTCCGTGCCGCTCGGCGACGACCCGAAGAGCGCGCCGTACGCCTGCGTCAATGCCGGCGGCGAAGCCCAGGGCAAGTACTGCAAGGGCTGGGTCGACCGCTCCAAGATCCAACTGCAGCAGTCGGCGCTGCAGATCTTCTCGCCGACCGAGGGCCTGGGCGGCTTGATATTGAGCACCCTGGGCGCCAACGAGGGCTATTTCCTCGGTGAAGTGGGCGCCACCGATTATCCCGGCCTGGACCGCCTCGATGGCACGCCGTGGTCGCTGCCCGCCTATGCCCTGCCCAACAAGTTCTCCGCCGGCTACACCTTCGAGAGCCAGATCACCTATGCCAATGTGATGAACCTGGGCTTCGACTGGCTGCCGCAGATCGACTGGTCGCAGGGCGTGATCGGCAATACGCCGAATGCACTGCCCTGGCAGCAGGGCACCAAGTCAGCTACCGCCACGCTCAACTTCAATCGCCACAACAAGATCACCTCGGCCATTGCCTACAGCTGGTTCTGGGGCGGCGGCACGCAGAACCAGGTCAGCGACCGCGATTTCCTGAGCTTCACCCTGTCCTACAACTTCTGAAGATGCCTGCATGTTGAGCGCACTGGTACGCCGCCTGGAAGAGTTCCTGTTCGGCCATCGCGGCACGGTGCTGGCAATCTTCGCCGCGCTCACCGTATTCATGGCCTGGGAAGCTTCGCACCTGCGCATTTCCGCCGGCTTCGACAAGCTGCTGCCGTCGGGTCACGAGTACATCAAGACCTTCGATGACTATCGCGGCCAGCTGCACGATGCCAACGGCATCGCCGTGGTGGTGCACCCGCGCCACGGCGATGTGTGGAACGCGGCAACGCTGAAGACCCTGCTCGACGTGACCCAGGCCCTGACCTTCCTGCCCGGCATCAACCGCGGCAGCGTCACCTCGCTGTGGACGCCGAATATCTTCGTCACCCAGATCACCGAGGACGGCTTCACCTCCGACCTGCTGATCCCCGGCACCACCACGCCGGACGCGCTGACCCCCGAAGTCATCGGCCAGATCCGCGATCGCGTGGTCAAAGGCGGCTACATCGGCAAGCTGGTGGCGAAGGACGGCTCCGGCGCTCTCATCGCCGCCGAGGTGATGGACCCCGACCCGCACAGTGGCGAGCCGCTCGACTACATCGCCTTCGGCCATTCGCTGGAACAGCAGATCCGCGGCAAGTACGAGAACGCGGATGTGGAAATCCAGGTCATCGGCTTTGCCAAGGAAGTGTCGGACATCGCCGACGGCGCCCAGGGCGTGCTGCTGTTCTGCGGCATCGCCCTGCTGCTGACCATCCTGGCGGTGTACTGGTATTGCCGCTCCTGGACCCTGACCTTCCAGAAGATCATCTGCTCGATGACCACGCTGATCTGGCAATTCGGCACGGTGCACCTGCTCGGCCTGGGCCTCGACCCGCTGGCCATCCTGGTGCCGTTCCTGATCTTCGCCATCGGCGTGTCGCATGGCGTGCAGCAGATCAACTTCATGGTGCGCGAAGTCGCCGGCGGCGCCGATATGTACACCGCCGCACGGCGCAGCTTCAGCGGCCTGCTGATCCCCGGCGTGCTGGCCCTGGCCACCACCCTGGTCAGCTTCATCACCATGGTGCTGGTGCCGATCCCGATGATCCGCGAGCTGGCGGTGGTGGCTTCGATCGGCATTGCTTACAAGGTGATCAGCAACCTGGTGATGTTGCCGCTGGCCGCGTCCTATTCCAGCGTCAGCAAGGAATGGGGGCAGCGCTCGCTGCAGCGGCGCGAGAGCCGCGGCGACCTGATGTCGCGCATCGCCAAAATCGCCGAGCCGCGCAATGCCTGGATCATGACGCTGGTCACGCTGTTGATCTTCGTCGCCGCGATCTTCCTGTCCGAGGGTCGCGTCATCGGCAGCCTGCAACCGGGTTCGCCGGAACTGCGCGCCGACTCGCGCTACAACGTCGATTCGCGCGCCATCGCCGAGAAATTCGATGTCGGCCTGGACTGGCTGACCGCGGTGGTGGAGGCGCCGGAGGAATCCTGCGGCAATGTCGAACTGCTCAAGCTGGTCGACGAGTTCGGCTGGGAGATGCAGAACGTGCCGGGGGTAATCTCCGCCGAATCGGTGGCTTCGCTGACCAAGCTCTACAACTCGGGCCTCAACGAAGGCCAGCCGAAGATGTCCACGGTGCCGCGCGACAGCCATACGCTGGGCTACAACATCGCGCAGGCGCACGAGGCGGCCGCCATCACCGGCAAGGGCTGCAAGTGGATGGCGGTGAACCTGTACCTGACCGATCACAAGGCCACCACCATCCAGGGCGTGGTGGCGGCGGTGAAGCAGTTCCGCACCACGCATTCGATGGAGGGAGTGAAGTTCCGTTTGGCCAGCGGCAATGCCGGCGTCGAAGCCGCCACCAACGAGGTGCTGGCCAGCGAAGAGCTGCCGATGCTGCTGTATGTCTTCGCCGCCATCCTGTTGCTGGTGTACCTGGCCTACCGCGACTGGCGCGCCATGCTGGCCTGCTGCCTGCCGCTGGCCGTGGCCACCTACATCGGCTACGCCTTCATGAAGCTGCTCGACATCGGCCTGACGGTGGCGACGCTGCCGGTGATGGTGCTGTCGGTCGGCGTCGGCGTGGATTACGCCTTCTATATCTACAACCGCCTGCAGCTGCACATGGCCAAGGGCGAGAACATCGTCGACTCCTTCGAGCACGCGCTGAAGGAGACCGGCGTCGCCACGGTGTTCACCGCCATCACGCTGTCCGTAGGCGTGGCCACCTGGAGTTTCTCGGCGCTGAAGTTCCAGGCCGACATGGGCAAGCTGCTGGCCTTCATGTTCATGGTCAATATGGTCATGGCGATCACCGCCCTGCCCGCTTTCGCCGTGGTGCTCGAACGGCTGTTTCCACGCAAGGGGCCAGTGCGCATGCCGGGCTTGGCGCATGACTAAAACACCTTCCCCAAGGCGGAGGCTGCCCGAAGCGATCGCGGCGCTGGCTGGTCTGTGCATCGGGGCCGGGCTTTGGTACGCCCACTCGACACGGACAGCAGCCGAATCAACCTCCATCACCAGGGCGGCGGCAGGGTTGACCGTCAACGGCAGAGCGCAGAAATCCGCAGTGCCGGTGGCGGATTCGATCCATGCGCCGCTGCTCGCCGCGGCCCACGCCGGCAGGCGTATTGTCGCGGTGGGCGAGCATGGGGTGGTCCTGCTCTCCGACGACGCCGGCCAGACTTTCCGGCAGGCGCAGACGGTGCCGACGCAGGCGCTATTGACCAGCCTCAGTTTTGTCGACGACAAAGAGGGCTGGGCTGCCGGCCACGACGGCGTGGTGATCCACACTATCGATGGCGGCGACACCTGGGTCCTGCAGCACGAAGATCTGGAGGGCGACAAACCCCTGTTCTCCATTTTCTTCAAGGATGCGCAGCACGGCCTGGCCGTGGGGCTGTTCGGCATCGCCATACAGACCGCCGATGGCGGCAAGAACTGGGCGACGCTGGCGATCGAGACCAGTGCAGGAACCGATGCGCAAGATGGAGATCATCATCTCTACGCGATCTTCGGCGATGCGGCTCCCAACCTCTATGTCGCCGGCGAGACCGGTTTGATTTACCGCTCCGCCGACGGCGGAACCAGCTGGAGCACCATCAAGACATCCAACCCGGGCTCGTTCTGGGCCGGGCGCCAGCTCAAGGATGGCACCCTGCTGGCCGCCGGACAGCGCGGCCACCTGTTCGGCAGCCACGACCAGGGCGCCAGCTGGACCGAAATCCCCTCGGGCACGGACCAATCCCTCACCGCCATCGTGCAGGCGGCGGACGGTGCCATCCTGATCACAGGGTTGGCCGGCACCACCCTGAGTAGTACCGATGGCGGCAAATCCTTCACCTTACAGACCCGCAACGACCGAGTGCCGCTGAATGCAGCCTTGAGCCAGCAGGCCGCCACCGCGCCGGTGTTGTTCGGCGACAAGGGCGTGGTGGATCGGCCTTAGCGCGTAAAGCTGCCGCTCTGGCGCCAACTGTCAACGCACCCCCTTGCCGATTGGCCGATAGTAGCCTTTACAAACAAGCTCCGATGCTGCGGATTGCCTTCTGCAAGGTCGCCGAAAACGGGGCTGAAAAGTCATCACGACAGGCACATCGATTCAGGGGGTAAGGCTATGCGGCAAACCGCGCTATTCAATTCCGGCAGTGCTTTCGCGTTCGCCAGGCATGCTGGACGGCTGTCCTTCCTGCTCGGCACCGGTCTCGCCCTCGCCGCCTGCGGCTCCAGCTCGCCGGTGTCGGGTACCGCCGGCTCCGGCTCCAACGGCGGAGGTGGAACATCGGGCGGCCCGCCCAGCGGCAACCTGGGACCGGGCGACGGCAACAGCATCTACCTGAACGTCCTGCCTCCCGGCAGCAACGGCGACTCCGCCGGCGGTGTCGGCCTGCCGATCGCGGGCACGCCGGCCAGCTATCCCGCCAACTACAACGATCAGGCCACCCTGTACGGCGA
>FTIF01000471.1_pt1 | contig 18763 bp, 19 predicted proteins | sample 1658001 | NCBI WGS metagenome assembly FTIF01 (sample SAMEA3914789, study PRJEB12502) | metagenome | biome: forest; material: soil | place: Canada | collected 2011-07-03 | depth 0.3 m | reverse complement strand
TCGCCGGAATGACGCGTGTTTACTTCCGCAGTAGCAATGGAATAAACAGGGATCAGCGGTATTGCAGTACATTAAAACGGCCGCCGGGAAACCGGCGGCCGTTTTCGTTGGTGTTGTGCTTGTTTCAACAGTCCGGTCACGGATGACCGGTGCTTGTGCAGGACGTACACCGTGGAGGAGATAACAATGAAAGCAACGCTGGTCAACCGCGTGCACTCGACCATCGATCCGACCAACGATCACCCCTACCTCAACGGCGCCTGGACGCCGATGACGGAGGAATGGGATGCGGAAGACCTCACCATCGAAGGCAGCCTGCCGCGCGACCTCGACGGCGTCTACCTGCGCAACAGCGAAAACCCGGTGCATCGGCCTCTGGGCAAATACCATCCTTTCGACGGCGACGGCTTGCTCCACTCCATCTGCTTCCGCGACGGCAAGGCCTCCTACCGCAACCGCTTCGTGCGCACCGAGGGCTATCTCGCCGAACAGGCCGCGGGCCGCGCGCTGTGGTCCGGCCTGGCCGAGATGCCGCCGCGCTCGGAGCGCTCCGGCTGGGGCGCGCAGGGCGCGCTGAAGGATTCCTCCAGCACCGACGTGGTAGTGCATGCCGGCCGCGCCCTCAGTTCCTTCTACCAGTGTGGTGCGCTGTACCAGCTCGATCCGCAAACCCTGCAGCAATTCGGTCCGGCCGAGTGGAACGGCGCCTTCCCCGCCGAGGGTGTCTCCGCCCACGCCAAGGTCGATCTGAGCACCGGCGAGCTGTTGTTCTTCAACTACTCCAAGCATGCGCCCTACATGTATTGCGGCGTGGTCAGCGCTGCGGGCAAGCTCACCCACTACCAGCCGGTGCTGCTGCCCGGCCCGCGCCTGCCGCATGACATGGCCTACACGCAGCACTTCATGATCCTCAACGACTTCCCGCTGTTCTGGGACGCCAGCCTGTTCTCCAGGGGCCTGCACGTCGCGCGCATGCACGACCTGCCCTCGCGCTTCGCCCTGGTGCCGCGCCCCGGCACCGGCGGACCCGCCGTTTCGGACACGATCCGCTGGTTTGAAGCCGACCCGACCTACGTGCTGCATTTCGTCAATGCCTGGGAAGACGGCGACGAGGTGGTGCTGGACGGCTACCGCCAGCGCAACCCGATGCCGCCGCCGCTGGCCAATGCGCCGCGGGCCTACGCCATGCTGATGGCCTATACCGATCTTCATTCGCTCAGGCCACAGCTGTGGCGCTGGCGCTTCAACCTGCGCAGCGGAGCCACACGCGAGGAACCGCTGGACGAGGGCATCAGCGAATTCGGCAGTTTCAACCATCGCCATGCGATGCAGCCCAACCGCTACGTCTACAGCGCCCTGGGCGAGCCGGGCATGTTCCTGTTCAACGGCCTGTGCAAGCACGACCTGCGGAACAAAACCCGGCAGGACCTGTCTTTCGGCGCAGGCATATACGGCAGCGAAGCGCCGTTCGCGCCGCGCATCAATAGCAAGTCCGAAGACGACGGCTACCTCGTCAGCTTCATCACCGACATGAACCACAACCGCTCCGAATGCTGGGTTTACGCCGCGCAGGACCTGGGCGCCGGCCCGCTGGCCAAGGTGCGCCTGCCGGCGCGCATTCCCAGCGGCACCCATGCCTGCTGGGCATCGGCGGAAGAATTGGCAACCCACTGAGAGGCACATGAACGTCAAACGCATCTTCTGCATCGGCCGCAACTACGCCGAGCACATCAAGGAACTGGGCAATACCCCTGACGAAGCCTTCGTGCTGTTCATGAAGCCGCCCTCCTGCCTGGTGCCGCCGGGCAAGACCCTGACCCTGCCGCGCGGTCGCGGTGGCGTGCACCACGAGGCCGAACTGGTGGTGGCGCTCACCGGCGGCGGCGCCGACATTCCGGAAGCCGAAGCGCTCAGCCACATCAGCCACATCACCCTGGGTCTGGACCTGACCTTGCGCGATCTGCAAAGCGAACTGAAGAAAAAAAGCTGGCCCTGGGAGCTGGCCAAGGCCTTCGACCAAGCCGCGCCGTTGGGCGACTGGACACCCTATCGCCAGCAGGACCTGCAGGCGCTGGAATTCACCTTCCACGTCAATGGCACCCTGCGTCAGCACGCCAAAACCAGCGACATGCTGTTCTCCGTCGCCCGCCAGATCCATATCCTGTCGCGTACCTGGGCGCTGCAGGACGGCGACATCATCTACACCGGCACCCCCTCCGGCGTCGGCCCCCTGGTCGCAGGTGACCGCCTGTTGCTGGAGAGCACAGGCATCGGCCGCTTCGAGTGGAACTGCGCCTGAAATAGCCTGTGGATCCTGTGGACACGTCGTCGCGGAAAGCGTCGGTTCCGGGCGCAAGCGCCCTTGAACCGACCTACGAAAGTCTCCTCGTAGGTCGGCTCAAGCGAAGCGGAGCCGACAGGCCGCAGCGATGAACTACCGAAGAGCGCATGTCCCCGGCGGCACCTATTTCTTCACGGTAGTTACAAGAAACCGGGCACCGGTCTTTTCCAACAGTGCCCAGGTAGAGCGCCTCAAAGCAGGCTTTGCCCACGTGCGCAGCGCCCGTCCGTTCCGCATGCCGTCACTGGTCGTTCTACCGGACCATCTTCACGCGATCTGGACACTGCCTGAGGATGATGCGGATTTCTCCACACGCTGGCGCCTCATCAAGCATTACGTGCAGCGCGCGAGTATCGAACCTGTATGGCAGCCCAGATTCTGGGAGCACGTCATCCGCGACGAAGACGACTTCGCCCGACATTTCGACTACATACATAGCAATCCGGTCAAACACGGCCTGGTAGATAAGCTATGCGAATGGCGACACTCCACATTTCAGCGGTACGTTGATCTTGGCGTTTACTCACCGGATTGGTGCGAAATCGACGCCAGCATGGATCTCGACTAGCGGCGCTGTCGGTTCCGGGCGCAAGCGCCCTTGAACCGACCTACGGTGGACTCTTGTAGGTCGGTTCAAGCGAAGTGGAGCCGACAGCACACTCGGCATATGCAGCAAACTCAGTGCACGTGGCGCAGCTTGTCCGGATTGCGCACCGTGTAAAGCTTGGCGATCAAGCCGTCGCGCACTTCCAGCGCAATGGTCTGGAACGGCCCCGAAGGGCGTAGCAGCACCAGCCCCGGCATGCCGTTGATGCGTGCCGGGCGCACTTGCATATCGGGTGTGCCGTACTGGCGCAACACGCCAAGCAGGAAGCGGGCGATGTGCTGCGGACCGAATACCGGCTTCAGCGCCGCCTTCACCTTGCCGCCGCCGTCGGAATAGAACACCGCGTCCTGCGCCAGCACCCGGCTCAGCGCGGCTACATCGCCGCTGCCGAGCGCGCTGGTGAAGGCGGAGAACACACGCGCCTCTTCTTCCGCCGACGGTCGGAAACGCGGCTTCTCCTCGCGCACATGGTTACGCGCCCGCGTGGCCAACTGGCGGCAGGCCGCCGCCTCGCGGCCCAGGGTTTCCGCCACCTGCTCGAAGCTCATGTCGAACACGTCGTGCAGCAGGAAGGCGGCGCGCTCCAGAGGCGACAGCCGTTCCAGCGTCAGCAGCAGAGCCACCGACAGGTCGTTGGCGTACTCGCTGGCGCTTTCCACCGACAGCGTGCTGTCGTCCAGCAGCGGCTCCGGCAGCCAGGGACCGACATAATCCTCGCGTTGCACGCGTGCCGACTTGATATGGTCCAGGCACAGGCGCGTCACCGTCTTGGACAGGAAGGCACGCGGCTCGCGCACCGCCACACGATCCGCCGCATGCCAGCGCAGGTAGGCTTCCTGCACCATATCCTCCGCTTCCGCGCGCGAGCCGAGCATGCGATAGGCCAGGCCGGTCAGAACGCCGCGCAGGGACTCGAAGCTCGCGGCGGCATCGTCGGGCTGCACTGTGCTCATGCGGTTCTCCTCAAGCGGCTGCAGCCTGCACCGGCAGTTCGACGCCGCCGACGCGCACCCGCACGCAGCTATGGCCATGCCCCATGGCGTATTTCAGCGTCGGGAAGATGCGCGCCGAAGTCAGGGCGAAGGCCAGCGACACCAGCGCCTTGCCGCCCCAGCGGCGCAGGATCTCGCCGCGCAACTCATCGGCCTGCGCATCATGCGCCAGGGCGGCCTGCGCAAAGCGAAAGCCCAGCGCGGTTGCCGCCGTCATTGCAGCCGTATCGCGCTGCAAGACCGCGCGGATCAGCGCGGGATGCATGCCCTCGCTTTCCGCCATGCCGGCGACCAGCTGGGTGCAGGGACCACAGTCCTCGCCCAGCGTGCCGACCAGCTTGGCCGCGTACCAGGCCTCCAGCGGCACGTCCTGCCGGTACTGGGTGAAGCCGGTGATGCGGTTGAAGCGGATCAGTGCCTGGGGACTGATATCGAGAATCTCACGGGCATAACCCATGTTGTAATCGTGCTCGCGCTCGAACGCGGCGATGCGCCAGCGGATCAGCTGCTTCAGCGGATTCATGCCCTTGCCTCCTTCAGGAAAGCTTCTGACGTGGCCACGCCAGCCACAGCGACCAGACCGCGGGAATGATCACCAGCACGGTGTCGATGACGAAGTGCGCCGGCTCCTCGCGCCCAGCCACCAGGTCCCAGACGTGGGTCAGCGCATGCAGGATCAGGAAGCCGCCGCCGGCCAGCGCGGCCGGCCAGGCCTTCGCATCCCGCGCCAGCCACAGCAGGGTGCCGCCCGCGACGGCATAGGCGCAGCCGATATCGCGCACGAAATGCGGGTTGAACGGGCCGGTGCCGGGAACGGTCGGCACCGCGTGATACCAGGCCTCCGGCGCAAATAGCATGAACAGGCCGTTGAGCATCTGCACCAGGCCCAGCGCCACAGCCGACCAGACCACGAAATTGCTGCGCATCGCATCCCTCCTTACTCTTCTAGGTATAGGACGAGATAGCATGCCCGGTTGTGACATGCCCATGCTATATAAAGGCCTGAACTCCATTTTTCAGCCATGAGCCAGGCCCCCACCCCCGCGCATGCCGCTCCCTGGATCGCGCGTTCCGCCCTCAATTTCGTGCTGCTGTTCGGCGTGGTCGGCCTGTTCTCCGACTTCGCCTACGAGGGCGCGCGCAGCGTCAACGGCCCTTTCCTCGGCCTGCTCGGTGCCAGCGGCTTCGCCGTGGGCATCATCGCCGGGGGCGGCGAACTGGTCGGCTATGCGCTGCGCCTGCTGTCCGGACGCGCCGCCGATCGCAGCGGGCTTTACTGGTCCATCACCCTGGGCGGCTACCTGGTGCAGATGCTGGCGGTGCCGGCCCTGGCCCTGGCCGGAAACTGGCACAGCGCGGCGCTGCTGATGGTGCTCGAACGCGCCGGCAAGGCGATCCGCAAGCCTGCCGCGGGCGTGATGCTGGCCGGCGCCGGGGAACGCATCGGCCGCGGCTGGGCCTTCGGCCTGTACCAGGCGCTCGATCAGATCGGCGCCTTGCTCGGGCCGCTGACGGTTGCGCTGGTGCTGGCGCGGCGGCACGGTGATTACCCTCTCGCCTACGCCTGGCTCGGACTGCCGGCGCTGGCCACCCTGCTGTTGCTGGTGACTGCGCGCCTGCGCTTCAGCGAAGCCGGAACCATCCGGCACCGGCCGGCGCCCGCAACCGACGGCCGCTATCCGCCGGCGTTCTGGTGGTATCTGGCCGGCGTCGCCCTGGTCGGCTTCGGCTTCGCCGACTACCCGCTGATCGCCTACCACTTCACGCGCAGCGGCAGCGTGAACGAGGTCTGGGTGCCGCTGCTCTACGCGGCGGCGATGGGCGCCGGCGGCGCCGCCTCGCTGCTGTTCGGCAGGCTTTACGACCGCAAGGGCCTGATCGTGCTGGTGCCGCTGACCCTGCTGGTCGCCGCGTTTCCGCCGCTGGTATTTCTGGGCGGCTTCGACGCCGCCCTGGTCGGCGCCCTGCTGTGGGGCATCGGCCTGGGCGTGCACGAGTCGGTGATGTCGGCCGCGGTGGCGGGCATGGTGCCGTCGCAGCGCCTGGGCTCGGCCTATGGCCTGTTCACCGCCATCTTCGGCCTGGCCTGGTTCGCCGGCAGCGCCACGCTGGGTGCGCTCTACGACATCTCCGTCACGGCTACGGTCGCGGTGGCAGTGGCGGCACCGCTGCTGGCCTTGCCGCCGCTGCTGATCGCCGCGCACAAGCTGCGCCGCGCATGAACTACCTGGCCCACCTGTGGCTGAGCGAGCAGGCGGGGCTGCCGCTACCCGGCGCGATCCTCGGCGACATGGTGCGCGGACGCCTGGACGGCCGCTTCCCGCCGCAGCTGGAGCGCTCGATCGCCCTGCACCGGCGCATCGACGTGGTCACCGATGCGCACCCGCTGGTGGTCGCCGCGCGCAGCCGCTACGCGCCGGGCGCCCGGCGCTACGCCGGGATCGTGCTGGACATCGTCAACGACCATTGCCTGGCGCTCGACTGGCCGCGCTACAGCGCCGAAAGCCTGGCGGATTTTGCGCGGCGCGCAGCGGCTGCACTGGCAGCCGAAGACGAAGGCTTTGCACTCGCCGGAAAGTCTGCGCCCTCGGCCTGGCGCTTCCGCCGCCTGCTGCTGTCCTATGCCGGCGCAGTTGGCATCGACCGCGCGATCAAACGCACCGCCGCCTGGATGAAAAAACCCGAGGGCCTGATCGAAGCCGGACGCGACTGGCGCGAGCATCTGCCGCAAGTGCGGGCGACGCTGCCGCAACTGCTGGACGATCTTCGTCTGGCCGCTGTGAACTTCGCGCAGGAACCCGCTCAGCGGCCGTAAGCCTGCACCAGGCTCTGATGCAGGGAGTAAGTCATGGCGCCGAGGAAGGCGACCAGGCCGAGATAGCAGATGCCATAGTTGATGCGCACCTGCGCCGGCACATCGTAGTAGGCAGCGTTCTCCTGCGGCGTGCCGTTCCAGGCCTGGCGCAACTTCGGCCAGGCCAGAATGGCGATGAGCAGATACATCGGGCTCGGGTGCAGGAAGAACAGCACCACCAGCACCGGCACCCCGAACAGCCAGATGCGCGGCGAGATCACCGCGGTGATGCGGCCGCCGTCCAGCGGCGACATCGGAATCAGGTTGAACAGATTGATCATGAAACCGGCGTAGGCCAGCGCCAGCAGCAACCCGCTGCCGGTTTCCCGCGCGGCGTAATAGCAGGCCAACGCGGCAACCGTGCCGGCAATCGGCCCGGCGATCGGCCCGGCGATGCCGACGTAAGCTTCGGTCTCGGCGTCATGCGGCATCTGCTTCAGCTGGATCCAGGCGCCGACAAAGGGAATGAAGGTGGGCGCGCCCACGTCCAGGCCGCGGCGGCGAGCCGCGATGTAGTGCCCCATTTCGTGAAACAGTATCAGCAGCACGAAGCCGGCAGCGTAAGCCCAGCCGAAGATGAACGAGTACACCACCACCGACAGCAGCATGGTGCCGGCGGTCAGCGCCACCTTGCCGAACTTGGCGCCTTTCAGCAGCAGCAATAGCGCACTGATCATTGGCGGAATCCCGGATGCGCGCGGCTCAGGCCGCGTGCGCTTCCGTCAGCAGCCGGTCGATGCGCCGATCCTTCTCCGTCCACAGCTGCGCAATCCAGTCCTGGAAGCGCTTGCGGAAGGCGGGGTCGTCCTCGTAGCTGCCGGAATAGAATTCGTGCGGAATGGTCAGGCTGCGCACTTCGACGATGACGTTATGCACCCGGCCGGCCATGAAGTCCCAGAAGCCGCGGGCGCCTTGCGGATAGACGATGGTGACGTCCAGCAGCGAATTGATCTTCTCGCCCAGCGCCGACAGGCTCAGCGCCATGCCGCCGGCCTTGGGCTTGAGCAGGAAACGGTAAGGCGAGCCCTGCTGGTCGTGCTTGGCCTTGGTAAAGCGCGTGCCCTCCAGGAAATTGAGGATGGTCACCGGCACATTGCGGAAGTGCTCGCAGGCGGCGCGGGTGGTTTCCAGGTCCTTGCCGCGCAGCTCGGGATGCTTGGCCAGCTTGGCCGGCGAATAGCGCTTCATGAACGGGTAATCCAGTCCCCACCAGGCCAGTCCCAGGAACGGCACCCAGATCAGCTGCTGCTTGATGAAGAACTTGAAGAACGGCGCGCGCCCGTCGAACGCCTTCATCAGCACGAAGATGTCGTTCCAGCTCTGGTGATTGGAGCAGACCAGGTACTGGCCGCGGCGGTCCAGCTGGTCCACGCCGCGGATGTCCCAGCGCACGCGCAGCAGGCGGTTGGTGAGCCAGATATTGACGCTGGACCAGTTCTCGGCGCCCCAAGCCACCCAGCGCGATACGGTATCGCGCGCACGGCCCTTGGGCGAGAGCAGCTTGATCAGGGTGGTGATGTACACCGGAATCACCCAGAACAGCGTGTTGATGCAGAGCAGCACCAGCATGATGGTGCCGAGCAGCGGCGCAGGCAGGAAGTGCAGCATGGGCCCCTCCTGGTGCTTATCAGTGCTTGTCGGCAGCAGGCTTGGGCTCGCCCTCGCCCGGATGCGCCGACCAGTGGATGTGCTCGATGGTCCAGCTGCTGCCGCTGCGCTGCAGCACCATGGTCTCGGTGCCGACGAGATCGATCGAGTGCCCCTGGAAGTTGCCCTGGGTGCGCGTCTTGGAGATGACGCAGGCGGCGTTGTCGCCGAGCCAGATGATGCGCCGCTCCAGTACCTGCAGGTCGGTGCTGGCGAAGGCGGCATCGGCGGCGATATGCGCGCCGGCATAGTCGGCGCGCGTCTGGTCGACGAAACCCTGCTCGTAGATGCTGACGCTGACCGAGAGCAGCTTGAGGGCGCCGGCGGTATCGTTGGCCTTCAACGCCGCATGAAAGGCATCGACCACGGTGACCGGCCCCGGCGTCGCATCGCCGGACGGCGCGGCAGCCAGGCCGGCGGGCGCGGCCGCGATGGACACGGCGCATGCAAGGCACAGCAACAGATTCTTCACCACAAAGGGACTCCGGGGGGCGTCGGGCAGAACAGGCGATTAGCTTACTGCACCGGCGCAGCGGCGTCCGCCTTCGCCAGCAAACTGCCCGCCGGATCACGCAGCTCCACGCCGCGGTAGCTGCCCGGGGGCAGAGCCACCAGGACACAGGGGCTGGTCACCATTTGCACCGCTGCCTGGCCCGCATCCGGGCTGAACAGGCTGGCGCTGAGGCCGACCACGCCGCCGCTGAACCCGGCCTGGCGGCTGATCGCCAAGCCATAACCACCGCTCATGTGCACGCCCATTTCCACCAGCGCATAAGCGCCGGCGGCAGGCAGGGGATCGACACCGACCAGATCGACGTTATGGTCGTGCTGCCAGACCCGCACTGCCTCGCGGTCGGCCAGCAGGTACAGCCGCGTCTGCGGCCCATCGCTGTTGCAATTGACCAGCCGGCGGACTTCCGACACCTCGATCGACTGGCCGACCGGCAGCATCGTCGACAGCGCACCGCAGGCGCCGAGCAGACAGGGCGACAGCGCCGCCGCGAGCCGCAGTAATCCCCCTGGTCCGGACATGCTGTCGACTACTTCTCCGCCATCGCATCGGCGCTTGCCGATACCGGCACATAATCCGGCACCCTCACCCCCAGCGCGGCATCCTGCAGGATCAACTCCGCCGCGCGTTCCGCAATCATGGTGGTGGGCGCATTGGTGTTGCCGCCGATCAGGGTCGGCATGATCGAGGCGTCGACCACGCGCAGGCCGGCCAGGCCATGCACACGCAGGCGCGGGTCGACCACCGCCATGGCATCGCGGCCCATCTTGCAGGTGCCGACCGGGTGATAGACGGTTTCGGCGCGGCGTCGGATGAAGTCGCGGATCTGCTCGTCGCTCTGCACTGCGGCGCCCGGCTCCATCTCCTGCAGCCGATGCGGCGCGAAAGCCGGCTGCTCCAATACCTGGCGCGCCAGCTTGAGGCCCTGCACCAGGGCATCCATATCGCGCGGTGTGGCCAGGTAGTTGGCGTCGATCAGCGGCGGCGTCAGCGGGTCGGCGCTGGCCAGGCGCACACTGCCGCGGCTTTCCGGCCGCAGGAAACAGGTCATCAGGGTGAAGGCGTAATACTTGAACAGCGGGGTCAGGTCCTGGCCGTGGTTGGAATAGACGAAGGGCACCAGATGCCACTGCAGGTCGGGCACGGCCTGGGACGGATCGCTCTTCACGAAGCCGCCGGCCTGGGCCAGGTTGCTGGTCAACTCGCCGCGACGCCCGAACAGATACTGGAAAACGCCCTTCAGCGAGCGCCACAGGGAAGTCCAGTGCAGGCTGACGCCGTGGCGCGTCTTCTCCTGCCAGGTGACATGGATGTCGAGATGATCCTGCAGGTTTTCGCCCACACCCGGCAGCTCGTGCACCGCCTGGATGCCGTGCTGTTCGATCTGTGCCCGCGGACCGACGCCTGACAGCAGCAGCAACTGCGGCGAGCCGATGGCGCCGGCGCTGAGGATCACTTCCTGCCGCGCCAGCGCTTCCGCATAGCGGCCGTTCTGCAGGTAGCGCACACCGACCGCGCGCTTGCCCTCGAACAGCACCCGCGCCGCATGGGCATCGGTGATCACCTTGAGGTTGGGGCGTTGCAGCACCGGCGTCAGAAAGCCGCGCGCATTGCTGCAGCGCTCGCCGCCCTTCTGCATGACGTAGTAGTAGCCGATGCCGTCCTGCTGCGCGCCGTTGAAATCGTCGTTCTTCTTGTAGCCCGTCTGCTGCGCGGCGTCGACGAAAGCCGTCATCAGCGGGTTGACGTAGCGGTGCTCGGCCACGTTGAGCGGGCCGCCGCTGCCGTGGAATTCGCGTGCGCCGGGCAGCTTGTCGATGGCCTCGAAATTCTCCATCTTCCTGAAGTAGGGCAGCACCTCCTTGTAGGACCAGCCTTCGTTGCCCAAGCTGGCCCAATGGTCGTAGTCCCAGGCATTGCCGCGGACGTAGCACATGGCGTTGATGGCGGAGCTGCCGCCGAGGGTGCGGCCGCGCGGCCAGAACATCGGGCGGTCGCCGCAGCCCTTCTGCGGCGTGGTCCAGAACTTCCAGTTCAGCACATTGCTGCGGATCACCGGAATGATGCCGTTGGGCATGTGGATGAAGGGGTTGCTGTCCGTCGGGCCGGCCTCGAGCAGCAGCACCTGCCACTTGCCGCTGGCGGAGAGGCGGTTGGCCAAGACACAACCCGCGGAACCACCGCCAACAATGACGAAATCGTAAGTATTCACCGCTCTCCTCCTGTTGATGCCCAAGTAGCCAGCGACGAAACAGCGGGTAATCCGGATACCCACCGCGCATACTTGAACATACGTTTAGTTACGCCGAGTGTACTCCGCAGGCACGCCCCTGTGAACCGATCGGGAACAGGTAGGTCTTGGGGGTTTGGTGATAAGTTAACACCATGAATCAAGCCGTCCCGCAAACCAGAGCCGACAAAATCCGCGATCACGCCATCGATCTCGCCGAGGTGCTGGAAAACCTGGTCGGCGACGGCCTGATCCTGCCCGAGCAGGCCACCGCGCTGCGCATCCGCGCCGGCGAATGGCGCGAGCAACGCCACCCGCTGCAGCGGGTGGCCGAGTGCGAACTGGAGAACGCCAAACAGCCGGGCAAGCGCCTGACGCTGGAGGCGCTGGTGCAATGGCTCGCCGGCAGAACCGGACTGCCCTACATGCGCATCGATCCGCTGTCGATCGAGGTCGGCAAGGTCACCACGGTGGTGTCGTATGCCTATGCCGCACGCCTGAAAATCCTGCCGGTGAAAGTGACGCATGACGAGGTAGTCATCGCCACCGCCGAGCCCTGGCTGCGCGAGTGGGAAAACGACCTCGGCAGCGTGCTCAAGCTGCGCATCAAGCGGGTGCTGGCCAATCCGCTCGATATCGAGCGCTATCTGGTCGAGTTCTACGCCCTGGCCAAGTCGGTCAAGGCCAGCAGCGAGGAGCGCGCCAAGTTCGGTAGCTTCGGCAACACCCGCACGCTGGAGCAGCTGGTGGAGCTGGGCCGCAGCGGCAAGCTCGACGCCAACGACCAGCATGTGGTCAATATCGTCGACTGGCTGCTGCAGTACGCCTTCGACTCGCGCGCCAGCGACATCCACCTGGAGCCGCGCCGCGAACACGGCAAGGTGCGCTTCCGCATCGACGGCGTGCTGCACGAGGTCTACCAGATCCCCGCCGCGGTGATGACCGCGGTGACCAGCCGCATCAAGATCATCGCGCGCATGGACGTGGCGGAAAAGCGCCGGCCGCAGGACGGACGCATCAAGACCCGCTCGCCGGAAGGCAAGGAAGTCGAGCTGCGCGCTGCCAGCCTGCCCACCGCCTTCGGCGAGAAGCTGGTACTGCGCATTTTCGACCCTGAGGTGTTGCAGCGGGATTTCAGCCATCTCGGCTTTTCCGCCGAGGAAGCGCGCAGCTGGCAGGAGATGATCGGCCAGCCGCACGGCATCGTGCTGGTCACCGGCCCCACCGGCTCGGGCAAGACCACGACGCTGTACTCCTCGCTGCGCCAGCTGGCCACGCCGCAAGTCAACGTCTGCACCATCGAGGACCCGATCGAGATGGTCGATCCGGCCTTCAACCAGATGCAGGTGCAGGGCAATATCGATCTGGATTTCGCCGACGGCATCCGGGCGCTGATGCGCCAGGACCCGGACATCATCATGGTCGGCGAAATCCGCGACCTGGAAACCGCCGAGGTCGCGGTGCAGGCCGCGCTCACCGGCCACCTGGTGCTGTCCACCCTGCACACCAACGATGCGCCTTCCGCAGTGACGCGCCTGCTCGACCTGGGCGTGCCCAGCTTCATGCTCAAAGCAGTGCTGATCGGCGTGGTGGCGCAGCGCCTGGTGCGGCGCCTGTGTCCGCACTGCAAGCAGGCGGTGCAGATCGACTCGGACCGCTGGTTCGACATCACCGGCGGCGCGCCGATCCTGCCGCCCGAAACCGCATTCGAGCCGATCGGCTGTCTCGAATGCCGCGAAACCGGCTACCTCGGCCGCGTCGGCATCTACGAGATCATGCCGCTGAGCGGCACGCTCAAGACCCATATCCACGACCAGACCGATGGCGCCCAGCTGCGGCGTCATGCAGTGCGGGAAGGAATGACGCCTTTGCGGCTCGCCGGCTGCAAGAAAATCGCCGAGGGCCTGACCAGCGTGGAAGAAGTGCTGGGCGCAGCGGGGCTGGAGCCGGTCGGCTGAAATCCGCCTGCAAGCACAAGCCGGCATCGAAGCCGGCCGACGCGACTCCCTGAAGAAAACCACCAGCCGATGAAAAGCAGGGCGACTTCAAACCCCTGCTGCCGGCCATCCATCCAAGCGCATCACACCTGGGAGGATGGATCATGCGTATCCGGCTTGCGATGCTGTTGCTGCTCAGCACACTCTCGGCCGCCACACGCGCCGATGATCCGCGCTTCATCGCGGAAATCCCCTTCACCTTCTGCGACGGCCTGATCTGCCTGCCGGTGACGCTGGAAGACGGACAACAGAAGACCTTCGTGCTCGATACCGGCGACGTCACCTCCTATCTGGCCCAGGACACGGCGCAGGCGCTCGGCTGGCAGCTGGAGACGTATGTCGGGCGCGATGGCAAGCCGGTCGAAGGCTTGTGGAAATCCGGGACGCACACGCTTAAGCTCGGCCCCATCGCGCTGGACAGCAAGCTGCTGGTGTTTCAGCGCAAGGACATGGGGCCGGGCGTGCCCTACGACGGCGGCATAGTCTTCACCGCATTCAAGGATCGCGTTCTGCAGATCGACTATTCGCACCATCTGCTGCGCATCTCCGACGTGCTGAGCGACAGCGGCAAATCCAGCCTGCCCGGCACGCTCAAGACCATCACCTTCGGCAAGCACGGGCCGGCCATACTGACCGGCGGCCCGTTCAACGTGAACGGCAGGACGGTGCAGGCGCAGATCGATACCTGCTACACCGGCAGCCTCTTGATTTACGACGCTGCCGTCCCCAGGTTGGGGTTGAAAGCCATTGCCGACAAAGGCGCCGCCCGGGTGTTTCCGCACACCAACGGCGGCGTGACCATGCTCGCCATGCCGGCGCAGTCGCTTGGATTTTCCGGACGCAAGTTCGCTCTTGAAAATCCCACCATCTACTTCGCCACACCGGGCGTGCACCAGCCCGACGGCTTGTTCGAGGCCACGGTCGGCAACGAGCTGTTCGCCGGCTCGGTGCTGACGCTGGACCTGCATCACATGACGTTTGATATAAACGTATGAAGTGCATGCGATGTAGAAAATTTATCTACAGACACGCAATGAAACAGCAGGGGCCTTGAACCGCGCGACACCATCCCTAACTTCTGTTGGCGAGGGCGTTGAGCCCGAATCATCAATTGACACAAGGAGATTTAGGACATGACGACTCTGCTGCGCTATCAACCCTGGTCCGTGCACCGGGAGTTGCTGAATGAATTCAACCGCTACTTCGTCCGCAGCGGCAACGCCGAGGCATCGAGCGGCGCGACTGCTGCCGAATGGACGCCGGCGGTGGATATCGAGGAGTACGCCGACAAGTTTGTGCTGGTCGCGGACGTGCCGGGCGTGGACCTCAACAGCGTCGAAGTGACGCTGGAGAAGGGCGTGCTGACCCTGAGCGGCAAGCGCGAGAAGGCAGCCGAAGCTGCGGGCGTCGAAGCCCGCCGCATCGAGCGCGCCAATGGCCGCTTCCTGCGCCGCTTCAACCTGCCGGATACGGTCGACGGCGAGTCCGTTACCGCCAAGGGCAGCAACGGCGTGCTGGAAATTTCCATCCCGAAGCGCCCCGCGGTGCAGCCCCGCAAGATCACGGTCAGCCACTAAACCCGAATAGATCCCTCGCCTTTTTCAGGTGGTGGTGAATCAGGGATAGTCAGTGGCAGGCCGTATAGTTGGTAAAGTAACGGGGCGCTTCGGCGCCCCGTTTTCTTTTCCGTCCCGATTTCTGGAAATCGTCGAACAGTGGAATACAAGGATTACTACAAGATTCTCGGTGTGCCGCGCACGGCCGATGCGGCCGAGATCAAGCGCGCCTATCGCAAGCTGGCGCGGCAGTACCACCCGGACAAGAACAAGGCCAAAGGTGCCGAGGACAAGTTCAAGGAAGCCAACGAGGCCAACGATGTTCTTGGCGACGAGAAGAAACGCCAGGCCTATGACCAGCTCGGCGCCAACTGGCGTGCGGGTGAGCGCTTCACCCCGCCGCCCGGCTGGAATTTCGAGTCCGGCGGTTTCAACCGCAGCGGTCGCCGTGCCGGACCGGCCGGCTTCGGCGGCGCGGGCGGCCCCGGCGGCGGTGCCAATTTCTCGGACTTCTTCTCGACCCTGTTCGGCGGCGCAGCGGGCGGCTTCGACGATGCGGAGGGAGCGTTTGGCGGCGCCGCCCAGGATCAGCGCGCCAAGCTGGCCATTGCACTGGAAGACTCCTACAACGGCGCCACGCGCAACATCACCGTTGGTGGCCGTACGCTCAGCGTGCGCATTCCCAAGGGCGTGACTGCCGGACAAACCATCCGCCTCGCCGGCCAGGGCGCGCATGGCGGCAGTCTGCTGCTGGAAATCGAATTCGCGCCGCATCCCGCATTCCAGATCGACGGGCGCGACATCCAGGTCAATCTGCCGATCGCGCCCTGGGAAGCGGCGCTCGGCGGCAAGGTACCGGTGCCGACACTGGGCGGCACGGTGGAACTGAACCTGCCCGTGGGCACACAGGGCGGCAAGAAGCTGCGCCTCAAGGGCCGCGGCCTGCCGGGCGCCACGCCGGGCGACGAGATCGTGGTCATCCAGCTGGTCACGCCGCCGGCGCAGAGCGACGAGGACAAGGCGTTCTACGAGACCATGAAGCAGCACTTCGCCTTCGATCCGCGTAAGGTCTGAGCCGCATCGTAGCCAGGGAAGCGCGCAGCGCTACCCGGGATTTGCCGCTCTGTCCGACGGTGCGCCCCGGCTGACGCTACGCGTTTGCCGGGCTACTTGAGCGAAGCGCTTACCGGATCAGATCGCAGGCTTGCGATCCTTCCACGGCCGCGCCTGCTCCAGCTGCGCCGCCAGCCGCAGCAGCGTTGCCTCTTCGCCGAAGCGCGCCACGAACTGCACGCCCACCGGCAGCTCCGGGCCGCCGGTTTCGGCCGGCGCCCAGTGCAGCGGCACCGACATGCTGGGCGTGCCGGTGAGATTGGACAGCTGGGTGAACGGCACGCGCCTGAGGCTTTCGTCGACCAGCTGCTTGACGATGCCGCTGTTGAGCAGCAGCTTGCCCACGCCCAGGCGCAGGATCACTTTCAGCAGCGCCTGCTGCGCCGCCGGCATGGCCAGCTCGCCGATGCGCGACGGCGGCATGGCGGTGCTGGGAATCAGGTACAGATCGTAAGTCTGGTGGAAACGGCCGAGGGCGCGGGCGAACTCGTTCCACTGCTTGCGGCTGGAGACATATTCGCCGGCGCTGAGCGCCTTGCCGAACATGCCCAGGGCCCGCGTATCCAGCTCGAAGTCGGCGTCGCTGGCGCCGGTGGCGTGCTTGGCCTCGTCGATGTTGGCGGCGACCTGCCCGAAATACATGTTCATGAAACAGCGCGCCAAGGCCTGGCCGTCGACTTCCGGCTCGGCTTCCTCGACGTGGTGACCGAGTTGTTCGAGCAGTTGCGCGGCCTTGCGCACCGCCTCGATGCAGGCCGGATCGACTGCGGTGCCGAGCGGCGACCGGGTACAGAAGCCGATGCGCAGGCGCTCCGGCTCATGGCCGATCTCTTCGGCAAAGGAACGGTGCGGCCGGGCAATGACGAAAGGAGCGCCGATATCGGCACCGGCGATGGCATCGAGCATGCGCGCCGAATCGCGCACGCTGCGGGTCAGCACGTGCTCGCTGGAAGCGCCGTCCCAGAACTCGCCGTGCAGCGGCCCCGGCGGCACCCGCCCGCGCGAGGGGCGCAGGCCGAACAGGCCGCAGTAGGAAGCCGGGATGCGGATCGAGCCGCCGCCGTCCGACGCGCCCGCCATCGGCACGATGCCGGCCGCCACCGCAGCCGCCGCGCCGCCGGAGGAGCCGCCGGGCGCCCGCGACAGGTCCCAGGGGTTGCGCGTGGCGCCCCACAGGGCGGTTTCGGTAAGGGCCTTCAGCGCGAACTCGGGGGTGGCGGTCTTGCCGAAGATGACCAGGCCGGCGCCGAGGAAGCGGTTGACGATTTCCGCATGCGCGGCAGGCGTCCAGTTGCGCAGGGCGCGGCTGCCGGAGGTGGTGGGCACGCCGGCGTAATCCTGAGCGATGTCCTTGATCAGGAACGGCACCCCGGCAAACGGCCCGCTCAGCGTTTCTCCGGCACGCTGGCGTCCGATTTCCAGCATCGGAATATTGATGGCATTGAGTCGCGGATTGACCGCCTCGGCACGGGCGATCGCCGCCTCCAGCAATTCGGCGGGCTTCACCTCCCCCTGCGCAACCAGCTCAGCCAGGCCGGTTGCGTCGTAATTGCCATATTCCTTGAACATGCGTCCCCCATCATTGTGTGTTTGGCGGCGCGGAGGGGCTTCGTCGGCCCTGGTCGTCGCGCTCTGATGGACTAGTGTAGTCGCCCCCGCGCTCTCCACCGCGGGGGCGTCGGCGGCACCACCGGGACCGGCGCACGGCCCCACTGCAAAGGCGGGCTATGGACATGTTTGAAGTGGTCGACTCAAAAGGCATGATTTGCGGCTTCCGCCTGCGCGCGGACCTGCCTGCCGAGGCGGTGCAGCTGGATGTCGACTCGGCCGATGCCGAGAAGCAATGCGGAACGCCGCAGCAGCCGCTATGGCTGCACTTTAACCTGGTCGACACCCGCGCCGGCCGCTGGATCGCCAACAGCGAGCACATCCCCGAAGAGGCGCGCGAGGTTCTGCTCGACGCCGAGCCGCGCATCCGCCTGGAACCGCTCGGCAACGGCCTGGTCGGCGTGCTGGGCGACCTGCATCACGATTTCGAGGCCGATCCGGAAGGCTTCGGCACCCTGCACGTCTATATCGGCGAGACCCTGGTGGTCAGCGGCCGGCGCCACCCGCTAGCCTCGTCCGACCGCCTGCGCCACGAATTGCGTAGCGGCGAATCGGTCGGCTCCGCCATCCAGTGGCTGGCGCACCTGGTGCACCATCTGGCCGAAACTTTCAGCGCCGCGGTGACCGATATCAACGACTCGGTCGACGAGGCCGAAGACCGCATCCTGCAGGGACGCGTCGCCGACGAGGGCAAGGCCCTGGGCCGTCTGCGCCGCCTGTTGGCGCGATTGCGCCGCCAACTCGGCGCCAACCGGCAGGCGCTGATCCACGCGCGGACGCGGCTGCCCGCCTGGGTGTCGGACGGGGATGCGACACTGCTGCGCCTGGCCATCGAGCGGCTCGACGCGGTGGCGCAGGATCTGGAGCTGGTGCAGGAGCGGGCGCGGCTGCTGCAGGAGGAAATCGCCGGCCAGCTCGGCGAAGCCACCAACCGCAACCTCTACCTGCTGTCGATCGTCACCACCGTGATGCTGCCGATCACGCTGATCACCGGCGTATTCGGCATGAACGTCGGCGGCCTGCCCTGGCTGCAGGACAGCGCCGGCTTCTGGTGCGTGATGCTGCTGATGGCCGGCGTGGCGATGGCCACCGTGTTCATCCTGCACTGGCGCAGGCTGTACTAGGGTCTGTTCACGCCTATTTGGTCGCTGCGACGGGGGTAATTTTGGTGCAGTGCTAGGAACGACGAGCGATGTGTACTTGACGTACATGAGCGAGGAGTGACGACGCAATGCGCGAAAATCACCCCCGTCCCGGAGGGTTGCCCCCAAAATCGCGTCATGCGTCGTTGCTCGTCGCTCATTTAG
>FTIF01348585.1_pt1 | contig 18793 bp, 15 predicted proteins | sample 1658001 | NCBI WGS metagenome assembly FTIF01 (sample SAMEA3914789, study PRJEB12502) | metagenome | biome: forest; material: soil | place: Canada | collected 2011-07-03 | depth 0.3 m | reverse complement strand
CTGGCGATGCGGTTGGCCACGCTGCGCGCCGCCAGACGCCGCGGCTGCGTGTGCCCGATCAGCCCGCGCACGCCGCGCCCGAGCTCCAGGCACAGCTTGGGCAGCTGCGTGGTCTTGCCCGAGCCGGTTTCGCCACAGATCACCACCACCTGATGATAGCGGATCGCCTCCAGCAACTCGTCCTTGGCCTGCACCACCGGCAGCTCGGCCGGGTAGGCGATCGAGGCGGGCCGCAGCAGTGCCCGGTTCTCTGCCGCCAGCAGCGACTGCTGCACATCCCGCTCGAAGCGCGCCGTGTCGAATTTCGGGTTGTTGCGCGCGCCGCCCAGCTGGCGGGTCAGGCGTGCTGCGTCGCGCAGCAATAGCTGCGGCCGAACCAGGTCGAACTGGGCTTGAAGGGAAGCGGACTGACTCACGAAACGGACCGGCAAAAGTGGCCGCTATGATACGGCAGCGGGCGGTACCCCCGGAGTTTTGGCGCCTTTCAAACCGGGCCGGGCTAGTCGTCGTAGTCCGAGAAGGTAATCCGCATCGTGGTGCCGTCCTGCACCGCGCCGGCTGGAATGGTGAAGCGGAAATGGAAGCTGGACACCTCTTCGTCCGGCGCCTTGATCTTGCTGGAGTATCCAGAGGCGGCGAGGGTGTTGCCGTTGAGGAAATCGAATTTTAGGTTGACGCGCTTGTCGTGGCCCTTGATGGCGTCGATCCTGCCCTTGACCTGGACTTCCAGGCTGCCGTTATCGAGCAGTTCGCCGCGCATGCGCAGCTCGGAGATGGCGATGCCGTCGCAGCGGTAGTCGAAGAACTGCTGGAACAGTGAGGGATCGGACCAGTTGCCCTTGCCCCACTGGCGGCGGTCGGTCAGCGGGAAGGGGGCCGACAGCACCATCGGCGAATGGAATTCGGTCTGGAACTGGGCCTCGCCCGGCTGCGCCGTGGGCACGCCCTGGGTTGCCTGGATCTGGGCCGACGCGTCCGGCGGCAGCAGGCCGGCGCAGACCGAAACAATTGCGGCCGGGCACAAAACCCCAGCCATGCGGCGACGGAATTTCAGCTTCATTTTCGATAGCCCCAAGCTCGATTCGGCAAACGATGCGGCTCCCCGGCAGCCCTTCCGGACGGGAGATCGACGCTCCCTGTCGCTACACCTCTATATAGATGGTCATTGTTGGGCAGCGGAAACGAAAAATCCACCCGCCGTCCCATAGCGATCCGGCCGCATAGCCAGGGCGATTTTGGGGCGGGGCTCCTGTTGCAGACGCGAAAAGCCGCCGCACGGCTGTCACGCATTCGTCACGAAACCCCATTTTCGCCGGCCCAAACAGCAAACACGCCCGGCTTGTAAACAAACTGTCCGCAAGATTTCACGTTTGTGCCATCTGACCCTCGTAGCATCGCTTAATCGCGCCAATCGCATGGCGTCTTCTACGGTCCGATCCGTCGCAGGTCATCTTGGAAATCGCCCGATATCTGCTCTTAGCCTTTCTGGGGCTGCTGCTCCTCCGAAAAGTTTACACGCGACTTCAACTGTCTCGCGCCAAGCACCCGTCCCTGGGTGGCCACGCCAAGATGTCCCGCCGGCTGGCCCGACTGACCAATTTCTTCGACTATGACGCCGGGCGCTATTTCTCCAGCGACCTCGCACCCGCGGAGATCGCGTCGCGGCGCAAGGCAGGGATGGAGCGGCTGCGCAAACGCGCCGTCGAAACTTCGCCGCTGACCCTGAGCTACAGCCAGTCGCTGGAAAGCGGCATCTCGGACGTGCAGTTCACCAGCCACTACCGGGTGCCGTTCCCCTACCGCAACCTGCTTCCAGTGGAGTTCAAGTTCGGCAGCGTCGTCACCCGCAGCAGCGGCACGCGCCTATGCGACCTGGACGGCAACTGGCGGTATGACATCTCCGGCTCCTACGGCGTCAATGTCTTCGGCTACGACTTCTACAAGGAGTGCCTGCAGGAAGGCTACGCCAAGGTGGCGGAAGTCGGGCCGGTGCTGGGACCCTATTACCCGGTGATCCGCGACAACGTGGCGGCCCTGAAGGAAATCTCCGGCCTCGACGAAGTCTCGTTCCATATGTCGGGCACCGAGGCGGTGATGCAGGCGGTGCGCCTGGCGCGCTACCACACCGGCCGCACCCACTTGGTACGGCTGTGCGGTTCCTACCACGGCTGGTGGGACGGGGTGCAGCCCGGCGTCGGCAACCAGCGCCAGACCAACGATGTCTACACGCTGGCCGACCTCAGCCCCCATACCCTGCATGTCCTCGAAACGCGCAAGGACATCGCCTGTGTCCTGATCAATCCGTTCCAGGCTCTGCACCCGAACTCCGATGCGCCCGGCGATGCCTCCCTGGTCAACAGCGAGCGCCGCACCGCTTTCGACCGCGCCGCCTATACGCAGTGGCTGGGGCGCATTCGCGAAGTCTGCACCCGCCGCGGCATCGTGCTGATCTCCGACGAGGTCTTCGCCGGCTTCCGCCTGGGCTACCGCGGCGCGCAGGAATATTTCAAGTTCCAGGCCGACATGGTCACCTACGGCAAGACGCTCGGCGGCGGCCTGCCGGTGGGCGTGCTGTGCGGCCGCGCTGCGCTGATGAAGCGTTTCAAGGAAGCGCAGCCCGCCAATATCTCGTTCGCGCGCGGCACCTTCAACTCGCATCCGCATGTGATGGCCTGCATGTCGGTGTTCCTGCAGCGTATCCGGCAGCCTGAGTGCCAGGACCTCTACGCGCAGGCCGACGCCTTGTGGAACGCGCGGGTCGCCAACCTCAACCAGGCCTTGAACGCCGCCGGCCTGCCGGTGCGCGTGGCCAATATGCACAGCATCATCACCATCCTCTACAGCGTGCCCTCCCGCTACAACTGGATGCTGCAGTTCTACCTGCGCGCGGAAGGCCTGGAACTGAGCTGGATCGGCAGCGGGCGGATGATCATGAGCCTGAATTATTCCGATGCCGATTTTGCCGAGGTCGCCAGCCGCTTCCAGCGCGCCGCGCAGCAGATGCAGAACGACGGCTGGTGGTGGACGGCGCCGCATCTGAGCAACAAGTGGATCAAGCGGCAAATGCTGAAGGACATGCTGGCTGCGCGTTTTGGCAGGCGGACCAAGCAAGCGGTCCCGTCCAGTCAGCCCGTACCGAGTCTCCGCTAGAGGACGTCCCGACATGATCGAGCTGAATCTGAATCGGCACCGAGAAAGCGCAGTCACCTCCTTCCGCGATCAGTTGCAGATCGACTTCCAGCGTTATCTCACGCAGGAGGCCGTCCGCTTCAATCCGGAGGAATGCCTGCGGATGGACTTCCACTGCCACGACCGCAACAGCGACATTCCGGACGAGCTGTGGGGCCGCATCCTCGGCTTGCCCGAGACCTGGCTGGAAACCCGCGACCTGGTGAAGTGCCTGCAAGGCAACGGCAGCGACGTCATCACCATCACCAATCACAACAACGCGCGCTCCTGCTGGGACCTGCTGGATAAAGGTCATGACGTCCTGGTCGGCACCGAGTTCACCTGCCATTTCCCGGAGTACGAGCTTTACGTCCACGTCCTCACCTACGGCTTCACACCCGAGCAGGAAGTGGTGCTGAACAAGAAGCGGCGCGATATCTACGACTTCCTGAGATACGCCGCCGAGCACGATATTCCGGTGGTGCTGCCGCACCCGCTGTATTTCTACACCCGCAATCCCCACATCCGCCTGGAGCTGTTCGAGAAGTTCGCAGTGCTATTCCAGCGCTTCGAAGTGCTCAACGGCCACCGCGACATCTGGCAGAGCATGCTGGTGCTGAACTGGGCGCGCGGCCTGAGCGAGGAAAAGCTGGTGCGCTACAGCCACAAGCACAAGCTCAACCCGGCCGATTTTGGCGTCAGCCTGCGCTCGCCCAAGGTGCTCAGCGGCGGTTCGGACGATCACATGGGCCTCTCCGCCGGCCAGTGCGGCTCCTCCCTGTTCGTGCCGAACCTGTCGCAGCGGCGCAAGACCACGCCGCTGTCGCAGCTGGCGCTGGAGGCCATCCGCGCCGACCGCATTGCGCCCTACGGCCATGTCGGCGAGAACCAGAAGCTCAGCCTGGCGCTGCTGGATTATTTCGCCCAGATCGCCACCCGCATGGAAGATCCGGGCCTGCTGCGCCTGATGCTGCACCGTGGCGAGACCAACGACAAGCTGGCCTGCTTCGCCATCGCCAATGTCATGCTGGAGCTGAAGAAGCACAAGAACACGCAACGCTTCGTTGGCTTCGTTCACGACGCACTGCACGGCACCAAGCCGGGCTGGAAGCTGCGCTGGGGTGTTTCGGCCGACTACCGATTCTGCGTCAAGCACCTCGAAACCATTGCCGAGAGCCACGACAAGCCGCCGGAGCAGGCCAGGGAGATGGTGAACGAGGCCATCTCGGCCCTGTTCAACGGGCTCACTCACCTCATCGCCGGCCGCTTGGGCAAGTACGCCGCCAAATATTCGGAAGTGCCGCTGGACGAGTTCTCCACCGAGACGCTGATCCGCAAATTCGAGATCCCCACGCAGATCAGGGGGCTTGCCTTCGGCAAGGCGCCGCGCGACAAGAAGAACATCACCGGCGTCAATTTCGGCGAGCTGGTGGATCAGCTGTCGTTCCCGCTGATCATGGCCGGGGTCCTGGCCGGTTCCCAGGTCGCCAGCGCGCGCGTGCTGTACGAGAACCGGGCGTTCCTGGACGATTTTGCGGAGCATATCGGCAGCAATCAGCACCCCAAGCGCGCGCTGTATCTGACCGATACCCTGCGCGACAAGAATGGCGTTTCCAGCTCGCTTTCCGCCAAGCTGGCCGAGATCCAGCGCCGGGATTACCCGGTCGACTTCCTCATCTGCCATTCCGATGCCGCGCCGGAGCCGCACCTGCACGTGGTCCGTCCGATCACCCAGATCACCTTCCCCAAATTCGGTGAGCAGCAGCTGCGCATTCCCGACGTGCTCGAGATCGCCCGCATCTTCTACAGCGGCGGCTACGATCGCGTGATCTGCTCCACCGAAGGCCCGATGGTGCTGGTCGCGCTGTTCCTCAAGTACATGTTCAATGTGCCGGCCTTCTTCTTCATGCACACGGACTGGCTCGACTTCGTCAAGCACACCACCAATCTGGACCATCACGAGCGCGACCGTATCCGCCGCCTGCTGCGCGCGCTCTACCACCAATTCCAGGGCGTGTTCGTGCTCAATACCGATCACCGCAAGTGGCTCACCGGCAGCCAGATCGGCCTGCCGGAAGAGTCGGTCCACCTCACCGGGCACCACGTCGAGCCGTCGCGGCGCAACGTCGTCCCGGTGCAGAAGTCCGAGCTGATCCCCGGGGCCACCGCCGCCACGCCGGTGCTGTTCATGGCCGGCCGTCTGAGCAAGGAAAAAGGCGTGCTGGAACTGCCGCAAATCTATGCCGCCGCCAGGCAGCAGATTCCGGATCTGCAACTGGTCATCGCCGGCTCCGGCCCTGCCGAAGCCGAGTTGCGCGCGGCTCTGCCCGAAGCCGTCTTCCTGGGCTGGGTCGGCCGCGAGCGTATCGAGCAGATCTACGCGGGCCTGGACCTGTTTGTCTTCCCCTCGCAGTTCGACACCTTCGGCAACGTCATCCTCGAAGCCTTCTCGCACGGTATGCCGGTGCTGGCCTACAACTGCAAGGGCCCCAAGGACATCATCCAGAACGGCCGCAACGGCTACCTGGTCGACACCATCGGGGAAATGTCCGAGCGCATCGTGCAGCACTTCAACGGCGGCGGCCAGCATGCCGCCATGCGGCGCGAAGCCCTTCTGCGGGTGGCGGACTACCAGGCGGAGCCGATCATGCGCCGGTTCCTCGGCGACATGGGCTTGCCGATCGCCGAACCTGAAGTGGAACAGCGCTCCGCTGCCTGAACATGGCTACGGCACTCAGACATCTCAGCCAGCAGGAGCAGATCAACTTCCTGCTCACCAACCGGGTGCCGCGCCGCGCGCTGACGCAGTTCATGGGCTGGTACAGCCGCATCGAGAGCCCCGCGCTGACAAAGTTGTCCATGGCGGCCTGGCAGCTGCTGGCCGATGACCTGAACCTGGACGAAGCCGAGCAGCAGGAGTTCAACAGCCTGCATGCCTGCTTCACGCGGCGCCTGAAACCCGGTGCGCGGCCGCTGGATGCGCGCCCGGACATCATGGTCAGCCCCTGTGACGCTATCGTCGGCGAATGCGGCCCAATCGCCGGAACCACTGTGTTCCAGGCCAAGGGCTTTCCCTACGAGATCGGCGATCTGATTCCCGATCCGGCGCTGCAGGAGACCTACCGCGATGGCTGCTACGCCACCCTGCGGCTGAAATCCAGCATGTATCACCGCTTCCATGCTCCGGTGGACTGCAGCGTCGAGGAAGTGCGTTACATCTCCGGCGACACCTGGAACGTCAATCCGGTAGCGCTCAAGCGCATCGAGAAGCTGTATTGCCGCAACGAGCGCGCGGTGGTTCCCCTCACGGGTCTTGGCAGTGCGGGCAGCATCTGCCTGGTGCCGGTAGCAGCGATCCTCGTCGCCAGCATGAAATTCCATTGCCTGCCGGATGAGCTGGACCTGAAATACAAAGGTCCCAACCGCATCCCCTGTCATGCGCGCTACCGCAGGGGCGAGGAGATGGGCTATTTCCAGCACGGCTCCACCATCATTGTTTTTGCAACTTCGCACTATGCCCTGGCGGAAGGCATACAGCAGGGCCGGACCATCCGCATGGGCGAGGCCCTGATGAGCCACGCCCACACCCGTTCCATCGCCGCAGAACCGGCGCCGCTTCCCTGCGAAGCGACCTCGCTGACCGCTTGATACGAAGCGCCACTTTCACCCTTTCACCCCAGGAGCCGCCGCCATGACCTTTCTCGAAGAACTACACCAGCAACGCTGGGATGATCACCGCTATTACCACCACAGCCGCATCAACCAGGCCCTGCATCTGGTCAGCGCCTGCTGCTTCCTCGCCAGCTACGTGCTGATCTTCACCAACCCGGTGCTCGCCGTCATGGTGGGCTGGCTGCTGGCGATGATCCTGCGCCAGATCGGCCATTTCTTCTTCGAGCCGAAAACCTACGACACGGTCAACGACGCCACCCATGAGTACAAGGAAAGCGTTAAGGTGGGTTATAACCTGCAGCGCAAGGTGGTGCTGCTGAGCATCTGGTTCATCGCCCCCTTCGTGCTGTACTTCCAGCCGAGCTTCTTCGGCTTCTTCAGCGCCCACGAAGTGGCGCGCGGCATGCTCTACAACACCTCGATCCTGTGGCTGTTCATCGGCATCGGCGCGGTGCTGTTCCGCATCGGCCAGCTGTTCTTCATCAAGGGCGTGCAGTCCGGCCTGGTGTGGAGCACCAAGATCCTCACCGATCCGTTCCACGACATCAAGATCTACCACAAGGCGCCGTACTACCTGCTCAAGGGCGCGATGTACGACGACATGACCGAGTGGTACTCCACGCGGACCACGCACGCCTCCTGAGCGCTGCTGTCCGTCGCGGCGGCCTCGAAAGCCGCAGAAGTACAGAAGCCCGGCCAAGCCGGGCTTCTTTTGTTTGGTCCCCAGGAAGAGGTGTGGCTGCTACAGCCCTTGCCGTCCGCTCCGGATGACTTTCCTGCTCAAGCTTTGGGGCCTGCCGTCAGCGGCGAGATCTGGTAAGCATTCCTCGTTGTCCGGTTATACGCAAAAACAGCGTTCTTCTACCTGGAGCTCCCAACGGGGTGCGACTAGCCTAGGAACGCAGATGAAGAACGAATCGAAGGTATTGTCGGCAGGCTGCGCTCTCGCAGCCCTGGCGGTTGTCATGTCGGTGCAGGCCGGATCGCCGATCAGGACCGGCTTATGGGAGGAGACCACCACGGTCAAAAGGGATGCAGATCAGCCGCGAAGCGTGACCATTCAAAACTGCCTGACCGAAGAAGACGTCAGCCAGGACAAATTCGATCGGACACTCGCCAGGATAAAGAGCAATAAAAGCTGTCAGCTGGAGAACTACCAGCACAGCGACCGTGCTACCTCCACGGAATGGAAGTGCGCCGGTCAGGGCGTGAGCATGCAGGGGAAGGGTGAGCTGGTTTACGACGACTCGACCCATTTTCACATGTCGTCCGAAGATCACACCACCATGAGCGCCCGCTCGGTCAACACAAACATGAGCGTGCAGTCGCACTGGCTGTCGTCGGACTGCGGCAAGGTCAAGCCCCTGTCCGGATACTCCGCCAAATAAACGACTGATGCGCTCTCGCCTGAATCCAGAGGAGATGATCTTTCATGAAAAGCGCACTTCTTGCCGCACTGTTTTGCCTGACGGTTTTGGAAGCCGCAGCCACGGAGGAACTGCGCCAGCTTCCACTGCTTGGAGACGAGCAAAAGGCGGGGCAGGTATGGGGCGTCGTTACAAGATGGACCGAGGCGTACGACAAACGCGATCTCAAGGGGGTGATGGCAACCTTCGATCCCGACGAGGTGTTCAGCTTCTATGGCACGCCCAGCCAGTCCTACGCCGATCTCGAGTCCGGTTATCGCTCCGCATTTGCCAAGGACCGGGCAGCGGCTGGCGGCCGCTGGGCGACGCTTGCGGAAGAAGTGTATGCCGAGGGAAAGACCGCCTTTGTGCGCGGCATTGCGGAACGTCAGGTCAAGGCCGCCGATGGTTCCGTGAAGGTACCCGAAAGAAACCGGTGCATCGATATCTATCGGCTGCATGGGGCCAGCGACTGGAAGATCTTCAGAACCATGTGTTACCCGGAATCAAAAGCCGATCATGCCCCCTAGGCTCATCGCACGGCGGCTGTCTTGCCCCAACGGTGTGCTTGGCTACCTGGTGGCGCAACTGATGAATCGGGGCAACGCAGGGATGAATGCGTTCGCTGTCCGTCAGCTTGAGCTCAGGCAGTCGGATCGTGTGCTTGAGATCGGCTTCGGTGGCGGCGTTGCCTTGCCATCCCTGCTCGAAGATGCGGCGTTCGTCGCCGGCGTCGATCGGTCGGGGGACATGGTGAAGCGGGCGAAATCGCGATTTTCCGAGGCAGTAGCTGCCGGCAGCGCAGACTTCCGCGAGGGCAGGGTGGAGGCGCTGCCGTTCGGGACCGGTTCGTTCGCTAAAGTCTGCACTGTCAACACCGTCTATTTCTGGAGCTCGCTCGGCGCCGGCTGCGCCGAGATTCACCGCGTGCTCGCACCCGGCGGCCGCGTGGCCATCGGCTTTCTGCCGAAAGAGCGGATGGGCCGCATGGGATTCCCGGCAGACATCTTCACCTCGCGCAGTCCGGATGAAGTCACTGCCGCGCTCACGCATGCAGGCTTCAACAGCGTGCGCATCGAGCGTCCTGAGCCGACCACGCCGTGGATCGTCATTGTCGCGACCCGCTGAAGCGCCTTCCCCCGCCGCATCGCTGAGCACTGTGACGTCATTTCGAACTGCGTCGCGTGTGTCCGCTTTCTTTCAGTGGCGACGTTCTTAACAGCAACCGCCGGGAAAGGGCATTTCACCAAGGCATCCCCCTAGGTCCACGTGATCTGCGTATTTCCCGGCGGTTCTGAATTCCCTGTCGGCAGCCACGCCGACAGCAACAAGGAGGTTTCACATGATTCGGCGTTCTTTGCTCATTGCTTACGTCATTGCCGGTACAGCGATCCTCGCTGCCTGTGGCAATGACGATGCCAGTTCCGGCGGTGGTCCGGGTGGGTCCAGTTCCAGTGGTTCCAGCTCCAGTGGCTCCAGCTCCAGTGGCTCCAGCTCCAGCAGCAGTTCCAGTTCCAGCAGCTCCGGTGGTCACAGTTCCAGTAGTTCCAGTAGTTCCAGTAGTTCCAGCAGTTCGGGCGGTCCCAGCTCGAGTTCGAGCAGCAGCGGTTCGGGCGGCACGGTGGCAGCCGACTACTGGATGACTTATCCGGTCTTCACCGGCTCATCCGGCGGCTCCGCCATTGCGGGATTTGCCGCGGTGAACTCCGCGGACTTCATCAAGGTGAAGAAGCTAAGCGATACTTTTGTCGCGCCCGTCGCCAATTATCTGGTCGAGCAAGGCGCAGGAGAGCTCGGCAATGGCCTGCGCACCAATATCCGCCCGCGCAACGTGATTTACGCCCATAACGGCAGCTGGTACCGCGCAAGCCTGGTCGTTGCCGATGCCAATGCACTGGTGCCGGCGCAGATATCCAGCGAAACCAGCCTGGCTACCGCTCAGGGCAGCCCCAATTCGATTTGTGGGGCCAGCATCATCGATACCGACTACAGCAACCCGAACGCGGCCGTCCTGATCTACGAACTGGCTGGGCCCGACAAGGCTTGCTACGGCAGCGATGATGTGATCCGGGTCATTCATCTCAACGACGCGACGAGCACGGCGCCGCAGGTGCTGGCTTCCATTCCGCCCTCGCCGCAGTTCACGACGTTCTACGACGACCAGGGCAAGCTGCTCAAGCTGCTCGTCGCCGACCCCTCCAACAACCTGGTGATGTACGGCGCAGGCCTGAAGACCGCAACGCCGGTATTCAATTGCACGATGTCGCAATTCAGCAAGCTCTGCAGCGACCAGGGAGCGGACGGCGTCGATCAGCATCTTGGCCTGACGTACATTCCCTACGGCAGAAACAGCAGCAACGACTTGTTCGTCGTGTTCGAGCTGATGAAGAACGGCAGTCCGGCAGCTCACGATCTGGGCACTGTGCTGCTGCAGGTTCATGCGGACGGGACGTCCACGCTGCCGCTCGGCAAGGCCCTGCCTGTCGGCTGTGATTTCACTTCGGGCATGACCGACGGCAGCAATCTCTACCTGATCGAGGCACCGGACTTCTACAAGCCCAATTGTCCCAACAGCCCGACTTTGCAGAGGTTGCCGCTGGGCGGCGGGGGTCTCAGTATGGTGCTCACCGCGGCGGCGTTCGCCGACCAGCAGGTGCCGGGCGGTTTCGATGCCAATGCCACCATCGTCGGCCTGACCACGAACAAGGTTGTCATCCAGACCAATCTCGGCGGTGCCAGCGACAGGATCGGCGTGATCGACAAGACGGCCAGCAGCGCCGCTGTCTTGACCAAGATCGATTCCGTTACCGTCAAAGACAGCCTTCTGGTCGATATCTTTACGGCCGGCACCCACATCTATTACGACCTGCAGACACCGGGTAACTCCGGAGGGAACGTAGTGACGGCAAAGATCTCGGATGAGAGCGGCAACCTGACGCTGGCCGCCAAGGACGCTTCGCTCTCGCGTTGGGTGGGCGAGGCGGCAATCCCGACTTTGCCGATCCGCGGCGACGACGGGCTGGGTTCCTTGTTCGCGGGGAGTCTCTCCAATCTGCTATTGGCAACCGGTGGCAGCAGTGGAAACCCGAACGCTCTCAACGGCGCAACCTTGATCAATTTCAATCTTGCCAACAACGCACAGACAAAACTGACGACGCTTGACAGCCAGCCGAATGTCCAATTGCCGGGCAGCAAATTCCTGAGCCCTGGGCCGATTGGAACGGATCGATTCTTTTCGGATACGGGTGGATTTGGCTCGGAGTTCGCAGTCGACTTCACTGCCAGCAAGTTCGCCCTCATCAAGGACCCGCAGTAGGCGGATACAACACTCCCGTGGTAGGCGCTGCGCCCGGTCTGCGACCGGGCGCTTTTTTGGATAGGCATTGCGGACCCGCGTGTCACGCTGGGCTGCAATGTTTGCCCAGCGGCATATCCTCACGGCAGGCAGGGAATTTTGGCCTGCCTGCGGCCGGATCGTCGCCGGACATTCATCACAAGGAAGAGTCATGCACATGAAATCACGCAGGGCACTACAACTGGTCTGCGCGCTCGCCGCTGCGAGCGCGTGCGCTGCGGCGATGGCGCTGGACCTGCCGCCGGCCAATGGGCAGTTCGACTACCAGATCGGAGGCGCCTACGCGCCGCTCAGCACGGTGCAGATCGTCGACCGCGACCGTTCCGATCCACCGGTCGCCGGCAAGTACAACATCTGCTACGTCAATACCTTTCAGGCCCAGCAGGATGATGCGGCCTGGTGGAAGGCCAACCACAATGATCTGCTGCTGAAAAATGCCAGCGGTGCCTACGTCAAGGACCCCGGCTGGAACGAAATCCTGCTCGATACCTCCACCGCGGCCAAGCGTGCCGCGTTGCTGGCCATCATCGGCGGCTGGATCGACGGTTGCGGTACTGCCGGCTTTCAGGCCATCGAGCCGGACAACCTGGATTCCTGGACCCGCTCGAAGAAGCTGCTCACGGCGGACGACAATATCGCCTTCGCCAGCTTGCTGGCGCAGCGCGCCCACGCCGATAACCTCGCCATCGCGCAGAAGAACGTCTCGGAAATCGCCGCCCAGGGCGTCAGCCAGGTGCATTTCGATTTCGCCATCGCCGAGGAATGCCAGGCCAACACCGACGACAGCGGCGATCATCCGGAATGCGATACCTACATCAGCTACTACGGCAGCCAGGTATACGAGATCGAATATTCGGGCGACGGCCTGGCCAATTACAACGCGGCCTGCGCCGCTCGCGGCGCCCGCATCTCCATCATCTACCGTGACATCGATGTAGTGCCCTCCGATGATCCCGCCTACATCTACAAGTGGTGCTGAGCCGCAATGCCGCGGCGCGTTTGAACAAACGATGAACAAGTCCATGCTGGACAGGCCGATCATTCACAGCTTCATGGCGGCGGCGCACCATCGCAGGTATGACGGCAAGCACACCATTGTCCATGCGGGCGACACGCCGCGGATGCTTCACCTGATCATCCGCGGCTCGGTAAGCGTCCTGCTGGAGGATGAGAGCGGCCGTGAGATGGTGCTGGCATATCTCAACGTGGGCGATTTCTTCGGCGAAATGTGCCTGTTTCCGGAAGAGCCGGCCTGCACTTCAATCATCCGCACCCGTGGTCCTTCGCTGATTGCTGAAATCGGGCGCGAGGCTTTCCACGCCTTCAGCCGCGAGCAGCCGGAGATCCTGTTCGAGATCACCCGGCAAACGGCCAGGCGCCTTCATCATGCCAGTTCGCGTTTGCGCGATTTTCACTTTCTCGATGTGGCCGGACGCCTGGCGCGCACTCTGGTCCGTCTCTCCAGGGAGCCGGATGCACAAGCCCACCCGGATGGTGCCGTGGTGCACATTACCCTGATGGAACTGGCCCGCATCGTCAGTTGCTCGCGTGAGCGGGCGGGCCATGCGATGAAGCGCCTGGAAGAGAGGGGATTGGTCCGTGTCAGCGGACGCAACATTCTGGTGCCGCATGGGGAGCGCGTGGCGAGCCTTGCCAGACAGTAGTGCGGCGCGCCGACCGCTCCGGCTCATGTCCGCATTCTTGCGATGACGACGTTCTTTAATGCAGCCAGCGCAAATCCTGCGGCTGCACAGTGCTTTGACCAAGGAACGGATAGATGGAACACGGCATCGACTTTCCGCGGATGGTTCGCGCAGCCCTCGCCAGACCTCGCATCCGGCGTGAATTCGGGGATGCGTCGCACAAGATCGTCACTGCGGCACTGCTGGCGAGCGTCGCGATTGCCGGCGTCACCGGCTGCGGCAAGGGCAAGGGCGGTAGCGATGCCGGCCAGTCCGGGACACCGGCCGCGTCGGAGTCTGCGCCGCAACTCGCGTCGAAAGCGCATGATGTCTGCTCGCTCGTCGGCAAGGCCGATATGGAAGCCATTCTGGAAGGGGCGGTGGTGCGGATCGCGCCAACCGAATCCGGCTTTTCCCCTGATGGCTGCGAGTACGCGGGACCGCCCGGCAGCGGTCGCAGCGCGGTGGTTTCGGTTGCCTGGGAAGATGGTACGGTCACCATGGCCGGCTTCAGCGTCGGGGTGAATCTGGTGAACAGCCAGATGCCGCCGGGTAGCGCGACAAAGGACGATGGCCTCAAGGGCCTGGGCGACGAAGCCCACTTGCTGCATGGTGGCGTGTTGGGCGTGTTGGGCGTGCGCAAGGGCGACCGCTTTCTCTCCGTGATGGTGGTGATGCAGGCGGATAGCCAGCGCAAGGCCGAGGCCATTGCGCGCAAGGCGCTGCCGGGGATTTGAAGCACGGTTCCATCGCCTTGTATTTCGCGCAGCCTTGTATGGCGACTCGGGCAGGGCGAAATGACCCGGCATGACTGTCCGTCGCCAGAAGCGCAATGCCATGTCCGGTTCCGCCCATAAACGGCGTTCTTGTCATGGAGGCATTTGCCGCAGCGCGGACCGGCAGGGCTCGCGGGGCGGCTGCCGAATCGCATCAGCAAAGGAGCAGGTGGGTGAAAGCAAGAAATCTGATCTACGTAGCCAGCCTGGCGGCTTCGATAGCCCTGACCGGCTGCGATGACGGCAATGGCTCGGCTGAGGCGAGCACAATCGATCCTCGTGTGCAGCAAGGGCTGGCCATCGCGCCGGTCAAGCTGAACCTGGCGGGCAAGGATGCGAATGCAGTGGCTCTCGGCAGCTATCTGGTCAACGCGGTCGGCGGATGCAATGACTGCCATACGCAGCCGCCGTATTCACCAGGCGGCGATCCGCATCAGGGGCAAACGGAAAGCGTGAATGCTGCGAACTATCTGGCCGGAGGCCAGGCATTCGGGCCGTTCTGTTCAAAGAATCTGACTCCGGATTCCAGCGGTTTGCCGGCCGGTCTGAGCAGTGATGCCTTCATCAAGGAAATGCGCAGCGGAGTCGATCCGGGAACTGGCAAGCTCCTTCAGGTCATGCCCTGGCCGGCATACGCCAAGATGACCGATGACGATCTCAAGGCGATCTATGCCTACCTCGGCGCGATTCCCGCGGCGCAGCCCCAGCCGCCCGGCACAACGGTCTGCGCGCCCGGCTGAGCGGACCAATGCCCGATCGGCCTGCGCCTTCGGGGGTTTCGCTCCGCGTCTCCGGGGGCGGCGTGGCCGGCGATGCCGCGCATTTCCGTGGCAACCCCGAGTTGTTACTATTGCGGGGATGAACAGGCGTCCTGCAGGAGTGGTTCGCATCGAACCCGCTTTGTTCAACTCAATCTGCGCACCAGGGAGGGGGCGCCAATGACTACGCCGGACCGGAAAGGATGGCGGCGCATCAGCGAACTGCTCGACAGCTTGCTGAACTTGCCGGAATCCGAGTGTGAAAAGCATCTGGCGCAAAGCGACTGCGACGAGGCGACCAAGAGCGCGGTGCGCAGGTTGCTTGCCGCGACCCGCAAAAGCACCCAGTTTCTTGAGCAGCCTGTGGAGAGCCGGCGGCCTGCAGCAGCGCCGGAGTCCCTGTTGCCGCACAGCCGCTTTGGCGCCTATCGCATCGATTCGCTGCTGGCGCGAGGCGGTATGGGCGAGGTGTACCGGGCCGCACGAGCCGATGGCCAGTTTGAAAAGCCGGTGGCGTTCAAGCTGGCGCACGCCAGAACCGCGGTGGGCGCCGATCGGTTTCACAACGAAAGGCAGATCCTGGCGACCCTGGAACATCCCGGCATTGCGCGCCTCATCGACGGCGGCCTGACCGACGATGGCCAGCCTTATATGGTCATGGAGCTGGTGGAAGGCAGCGATATCCTGTCCTATTGCCGCGAGCACAAGCTCGGCCTGGAGCAGCGGCTGGCCCTGTTCGGCCAGGTTTGCGATGCCGTGGGTTACGCGCACCGGCATCTGGTGGTGCATCGCGATCTGAAACCCGGCAATATCCTGGTGACCGCGGACGGACGGGTGAAGCTGCTCGATTTCGGCATCGCCAAGTTGCTCGGCGCCGCTGTGATCGGCGAAGCGCAGCCTACGCTGGCCCTGATGACGCCGGAATACGCGGCGCCGGAGCAGCTGGAAGGCAAGACGCCGACCACGGCCGCCGACGTCTACGCGCTCGGTGTGCTGCTGCACCAGCTGCTTTGCGACAGGCCGCCCTGGAACCTGCGGGAATTGCCGTTGCCGGCGGCCTTGCAGCGGTTGCTGCATACCGATCCCAAGCCGCCAAGCCAGGCGGCGCGCGACAATCCCAAGTCGCCGATAGCGCAAAAGCGCCTGCAGGGCGATCTCGACGCTATCGTTGCCAAGGCCTTGCGGCGCGAGCCGGAAGCGCGCTACGTCTCGGCCCTGGCATTGTGGAACGATGTGCAACGTCATCTCAGCCACCAGCCGTTGCTGGCGCGCGGCGATGCGCGCGGCTATCTGATACGCCGCTTCCTGCGGCGCAACCGCCTGTGGGTAGGCGCCGCAATGGCGGTGATGGCGGCACTGCTGGCGGGAATGGCGGGGATTCTATGGCAGGCGCAAAGAGCGAGTGCGGAAGCGCACCGGGCCGAGTTCGAACGCGACCGCGCCGTGGCCGAAGTTTCGCGCACGCAAAGCGTGCTCGACTATCTCGACCTGATGTTCGGCAGTGTCGCGGATCAGGCCGGCGGCAGGTCGATGAGCGCCAAGGAGGTGCTCGATGCCAGCGCGGATCAGCTGGCGCAGCATTTCGCCGACAAGCCGATAGAGAAGGCCCGGGTATTGCAAACCCTTGGCGACCTGTATCTGAGCCTGCATGATTTCGAGGGCGCGGCCCCCCTGCTGTCGCGGTTCCTCGAGTCCCCGGACGCCGGGGCCGATCCTGAAGCCCAGGCGCATATCCGTTTCGATCTCGCCGCGGTGGAGCTGAATCGCGGCAACGCGGATTCCGCGCAACACCAGCTCGAACTGGCGCAGGCTTTCTGGAATCGCGATCCTGAACACTATCGTGCGCAACTGATTCACAGCCGCTCTGTCCAGGCGCAGGTGCAGGATGCGCATGGCGACATCGCCGGATCGATCCAGACCCTGCGCTCTGCGGTGGCCGAATCAGTGGCCTTCAACGGGGAAGCTTCCGAGGACACCATGACCCTGGTCGGAGATCTCGGCACCATCCTGATGCAGGACAACCAGTCCGAAGAAGCGGAGCAGATGATGGATCGTGCCTGGAATGACCTGCAAGCGGCCGGGCGCGGCAAAAGCGAAGAGGGTTTGACCTTGCTCAACAATCGCGCGGTCAATGCAATGAACCACGACAATCTGCCGTTGGCGGAGAAGTTGCTGCGTCAGGCCGTAGACCTGCGCAAGCAATCCTTTGGGCCTTCGGCGGCATTGGCGAGGCAGGAGAGCAATCTGGGCAGGGTATTGCTGCGCAGCGGCCGGCCGGACGAGGCCGTCGTGCTGCTCGACGATGCGCTGTCCATGGCGCAGCGCTTCACCGGCGATCACAGCCAGACCACATTGCTGGTCTATCAGGGCGAGGCCGAGGTGCAGCTGGTGCTGAAGAACAGCAAGGCAGCCGAATCCTTCGTGCAACTTGCCCTGGACGGATGCCGTGTCGAGTACGGCGAACATCATCCGATGTACGCGAACAGCCTGATCCTGCTGGGGCGGTTGCGCCTGCTGCAGGGCAGGAAAGCGGAGGCAAGGCTGGTCGCCGATCGGGCCGAACGCACGATAACGGAAGCCGGCGAGCCTGCCAAGCTGCTTCTGCCGAAGCTGGAGAAACTGAAAACCGAGCTTGCGGTGGCGGGTGTCTGAAGGCTCCTGATCCTGAGTTCCGGGCAGCCACCCGCCATGCGGGGATTGAGCTGCGCGGAAAGTTTGCGACGCAAGTTATTGTTTTTTCTTCGTACTTCGTGGTATTGCTCGTGCGCATGCCGGACGCTGCTGCGGAAAGATACCGCGGTCGAGCTTCTTAAATATCCTGCCACAGCAATAGGGGCTGACTGCGGAATAGCCGATATGCCTTGTATGAGGGGTGTACACGGGCCTTGAAAGGGCTGAGATTACGCGGTCGCGGAATTGTGATGCTGTGAAGTCGAACGTGAATTTCATCACGATCCGCCGCGACAAAAAAATGCGTATAAATGTGAATGATGGAAAATTCGCAGATGAGCTCAAGGAAGACTGATCCACTGCCGCATTCTTCGGAATCGCTGGTGGAGCTGCTGTATACGGATCTCAAGCGCGTGGCGCGCTTCGAGAGAGTGCGCGTCGGCTCACCGCCTACGCTGCAGACCACGGCCTTGATTCACGAGGCTTATCTGAAGCTGCGCAATAGCGGCAACTGGAACGATCGCCAGCATTTCATGCGTGCCGCGGCACAGGCGATGCGCCAGGTGCTGGTGGATGCGGCGCGTGCGCGGCTGCGGGACAAGCGGGGTGGGGGCGTGGTCCCGGTGCCGCTGGAGGGCCTCGAGATTGCAGACGAGACCTCGGACGAGTCCCTGTTACAGATCAATGATGCGCTGGACCGCCTGGGGCAGCTCGACGAGCGCCTGGCGCAGGTAGTCGAGTGTCGCTTCTTCGCCGGTTACGACGAAGAGGAAACCGCGCAGGCCCTGGCCATCACCAGCCGCACGGTGCGGCGCGACTGGGTTAAGGCAAAGGCGTGGCTGTACAGCGAGTTGAACCCGGAATAGCGGTCTCCGCCGCAGCAGCAGCGGCTTCCTGTCCGGTTTTCGTCGCAAACAGCGTTCTTCTAATGGAGCGCCCTCCAGGGCGCCTGTTCGTCGCGCGTCCCGCGAATGCCGCGCGACTGCATTTCCTGTGATCTATCGAATGCCGCCCCCTGGGCGGACAAGGAAGTATTTTCAATGAGTCTGTTCCGCACCAAACCGATCGACGTCAATGCCGATACGGGCCTGAAACGCTGCCTCAACGCGTTCGACCTGACTATGCTGGGCATCGGCTGCATCATCGGCACGGGCATTTTCGTCCTCACCGGCGTGGTTGCGGCGCAGCATTCCGGCCCGGCCATCGTCCTGTCGTTCATCCTGTCCGGCACCGCCTGCGCCTTCGCCGCGCTGTCCTACGCCGAACTGGCTGGCGCCATCGGCGGCGCCGGCAGCGCCTACGGCTA
>FTIF01005289.1_pt5 | contig 18831 bp, 18 predicted proteins | sample 1658001 | NCBI WGS metagenome assembly FTIF01 (sample SAMEA3914789, study PRJEB12502) | metagenome | biome: forest; material: soil | place: Canada | collected 2011-07-03 | depth 0.3 m | reverse complement strand
CGAGGAAGCCGGCATCGGCCCGGAAGACGTCAGCCTGGCCGAGGTCTACGACCTGTCCACCGCACTGGAAATGGACTGGATGGAAGACCTGCAATTCTGCGCCCGCGGCGATGCCGCGAAGCTGGTGCGCGAAGGCGTCACCCGCATCGGCGGCCGCCTGCCGGTGAACCCCTCCGGCGGTCTGGCCTGCTTCGGCGAGGCCGTGCCGGCGCAGGCCCTGGCCCAGGTGTGCGAACTGACCTGGCAGCTGCGCGGCCAGTCCGGCTCGCGCCAGGTAGCAGGGGCCAGGGTCGGCATCACTGCCAACCAGGGCCTGTTCGGTCACGGCTCCTCGGTCATCGTCAAGCGATGAGCGGCCAGCCCGAATCCATTCCCGCGGAAGACGGCGTGGTCTACGAGACCGCCGAGGTGGTGCTGTACGAAGCCAAGGACGGCGTCGCCACGGTGACCATGAACCGCCCGCGCTACCACAATGCGCAGAACTCGCAGATGACCTATGCGCTCGACGCCGCCTTCAAGCGCGCGCTCGACGACGATGCGGTGCAGGTCATCGTGCTGCGCGGCAACGGCAAGCATTTCTCCGCCGGCCACGACATCGGCACGCCGGGCCGCGATATCGAGCGCAGCTTCGAGCGCGCCTCGCCCTGGTACGACCACGTCAACAAGCCGGGCGCGGAATTCCTCTACGTGCGGGAACAAGAGGTCTATCTGGGCATGTGCCGCCGCTGGCGCGATATGCCCAAGCCCACCATCGCCATGGTGCATGGCGCCTGCATTGCCGGCGGCCTGATGCTGGCCTGGATCTGCGACCTGATCGTCGCATCCGACGACGCATTCTTCGCGGATCCGGTGGTGCGCATGGGCATCCCCGGCGTGGAGTACTTCGCCCACGCCTACGAGCTGAATCCGCGCATCGCCAAGGAATTCCTGTTCCTCGGCGAGCGCATGCCGGCGCAGCGCGCCTACCAGATGGGCATGGTCAACCGGGTGGTGGCGCCGGAGCAGCTGGAGCAGGAGACGTACTCCATCGCCAAACGCATGGCGCAGATGCCGCGCATGGGCCTGGTGCTGACCAAGCAGGCGATCAACCACGTCGAGGAATTGCAGGGCAAGCGCGCCGCGATGGACGCCAGCTTCGCCTGGCACCACTTCGCCCATGCCCACAACCAGGTGGTGAGCGGCGATCGCCTGGGCGGCTACGACGCCAGATCGATGGCCGCCTCGCAGCGCGGCGACAAGGAAGCGAACTCTTGAGCAGCACGCCGCCAGTTTCCGCCCTGCTGCACACGGCGCTGTGCGAGCGCTTGGGCTGCCGCTATCCCATCGTGCAGACCGCGATGGGCTGGGTAGCCGACGCAAAGCTGGTCGCCGCCACCAGCAATGCCGGCGGCTTCGGCTTCCTCGCTGCCGCCACGATACAAGCCGACGTGCTGGAAGCGGAGATTCTCAAGGTGCGCTCGCTCACCGATCGCCCCTTCGGCATCAACTTCCACATGTTCCAGCCGAACGCGCAGCAGGTGATCGACCTCACCATCAAGCACCGCTTGCGCGCCGTCAGCTACGGCCGCGGGCCGGATGCGAAGACCATCGGCCGCTTCAAGCAGGCCGGCGTACTGTGCATGCCCACCGTCGGCGCATTGAAGCATGCGCAGAAGGCGGTGGAGCTGGGCGCCGACATCATCACCGTGCAGGGCGCGGAGGGCGGCGGCCATACCGGCTCGGTGCCGACCACGCTGCTGCTGCCGCAGGTGCTGGACGCGGTGAAAGTGCCGGTGGTGGCTGCCGGCGGCTTCTACAACGGCCGCGGCCTGGCCGGTGCGCTGGCCTTCGGCGCCGCCGGCATCGCCATGGGCACGCGCTTCCTGATGACCGCCGAATCGCCGGTGCCGCGCGCCACCCTGCAGAAGTATCTCGATGCGAAGGATCCCTCGAAGATCCGCGCCTCCACCGCGGTCGACGGCATGCCGCAGCGCATGATCGACAATCCCTATCTGCTGCGCCTGGAGAACGGCAGCCTGCTGCGCCGCCTGTTCGTGGCCTTGTCCAGCGCCTGGCAGTGGCGCGCCCATACCGGCATGTCCATCGCCCACATGCTGCGCACCGCCATCACCGCGCTGGGCGAGGGCGACTCCGCCATCCAGACCCTGATGGCCGCCAACGCCCCGGTGCTGATCCAGCGCGCCATGGTCGAGGGCCGGCCGGACGAAGGCGTGCTGCCCAGCGGCCAGGTCGCTTCCAACATCGACAGCCTGCCCAGCGTGGCCGAGCTGATCGCCGCCATCGTCAGCGAAGCCGAGGCGCGCCTTGGCGCCCTGCAAATCAACAACACCGAGGCCGCCGCATGAGCGCTCCCGCCAGCCAGCAGTTCAGCACCACCCTCAGCGACGGCATCGCCGAGATCGTCATCAACCGGCCGCCGGTCAACGCGCTCAACGACGCCGGCTGGCATGGCCTGGCCGACGAGATCATCCGCGCCGGCAACGACCCGGCCGCCCGCGTCATCGTGCTGCGCGCCGAGGGCCGCGGCTTCTGCGCCGGGGTCGATATCAAGGAGCTGGATCAGCATCCGGAGAAGATCGTCTCGGTCAATGCCGGCAACTACCGCAGCTTCGAGGCGGTGCATCGCAATCCCTTGCCGGTGATCGTCGCCGTGCACGGCTTCGTGTTGGGCGGCGGCATCGGCCTGGCCGGTGCGGCGGACATCGTCGTCGCCGCCGAGGACGCCACTTTCGGCGTGCCGGAAGTGGATCGCGGTGCCATGGGCGGCGGCGCCCACCTGCAGCGGCTGTTCCCGGTGCAGAAAGTGCGCATGATGTATTTCACCGGCGAGCCGATCACCGCCGCCGATGCCTACCGCCTCGGCGCGGTCGAGAAAGTGGTGCCGCGCGCCGAGCTGCGCGAAGCGGCCCTGGCTATCGCCCGCAACATCGCGGCGAAGAGCAGCGCCATGATCCGCCTGGCCAAGGAATCGCTCAACGGCATCGAGGACGGCAACCTCGAGAATAAATATCGCTGGGAGCAGGGCTTCACCCTGCAGGCCTATATGAGCGCCGAATCGGCGGAGACGCGCCGCGCCTTCGTCGAGAAGCGCGAGGCCCAGGTCAATACCAATAACGAAGTAAAGGGGCCGTCGGGGGCTCGTAATAAATGAGACTGGAATACACAGACCGCCAGCAGCGCTTCCGCAAGGAAGTGCGCGACTGGCTCGAGCACAACGTGCCGAAGCAGCCGCTGCGCAGCTTCGATACCGAGGAAGGCTTCGCCGATCACCGCGCCTGGGAAGGCAAGCTGGCCGGCGGGCGCTGGAGCGCCGTCACCTGGCCCAAGGAAGTCGGCGGCCGCGGCTGCGACCTGATCGAGTGGCTGATCTTCGAGGAAGAGTACTGGCGCGCCAGCGCGCCGCTGCGCGTCAACCAGAACGGCATCTTCCTGCTGGCGCCGACCCTGATGGAATATGGTACGGCGGAACAGAAGCAGCGCTTCCTGCCGCGCATGGCGACCGGCGAAGACATCTGGGCGCAGGGCTGGTCCGAGCCGGGCGCCGGCTCCGACATGGCGGCGATCCGCTGCAAGGCCGTGCGCGATGGCGACCACTACGTCATCAGCGGCCAGAAGACCTGGTCGACGCGCGCGGTGTGGGCCGACTGGCTGTTCGGCCTGTTCCGCACCGATCCCGATTCCGTGCGCCATCACGGCCTCACCTTCATCCTGCTGCCGCTGAACCTGCCGGGCATCACCATCCGCCCGGTGCAACAGCTCAACGGCCAGACCGGCTTCGCCGAAATCTTCTTCGACGAAGTGCGCGTGCCGGTCAACAACCGTCTCGCCGACGAAGGCGCCGGCTGGCAGGTGGCGATGGCCACCGCCGGCTTCGAGCGCGGCCTGATGCTGCGCTCGCCCGGCCGCTTCCAGCAGACCGCGAAGTCTCTGGTGGACCTTTACTTGCGCAACCAGGCCAAGGCCGACGCCGATCCCTCGATCCGCGACGCGGTCATGCGCAGCTGGATGGACGCCGAAGCCTATGCCCTGGCCACCTACCGCACCGCCTGCCGCCTGGCCAAGGGCGGCCAGATCGGCGCCGAGGCCAGCACCAACAAGATCTTCTGGTCGGAGCTGGACCTGCTGATGCACGAGACCGCCATGCGCATCCTCGGCGCCCGCGCCGAGCTGATGCCGCACGCGCCGGATGCCGGCGACATCGGCCACTGGCTGGATGGCTTCCTCTTCGCCCAGGCCGGCCCGATCTACGCCGGCACCAACGAAATACAACGCAACATCATCGCCGAGCGCATGCTCGGCTTACCGCGCTCCTGAGCCTTAGCCATGGACTTCACCTTCGAAGAACAACAAGTCGCCTTCCGCGACGCGGTGCGCAAGTTCCTGATGGTCGAGGCGGCGCCGGAAATGCTGCGCGAGATCTGGGAAACCGAGAGCGGCCGCTCCAAGGACCTGCGCGCCAAGCTGGCCGACCAGGGCATCACCGCACTGTCGGTGCCGGAGGAATTCGGCGGCATCGGCCTGGGCGACCTGGACTGGGTGCTGATCAACCAGGAACTGGGTTACTACGCCATTCCGGATTCCCTGTCGGACACGGCTTACCTCGCGGCGTGGCTGCTGACGCGCCTGCCCAGCGACATTTCGCTGAAGAAAAACTGGCTGCCGCGCATCGCCAACGGCACCGCGCGCATCGCCCTCGGCCATCCCATCAATCCCTTCGTCGCCGATGCCCAGCTGGCCGATCTGCTGCTGCTATGGCATCAGGACGAGGTGCATGCGGTATCGCGCGACAAGGTCAAGCTCACGCTCAATCCCAGCATCGAGATGTCGCGCCGCTTGTACAAGGTGGAATGGACGCCCACCGATGCAACCCGCGTCGCCCCGGCACGCATCGGCAAGGATCTATGGGAAGGCGTGCTCAACCGCGCCGCCCTGGCGGTGGCCGCACAGCAGCTCGGCCTGGCCCAGCGCATGCTCGATCTGGGCATCGACCACAGCGCGCAGCGCAAGCAGTTCGGGAAGCCCATCGGCTCGTTCCAGGCGGTGAAGCACCAGCTCGCCGATGTGGCGGTGAAGATCGAGTTCGCCAAGCCGGTGGTGTTCCGCGCCGCCCAGGCCCTCGCCACCAACCGGCCGCATGCGGCGGTGCACGTGTCCCACGCCAAGCTCGCCGCCTGCGAAGCCGCCTGGGTCTCGGCACGCCACAGCATGCAGGTGCACGGCGCCATGGGCTACACCTGGGAGGCGGACCTGCAGATGTTCATGAAGCGTGCCTGGGCACTGGACGCGGCCTGGGGCGACCGCGCTTTCCATAAAACCAGGGTCGCCCAATTCATCTTTGCCGAGGGCGCCGCGCTGGGCCCGGGCGAAACCTTCAACTGATCATTCGAGAAAACGGAAACTGACATGGCAGAAGCCTATATCGTCGATGCGGTGCGCAGCCCCGTCGGCAAGCGTCGCGGCAAGCTGGCCCACGTCCACGGCGCCGATCTCGGCGCCCACGTGCTGAAGGCACTGGTCGCGCGCAATCCTTCCATCCCGGCGGAAGACTACGACGACGTGGTGTTCGGCTGCCTCGACGCCATCGGCCCGCTGGCCGGCAACATCGCGCGCTCCTGCTGGCTCGCCGCCGGCCTGCCGCTGACCGTGCCGGGCGTGACCATCGACCGCCAGTGCGGCTCCTCGCAGCAGGCCCTGCATTTCGCCGCGCAGGCGGTGATGAGCGGCGTTAACGACGTGGTCGTCGCCGGCGGCGTGCAGACCATGAGCCAAATTCCGATCTCCTCGGCCATGATCGCCGCCAAGCCGCTGGGCTTCAGCGACCCGTTCTCCGGCAGCAAGGGTTGGACCGCGCGCTTCGGCGACCAGCCGGTGTCGCAGTTCTACGCCGCGCAGAAGATCGCCGACCAGTGGAACATCTCGCGCGAGGAGATGGAAGTGTTCTCGCTGGAGAGCCACCAGCGTGCGCTCAGGGCCATCGCCGAAGGCCGCTTCAACAAGGAAATCATCCCGCTCGAAGGCCTGGAGCAGGACGAAACGCCGCGCCAGACCTCGCTGGAGAAAATGAAGACCCTGGAGCCGCTGGAGCCGGGCGGCAAGCTCACCGCCGGCGTGTCGAGCCAGACCTGCGACGGCTCCTCCGCGCTGCTGGTGGTGTCGGAGAAAGCGCTGAAGCGCTACAACCTGACGCCGCGCGCCCGCGTCCATCACATGAGCGTGCTCGGCGACGACCCCATCATGATGCTCACCGCGCCGATCCCCGCCACCCGCCATGCCCTGAAGAAATCCGGCATGAAGCTGGAAGACATCGACCTGGTCGAGATCAACGAGGCCTTCGCCTCGGTGGTGCTGGCCTGGTTCAAGGAGATCGGCTACCCGCACCAGAAGACCAACGTCAACGGCGGCGCCATCGCCCTGGGCCATCCGCTCGGCGCCACCGGCGCCAAGCTGATGTGCACCCTGCTCAACGAGCTGGAGCGCACCAACAAGCGCTACGGCATGCAGACCATGTGCGAAGGCGGCGGTGTTGCCAACGTCACCATCATTGAACGGCTGGGCTGATCCATGGGTATCTGCGACAACCGCACAATCATCGTTACCGGCTCGGGCAGCGGCCTGGGCCGCGAGTACGCGCTGCTGCTGGCGGGCGAGGGCGCCAACGTCATCGTCAACGACATCCGTCTTGAAGCTGCGGCTGCCGTGGTCAAGGAGATCGAGGCGGCCGGCGGCAAGGCCCTGGCCAGCAGCGACGACATCACCAGCATGGACGGCGCGCAACGCATTGTCGACGGCGCCGTGGCGCGCTTCGGCGACGTGCAGGGCCTGGTCAACAATGCCGGCATCGTGCGCGACCGCATGTTCGCCAGCCTGTCCGAGCAGGATTGGGACGACGTCATCCGCGTGCACTTGAAGGGCCATTTCTGCCTGGCCAGCATCCTGGTGCGCCGCTGGCGCGACCAGGTCAAGAACGGCCAGAAGGTCGATGCCCGCATCGTCAACACCAGCTCCGGCGCCGGCCTGCAGGGCTCGGTGGGGCAGAGCAACTACGCTGCAGCCAAGGGCGGCATCGCCTCTCTGACCCTGGTGCAGGCGGCCGAACTCGGTCGCTACGGCATCACCGCCAACGCCCTGGCGCCGGCGGCGCGCACCGGCATGACCGAGAAAGTCTTCGCCGACGTGATGAAGAAGCCGGACGGGGTAGCCTTCGACCACTTCCATCCCGGCAACGTCGCGCCGCTGGTGGTGTGGCTGTGCAGCCCGCTGTCGGCCGGCGTCAGCGGCAAGGTGTTCGAAGTGGAAGGCGGCAAGCTGTCCGTCGGCGACGGCTGGCGTACCGGCCAGGTCCGCGACAAGAAGGCGCGCTGGCAGCCGGCCGAGCTGACCGAGGTGGTCGAGTCGCTGATCGCCGAGGCGCCGAAGCCGCAAAAAGTCTACGGAACCTGAACCAGACACGCGCATGAACTTCGCCTTCACCGAAGACCAGGTCATGATCCGCGATGCCGCCCGGAGCTTCCTCGCGCAACAGAGCGGCTCGGACGCGGTGCGCGCGGCAATGTCCAGCGAGCACGGCTTCGATGCCGGCGTATGGCAGCGCATCGGCTCCGAGCTGGGCTGGTGCGGCATTCCGGTGGCGGAAGAACACGGCGGCCTTGGCCTCGGCCCGGTGGAACTGGTGCTGGTGCTGGAACAGATGGGGCGGCAACTCCTGTGCGCACCCTATTTCTCCACCGTGTGCCTGGCCGCCAACCTGCTGACCCAGCTCGGCAACCAGCAGGCACAAAAGCGTTTCCTGCCGGCCATTGCCGAAGGGCGCCTGTGTCTCACAGCCCCCTTGAGCAGCGGCGTCAACGACTGGAACGATGCAGCGGCTCTGGTGCAGGCCCACCGCAAGGGCGAGATATGGACCCTGAGCGGACTATGCCCGCGCGTGCCGGATGCCGGCAGCGCCGACTGGTTGCTGGTCTTCGCCCAGGCCGAAGGAGAACGGCACCCGGCGCTGTTCGCGGTGCCGCGCGAAGTTTCGGGCTTGAGTATCACCAACCTTGAAGGCTGGGACGCGACACGCCGCTTCAGCGGCGTCAGCCTCGACGGCGTCACCCTGCCGGCCGAAGACCGCATCGACGATCCGGCCCGTCTGCAAGACGGCCTGTCGCGAGCCGCCGCACTGGCGCGCCTGGCCATCGCCGCCGAACAGCTCGGCGGTGCGCAGCAATGCCTCGACCTCACCGTGGCCTATACCGCCACGCGCAAGCAGTTCGGCCGTGCCATCGCCTCGTTCCAGGCAGTGAAGCACCGCTGCGCCGAGATGATGGTGCGCATCGAGGCCACCCGTTCGGCGGTCTATGGCGCCGCTGCGCTTGCCGCCAGCGGCACCACCACCGATGCCCAGGCGATCGAATGCATGGTGGCGCGCACCCTGGCTTCCGATACCTATTTCTTCTGCGCCCAGGAAGCGATCCAGCTGCATGGCGGCGTCGGCTTCACCTGGGAATACGACCCCCAGCTCTATTTCAAGCGCGCCCAGGCCAGCAGCCACTGGCTGGGCAACGCCGATGCCCTGCGCGAACGCATCGCGCGGGCGCTGCTCGCCGCCTGAAGCCGCCGCCATGAACCTCCAGCCCAGCAGCACCGACGAAGCCTTTCGCGCCGAAGTGGCGGAATGGATGCGCCAGCATCTCGGCGGCCGTTTCGAAAGCCTGCGCCACCGCGGCGGCCCCGGCGACGAGGAAACCGATCCGACCCTGCGCAAGGAATGGGAGCGCGAGCTTGCAGCCGGCCGCTGGACCTGCGTCGGCTGGCCCACTCAATGCGGCGGCCGCGGACTGAGCATCGAGCAGCAGGTCATCTTCCATGAGGAATACGCCCGCGCCGGCGGTCCCGGCCGCATGGGCCACATCGGCGAAGGCCTGATCGGGCCGACCCTGATCGCCTTCGGCAGCGAGGCGCAGCAGCGGCGCTTCCTGCCGGGCATCGTCGCCGGCACCGAGTACTGGGCCCAGGGCTACTCCGAGCCTGGCGCCGGCTCCGACCTCGCCAATGTGCAGACAAAGTGCTGGCAGGAAGCGGACGGCAGCTGGCGCGTGCAGGGTCAGAAGGTATGGACCTCGCTGGCGCTCGAATCGGAATGGATTTTCGTGCTGGCGCGCAGCGAGCCGGGCAGCAAGGGCCGCATGGGCCTCAGCTTCCTGCTGCTGCCGCTGGAGCAGCCCGGCGTGCGCATCCAGCCGATCCGCCAGATGGGCGGCGGCGCCGAGTTCAACGAAGTGTTCTTCGACGGCGCGGCGGCCGAAGCCGGCCATATCGTCGGCAAGCCGGGCGAGGGCTGGAAAGTGGCAATGGGCCTGCTCGAATTCGAACGCGGCGTTTCCACCCTGGGCCAGCAGATGCACTTCGCCTACGAGTTCGACCTGGTGGTCAAGGCCGCGCAGGCCAACGGCAGCGCCGCCGATGCGCAGATCCGCCAGCGCATCGCCCAGGCCTGGTGCGGCCTGCGCGTGATGCGCTACAACGCCCTGCGCATGCTGTCGGGCGGCGAGGGGCCCGGGCTGAAGCGCGAGGCGCTGATCTACAAGTACTACTGGTCCAACTGGCACCGCGACTTGGGCAAGCTGGCGATGGACGTGCTGGGACCTGCCGGAGACGTCATCTCCGACGATCCGCGCATCCGCCCCCTGCAACAACTATTCTTCTTCTCGCGCGCCGACACCATCTACGCCGGCACCAACGAAATCCAGCTCAACCTGATCGCCGAGCGCGGCCTCGACATGCCGCGCGAGCCGCGTCCGGCAGCGTGAGAAAAAAGATGACGAACAATATCTGCTGGTTATTCGGTTCCCCTCTCCCGCTTGCGGGAGAGGGGTCAGGGGAGAGGGGCTGTTACGCTTTTACCCGCTCTTCAAAACCCCTCTCCCCCAGCCCCTCTCCCGTAAACGGGAGAGGGGAGCACCTCGCCTACGAAGGGCTCGATCAGTGATCACCGTCCCGCCACCCCCCTACGTCCCCGGCCACGGCCTGCTCAAGGGCAAGTCGGTGCTGATCACCGCCGCTGCCGGCGGCGGCATCGGCTTCGCCACCGCCCGCCGCTGCCTGGAGGAAGGCTGCCGCGCCCTGCTCATCTCGGACATCCACCAGCGCCGTTTGGACGAGGCGGTGGAGGCCCTGCACAAGGATCATCCGGATCAGGCAATCCACGGCAAGCTCGCCAATGTCGCTGTCGAAGCCGATGTGCAGGCCCTGGTCGACGAAGCCGAGCAGAAGCTCGGCGGCGTCGACGTGCTGCTCAACAATGCCGGCCTCGGCGGCAGCAAGCGCGTGGTCGACATGTCCGACGAGGAATGGCACAAGGTGCTGGACATCACCCTCACCGGCACCTTCCGCATGACCCGGGCCATGCTCAAAGTCATGCAGCCGCGCGGCCGCGGCGCCATCGTCAACAACGCCTCGGTGCTGGGCTGGCGCGGGCAGAAGGAGCAGGCGCACTACGCCGCCGCCAAGGCCGGCGTGATGGCGCTGACCCGCTGCTCCGCCCTCGAAGCCGCCGAATTCGGCGTGCGCATCAACGCCGTCTCGCCCTCCATCGTGTTCCACGACCACCTGCGCAAGAGCGCCCCCGAGGCCCTGCTCAACGAACTGGCCAGCCGCGAAGCCTTCGGCCGCGGCGCCGAAGCCTGGGAGATCGCCAACGTCATGGTGTTCCTGGCCTCCGACTATTCCTCCTACCTGGTCGGCGAAGTCATCTCCGCTTCCAGTCAAAGGGCCTAGGTGGGACCAATGACAAAATCAAAAAAAAATATTGTCGTCATTCCCGCGAAAGCGGGAATCCAGGAAGGCCCGGCTTCGGCGCTGAAGCCCCTGGACTCCGGCTTCCGCCGGGGTGACGAAGTAACCGTCGTGAGCAAACTCTAGTGGCCGCCATCTTCGAAACCGCTGAATCCATCCTCGCCGCAGTCGGCCAGAAGCTCGGCAGCAGCGAGTGGCTGACCATCACCCAGGAGCGCGTCAACCTGTTCGCCGACGCCACCGACGACCACCAGTGGATCCACGTCGATCCGCTGCGCGCCAAGGACGGCCCCTTCGGCGCCTGCATCGCCCACGGCTACCTGACCCTGTCCCTGGTCTCCCGCTTCCTGCTGCAGATCGTCGAGGTGCGCATGAAGATGGGCGTGAACTACGGCTCCGACAAAGTGCGCTTCCCCAATGCAGTGAAAGTCGGCGCCCGCGTCCGCGGCACTGGCGAGCTGATCGCCGCCGAGAAAACCAAGGACGGCGGCGTGCAGGCCACCATTCGCGTCACCGTCGAGATCGAGGGCGAAAGCCGTCCCGGCTGCGTCGCCGACACCATCTCCCGTTACTACTTCTAGCCGGGCCTCGACTACTCCTTGAATTCAATACTTCAATTAACCCGCGCGCCCTCACTCGCGCAGCTCCAAGTAGGGTGGGTGGAGCGCCGCCAGGCGCGTAACCCACCGCTTGCGCTGAAACCGGTGGGTTGCGCTTCGCTCCACCCACCCTACAAAGGTTTGCCCCATGAATGAAGCCGTCATCGTCTCCGTCGCCCGCACTGCCATCGGCAAGGCCTTCCGCGGCGCCTTCAACGACACCGAGGCGCCGGTGCTCGGCGGCCACGTGCTGCGCGCGGTGGCCGAGCGTGCCGGCGTGGAGCCGTCCGCAATCGAGGACGTGCTGCTCGGCGCCGCCGCGCAGCAGGGTACCCAGGCCTACAACCTGGCCCGCCTCTGCACCTACACCGCCGGTTTCCCCGACACCGTGCCGGGCATGACCGTGGACCGCCAGTGCTCCTCCGGCCTGATGACCATCGCCGCCGTGGCCAAGAGCATCATGGTCGGCGAGGTGGACATCGCCATCGGCGGCGGGCTGGAGTCGATCTCCCTGGTGCAGAACGCGCACAAGAACAACTATCGCGCGGTGTCCGAGGCGGCCATCGCCGCCCAGCCCACCGCCTACATCCCGATGATCGAGACCGCCGAGCTGGTGGCCGAGCGCTACGGCATCAGCCGCGCGGCGCAGGACGAATACTCCCTGCAAAGCCAGCAGCGCACCGCCGCCGCGCAGAAGGCCGGCCTGTTCGCCGACGAGATCGTGCCGTTCGCGACGACCAAGCAGCTGTTCGACAAGGAAGGCAAGCCGATCACGCGCGAGCAGGTCACACTGACCAAGGACGAGGGCAACCGCCCCGAGACCACCCTGGAGAGCCTGTCCGCCCTCAAGCCGGTGTGGAAGGACGGCCGCTGGGTCAAGCAGGGCCAGCACGTCACCGCCGGCAACGCCTCGCAGCTCTCCGACGGCGCTGCCGCCGCCTTGCTGATGAGCCGCGCCGAGGCGCAGCGCCGCGGCCTCAAGCCGCTCGGCATCTACCGCGGCTCCGCCGTGGCCGGCTGCAAGCCCGACGAGATGGGCATCGGCCCGGTGTTCGCCGTGCCCAAGCTGCTGGCCAAGCACGGCCTCAAGGTGGAGGACATCGGCTTATGGGAGCTGAACGAAGCCTTCGCTTGCCAGGTGCTGTACTGCCGCGACAAGCTCGGCATTGCCAACGACCGCCTCAATGTCAATGGCGGCGCAATTTCCATCGGCCACCCGTTCGGCATGTCCGGCGCGCGCATGGTCGGTCATGCTTTGCTGGAAGGCCGCCGCCGCGGCGTGAAGTACGCGGTGGTGACCATGTGCATTGGCGGCGGCATGGGGGCTGCGGCCCTGTTCGAGCTGCCTGCGTGAGGATGTGCATCACCCTGAGCCACGGCGCGCTTGATCGGCAAGCGCAGCCGGAACCATCGGCGGGGTGGTGTCTGTATGGTGTGGATGCTTTACCAACTATGAGAATCGTCCGCCAAGGGCCCGGTTTATCCGGACCGCGGCGTGGCGGCAGAATCTGGAGGAGCGGGTCATGAATCAGACAGTGCCGGCGCCGGCTAAGGCGCGGCAAGGCGAGCAGTTGGGCAACAGCGGCTGGCCGGCGGCAGTATTCACCGGCATGGTGCTGGGCGCCGCCCTGTTCGCGTTCTCGCCGCGCCCGGCGACGCCGTTCCCGGCGACCCAGGTGTACCCCGACCGCGTGCTGATCAACGGCCTCGCCGAAAACGGCAAGCGCCTGCTCGCTGCCGGCGAGCAGGGCCATATCCTGATCGCCGACGACCCCAAGGGCCCCTGGCGCGATGCCACAGTGGCGCCGCAGCGCGGTGCCACCTTCACCCAGATCCACTACATCGGCGACAACCTGGCGCTGGCGGTCGGTCACGACGACTGGATCGTGCGCAGCGAGGACAACGGCCAGACCTGGAAGGAAGTCTCCTACAACCAGGATGCCGATCAGGCCGCGCCGCTGTTTGGCGTGGCCGGCCCCTTCGACGGCAAGGTCTACGCCTTCGGCGCCTTCGGCACCCTGATGAGCTCCGCCGATCTCGGCAAGACCTGGGAAACGCAGAAGTCCGAGGCCATCGGCGACAAGCACCTCTACGGCATGCTCGACGGCGGCAACGCCCTGCTGCTGGTCGGCGAACAGGGCCTGATGCTCAAGTCCAGCGACGGCGGCGCCAGCTGGCAGGCGCTGAAGCAGATCTACAAGGGCTCCTTCTTCGGCGCGCTGGCGCTGCCGGACAAGGGCTGGCTGGTCTACGGCATGCGCGGTCACGCTTTCGTCAGCCACGACGCCGGCCAGAACTGGAAGGAGAGCGTCACCCCGGCGCCGCTGTCGATCTTCGGCGGCGCGGTCGAGGCCGACGGCAAGATCTTCCTGGCGGGCGCCCAGCGCACCGTGCTGGTCTCGGACGACGGCGGCGCGCAGTTCAAGCTGTACGCCCAGGGCGAGCGCCAGACCCTGGCCGCGGTGCTGCCGCTGGCCGGCAGCGAAGTGCTGGTCGCCGGTGAGCCCGGCCTGAGCATACAGCGGCCAGAGGGGCCGGATGGGCCGGATGCCGCAGCCACCGGTAGCGGAGCCAAGAAATGAAGGCCAACAACAGCTTCATCAATCGCATGGTCGAGGGCATCTCCAACGTCCTCATCGGCCGCCGCCACATGCTGTCCGTGGTGTTCGCCGCGATGACCCTGTTCTTCGGCTACAGCGCCACCCACGTCAAGCTGGACCCCGGCTTCCTCAAGCTCCTGCCGGTGAAGCATGAATACATGCGCACCATGATGGAGTACATGAAGGACTTCTCCGGCGCCAACACCTTGCTGGTCAACCTGCGTTGGAAGGGGCAGGGCGACATCTACAACAAGGAGTTCATGGACGACCTGCGCAAGGCCACCGACGACGTCTTCTTCATCCCCGGCATCAACCGCACCCACGTCACCTCGCTGTTCACGCCCAATACCTGGTACCTGGAAATCACCGAGGACGGCTTCCGCGGCGAGCCGGTGGTGCCGGCCAAGTTCAGCGCCACCGACGAGGAACTGGAGCGGGTGCGTCACAATGTCACCCTGTCCGGCCAGATCGGCCTGCTGGTGGCCAACGACCTCAAGGGCTCGCTGATCCGCGCCGACCTGCAGGATGTCGACCCCAGCGCACCGGTCGACCAGATGCGCGTCGACTACTGGGAAGTGCAGAAGAAGCTGGAGGAAATCCGCGGCCGCTTTGAAAGCCCCAGCAAGTACGTCTACAAGATCAAGCGCGACCAAGGGCCATTCAAGGCCGGTGACGTGGTCGCCGAAGGTTACGTCAACTACGGCTGGCTTGGCCGGATGTTGGAGACATTCAAGGCGATCCCGAAGGACGAGAACGGCCAGGCTGGAGAAGTGGTGCTGGTGAAAGGCACTGACGTCAATGTCGAGACGGTCAAGAACCCCGAGTACGACCCCAACATCGAGGTCAACATCATCGGCTTCGCCCGCCTGCTGGGCGACGTCATCAAGGGTCTGGTGGGCGTCTTCGCCTTCTTCGGCCTGGCCTTCGTCATCACCCTGGCGGTGCTCTACTGGTACACCCGCTCGCCGCGCCTGACCCTCACCGCCCTGGTGGTGGCCCTGCTGCCGGTGCTGTGGCTGATCGGCATCCTGCCGCTGATCGGCTTCGGCATCGATCCGATGTCGATCCTGGTGCCGTTCCTGATCTTCTCCATCGGCGTGTCGCACGCGGTGCAGATGACCAATGCCTGGCGCCAGGAAGTGGTGGCCGGCGCCAGCGCGGTAGAAGCCTCGCGCAGCGCCTTCCGCAAGCTGTTCGTGCCGGGCGCGGTGGCGTTGCTGACCAATGCGCTGGGCTTCGCCGTGATCATGTTCATCCAGATCCCCATCGTGCACGAGCTGGGCATCACCGCCTGCCTCGGCGTGCTGCTGATGATCATCACCAACAAGATGATCCTGCCGATCATCCTCACCCACATACGGCTGGAGGATTCCTGCCGCCGGCATACCGACGATGCCCGCGGCGGCGGCGCGAAGATCTGGAGCATCATTGCCAAGTGCGCCGAGCCGCGCTGCGCCGTCTGGGTCTTCGTCGTCTGCGGCGTGCTGCTGCTCGGCACCACCTGGCTGTCGCGCGGCCTGGTCATCGGCGACTCCGGCCATGGCGCGCCCGAGCTGCGCCCGGATTCCCGCTACAACCGCGACAGCGAGCAGATCGCCAGCACCTACCTGATCGGCGTCGACGTCCTGACCATCATCGCCGAGGCCAAGGACTTCGAGGGCGATTCCTGCCTGCACTACCCGGTGACTAACCTGATCGACCGCTTCGAGAGCAATATGCGCGGCGTCGCCGGCGTGCAGTCGGTGCTCAGCGTCGGCGGCGTCGGCCGCCTGGTGATCTCCGCCTTCAACGAGGGCAGCCCGCGCTGGGAAGCGCTGCCGCGCAGCGAGTCCGGCCTGTCGGTCGGCTCCCGCGCCTTCGATCCCAATCTCGGCTTCAACAACGAAAGCTGCCGCGCCATCCAGGTGATGATCTTCACCAAGAACCACGACGGCCCCACCGTGGCCCATGTCATCGAGGAAACCAAGAAATTCATCGCCGCCAACCCGGTGGACGGCGTCAAGCTGCGCCTGGCCAGCGGCAACGTCGGTGTCATGGCTGCCACCAACGAAGCGGTGGGCGATGCCGAGGTGAAGATGCTGCTGGCGATCTTCGGCGCTCTGATCCTGCTGTGCCTGCTCACCTTCCGCTCGATCACTGCCGTGATCTGCGTCATCGTGCCGCTGACCATGGTCTCGATCTTCTGCAACGCCCTGATGGCCTCGCTCAGCATCGGCCTCAAAGTGGCGACCCTGCCGGTGATCGCGCTGGGCGTCGGCGTCGGCGTGGATTACGGCATCTACCTGTTCGAGCGCATCCAGCACCACATGCGCTGCGACGACATGAACTTCCACGACGCCTTCCACGCCGCCATGCGCCAGCGCGGCACCGCCGCCGTGTTCACCGCCATCACCATGGCCGTCGCCGTCGGCACCTGGACCCTGTCGGCGCTCAAGTTCCAGGCCGACATGGGCCTGCTGCTCTCGTTCATGTTCCTGGTCAACATGCTCGGCGCCATCTGCCTGCTGCCGGCCCTGGGCGCCTGGTTCTACTACGGCCAGGGCAAGCCCTCGCCGAAGGCATGAGCGGGGCCTGAAATGCCGGCCGCTGGTGGAGTAAGCTAGACCCGGTACTCCCAGCCAAAGTCCCCTCTCCCCTTGGGGGAGAGGGTCAGGGTGAGGGGTGCTGCCTCTTCCGCAGGAAGAGGCAGTTGTAGCAGGGTGGCCTGTGGCCGCCGCACACTGGCCCAGAGACTTCGGAGGAGGGAACGATCATGGTGGCATCGGGACTGATCAACCGCTTCGCGCGCGCCATGATCGGCAACGCCGCCTCCAAGGGCTACCACGTCGAAGTCATCAGCGACGCCCTGCAGATCACGCCCGCCCTGGTGCGCGACAAGAGCGCCAGCTTCGACACCCAGACCTTCTGCCGCATCTCGCGCAACGTCAAGCTGCTGATGGACGACGAGTTCTGCGGCTTCACCACCGCGCCCTGCCGCGTCGGCTCGTTCCAGCACATGTGCGAGACCGCGCTGGACAGCAGGACCCTGGGCGAGGCCCTGCAGCGCGCCTTCAGCTTCTACGGCCAGCTCACCCACGACATCGGCTTCGAGCTGGACGCCCACCAGGACACCGCCAGCCTGCGCATGAGCCTGGCCCATCCTGAGCTGGACCGTTACAACTTCCTCTACGAATGGTGGTTCATCATCTGGTCCCACTTCGGCGCCTGGCTCATCGGTGAGGAAGTCCCGGTGGTCGCCGCCGACTTCCCGCATCCGCGCGCCGGCCTGCTGGAGGAATATGGCGACGCCCTCACCGGCAACTGCCGCTTCTCCCATCCGGCCGGAAGCCTGCTGCTGCCGGTGCAGTATCTGGAGCGGCGCATCATCCGCAAGCCGGAGGAGCTGGAAGCCTTCCTTCAGCCCAGCGGCTACGACATCGCCAACGTCTTCGGCGTCCATCGCAGCTTCCGTTCCCTGCTGCGCTCGCGCCTGCGCGAACACCTCGGCCAGACCCAGGCACTGCTGTCCATCGAGGATGCTGCCGCTCACTACAACATCAGCAGCCAGACCCTGCGCCGCCGCCTCCAGTCGGAGTGCACCAGCTATCGTTTGGTCAAGGAGGAAGTGCGGCGTGAAGCCGTATTGGAAATGCTGGGGCGCAGCGACGTCCGGATTGGGGAGGTTTCGTTGATGGCCGGCTTCGCCGAGACTAATGGATTGTCTCGGGCGTTGAAGAATTGGGTGGGGATCAGCCCGAGCACATATCGGCAGCAATCGTAGAGCGCAATAAGCGAAGCGCATTGCGTCGAATGAATCTTCGGTACGACAATCCGACAATCCAGCGCAATATGCTTTGCTTACTGCGCTCTACCGGGCTGGCGTCATGTTCTTAGAGACCATGTGTGATGCCTCACAACGTTAATGCAAACCTAGTACTTGCCGGCGTGGCTCGTCCGCTTGCTATTACATTCGAGGACTCCGAATGGGTTGACCTTGAAGCATACTCAACTTATGCGCGGCAACTTCTTTCCGCGCGGCTAGTGCAAGATGGCGGTTCTGGTAGTTTATCTATGAGCTTCCAAGCTGGCGCCGGTTGGAGTTATAAAGTCAGCCTGCCGCCGGACGACGACATTTGTGCATTGCTTCATCGGGTGCGTCCGTTTCTACTGAAAGATGAGCCAACAAACTTCTACAAGATTGCGGCCCTTTTATCGCGTCGGGTTGTTGATGAGGATTTTCACTCGCTACTAAAGCGTGTCCGTCGACATTACTCGGGACGACATTTTCAAGACTTAATGGTAATAACTTCCAATGAAACGGTTCTGAATTCAGAAGATACATTGTTCAAGTGGCTAAATGCGCACGAGTATCATCGAGATAAAGACAAGCAAAGAGAGCTAGAAGCCCTGCATCAAATAATGCCTCTTGAGTCATCGAGGGCAATTTTCCTGATGATGATCTATGACCAAGTCAGAGCTATATGTGTTTTGGCGGGCATCATTGAAACGATTATCGGTCGTCAAGAACGATTTGAATGTACGGTTGCGTAACAAACTTAGCCTGGTAGCGAGCGTAGGGCGCAATAAGCGAAGCGCATTGCGCCGAATGGGACTTTGAAGTGTCATCGAACGCGCTGGCGCGCGGCCTCTATTCTCCCTGCGGCTGACCGGAGTTTTTCGCCTCCGGCGACCTACTTCTTGTCAACAGCGACAAGAAGTAGGCAAGAAGCGCCGCCCCGGAGTCTGCGCCCGCTCATCGCAAAAGAAGAAGCGCGATGAGCGGGTGCCCTGCGCTTCTCGCTCGTGGCGGGGTCCATCGACAGGCCATCCCTGGCCTGACGATGGACGCTTCAGCATCCTGCCTCGCCCGGCGCGAA